>ERZ808046.257-NODE-257-length-63039-cov-8.231314_pt1 | contig 63039 bp, 61 predicted proteins | sample MGYA00380196_ERZ808046 | MGnify/ENA primary metagenome ERZ808046 (study PRJEB31490, sample SAMN06133421) | mouse gut metagenome | isolation source: Z6_2 | host: mice | place: China: Chengdu | collected 2015-05 ... | reverse complement strand
AGTAATGTTTTTTAGAATGAAGATTTTAATTTGCAGCAAACCTGCGGTAATAGATAAATTTAATTTGCTGGCTGACATATAATCACACTCCTTTTTTAACTCCATTCCTATTAGGTAATCGCCCGACAAACTGGAATTTAAGCCCTCACATAATCTGTAAGAAAATTCTCGATATCTGTTATATGTTGATTTAAAACTGCATGATATACATCAATACTGGTATATTGGTCAAAGGAATACAATTTATGTGCAATAAGTTCTTTTTTCAGACGAATAATTTGCTCTTTTAATTCAGGCGACTTTTTTACTTGCATTACAATTTTATCGCAATATTCTTCGGCTAACTTTATTGTGTCTTTATCAAAAAACCACAAATCTACATTCCAAAGCTCATTTCCTATAAATGCCTCAAATCCTTGAAACCAAACTGTTTTATGTTCGGAATTGATTTCTTCCTTCGCCTCATACCATATAGGATGAAATTTATCTATAACAAATTGTGATAAGCGATATAGTTTATCCAATGACATATTTTCGTTCTCAATGTCAATATCCAAATCATTCCATGCCATCATATCCATGCGATAACTTCCAACAATATGAGGTGTTCCATATCTGCCTAATTCCTCTAATAAGCCATGGTCATATAAAATACACTTTGCTTGCTCTTTTATCGTCATATCTCCACCTCCAAATCCCGATTTTGTTGTTGCGTTCAGTTTAGCACATTTATAGAACATCTACAAGATTCCGTGTATGAAAAATCAAAAAGAGTGAATTCATCACTTGACAATGTGGCAAAGAGCTTATGACACAGGACGAGATCGCCGTTATGGACGGGGGCAAGTGCATTTTACAGGTGCGCGGGGTGCGCCCGTTCTTTTCGGATAAATTTGACATCACAAAACACCCGAAATACAAGTACCTGTCCGACGCAGACCCGAAAAACGCCTTTGACATGGAAAAGCACATCAAACGCCGCCCCGCCATTGTGAAGCCGGAGGAAGAATTTGACTACTACGAGATTGACGGGGAGGGCTTACAGGAGGACACAGACCATGAGTGAACACCCCGGAACTGACAGGCGGCGGTTTACGGTGCTTGTCAACCCGAAAATCCGGGAGGAACAGCGGCGGGAAGCTGCCCTGCGGAAATTTATCAAGGATTGTGAACGGCTCTACGAGAAGAACCGGGCGCATTTACAGGAGGACGCAGACCATGAAGAAAGGTATCAGTAAAGAAATGGAGATACGGGAGGTTATGAAGTGGCAGCTACTTATAGCCGGGGCGGTTGACGCTGCTATTAAGGGGACAGAAAGCTATATCCGGCACATGGAGCTGACCCACCAGCAGGGAGAAAGGAGGGATTGCAGTTAAGAACAGAAAAACCGGGCGTGAGATACGCGCCCCTTGCGCCGTGGAAATGTGGATAACAGGCTATGGGAAATGCCATTCACAGTCCAAATTTTCATTAGGGTATTGCATTATCACCTACAAAGTGTTAAGATGTTTATACACCCACAAAGCGTTGAGATAAAAGGAGGACAACATGGCACAGCAGATTTCTGAATCCGAACTGGTACTAATGAAAATCATCTGGAAAAATGGAGGGGCAGCTTTATATTCCCTCATCATGGAGGAATTGGAAAAAGATAAAAACGAATGGAAGAACAACACCGTACTCACGCTGCTTTCCCGTTTAGGAGAAAAAAAGTTCTTGAAAGTCAAAAAAATCGGCAGGAAGAATGAGTATGTGGCTACGGTAACAGAAGCAGAATACCAGACCATGCAGACCCACAGCTTTCTTGATAAAGTCTACGGCGGGAATGTGAAAAACTTAGTATCAACCTTGTTGCGGCAGGATATTCTTTCGGCAGACGAATTGAAAGAGATTGAAAGATTTTGGAGAGAAGAAAATGAGTGAATTTATAAAAATATTATTGTCGCTGTCTGTTTCCGGCGCACTGTTACTGCTTCTCATTTTGGGATTGAAGCCGCTGTATAAAAACAGATTCAGCAGGCGTTGGCAGTATTATATCTGGATAGTTGTTGCGCTGCGGTTTCTGCTTCCCTTTACTCACAATACTACGATTGTTGGAAGTCTGTTTGAAAAAATCGACACAGCAGTAATAACGAATGAAATCCCTACAAGCCACAATGTACCCGTTGCTGTCAACCCAGACAACAGCAAATCAGAGCCGGCACAGACAAACCGGGAAATAAACGCCACTACCTTGCGTGAGCCGTTTAATAAATATGTCTGCCTGTTTTTTATCTGGTCAGCATTGGCACTGGTTTTATTTGTCCGTAAGGTAACAGTATATCAAAGATTTATTCAATACATCAAAGCGGGAAATAAAGAGGTATCAGATATAAAAATCTTGAATCTGCTATCTGATTGTGAAGAAAAACTGAATATCAAAGCAGGTGTGGAATTATGCCAAAATGCGCTGATAAATTCCCCCATTATGATTGGCTTTTTTCGACCAAGCATTATTTTACCAGCTAAAGAACTGGGGAGTAAGGAACTGTCCTATATATTTGCACATGAACTAATTCACTATAAAAGGAGGGATATGTTTTACAAATGGCTGATAGAGATTGCCGCTTGTGTACATTGGTTTAACCCATTTGTGTATTTACTGGGAAAGGAGGTAAACAGAACTTGTGAATTGTCATGTGATGAAGCGGTTGTACTCATATTGGGTGACAAAACGAAACGAGAGTATGGAGATATGCTGATTTCATTTGTGAGAGCAGACAATCAGTATAAAAGTTCTTTGGCATCCGTTACTTTAACAGAAGGAGCAGAACAACTAAAAGAAAGGTTAGGTGCTATTATGGAATTAAAAAAGAAATCTAAATCAATTAAAGTGATTACCGCCATTTTCACTTTTTCACTCTGTATTTGCTTTGCAGCAGCTGGCGCATATGCTGCGCCTAGCCAACCCGAAGAAAAGAAAATGCAGGAACAGGAACAGAGCGAACAGAGAATTGAAGAATCGGAAATATCTGTCAGTGAAGATGAAAATTACAAGTCTATATATACGCAGAATGGATATTTCTATAATTCCTACATTATCGAAATGGGCTGGAATGTGTATGGCGACGAATATTCCGACCAGACAGAATTGATTCTGAAAGATGGCTCAGTAATGAAAGTATATTTTAGTGATACTTCAAAGGGTTATATCGCTGATAAAGGGGCGATTGCTACGACAACCGAACTCTTATCGTATCTAAAAGATATAAATACTTATCCGACAATAGAAACGCCGGTTATTACAAAGATTGTCTATGCAGGCGATGAAGATATGTCCGCATTGAGGGAAGAATTTTATCAAGACGGAGATGTTTACGGCTTTTCAGCACTCTTTTCACTCTTAGACGAGACAGGACAAAAAGAGTGGTATCAAAAAATATATGACGCTGATAAAGTTGCTTTCTTTTCAGCAGTAATAGGATATATGGATAATGACTTGATTTCTGTATACGCAGACAAAGCAGAACAGGACGGAAAAACTAATTTCTTTTCTGCATTTCTGAATTACATGCAGCCGGATATGATAAAACAATATGCTGAAAAATATTATGCGGCAGATGATGTTAGCCGCTTTGCGGTTATGATTCCATACATGGCAGAAAAGGAACAGCAGGATTGGCTCAAGAAAGCACAGGCAGATAAGAAAAATTCTTTTTTCACAGTATTATCTGATAATTTATTTTGACAAACAATAGTAGTCTGAACAGCAACGTTGAAAGGGCAGCCGACTACAAGCGTAGCTGCCCTTTTGCTGCCCCAAAAATAGTATCCATTTTGCACCCCCATGTGGGAGAAAGTGGGAATCGTAATCTTGTGCCTTATGGAACTTTTCTGGAGAAATATGAAATATCTGAAATCAGTTCCTTTTGCAATGGGATCAAACGGGATATCTCCCCGGTCAAGAATGCGATATCCCATAATGTAAGTTCTGGAAATGCAAGGTGGCATTCATGCCTGATTGCACAAATTTCAATCTGGGTTCACTGCTACAAAAACAAGCTGGCATTGTTATAATCTGCCAGCTTATCTCATGCTTTATGATACCCAAAATCAACAAAGAACCATTTTGCCAGAATGCCCTCTTATCTTACATTTCATCACACTGCCTGCCGACAGCCATCTAAAAACATTTTTCTACGCCATCGTCTTAACCAATGCCATACATCATACCATCTGCTTTCCAAATCTTAAAAGATATTGCTGTGCGGCCTGTAAAGAGATATCCAACTTATTCTGCAATCTTGTCAAAATATCTTTCTCAGAAAGGCCAAATTCAAAACCAGATTCAATAATTTCTTCTGCACGTCCTTCTATTTTCCCTTTTTCCATACCTTTTTCCATATTCTCCTGATCCCGCATCAGGTTCTTTGCACAGTTCCACATCCTGCATTATCTTACTGAACATGAAATCATTCGATATCCCTAGTGATTCCCATATTGTATTAAGTTCTGTCTGGTTTTCCATCTTCCAGTTCCTCTTTTCTTTGATTATATTATACAAATTTCCCCTGTAAAATACAACCGGTATTCTTTCCTGAAAAGCAGAGATAATCTAAAGTCCATCTCTGAAGTCTGCCCGTTATCTTCTGTTGGTCATACTGCATAGAGATTAACTCACCAACTTATCCTGCTCCACATCATCAATATCCTGACATGACACAGCCTGTGTCAGTGGCAGAAGATAATCCAGTAATACATTGGTGCCAATCAGCATCCTATCTACTATATTCTTCTTTGCACCTTCCATTTTCCGCCAACGAAAAAAGTGCCCTCCCGTTGCACCGCAATATGCAATATGAAAGACACTTTTATACGCCTCTGCCAATACTACTAATTTTTCAAAGAGATAAACCGCCTGCAAACATTTAATTCTCCTGCAGATATTCCTCCATAAAAGTCTCCTCCGACACGATCCTCACGCCAAGCTCCTTCGCCTTCTTGTTCTTGGAGGACTGTGACGTCGCATCATTATTAATCAGACAGACCGTCTTCCCGGTGACACTGCCGGTGACCTTGCCGCCCCGGTTCTCGATCTCGGCCTTGAGCGCATTCCGGTTCTCATAGTGCTCCAGGCTGCCGGTGATGACAAAGGACATGCCCGTCAGCGTCTGGCTGCCTTCCTCCACCGTTTCTTCGGCCAGACGAAGTTCTCTCATCAGACGTTCCAGCTGTTCCAGTTTCTCTTCTCTGTGAAAAAAATCATGAATCCCCGCCGCGATAACACCGCCGACGCCGTCCACCTCATTCAATTCCTCCACTGTTGCCTGCCGCAGCGCCTCCAGTGAATTTTGGAAATGCCGGCAGAGGATCTTCGCATTGGCCACTCCTACATTCTCGATACCAAGCCCGTAAATCACCCGCGCCAGCGTAGTATCTCTCGCCTTCTCAATGCTTTCCATGAGATTACTGTAAGATTTCTCCCCGAAACCTTCCATCTGCGTGATCTCCTGCTCATACCGGTCCAGTTTAAAAAGATCCGCAAACTCATGCAGAAATCCTCTGGCCAGAAATTTCTCCAGCGTAGATTCCGACAGACCGTCCACATTCAGCGCATCCCGGCTCACAAAGAGCGTAAATGCCTTGATCTTTTTCGCATCGCAGCCCGGATTGTTACAGTAAAGGGACTGCACATCATTGACCTGCCTGATCTGCGTAGGCTGGCCGCACACCGGGCACACAGCCGGAATCTCCAGCGTGTCGCTCTGTGTCAGATTCTCCGCGATCTGCGGAATGATCATATTGGCTTTATAGACCGTGATGCGGTCGCCAAGACCCAGCTTCAGATTTCTGACTATGCTGATATTGTGCACCGAGGCACGGCTGACCGTTGTGCCTTCCAGTTCAACAGGTGCAAAGATCGCCACCGGATTGATCAGGCCTGTACGGCTGGCACTCCACTCCATCTCCTGCAGCACCGTTTCCCGCAGTTCATCCGCCCACTTAAATGCGATGGAATCCCGCGGGAATTTTGCAGTCCTTCCGAGCGACTGCCCGTAGGCGATATCATTGTATGTCAGCACCAGACCGTCCGACGGCACGTCATAGGTCTGCACCCTGTTTTCAAAATATTCTATCCCTTCCAGTATCGTATCCGGATCGACCATCCTGAATTCCACCACGTCAAAACCCTGTTCCTGTAAAAAGGCGAACTGCTCCGCCCGCAGGCTTCCGCTCTCTTCCCTTTCTTCTTTTACAAGGCTGAATGCATAGAAATTGACATTGCGCCGGGCTGTGATCTCATTATTCAGCTGCCGTACCGAACCGCTGCACAGATTCCTCGGATTCTTATATTTAGCATCCACATCCTCGATCTCGCTGTTGATCCGTTCAAACTCGCTGTAGCTGATCACCGCTTCTCCGCGCAGCACCAGCTCTCCCTGATAGGGAATCGACAGCGGCACATTCCTGAACACCCGGGCATTGTTGGTGATGACTTCTCCCACTTCCCCATTACCTCTTGTCACAGCCTTATGCAGTTTCCCACCGGTATAAGTCAGCACGATCGTCAAACCGTCCAGCTTCCAGGAAAGCAGAGCCTCTTTCCCATTCAGCCAGTCTCGCAGTTCTTCCCTGCTCTTTGTTTTGGCAAGAGAGAGCATCGGACGCTCATGCCGCTCTTTCGGCAGTTCCTCCACCGCTTCAAACCCAACATTAACCGTAGGACTGTTGGCAAGCGTAACGCCCGTTCTTTTTTCCAGTTCCACCAACTCATCATACAGACGGTCATATTCAAAATTGCTCATGACTTCGGTGTCCTGCGCATAATAAACTTTGGCCGCATGATTTAACACCGCGACCAGTTCCTTCATACGATTGTTATCTGTTTCCTTCATATAAAATACCTGCCGTTTTTATAAATTTTCAGTCTCACTCATCAGTTTCCATTACAGATGTAATCCACAGTGTCTGTATAATCCGTCCATCTCATCCTGCGTCAATTCTCTGTATTCTCCAGGCTTCAATCCGTCGATCTTGACATTTATAACACGTGTTCTTTTCAGTGACGTCACCGTATAGTTCTGTGTCCTGCACATGCGCCGTATCTGCCTGTTAAGTCCCTGCGTCAATATCAAACGTATTGTCTTCGAACCTGTCTGCTCTATCGTGCAGGGTTTTGTCCTCACTTTCAGTTCTTCCAGATAAACACCCTGCCGCAGACAATCCAGCGCGTCCTTCGTCCATTCCTTAGATGTCTTGACGATATACTCTTTCTCATGGCCGTTAGCGCCGCGCATCATGGCTTCGATCAGCATACCGTCATTCGTCAGCAGCAACAGCCCTTCCGAGTCTTTATCCAGTCTGCCCGCATAAGTGACCCTCACCGGATATTTAATTTCATCCGTTACGATCTTCTCCGCATGAGCATCCCGCTCCGTACATACCACACCTTTCGGCTTATAATATGCCAGAACGACCTTCCTGTCCCTGCCTGTCACCTTTTTTCCGCGAACAAGGATTTCCTCCTGCCCTGTCACCTTAAGTCCCGTTACGGCGATCTTTCCGTCAACCGATACAACCCCCTGCCCGATCAGTTTATCCGCATCCCGCCGGGAACAGATCCCGCAATCCGCCAGATATTTATTTAGTCTTATCTCTCCCATCTGTACCACACTCCCTGCGCTGGCACTGCCAACCGTTTCACCTTGCTGATTCCTCCGCTGTTTCTCACGGTTGCTTTTTCGCAACAGGCTCCACCGCATGTTCCAGCAGAAATTCCCGCCATGCGTCATAATGCTTTGCATAAAGATGAACGCCGTCAAAAGTTAATTCCGCATTCAGGTAGCCCTCTTCATCCGTGAAGACCGGGTTGACATCCAGATAAAAAACATCCGTTCCGTTTGCCAGCTCCGCCGAAGCGGCATTCTTGGAGTTGATATTCATATTATTGAACTCCGTCTCCATATTATTCTTTTCCTCACTCACATGGAGATTGGCCATAATATAGATGATCGCCTCCGGCTGCCATTCCCTGATCTGAATCAACACCTGACGATACTGCTCCAGATACATTTCCGTGTTGCCGTATCCAAGTTCATTCATTCCCAGCATAATATAAATCTTACCATATTTCTTATTCTGCAGCACCTCCGGCATAAGAACTTTGCTGCCGGTCTTCTGATAAGTCACTTCCTCTTCCAGAATCTTAAAGATCGTCATACCGCTGTCGCAATAGAAATCCGCGGCATCCAGCCCCGCATAATCCGATATCCCAAGCGTCCTTGAATCCCCCAGAAATGCAGCATCATCAAAATAACTAATGTTTTCTTTTGCATAAGGATACTCTGTCGTCAATGCAACTTTTCCTGCATCTTCATAGTAACGTGAATCTGTCGGCGTCGGCTCATAAAATACAAAATTGGTGATACCCTTCGGTACAACTTCCGATTCTACGCCGTTTTCCGGAATATCGTATTCATCCTGCTGTCCGTCTTCACTTTGTAAATCGTTACTTTCTTCCTTGCGTTTTCCTGCATTTTCCGGTTCAGCTGCAGCATCCGGATCCCCGCATTCCGAATCTGCTGCATCGCCTCCTGACAAAGTATTCTCCGTCTGCGCCTCTTCTGTATTCCTGTTTTCCTCACCCTCTTCTGCATCACTCATGTTATTGATATCACTTGTATTTCTATTATCATCCTGCATGAGTCCATTTGAGATAGTTGCCAGCGCATCCCGTTCTCCGGGCATTTTGGCATATGACTTACAGACAAAGGTCTGGGCATCTCTGGCAATAGCACTGATGCCTATTTCATCAGAAGCAAACATCACCGCAATCGAAGTAAGAGATATCGCAATTAAATAAGGGCAGTTATATATATATGCCTTCCAGTCTCTCTTCTGCCTCTGCTCCTTTTGCTGCCTCTTTCGTTTCAGCTTCTCTAACTGTTTCTGCTGCTCCAGCTGACGCTGTTTCCTTACCTGTTCCAGTCGAATCTGTTGTTCTAGCTGATTCTGCTGCCCTGTCTGGCGCTGCTGTTCCAACTGCTTTTGCTTATCTATCTGGTTCTGTTGCTCCAACTGCTTCTCTTGTTCTATCCGCTTCTGTTGCTCCAGCTGCTCTTGTTGCTCTTTCTTGCTCTGCTGCTCCAACTGCTTTTGCTGCTCCAGCAGCTCCGTCCGTTTTTGCCGGTTCTGTTGATTCTGCTGCTTCTTTTTCTTTCCCTGCTGCTTTTGTTTTTTCATGCAATATCATCCTTTATTGATAACTTCCTTCATATCTTATGTTATAGTTAACGACATTAGATATTTCACTTTCCGCCTTGCAGGTGATTCCGTATATGGCTCCCGCAAGAGCCGGAAACAGAAATTTGTGATGTTGTTTACTATATGTAAAAGTAAAAATTCAAAATCTGAAATACAAAAAGGGATTATTACTTCCAACCATGATCTCATGTACGGAAAACCAGAATATCACCGCCAGCATCAGCACTGCAAACCACCTGTCTTTCCATTTATTATACCACCTGATTGGAAATGGTGTGGCGAATAAAATGCAGACCGCCAGCAGGACCCCGTATTCCTGCAGATACCGCAGAAGTTGTGTCACGCCTACCATAACACCCGTTTGTTGTACACCGAACATATTGCCAAGATACGCCGCCAGCTGTTTCATATCGGAAATTGCAAAGACAACCCATGTTATTGGAATAACTGCCAGCGTGTAAAGTCTCCCGAGTATCTTCGTCCGCTCCATCCATTTGCCGTAGCTGTTCTTCTCGATCGTGAGCAGCAGGAAAAATAACAGCCCCCACAAAACGAAATTCCAGTCAGCCCCATGCCACAGACCGGTAAATCCCCAGACAATAAAAACATTACATATGGTTCTCAACCTGCCTTTGCGGCTGCCGCCCAGAGGAAAGTATACATATTCCCGAAACCATCTTCCCAGTGTGATATGCCATCGACGCCAGAATTCCGATATGGATCTGGACGCATAGGGACTGTCAAAGTTCTGCGGAATCCTGAAACCGAGCATCTTACCCAGCCCCATTGCCATAACGGAATATCCCCAGAAATCAAAATAAATCTGAAAGGAATATGCCGCAGCTCCCAGCCAGGCCACCCCCGGATGCAGGTTCCCCGCACCGGCAGTCATGATCGTATTCCAGAGCGTACCGATCTGGTTGGCCAGCAGAACCTTAAGTCCCAGCCCTAACGTAAAAAGTTTCAGGCCGTTTTCCAGATTCCGAATACGCATCCGTCTGCCGCACATCCTGTCCGCAACCTCATCATAGCGTACGATCGGCCCGGCGATCAACTGCGGAAACATGCTCACATAAGCGGCAAACGGCACGAACCCGGGTGGCTTCTCTATCACGCCGCGGTAACAATCCACCTGATAAGACACCATCTGAAAGGTATAGAAACTTATCCCCAGCGGAAGCGTCAGTGCCAGCACCGGTATCAGTTCGCTTCCTGCCAGCTGATTCACAGTGCCCGCCGCAAAATCCCAATACTTAAACAGAAACAGAAGGCTGAAGTCAAATACAAGTGAAATGATCAGCGCCGCCCGGCGTCTCTTTACCCGGCGCTGTACCCGGTTCTGTATCGGTGCTGCCGGTTCCCAGAACATATATTTGCTGATCCCATAATTGACCACAACAGAAAAAATAAGCAGCAGAACAAAATAAGGTTCTCCCACTCCGTAAAATACAAGACTGCCCGCCAGTAAGACAAAATTGCGGTATTTGGCGGGAACGATCAGATACAATAACATAAAAACCGGCAGAAACCGGAATAAAAATTCCACACTGGAAAATAACATATACAGCACTCCCAAATAAAAGATAAAATCCCTATTTAGTATATTCCAGGCAGAATGATTTTACAAGGGAGAAACCTTCCTCTTTTCGACATTTTCTGCATCATTTTTGCATCAAAATTGCATCATAGTTGTATCATAACTGTGTCTTTGTCTTATAGTAAACGAAATTTCTGATGTCGTTAACTATAGCTATAACTTCTTCTAAGTCCTTTCGGATAGTGGTTTTTCATCTGACCGCCGGAGGCTTTTCCAAATCCCAGCGGATATCCCTGCCTGCACAGCAGCGTCCATCCTTTCTGCTCACCGCCTGTAAGGCCGGACAGGCTCTCACCGCGCAGATACCGCTGTGCCTCCTCCTGTGACAGTTCCAAAACTTTGTCCGTCTGTGCCCCTTTCAGTGCAAGAGCCAGTGCATGTGCCGGCTCCAGCCGGTTCTTCTTCTCCGTCGCAAGATGCAGTCCCGGACGCAGTACCTTTATCCCCTGCATGGAGATCATCTGTACCGGCACAAGATAGATCTGTTCTCCGAATTTCTGCACCCTGCCCCGCTGTCCGCTCAGCCAGTCCGGCGTCAGGCCCAGCTCTTTTACAAGAAAATCCTGCAGATCAGCAGTCGGTTCCTTCTGTGCTGCACCCGCTATTCTGCCGGCCTTTGCAGGCTGCGCCTTTCCCATATGACATACCCGCTGCGGCATCGGTGCCGACAGCGCTCCTTCCCGGCGAAGCCGCGCTATATAATGGCCTTCGCCTTTTAACCGATGCGGCCATAACCGCATGGTATGCATAATCCCCGGCGCCGGCTCATCCACCCATGCCGCCTGCCCCGGCGCAAAAGCCGCATCGTGCGGTACCTCTTCTATCCTGAATTCTCCATGTTTATGTAAAAATCTGCTGACTGTTCCCTCATTCTCCTCCGGTGCAAAGGTGCAGGTAGAATAGACGAGCACGCCTCCCGGTTTCAGCATTTTGACCGCTTCCTCCAGGATCATCAACTGCCTGTCCGCACACATACTCACATGCGCTTCGCTCCACTGTTCCACCGCCGTCTCATCCTTGCGGAACATCCCTTCTCCGGAACAGGGCGCATCCACCAGGATACGGTCAAAAAAAGCCGGAAAAAGCTCTGCCATGCGCTCCGGCGGCTCACTGCACACAACACAGTTGCCGATCCCCATTCGTTCAACATTCCGGGACAGAATCTTTGCTCTGTCCGGTATCACTTCATTGGCCACCAGCAGTCCTTCTCCCCGCATCCGCCCGGCGATCTGTGTACTCTTGCCACCCGGCGCCGCACACAGATCCAATATGCATTCCCCCGGCTGCGGATCCAGAATCTCCACCACTGCCATAGCCGACGGCTCCTGAATATAATACGCCCCTGCCTCGTGCAGCACATCCTTCCCCGGCTGTTCCTCTGCCCGATAATAGAAACCTTCCTCCGCCCAGCTTACCGGTTCCAGAATAAAAGGCATCTGCTCTCTAAACGCCTCCCGTGAAGATTTCAACGGATTCATGCGCAGTCCGTAATACCTGTTTTTATCATAACTTGCCAGAAATGCTTCCCACTCCGACCCCAGCAGTCTTTCCATTCTCATACAGAATGCTTCCGGCAGCTGTTTCCTGTCTTCCATCATCGCTGTCCATTCCTTTCCTGTCCCTCAAAGGCCGGCACACTTCGCACCGGTTCGTGCACAGATTTCCATTCCATTCGTTTACTATATGCTCACTCAATAAAATACCGTTATTTACAGGTTCAGTATACTCGATTACGCCGCTTTGGACAATCTCGAATTACACTGTATTTTCTCTTGTATACATTTTTATTGATTTATATATATTATTATAAAATAATTTAATTTCATTTGCATCCGGCATACTGTAAATTATTTTATTTGTGTTTAAATTTTGTATGTTTTTTCTGAATACCGTTAATAACATGTTAAAATTCAAAATTTACTTTTGTTTCTTTTAAATTTCTTTACAATTAATTGACTAAAATAACTTTTGCGACTATAATTTGAATATAAGATAGAATCGCGGTTTTATTATTATTTTGGCATAATTGTAGCACAATTTTATTGCGAGGAGGGGTTTACATTGCTGCACATCACATCATTAAGCGAGGGCCTTGATATCTTCAAGGCTCTCGGCTCAGATGTCAGGATCGAAATACTCAATATCCTGCTGGAAAACAACAATATGAGTATGAACGAACTGGCATCCAATCTCAACATCACCAACGGCGCCCTGACAAGCCACATCAAGAAGCTGGAGAGCTGCGGTCTGATCACGATCTCCAGTGAGTCGGCAGGACACGGCAACCAGAAGCTTTGTTCCGTCCATCTGGACAAGATTCTCATTGATCTGGAGAAGCAGGAGGATTTTCAGAATATTTACAGCACTGACTTAAAAGTCGGCCATTATTCCAATTACAGGGTTTGCCCCACCTGCGGGCTGGCCTCCGACAAGGCACTGATCGGTGAGGTTGACGATGCCAGATATTTTGATCATCCGGAGCGTTACACAGCCGATATCCTCTGGTTCACCAAAGGATTTGTAGAATATAACATTCCAAACTTCATCCCCAGCTATCAGAAGATCACCCAGCTTACACTCTCCGCCGAGTTATGTTCCGAGGCGCCCGGTGTCAATAATGTATGGCCCTCCGACATTTCCTTCTATATTAATGATGTATGCGTGGGCAGCTGGCTCTCTCCCGGCGATTTCGGAGATTCAAGGGGACTGTTTACCCCTGACTGGTGGTTTCCCAACTGGAACCAGTACGGCATGTTGAAACTGCTCGTCATCAACAAGAAGGGCACCTACATTGACGGCCTGCAGATCTCCGATGTGACCATAGACAGCCTGAAGCTCGATTACCGCAGCAGCATCCGTTTCCGCATGGCAGTCGAGGATGATGCGGCTCATGTGGGCGGCCTCACCATTTTCGGCAAGACCTTCGGCAATTACGGGCAGGATATCAAAGTCAGTCTCCACTACGCGCCCATGGAAGAGGCGCCTTCACAGCAGCGTGACACTTCCGCAGCGTCGGATTAAGCTATTGTAACCGGAATTTCCAATGTCGTTAACTATAAGATCTCCTGAAGTTTTTCATAAAAAAGGTTCTGCAGAACTGCAGAACCTTTTTTATCTCTTTCACGCTTCTTAATATTTCACGCCCCAGACACTCTCATTGGCGCCCACCGCGCTGAACGTCATCACCTGCGTCCCTGCCTCATCGTTCATCTGGCAGAACACGCCGCTGTAGGCGGTGCCGTCGTAAGTGATCGACATATAGCACGTCCCTTCCTCAGCCTCCCAGCTGCCCGTAATGCCGTCGCCATACACACTGCCGTCTTCCTGCAGATACAGGATAAAGGGCTGCGCGATCTCGGCGTCAATGGCCGTTCCCTGGTTGATGACATAGTATCTTCCCGCCATATCGGCCATCTCATATCCGCTGCCGCTTACAGTCTCGCCGGCTGTGGCATAAGGCAGCATGCAGGGCCAGCCCTCCTCATTGACGATAAACTGGTGTACACGGGGTTCATGCTCCTCCGTCTTATTGTCAAACCGGGTATGGTTCACGATATACTTCTTTCCGTCCTCGTCAATAAAAGCCGAATTGTGCCCGGTAGCCATATAGGCCACTTCCAGGCTGGGCAGGTTGTAGTTACCCGACAGCTTCAGGCCGAACGGATAATGCTGCGGGTTCTCCGTATCCAACGGAAATTCTCCGTTCATATCCACGTAATCCCCGTCGATCGTCTCGCTGCGGAAGACCCTGATCTGATAACCGCCCTCCCGTGCCAGACCACCGTAGGATACAAACAGATAGTAATAGCCGCTCTCTTCATCATACAGAATATACGGCGCCTCAATGGAACTGTGGTTGCCGCCCAGCAGTCTTTTACCAAAGTAAGGATCGACCCTCTTCTCCTCATCTGCCTCCGGGTGAATCACTTCGCCCGTCTGCGCATCCAGCTCCAGCAGATACATACCGCCCGACCAGGAACCGTACACCATCCACAGCCGCCCGTCCTGGTCGTACAGCACCGTCGGGTCTATGGCGTTGGGATACTTGTTGAAATTATACTCGTTACTCTTCTTGATATATCTGTCCTTCGCTTCTTCACGCTCCACATAGTCCACAACATCCGTAGCGTCCAGCGTCTCCGCCGTAAAGCCGGAATAGATCAGCGCCCCTTTCCACTCATAAGGCCCTTCCACATTTTCGCTGGTGGCATAGCAGAGATTAGAGGCATTCCAGGTGGAAGTCGTACAGAAGTACAGATAGTAAAGTCCCGTGGCTTCATTGTAGATCACGTCCGGCGCCCACACATGCCATCCCCTGTCGTCTGTGGGAATCAGACTTTTCTTGCTGCCTGCATAGGCAAAGGCTTCTTCGTTGCCCATCAGCTCGTAATAGATCGGATCCTTCACTTTATACCCTGTTCCGATAGGCATCCAGCTGCTGAGATCCTCGGATACCGCCGTGGACATATGGGAACCGAATATGTAATATTTGCCGTCCGCCTTAAAAATGGACGGATCGTGCACGCTGACCCCGGCACTCAGTTTCGCCGTGGTAATTCCTTCCAGATCAACCGTAAAATCCAGATCCGCAGGCGCCTCCTGTGCGCCGGCATCTGTGTCTTTGTTTTCTTCGTCTGTTGCCGCTTCCCCGGAAGCTCCCTCTGCTCCGCTTCCTGCTTCCTGTTGTCCGTCTGTTTCCGTCTGTCCGTCTGCTCGCGTAACCGTCTCCGCCGGTGTCTGCCCCGCATCCTGCGCACCGCCACAAGCCGTCAACCCCATAACAGCCGCCGCGCCGATGGCACACATATACATGATCTGCTTTCTTCTCATACCTGCCTTCTCCTTTTCCCTCTTGATTTTTGCTGCTGCGGCCGGCTATCTCTGTCTCACCTCTGCTGAACTGCCGCCCGCCTGCCGGACAAAGACAGCTGTACTTCCTGTACGGCTGTACGCCTGTGCGTCAGCCTGCCTGCCCGACAACGTATCGCATCACACGCTCTAAAATTATAGTAAACGACATAACAAATTTCTGTTCCCGGCTCTTGCAGAAGCCATATACGGTAGCTCCTGCAAGGCCGAAAACGAAATTTCTAATGTCGTTAACTATACTATAACAAAAACATCCACGTTCTACAATCATTTTCTTTATATTTATATAAATTATTTCATATAATTATTTTTATATGAAAAATTTTACATCACCATTAATATCTACGTAAAAAAAGAAGCCCGTCAAATAACGGACTCCTTCTGTTCCCCACTCGCTCCTACTCATTGATCGCTATGTCGATCCTGCTCAGCTTCTCCAGCAGGATCTCTTCCTCGGTCGGAATATCCTCGGACTTCTCTATCTGTTCCCGCAGCCGCCACATCTGCCGGTCTACGGAAGCGATCTGTTCCGCGCACTCGCTCAGCTGCTGCACGATCTCCACCTGATTCGGCACCTCCTGCTTGTACTTAAGCTGGTGCTCCAGACTCGCCCAGAAGTCCATCGCTATCGTGCGGATCTGCACTTCCACCGCCATATTGTTGGTTCGATCCGAGAAAAAGACCGGTACGCTGACGATCATATGGTAACTGCGGTATCCGTTGGACTTCGGATGCTTGATATAATCTTTCTCTTTGAGCACCGTGATATCATCCTGCTTGGCCAGTGCCTCAGCAAGCATATAGATATCATCCACATAAGAACAGACCACACGTATGCCGGCCACATCGAACAGATTATTCTCAACATTCTCCAGCGTGAAACTCAGATTCTTGCCGTCCAGCTTACGCATGATGCTTGAGCTGCTCTTAAGTCTGGAACTGATAGACGTGATCGGATTGCGCTGGTAACGCACATTGAATTCCGAATTCAACACGTCAAATTTGGTGCGCACTTCCTTGATGGCGCAGCTGTAACGCATACGCATTTCTTTATAATCTACCACGGTGTCAACCATCTGGCGCCGCCTCTCATAGATCGACTGATCCACCTGCGGAAATACCATCATCTCGGTATGATCCGATTCCGTACTCATTTCATCTAATGGAAAAAAGGGATTTGCTGTCATTCTGTCTTTATCCTCCGTTATGTTGTTTCCTCTGCTACTATAACGCAGAACAGGCTCAAAAACAATAAACGGAATCTAAAAATTACATTAATACTTCCCTTTGCCAAGCGTACTGTATTGCCCGTTTTTGTCATAGGAATCCAGCAGATAATGATTCTCCCCCTGCATGGACAGCACTTCCTCCCGGCTGACCCTGCGGGTGCCCTGCCGCTCCTTCTGCTGCGGCGCGGCACGATCTTCTTTCATAAGCCGCGTCGCCTTTTCCTGCTTTCTTCTGTACATGTCCTGCAGTCTGCCGATGATCTCCTTCATCCGGCCGCCGGCCTTCCGCACCGCCCGGCCTGCGCTGAACGTCTGCGCCGCATCTTGTACCGTCTGCAAAGTTGCCGTCTGCATGGCCTCCTGTGTCTGAATATCAGCACAAGGCATCGAGGCAGCGGCCGCCTCCTGCACATCCCCTGACCCCTGACGTCCCGACCGGTACGTCGATACGGACACACTATCCCCGTCCTGTGCCTTACCGTCGCGCCCCAGGCCGCCGCTTCTGTATCTGCTGTCGCGCCGGCCATATCCCGGCACGATGCCATCCGGCTGCGCGGATTCCGACCCGGATACTGCCGCTCCGCCTGCCCGCTCACGCAGCTCCGCACCGCCGCTCACGCCGACCTTCGTCTTCGGGTGTAAATGCGAAGTCTTCCATGTAAGCACATGATAATCAAACAGTTGCTCCTTAGGTGTCCAGTTGATACGATTCAATGCCATGCCAGCCATCCTTCTTTTCGCCCGTCACGGCGCGTGCGGGCCTTAACCAAAATGCTTCCCCCTGAAACAGGAAACAGCCCATAACCTGCCGTCAGGTTATGAGCCCTCCACTTTCTCAGCCGAAAAAGTTAAAATAATTCCCGCTGTTCCCGTAATTGTTGAACAGCTTGCTGTAGCTCGTGCTTGCCTTCGCCTCCATGCTGCGCTCCGCGGTCGTCTCCACGGAATCCGCCCACAGGGCTGTCCTGCCTGCGAAACCGCTCTTACCGCCCCACGCCTTCTCCAGCGTCTCCAGATCCGCAGCCTCCAGCTTCTTCTCATCCACGACAAGCGTTCCGTCGGACTTTCTGGTCACACCGCAGGCCGACAGTTCGGAACTGTTCAGACCGGAAATGCTGTTGAGCTGGTTCAGATAATTGGTATCCGTCCGTGTCCCCGACTCCCGCAGATTCTCCAGCATACTGTTATACTGCCCGACAAACCCTTTGATGTTTGCCACGATCTCCGCGTTGCTGCCGCTCTCCTTCGCCTTGGCAAAAAGGGAATCTTTCCCCTGATCTGCAAGTTTATTGCCATAATCACAGACCTGTCCTGCATGATATTTCATATTATAATATAACTTCTGCGCCCCGGCCGAAGTCTGTGTTCCGTTGGCAAAAATATTGTTCTTCCGCTGCAATCCGCTAAGCAGCTGTGCACTCCGGCTCAGCCTCTTGCCTCTGCCGGTCTTGCTCAAAGCACTCTGCAGCAGTGAATAGTTGCCGCCAGTCCTGCTTCTCCCGCTCAGCAGGGCGCTGGAATAATTTCTTGGTATTCTCATATGTCGTCTCCCTTCTGTCTGCACTTTATAAAGAAATGTCATTCCCCTTACAGTAAATATATCGTTCATTTTACGATAAAGTTAAGCGGTTTGTAACCAACCGCATGTTTTCTCGTCATAAACGGCGCCGGAATCTATGCACGCTCTGCACCCTGCAGCATGATCGTCAGCACGAATCTGCCGCTTCCCGCCTCGTACTGCATTGTTCCGTAATATTTCTCCACACAGCTGCGCATATTGCTCATACCCAGTCCGTGGCTTTGTGCATCCGCTTTGGTCGTCTGCAGGCGATCCATCCCCGCCGGAAGAATATGCCCGTCATAACTGTTCTCCACCACAACGAAGAACATCCGCCCCTTCGCATACCCCCGAAACCGGATCAGCCTCTCCCCGCCTGCCGGTATTTTCCGACAGGCTTCTATGGCATTATCCAGCGCATTGTTGAGCAGGATCCCCAGATCAAAAGCCTCAATGCCCAGGCTGGCAGGATAGAGCAGTTCTCCCTCCAGCGCAATATGCTCCTGTTCACAGATCTGGCCTTTCCGGTTTAAAATAACATCCGTTACCGGATTCCCCGTCGCAAACTGCAGGGACAGTCTGGCCGCCGCCTGCTGCATATGCCGCAGATAACCCGCAGCTTCCTGCCTCACCTGTTCCGGCAGCTGCCCTTCCCCTGCACTGGTGCACAGCAGCTGTTCCATATCCGCCACATAATTGTTGACGTCATGACGCATTCCGCGTATCCCGTCATACAGCTGTTCCAGTTCCCTGACATGCTCCGTCATATCCGTCAGCTGCTGTCTGTAAAACAACAGGCCGTTCTTCTGTTCCTCCACCTGCACAAGATCGCTGTAGATCTTCCGGCTGAAGACAATACAGGAAAGGCACAAAAGCGCGATCACCGGCACCACCACATACATGCTGCCGTGCTCTTCATACAGAAATTCCACTTCCGCCCCTTTCTGCCTGAAAAAAGAAATCCGCCAGGACACATCAAAGGCCAGAGCAATGACCGGTGTCAGCATCAAAAACCACAGCCCCTGCCTTCCTATGCCGTCCACCGGGCCGGAAGCCGTCAGGTACCGCCTGTACGCCTTAAGCATCACATACATAAGCGCAAGATATCCTGCCACAAAGAACCACATGCTGTAATTCTGCAGGTACACGGCAATCGTCACAAACCGCTCCGGATCGAGCACCTCCACCATGATCAGCTCATACAGATGATCCAGCAGGCTCAGAGTCGTAACCGACCAGACGCTGTGCAGCGTCATCCTGGACATCTCATACACCGCATAAAAGACAAGCAGCAGATACAGCTTCGCCAGCTTCCTGCCCCGGTAGAAAAGGTCCATCGCCAGAAAGCTGCAGCACATCAGAACCGCCAGCTTCACGATGCTGTAGCTGCTGTCCCTCACCATGCCTTCCTCATTGCCATAAAGTATTCTGTTGACCCAGACCGACTCCGAAATCCAACATCCGACAAGAAATGTCTGTAAGAAAAAAAGTATCTTCCCTATGGAATGATACTTCTCTCTCAACGCAATACTGTCCTGACACAAGTACAGCAGAAGCCATGCTTTCATCACATGCTCTACCAGTCCGGCCACATCCAGTGTCATATTCACTACTCCTTCAAAAACCTGCAGTACAGCTTCACAAACTCACCGTATTTCTGCTTCGCCAGATAGATCCGGTCTCCCGTGCTTACGGTGATGCTCTCATGGTCATAACCGCTGATGGCGGACAATGCCACCAGATAGCCCCTGTGACAGCGGTAAAATCCGTCACCCAGCACTTCCTGCAGATGATTCATCCTCTCATAGTATTCCAGAGATTCCGATCTCATATGCAGGATCACCTTGCGTCCGCTGTTCTCCACATAGAGAATATCTTCCACCGGTATCCGGCGATGGCTTCCCTCCGCCTTCACCAGAAGATAACGCGGCCCGGCGTTCCGCTTCTCCACTTCCTGCACGGCCCGCCGCAGGACGTCCAGCATCTTGTCCTGATCCACCGGCTTCATCAGATAATGGAAGGCGCCCACGTCAAAGGCATCAAAGACCTGCTCCTTCACACCCGTCACGAAGATCAGGATCGCATCCGCCAGTTCCTTAAGACGCCTCGCCGTCTCCATACCGTCCATCCCTTCCATCGCGATGTCAAGCAGCACGATATCCGGCCGGTATCCCTCTTTTACACTTTCTATCAATTTCATCCCTGAATCAAATTCACATGTCTGTGCCTGAGAAAACTCCTTCTCAAGTAAGGTTAGAATCCTTTCTCTCCCTCTTACTTCGTCATCGCAAACCGCAATATTCATGTTTCCCCTCGTGTACCGCCCTGCCGGAATCCGCCGCCTGAAACAGCCTCACTCCCCGGCCGGGTGCTTCTTTGTGCCGCTTATGCCGCCGCACTGTTCTGTTAGTATATCGGCACGGATATCCTTTTTATTCCTTTTCATGTCACGAAACATGCTTTTTTTGTCACAGATCAGGTCTCCTCGTCCACGATGCTTCCCTTCAGGTCTTCTTCCAGCAGCTTCATCTTATGCAGCATATTCTTCACATCCAGCTGCACGTCGGAAAGGCTGCCCTGCCCTCTGCCGTTTTCCAAAATATCGTCAAGCAGAACCGCATCCTCTCTGGAACGCTCTTCGGAGTCCCTGCGCAATTCCCCGCGCTCCTCATTCGTCCTGTGCGCTTCGTCGACTTGCTGCTCCAGCTCCGCCGCATCTTCCTGACGCTCTTCGATCTTCTCTTCCTGCTCCGCCTTCTCCTCCGCTTTCTCCTCGGCCTCTTCCTTCTTCTCTTCCTGCTCCTCATCCACGTGATCTTTGCCCTCTTCTATGAGCATACCGAGTATCTCCTTGCCGGCTGCCTCCATCACGGCTTCCGCTTTCTTCTGGGCATCCGCCATCTCGTGGAATTTCAACCGCTCTAATCTGGTGGCACGAATCGAACCGTTATAGCCGGCGATCTGGTCTTTGATCACGTCATTCCTGGTCTCATAGATCTTCTGATACCCGTCGATCTTCAGGCAGCGTTCCTGATACTCTGTCAAAGGCACGCCCTCCATCTCTTTGAGCAGCGCTTCCTCTTCCTCCGTCCACTCTACTGAAAGCCCGAATTTCTCCGCATCAGCCTTCCGCTGCAAAAGCTCAACCTCCTCCTTCGTCTCAGGCGGACGACCGTCTATCGCCTTAAGCCGCGCCCGCTCTTCCTCCGTCAGCGTTACCTCATCCGGATGCCGCATGTAATCGGCTTTCTTCTGGAGCAGTTCCAGATCCTTCTGCTCCTGGGAATCCGGCGCCACATTGTACTGCTGGCGGAGCTGTTCCTTCTGGGCCTCTCCCTCTGCTATATACCCCAGATTCTCCACATACTCATCCTCCAGCTGCCTCAGCTTATCCCGGATATCCTGTATGTTCTGGTCAATCTTCCGGTCGCCGTCCCAGGCATCGCCCACCATCTTGAGCGCCTTCTGCTGCGCATATTGTTTACGCTGGGTGATCGGATCCTTCTTAACATTCAGATCTCCCATGAAAATGGTGTTTCTCTTCTGCTCCTGTCCATTCCTGCCGGCTCTCTCCTGCGCTCTCGCCCGGGCGCTGCTGCTGACCTGAATCACCTGATTCTCGTTCTCGTTCGCTCTGATCTGCATGAATCGTAACCTCCTTGTCCTTCATGACATTCCTCTCACCATTGTTACCCTGCCGTTCGGACAAACTCCCTTTCATCCGGCCGGCCCATCTCAAGACTGTGCCATTTCCACAAACATAAAAACCGTCTGCCGCCCGGCGGGCCGCACAGCCTTCCATGCCTTGAAAGTCAAACACTTCCATGATAGGTATATCGGCTTATACTGCCGATTTCTTAATCTCCGTTTCTTCCTTTACACTTTACGGTAAATTCGCTATAATAATCTTATCAAACAGTGAAAGGACGGTAAATATTATGGGTATGACAAACAAACAGTTTCAGGGTTTTATCCGACTTGCATTGGGTTGGCTCGATAAAGCGCTGGAAGAATCTCCGGATAACAAAAATCTTCAGGCTCTAAAAGATATTTTCCAGTCGATGTTGGAAGATGACTAAACACAGTGCTGCACAAGGCACGAAAGAAAGCCAATCCTAGAGCTTACGCAAAAAGAAGATGCGGTATAAGTGCGCCTTTTCCGCATCTTCTTTACACCATTTCTTATACTTTCATGCCACCGCTCTGTTATGAAAAGCCACTGTCTGCACTATTTCCCGCGCCGGTCCAATATCTCCTTTCCCAGCGTCCACAGCGTCCGAAACGCTTCCGTCCTCCCGTAAGCCGCCAGATAGACCGCATTGGGAATCACCAGACAGAGTAACCCCTTTCCCAGAAATCCCGTAACGCCCTCTCCGGTCAGCCGGCACAGCAGCCCGGTCAGCGCTCCGGCTCCCACCGTCACCAGCAGATACAGAAAATACCGTACAAAATAAATTCTGCAGGGCTGCCTGAACCCATACCGGTACAACCCCCGCGGTTCGATCCAGAAAGGCAGCGCCACCGAACTGATCAGGGTTCCGGCAAGAATTCCCACAATGCCAAAGTGCTTCGCCAGAAGCACGGAAACCACCAGATTGAGAACCGCTTCCAGGATCGACTTATAACGTTCGTCCCAGAACAGCCCCATGGCGCTTCTGGTCTTTGCCACCGGAATGCGCATACTGTTCACATAGAAATTAACGACGATCAGTATCACCGCCGGCCGGGGCAGCAGATAATCCTCACCCAGCCAGAGCGTGATAAAAGGATCAAAAAGCCACAACAGACAGATACTCAGCCAGCCAAACAGCCACGCCCCGAAGAAATCCAGCCGTCTGAATGCCTCTCTTTTCGCCTCTTCCGTCTCCGTGGCGACCAGACTGCCCAGCGCAGGGGTAAGCGCGTTAAACAGCGCACTTACCATCAGATTTAAGAATCCACGGATCATCACATAATTGGAATACAGTCCGGTGGTGATGATGCCCACAAACTTGGAGATCAGAATGTTGTCCGTGCTGAACACCGCGGCTGCTCCCACACGGTTTAAGATCATGGCGCTCACATTGCGCCGGATATCCTGCAGGATCTCCCCCGGCAGCGGGCGCACATCCTTTTCCCGCAGATACGGATAAAGCCTGTCCGCCTTCACCGCCACGGCCACATTCTGCAGCACCGTGCCGGCCACCAGAATACAGAGATAGTACAGGTAATTGCCGCTCACTACCAGCACCACGATCTGCACCACATTGACAAGCAGCGTCAGCCCGGCACGGATCATGGTGTCGATATACTTCTTCTGATATACAAACAACAGTGTGGATTTATAGGTAAAAAAATAAGCCACGCCGGTATTGAGCACATTCAGCAGATAAATCAGCGGAATGTAAGGAATATCCTCGGGCATCTCTTTGACAAAAAAATCAAGAAAGGGCGTAAGACCGGCTCCCACCGTCAGAACCGTCACCCCCACGATCTGATAGACACGGCGGTACAGCCGGATCAGCGATTTAATCAGCTCCCGGTCCCCCTCGGCCGCCGGGCGGTAGAGACTGTACGTGATGGAGACGGAAAATCCCAGCTCCGCCAGAGACAGCACCGCCAGAATATCGGTGAACAGGCCGTCCAGCCCCAGATACTCTTTCCCCAGGATCTGCACGAACACGTAACGGGATACAAACTTAAGCACTGCCAGCATGAACTCGCTGAGCATGGAAAAGGTTACATTTTTGACTGTATTTTCAGTTCTGTCCATCCGCATCACCACTCCGCTTCCACTTCTTTAACTGCCTGTAAACAACGGCCATGCACCAGAATGCCGCCGTGTTTCCATACAACAGCAGCTGCGCCGTCACCCCCTTACCGTGAGGACAGAGCCGCAGGGCATTCAGGCTGAAATGTCGTCTGCAGTGCCGGCGAAACCGCCGCAGATAACCGAAAAGATCTTTCTGCGCACTGCCCGCCTCCACAGCCTGCATCCCCAGACGCACGGCCGTATCCAGCGCCAGCTGTGCAAAGCCGTCCGCCGTCTCCGGTAAGTTGTGCCGCGCATCCTCACAGATATGATCCAGCACCGCAAGGACCGTACACCGTCTCTCATCAATGCCGTTGTTGATCAGACTGCCCGCCCTGTATACATAGTGATACAGCCTGTCCGGCACGTAACTGATGCAGCTGATTTCTCCCAGAATCTGATAGAAAAAAAGCAGATCTTCGCAGCACAGGGCGCGGCTGTCAAAAGGATACTTTTTTACAAGCGCCGCCGGATAGAGCTTTCCCCATGCCGTCCACAGAAAAGGGCTTCGTCCGGCCATCGCACAGACCGCCTCCTTCCTTTGATAGACGCGGGCCGGCTCCTGCCCCGTCCCTAACCCGTCGGTGCCGCAGATACTCACTTCCGCTCCGCTTTCTGCCAGCGCATCATAGAGCTTTTGCAGCAGCCGGGGTTCCACATAGTCATCGGAATCTATGAAGGTGATAAACTCTCCCCGGGCCCTGCGCACGCCTTCGTTTCTGGCGGCTGATATCCCGCTGTTCTGCGGCAGATGGACCACCTCAAGCCACTCTGCAGCGACCGCCCACTCGTCGCAGAGGCGGCCGCCGCCGTCCGTAGAGGCGTCGTCTACAAGAATGACTTCTTTATTCGGATAAGTCTGTGCCGCTATGGAAGCCAGGCACTTCTCCAGATATGGCTTCACGTTGTAGACCGGCACGATAATGCTGATCAATGGTGTATGTTGTCTCATAGTTCCCCGGCTCTCCTGCTGGTTTTGGCATTGCTCTCCCTGCTTTGGCACTGCTTTCCCTGTTTTGGCATTGCTTTCCCTGTTTTGGCATTGCTCTCCCTGTTCCGACACTGCTTTCCTTGTTTTAACAACTTTTTTCTTCTTTGATGGCGCTGTCTTTCCTGTTTTCTCAACCACCGTTTAACATATTTGTAAAAAAACGCCATGCCCCAGAAGAGCGGCACACTGGCATGCAGCGTGCGCACTGCCACCCTGCTTTTTCTCTCCGGTAAAAGCTGCAGCGCCTTCCGGTCATAATGCCGTCTGATATGGCTCTGGAGCCTTTTCAACAGAGAGAAGATCTGCCGTCTCTCCGCGTCCGACTCTACCGTCAGCATGGCCCAGCGGGAATCCACATCCAGCGACAGCCGCCGGAAATACAATGCCGCTTCCGGGAAGCGCTCTCCCGCGTGGTCGCAGACATGGTCATGGACCGTCAGCGCCGTCAGTTTCCTGACGCTCACGCCGCTGTGTACCTGGCTGTCTTCCCGGTCGTTATTATAGTGATAGAGAATATCCGGTACATAACTGACACGCCCCACGCGCTGAAACAGTTCATACAGAAACAGAATATCCTCACTGTAATAAATCCGCTCATCGAACAGGCAGGCCTTCACAGGAGCCGCCGCATAGAGCTTCGCCCAGGGCACATAATTAAAGGGAATCTCCCTGGCCATGCACACGATCGCTTCCTCTCTGGAAAAGACGCCCGCCGGGCCTCCCGCCAGTCTGATACCGTCAGCCCCGCAGGCACTGACATCCGCCTCCGCCTCCCGCAGACTCGCATAAAGTGTGCTGAGGAGCTCCGGCTCCACCCGGTCGTCCGCGTCTACAAAACAAAGATACGCACCGGCAGCCCTGCGGATCCCTTCATTCCTGGCCGCGGAAGGCCCTCTGTTTTCCGCAAAGTGTACCACCTGCAGCCTCGCTTCCGACTCTGCACAGGTATCGCAGAGTTGTCCGCTCCCGTCCGTAGACGCATCATCCACCGCAATGATCTCCAGCGCCGGATAGGTCTGCGCCGCTATGGAGTCAAGACACCGCCTTATATAAGGCGCCACATTATAAACCGGCACGATCACACTGATCAACGGACTCTTTTTCTCCATACCGTTCTCTCCTTAGCCATTTCATTGATTCAACCGCAATCACTTGAGAAAATGCCTCAGACATCCCCCACCATCTTATAATACGCTCCCAGCCTCTCATGCATCCGCCGCACCCCGAAAGTCTCTTCCGCCTTCCGCCGGTTCTCTGCGGACATCTTCTGCAGCGCTTCCACATTCCCGCTGCACGCAAGCATTGCTTCCGCCAGCCCTTCCACGTCGCCCGGCTCCAGCAGAATCCCGTTCTCTTCGCCGATCACTTCCGGGATCGCACCCACCGTCGTACTGATGATGGCTTTGCCCGCCGCCATGCCCTCCAGCACAGCCATGGGCAGTCCTTCATAATAGGAAGGCAGTACCAAAACCGCCGCCTTTTTCAGATATTTAAGCTTCTGCGTCTCTCCGATCCAGCCGGGCACACTGATATGCCGATCCAGCCCTTTTTCTGCCACCAGCGCCCGCACCTTGTCCACTTCGCCGTCGCCTGCGATGCAGACGGTCAGTTCCGGATTCTTCCGGCAGGCGATCTCCACCGCATCGATCAGGTCGTAGACCCCTTTGCGGCTGCCCAGTCTCCCCAGCATCAGGAAAGAATGCCGGCAGGCGGAGACATCCGTCACCGCCGCCCGGAACTTTGCTGTATCTACCCCGTTATACAGCGTCCTGCACGTGTCGATGCAAAAGCGCGCCTCCAGCTCTCTTTTCCAGCTCTCCGACAGCGCCAGCACCAGATCCGCCCGCTGCAGAAATCTGTCCACCACCCGTCTACCCAGAGATCCCAGCCCGTCATAAAAAGTCAGATACTCCGCCCCGTGAATATGCACGATCACCTTCCTGCCTGTCCTTTTTGCCCACCACAGATAGAAATACTTGCGGAAGGTGCTGCCCCGCTCCGCGGTGTGGAGATGAAACAGATCATACCTGCGGCTGCACAGCATGAAACGCAGGCAGCCCCAGAATGTGTACACAAGCCGGACAGCCAGCGGGCCGTCTATGTAAGAAGCAAACGTGTCAATCTCAAATTCGTCTTTCAGCAGCTCACTCTCCCGGATCTCCCGGATGACTGCCGACATCCCGCCTCTGGCCCGCGTTTCACTGGGGCCGATCACCAGTATCTTCATCACGCCATAACCACTTTCCACCGCCTGAAACATCGGCGATATTGCTGCCGGCCATTTCCGCTGCGTTACAGCGACTGCAGAAATTCATCCACAGAGGCCACAAACTGCTCCGTATTGGACTGATAACCGCCGAATTTTCGTGTATTTGCCATCCGCAGCAGATAGGGCAGATCGTCCACATTCATGCAGGCGCTGATCAGGTTCCGCGCGTGAAACTGCTCCATCAGCTGCTGCTGGTGTCCGTCCACATGCTCCCCAAGCTCTGCCCTGCGCGGCACCACGATCACCTTCTTGCCCCGCTTCACCGCATCCACCACGATCCCCACGCCGCCGTGCGTGATCAGGATGCTGCATTTCTCCACCATCTCCGCAAATTTATCCCGATCGTAGAACTGTTGATAGTGGCAGTTCTTCGGTTCAAAGGTACTGTTGCCGGTCTGCATATAGACCTCTTCGGTAAGCATATGCTCTCCTGCCATCTGGTCCACCTTTGTAAGCAGACGGTCAAAAGAGAACTTCTGCGATCCCACCGTCACAAATATCATCTTCACACCCCTGCCTTTCTTTTCCTTTTAGTAAACGCCGCCCCGGTATATAGCCTTTGGATAATATTCCTGCATCTCCGGCCACTGGACATAGAAGCGGTGCGCAAACCGGTACATCAGCCTGCCCGTCTGGCTGGGCGTCCTGACATTGGCAAAGGATTCGATATACACCAGTTTCTTCCCGAATATCCTGCACAGCAGACACAAGGGAATCGTCGCCAGAACACCGGTGCTGATCACCACATCCGGCCGCTCGATCACGAATATTTTAAGAGAGCGGAACGCATTGACGATCAGCCGCCGCATACAGGCTCTCTCCCTGCGGTTGACCTGCTGCAGATAATAACATCTGATCCCCGGCACCGCGATCTCATAAGCGGTCTTCTCCGTGACAATAAAACTGTCGTAGCGTTCCATCAACGGACGCAGCATCAGAAGCTCCTCCAGATGACCGCCGGAGGACGACGCAAAACAGATTTTCTTAGCCTTATTTTTCACTTTCGGTCACTCCCCTCATATCTGGCCCGGTGTCTCTCCAGCTCTCTCTGCGCCAGTGTGTCCAAATTACAGGACATAGGCACAAGGGCACAGGCGATCATGGTGTACGGATAGTAAATCGTGTTGTCCGTGGCAAACAGGGTAAAGCAGTAGATACTGACTCCGAGAAACACACATCCCGCACTCTTACCGCCCTGTCTAAACCAGTACCGCAGCCGTACCATCAGCCAGCTCCAGATCCAGATCCAGTAACCGACGAAACCGATATTCAGATACATCCGCAGGAAATCATTATGGATCGGCATGAGGGTGCGCTGCGGTATCTTAAATCGTTCGCCCGAGGCCCAGTCCACATACCGCTCAAAACCGGTGCCTTTCCCCATATAAGTTATGCTGATATCGTAGTAGGGCTCCAGATTCATGAACATCGCCACCCGCCCCTTGGTATCAATCCCGAAGTGGGCTTCCAGATATTGAAAAAGACCATACCGGATTCCCACGATATACATAAAACTGACAAACAGCATACCAAGACCGATGACAAACGCCGTCTGTCTGGCGGCCTTCTCCGGCAAAAGCTGTACGATCCACACCACAAGAACACTAAGGAGCACAGCCAGAATAGCAGTCCTTTTTAACCCGATCACAAACAGCAAAGACGCCGCCAGCATCCAGAGCGGCCAGTGGGAAACCTCCTTCCGCTTCAGGAGCAGATAGATCAGAAAAGGCCCGAAAGCAAATGTCAGATCGTTGATCTCCAGCGCCTCCATCAAGGGCCCGGTCTCCACACTGAAAGTCACGATCAGCGTGTAAAACTCCGCCATAAAAGCGCCCACACCGCCTTCCCAGACCACCACCAGCACTCTGCAAAAATTAGCCAGACACATGGAGCCCAGACAGTACCAGAGCCCGCGGCTGCCGAACAGGTACAGCGTAGCCGTCGCCACCAGCACCGACGAGATCTGCGGTATGATCATACCCGTGCCGTTGGCGATCATAATGCTGTCCGCAACGGACATGACCCAGATCAGGGCTGAAAAGAAAAAGGGGATCGCACAGGGCAGGATCTGCACCAGCGTGTGGCGCACGAGAATGATCGTGCGTCCCGGCCGCACCGTCACGATAAAGTTGACCAGTGCCAGAAACAGAATCCCCATCACACAGGGATTCTTAAAGCTGAACTGCACGCCGCCTATCAGAAAATATGTATCCTGCAAAAAGAACATCGCAGTTGCCAGTATCATATAAATGATCGCAACCAAACCTCATTCCTCCCCGTTTTACAACCCTGTCTCTCTTTCCTGGACAACAGACAGACCAGCGCTTTCCGTCAGGAATCCGGCCCATGACATCCTTTTTGCCACAGGCCGGATTCCGCATCAGACTTCCACAGTCCTGGCCGCTTCCTGCTCTTCTTTGCGCACGGCGCTCACCCGCTTCATGGCGATGGAGAGAAGCTCACGGATATAGTAGCATTTCTCCTCACCCGCACAGGCAAAGCCGTTTTGCAGCTCGATCTTATAACCGCACTCCTCGCTCTTCTGTGCAAAGACTACGCCGATCTGGAACAGGGCCGCATTTACCTGCTCTTTCTCCAGATTCTCCGCGAAGATCAGATACTGGCCGGCTCCGTTATTGCCTACAAACATCTTGTCGGAAGGCGCAAACACAGAAGTCAGTATGTTCACGAAGTCTTTGATCATCCGGTCGCCGGCCTCCCTGCCCAGACGGGCATTCTCGGTCTGCAGATTGGCAAGTTTAAACACAATACAGGCAAAGCTCTCCGGAATCGGCCGGCTCTCCCGCACCGTGATAAACTGATCGCACTTCGCCCGGTTGGGCAGGCCGTCTACCTTGCTCGTAAAAGCATAGTACTCGATGAAATCCTCGATCCGGCCGAAAAGTGCCGCTCCGGCGCATCCCAGCACCCCGAATATCACCACGATCAGCACCGCGAAGATAAAGATCGGAAACCGTTCCGTCACCCGCACACTGGAAAGCATCACGATATTATGTGCGCCCAGATATTCATTGTACTCGTCGTTCGTCTCATAGTAGACCGACTGCAGGTCATTGATCTTATCCGCCAGCCGCCCGATCTTCTCCTGAATCTCCTGCTGTGCCTGCTCCGAAGAGACCGCAGGCGCGCCGGTAAATACAGCGATCACATAGTTGTTATAATCTCTGTCGATCAGATTGTGCTCGTAGAGCGTGCGGTCTTCTATGTATTTCATCAGAAGCAGATCATACTCTGCCGTCCGGTCCACGGGATCCCAGTTGCCGTCCTCATCCCGGTTCCAGTCGTCATAGACGTCCGGCAGTACATTGTTCTGCAGGAGACTGCTTTTGTTTTCACCCTCTGTTCCATCCCCGGAGACCGTCTCCGTGCCGGCAGAGAACTCTCCCATGGCATTTTCATAGGAAGTGATGATCCCGCGTATCTTCTCGATCTCAAAAGAAGCGGCATTGTTGGAGATTTCCAGATTGTTGTTGCGGTTCCGGTATTTGTTCAAAAGCACGTCACGGTCTTTGGTGATCCGTCCTTCCAGAATCTCGGAAAGCAGTTCCTGCACCTCCACATCCCTGATGAACTCGAACTCATCCAATAAGTCCTGAAAACTGCACCCCGTCCTGCTGGCACGGAAATCGGCATCCCAGTCATTCTTATCGGTCAGATGCTCTATGATATTGTCCAGCGTCTCGTCCATGACCTCCGCCATTTCCAGATAATCATAGCCCTTGGACGTAATGTCGCTGACCGGATTGGCCGCCAGAGACGTGTTCACATGATTTTTTCCATAATATTCCGCATACTCCTGCAGGATCTGGTTTAAGACCATGCGCGGATACTCCTTACCGCTCCCCACACCACAGTTAAAAGAGACCACGAAGCGGGTCGGCCATATCTCATAGTCCTCCTCGCCATTGTCCAGCTTAGCCTGCTGCACCAGAAGATCTTCCTCCGTGATCACGGGTTCCACCTGAATGTTCATGCGGATATCGTCCGTGGTGGCCTCCGTATACTCGATGCCCAGTCCCTTCATGGCCTGACTCACCAGATTGGTGGCATAGATCTCCGAGGTGTCGATAACGCTTCCGTCCGGAGAAAGCCCTTCCTCGGCGCGGGATCCGGTATACTCGATCACCGTGACCGCCGTATACTGCTGTATGTAAAGCTGCGCAATCATGAAAAAGGCCACGCCCGCCAGGATCGACACACTGATGATCGCCGTGCGGTATTTTTTCAGATAACGGAAAACATCCAGTTCTTTCATAGCCCGTTTCCCTCCTCTCCGTTCCTTTTCGCTCCTCTCTTCTCGGCCTTCTCCCGTTTCCGGAATTCCTTTTTATTCTTCCGGTACTCCTTTCTGGCCAGCTTCTGCGCTTTTCGCCCGGCAGCCTGCGCCTCTGTACACTCCGCATAATAAGGCTGCAGTACGATCAGTCCGATCCATACCGCCAGATAAAGGATGGTGATCAAAAAGGCTTTGATGATATTGCCGGGCACCGAAGGCGTGGCAAAAGAGACTTGAATATAACCGTCCCGTTTCTCTCTCACATATGCGTCGCACAGCTGTCTGCACTGCGCCGACAGATTTTGCAGTTCCGCGTTCAGTTCCCCGATCTTTTCGTCCGCCTGGGCATAGACGTCGTCGCCGGCCCTCGACCTGACTACCTGACCCGAGGCATAGCTGTTGTGCTCGATCTCTTCTAACAGCTTTGTGGCCGATTCCAGAAGTTCCTTGGCCTCATCCGCAAAATAGTCCACGCCCACCTTCGTTCTGGACATATAGAATTCCTGATCCGTATCGTAAGTAGGGATCAGCACGAAACGGGTCATAAAGGCATTGTACATGTCGATCGCTTCTATGCGCACATCATGGGCCGCCATATCCTTTTTCTGATCCGTATCCAAAAGCCGGTTCGCATACTGCATCCGGGACTGGTACGTGTTCCGGTGTCTGGAAAGCCCTTTTTCCAAAATGAACGCTTCGTAGCGCTCCAGCTCGATCTCGATGAAATTGTCGATCTTCTGACTGAGAGACGGGAAGTTCTCCTCGCTTCCCTCCGCCCGGAAGCTGCTGCTCTCACTGCTGTAGCCGGGCAGATAGTTTTTCAATTTATAGGCCTGCATCTGCAGGTAGTCTTTCACGTCCAGATATTCCATGCCCTCCAGCCCGTCGAAAGACAGATCCAGCACCTTGTCGTTCTCCGCATAATTGTTCGTGAAATCCTCCCAGTACACATCCGCCAGGAAATTCAGCACCGCCTTCGGCGTGGTTCCGTACAAAGACACCTTCTCCGAACAGTGGATCCAGTATTCCGTTGAAATTTTCAAAGCCGATTCCTGGGTGACATCCAGCTTCTCCGCATCTAGCGGTGTAGAGATCGTCAAAAAATCTGCCAACTGGTCTGCACTGAGCGCAAGGCCGCCCCGCCTGACCACTTTCTCCAGGATCCGGTCCGAGAGGATAACGGACTCATTGAACCGGGTGGCATTCGGATTCTGGCCTCTGGCCGCCTCCTCATAGTTGAACACCATCAGCATACTCGGCGCATACAACTGTGTCGCCATCTGTCCCGCAAAGCCAAGCACAAAGATCAGGATCCCCCACACCGCCAGCTTCCTGTGCTTCCCGTTCAGCCCGCCCATGGCGCCCCGGAATCCGAAAACAGGCAGCTTCGATTTGATCATATAGAACTGCCGGAACAAAACCAGGTACAAAAATACCAGACAAAGCATCAGTGCCGGTACTATCAAACTCACAAGAATCATATCGCATTCACTCCTTTACCGTGATCAAAAAACCGTAACCTTCCGCCGCAACAGCTCATCCGTTCGTTTCCTGTCTGCCGTTGACATCAATGACCGCCAGCTCAGGCCGGTTGTTGATCCGCGGGAAACCGCTGTGATCCTCCATCCCTCTGGACACGAAGATCGTACTGTTTGGCAGGCTGTACATACCGCCGCTGTATTTTGGCAGGAATCCGACGTCCCCGTGATAAAGCCCCTCCAAAACCGGCAGCCGCACCAGTCCGCCGTGATAATGCCCGCAGATGCCAAGATCGATCTCCGTATCCGAAAGCGCATCATAGTAAAGGCTCGGATAGTGAGCGATCAACAGTTTAAAGTCGCTGCTCTTCTCATACTCCTCGATAAACTCAGCACCGTACTCCTCATAGCCCTCCGGTGCGGTGGTCAGCCCACCGATCAAAAAAGGCGTCGTATGGATCGTCACCTCTTCCGCCCGGTTCACCAGCACATGTACCCCCTTCTCTGCAAGTAGACTTTCCAACGGACTGTCCTTCTCATAGAAAAGATGATTCTCATGATTGCCCGGCCCGTAATAGACAGGCGCGATCTTCAACAGCTCGTCGCACAGGTGCAGGATCACGTCCAGATCATCCTCATAGGCGTTGACCATGTCTCCCGCCATAATGATCAGATCCGGTTCCAGTGAAGCAATCTGCTGGATCAGCTCCCTGTTGTCCGGCCCGAACTCTCTGTTATGCAGATCCGACAACACCACCAGCCTGGTATTATCCGTCCCCAGTATCTTTGGAGAATACAGATGATGGAAGGTCACCTCCAGCTCATCCGAGAACAGATACCGTCCCGACATCAATATCCCCACCACAATGACAAGCACCAGCAATGCCCGTTTCACAACCTTTTTCCAATGCCCTCTTCGAATTCCTTTATACGCAGCAACAATCATCTTCCTGCACCACACCTCAAACCCTTTCTCTTTTGCTTTCAGGCCTGCCACTAAGTCTCCGCCAGGCCCCTTCTCCGGCTTCTTTTCCCTTTTCCACATACCTGCACCCCCGCCAGGACATCGCTGACCTGTCTGCTGCCAAATCGTAACAGGATAGCTTTGTTCTCCCGTTACATGAAATCCCCGTCATGCCATTCACTATATATTTTTACTATATATATGATATATGTATTTGACAAAATTCAAATTTTGTCAGTTTCTTGAAGACAGTATACCATATACAGTGAAATCATTTCAATTTATTTTTTACAGTTGAACAGTTATACCGACACAAAAGAGGTGCCGGACAACCTCTCCTGTTATCTGGCACCTCCTTATCCTTATTCTATTCTGTCATCATCTTACAGACCTGCTCTGCATCATAACTCCCTGCCCGTTTCTGGGCTTCTATCACTTTCTCGATCTCCGCAAGTTCTTCCTCCAGTTCATCGGCTATAACATTCGCCGTTTTCCCTTTCTGGAGCTTTATGCACACGGCTTTCGCCAAATGCTCCCGGCTTCCCTCCAACTTCATATCAACAAATGCTTTACACAGATCATATTTCTTCTCACCGTTTTCCATTATCTGATCGTCCTCCTTGATTTTGACTTTTGCAACGACTTCCAGAAGTTCTCTCGTATCGCTGTCCATTCTGCTGTATGCCTCTTTATTTGCTTCCATGACCGCCCTCAGTTTGTCTTTGTCCTTACCATACCGGAGCACTTCAAATAACTGCCGTAACCCGGTATGATACTCGTCAAAGGTATCATGCTCATGACAGTCATACAGATTCAGTCTGTAATTTGTGACCAGTCCTCTTACATCGTCATCCATCTCCAGCAATTCATGCAGGCACCTGGCTCCATCCCAGGGATGTTCTGTCCCACAATATACCACCAGCGTGATGATCGGCACAAACTTCTCAGCTTTTGTCATGCCGGACATAAATGCATCGGATCCAATCAGCAAATCTTTCTGCCTGTCGTGTAACCTTTTCTTCTGCTTCCACTGCTTCTGGTAACCCAGGCACTCTATCAACATATTTCGCAGAACCATGTGATAATCCACAAAGGACTGATTCTCCACCGCAAGAATATGGATCAGTCTCCCGCGCCACATCCGTGTCTTATCCACGACCGTTTTGATATTTTTTCGATTACCGGCTTCTTTGTCAAGATAGACCATCTGCATGTCTGCCGGCTCCAATTCGTAAGGTTTCACCACTTGACGTCCATGAAACAGGGCGCCGTTCACCTGGTCTGCAAATCTGTTGTTGTCATCCAGATAATCAAACTGATATTCATCTGCTCTTCCCATTTGCCTTCCTCCCTTATTATATTTTCCATATAAGGGATTCGTGTAAGAATAGATGATAAACCACAGACGTGATATCAGAACCTCAGATTCCCAGATATGTTTGAAATCATGATAGCACGGTTTATTGTATTTTGTAAAGCACTTTTTATTGCCGGCTTACATCCACCCTGCGGCTCGCTGCTCCTCCTCCAGCAGCCTCTGATAAGCCTCTTCGACCAGAACAGCCGCCTGCGCCTGAATCTCCCCGTAAGTTTCCCGGTACATCCTGTGCAGACTGCTCGGCGTCACCTTTTCCTCCTCCACCTGTGCCTCCCGGCTTACCAGACCGATCAGATAATTTACGTTAGAACGGGTCATGGGCGTTCCCTCTCTGGTACAGAACACCGGTCCCTGACTGATCCTTTCCCGCCGGATATAATCAAGCATCTCCTGTCTCAGCCCCTCCGGAAGAGGCCTCGCATGACCCGGCTTAGAATCAACGGCTCCCGACGTCTCTTTATCCTGTCTTAAGTCTTCTGCCGTAAGCCGCAGTACTTCCTGAATCCGCAGCCCCGCACCGCCAAACAGCTTGATCAGCAGATAGGTTCTCTCTTTGCCTGCCTGTTTCGCCGCAGACAACAGACGTAGATATTCTGCACGGCTGAGCCCGGGCTTGGCCTTTCCCTCTTTTCTCTCAAAATCCTCCATCTGCCATTCCCGATGTCCCAGAAAGTTAAGGAAGCTGTTCCAGACCGAGATGCGTGTATTCACCGTGGCCGGCTGCAGCCCCTGCCCTTTCAGACAGCCTTTCCACGCCGTCCCCGTTTCTTCCCTGATACATTTATCCGCCGGCAGATACCGGTACAGCTCCTGTAATATCCTGCGGTAATTACAAAGCGAAGAGTCTTTTCTTCCTCTTTGCGCCTGCTCTTCCAGAAACGCTTCTATCATTTCCGGGCTGATATGCTGCGCTTTCTGCAGTTTAAACGAATCTTCTCTTCCAGACATATGGCACATCCCTTCCTGAATCCTGAAGTAGACAGAGTCAGTATTCTGTCTACAGGAAATGGATGTTTGCGTCAGATTTCACTGAAATTGTTTTGAACTATAATCGAAAATGTAAATAGAAGGCGCTGTAAACCAAAAAACACAGACTGTTTTCTGTGTTTCTGTTTTTCCATGCCCGAAAACATAAGATGATATTGTTGATGTAAAAGATTCTATGCTATAGTGATTAAAGATTACTTTGATCTGTAGACAGAATACTGATTCCGCCTACAGGATCAGCCCTGTCAGTTCCATCTGTCTTGCATGTTCCCTTCCAGCCGTCAGCAGATAGATCCTTGTCGTCTCCACACTGCTGTGTCCCAGCACATCGGCCAGTTTTACGATATCCCCGCATATTTTATAAAAAGTCGTGGCAAACAAATGCCGGAGATTATGAGGGAACACTTTCGAGCTTTCCACACCGGCCGCCCGGCACAGTTCTTTCATCTCTCTCCAGATCTGCCTTCTGGAAAGGCCTTTACCGTTTTTCGTGACAAAGATCTCTCCCGCGTCGATTCCCTGTTTCTTTGCAAACTTAAGGAGCTTACGGCACAACCTGTCCGGCAACAGGATCACCCGAATCTTGCCTTTCAGCGCGACCTCTGCCCGCCCCGCCCTGGCTGCCTCCACCGTGATAAAGGGAAGTTCGCCGACCCGGATACCGGCGGAACAGATAGTCCCCATCAAAAGCTCCAGCCGCTCCTTGCCGTTCCTGTGAGCCGCATCCAGCAGACGCGTATACTCTGCTCTGGTCAGCTCCTTCGACTGCTGCCTGAACATCTGCCGCTGGATGCGCAGGAATTTCACACGGCACTCCTCCCATCCCACAAACCGGAAGAAGCTGTTCATGGCCGACAACTTACCGTTCACCGTACCCGGTGCATACCCCTCCTTTTGCAGATCCCCTTTCCATTCCAGAACAGTTTCCTTCGTGACCGCCCTTCCCTGCAGCCACCGGTAGAAGGTGCGTACCTGCCGGCTGTATTTCTCGATGGTGGCCGCCTCCCGCTCCTCCTGCCGCAGATACTGCACAAACGCCGTTATTGCCTCTTCTGTAACAAAATGTTCCTTCATCTCTTTTCCTCCGTACCTTCGGAAGGCTTTTTCTGCTGCCTGTTCCGATTTTTCTTCTCCCTGTCATACTGACACGCAATAATCACAATAAGCCACCCGTCCGCAAAAGACGACAGTGGCTTATCCATTTTCTTATATTTTTTTGATGATGCAGAAGCAGCTCAGTTTTTAGTAATTCTGATAATCCTGAAAATTCTGATCTGACCGTCCGTCCTGATACTGCTGCGTATTCTGGTAAAACTGTCCGCGGCCGCCGAATGTAATTTCCTTAAGCGCCACATAAAGCTCGGCATTGGTCATATACACATAAGGATTCACATAGAAAACCGACAGAATACCACATGTGAATACGCTCAGAATCTGCCATCCCAGGAAAGACAGATCCAATACAAATGCCGCCCACTTGTTGCCGTCCATCATCTGTTTGCTGACAGCAAACGCTTCCCTGGAATCAATACCCGGATTCTCCGCCAGTATGTAAGGGATCATGCGGTATTCGTAACCTTTGATAATACCGGGAATGATAAAGAGCAGCGTCCATAAAAACGTAAACAGCCCTCTTAAGAACATCGTTTTGACCACATTCATATAGCCGTTGGAAAAAGCATACCCCAGCTCACCCGGCTCCGCCTTCTGATAATGGCTCACCACAAAGAACCGCTGTGCTCCCACATGCAGAGGATACAGCAGAAATACGGCCACAGCCATACCGATTACCATGGCGATCATAAATACACTGAAAAAACCAACCAGAAAGCCCATGAATTCCGGCGTGCTCAAATCGTCCAGACTGTACGTGTAGGTTCTGGTAAAAGACACCCTCGCTCCGCCACCGCCACTGCTGCCCCCTGCAAATCCCAGCACCAGTGAGACCAATACCATCTTCCAGTAGTTATACTTAAAAAATTTCTTTGCGTTATCTTTCAACTCCGCTCTCGTCCACATACAAATTCTCCTCTCACTCAAATCGCTATACTATATTTTACAGTAAACGAAATTTCTAATGCCGTTAACTATACTTTAATATATTATGAGTGATATTGCAAGACCCAGCTCAAAACGTGACCGTGATCGTTGTTCCCTCCCCCGGTTCGCTCACAAGCGTCAGCCCGGCGCGGTGCACGGCCACGATATGCTTTACGATGGCCAGACCCAGCCCCGTGCCGCCGGTAGATTTCGAGCGGCTTTTGTCTACTCTGTAGAACCGCTCAAAGATCCGCTCCTGACATTCTTTCGGAATACCGATCCCCGTATCCTGCACCCGCAGTGTCCGCCTCCCGTTCGCGCCCTCTACGCTGACCACGACAAAACCACCGGCGTTGTTATAGCTGATAGCGTTGTCACACAGATTATAAAGCAGCTCTTCCAGCATCTGCCTGTCTCCCTGTACCATAACGCTGCCGCCTTCCAACCGCAGATCCACCTCCCGCTCTTTTGCCCGCAGCTGCAGCATCTCTACGCAGTCTCTTGCAATTTCATACAGGTCGATCTGTTCAAAAGGAATCTCCCGGTCCTGCACGTCCAGCTCCGACAGACGTATAGTGTCATTGATCAGCATCAAAAGCCGGTTGGCGTTCCTGCGGATCTCCGAGGCAAATCTGACCGCATCCTGCCCCACGGCCATCCCGTTCTCGATCAGCTCCGCATAGCCGGAGATGGCCGTCAGCGGCGTCTTCAGCTCATGGGACACATTGGCGCTGAACTCCTGCCGCATATTTGCATTGCGGACGATGGCATCATGCTGTGTCCTGATGGTCTTTGCAAATGGCAAAAGCTCCTCGTAAATCTCTTTTTCCCCGATATGATCCATATCTTCCACCAGCCTGCCGATCGGCGCCACCAGACTGGCCGTGAGATAACGGGACAGAAAAACGCACAGCGCCAGAATCGCACAGACCGCCGCCAGAATCGCCGGCAGAGACCGGTAGAGGATACTCCAGATGCTGTGGGATTCTCTGGCCACCCGAAGCACATTGCCATCCGGCAGCAGGATCGTATAGTAAAAGGTGCTCCGCTGCATGGTGGAAGACTGTCTGACAGACCTGCCCTCTCCCTCCCGCAGCGCTTCCGCCACCTCCGGCCGCCCCGCATGATTGTCCATCCCGCCTATATCCGCATTGCTGTCGTAGAGCACTGCGCCTTCCGGTGTGATCACGGTGGCGCGGACATTTTCCTTGCCATGGCTGTAGCGGTCAATGTAAGCGTAATCTTTCACTGCAGCCGCATCTGATCCGGCATCCGGCATATCATCTGCAGCCATGTCCGATATGGCACCCTGCATTTCATCTGCCGCCATTGTCCCGCCGTCAGCCAGCGCCTGGGCATAAATCCTAAGATCCTCCATCACCTGCGCCTGAAAAAGGCGGTAAAACACCACCGCCATCAGCAACAGCGTGATCACGATCGCCATCGACGACAAAAACATAAGCTGCCTGTTGATCTTTTTCTTCATGAACGCCCCCATAAGTCCGCTTCGACACAAACGCCCGCAAAAAGCCACGTTCCCGCCTTACGCTTCTGCACCGATCTTCTGCACCGATCCGTCATTCTCCAGAAAATAACCCACGCTGCGCACGGTCCTGATCATACCGCCCGCCTCTCCCAGCTTCTGCCTGAGTGTCTTGATATGCATATCCAGCGTTCTGGATTCCCCCTGAAAATCACTTCCCCACACATGGTTCAGAATTTCCTCTCTTGTCGTCACGATCCCTGCCCGCTGCATCAAAAGCCGCAGCAGTTCATATTCCTTATAGGTCAGTTCGCAGAGCACACCGCCCACATACACGGCATGTCGTTCCCCGTCCAGAATGATCTTCCCGATGGTCAGGGATTTCTCCCCCTTCTCCTCCCCGCTCCTGCGCAGCAGCGCCCGCACTCTGGAGATCAGCTCCATCACGCCAAAGGGCTTCGTGATATAATCGTCCGCCCCCATATCAAGTCCCCGCACCTTGTCAAGCTCCGTTGTCTTGGCCGTGACAAGGATGATCGGCACCTGCCTGGTCCGCGGATCCTCGCGCAGCTTCTTCGTCACCGCCAGACCACTCTCATCGGGCAGCATAATATCCAGCAGCACCAGGCACGGCACCCGCTCCCGCACCGCCCGGTAGAAATCCGCACCGTTCTCATACACCTGCACATCGTAGCCGCTGTTTTTCAGCGCGAAACTCTCGATCTCGCTGATATCCCTGTCGTCCTCCACCACATAGATCAATCCCATGTCCAAACACCCCGATATCTCTGTTCTTTAACCTTCTTTATAGATTACCACATTTTTGCTGTGAAAGTACATACTCCGTTTGCTGCTCTTTCTTTTATTTTAAACGCATGCTACGGCAGCACATACTCCTGTCTAAGCCCCTCGTACAGCGTCCGGAACTGCTCTTCATCCCGTCTCTTTTCCCGGCTCTCTATGCTGTAGCCGTGCATTTCCATGGAATCCTCCTCCCACACCTGCACCACGCTCACTGCAATCTGGGCACAGTGGGCCGCGATCCGCTCATAGGCCGTCACGATATCCGCCAGCAGGAATCCAAGTTCAACCGTACACTTCCCTTTCCTGAGCCTTTTTACATGCCGTTTGCGCACCTGTGCCCCCAGCTCGCCGATCACCTCCCGCAGCGCCTGCGCTTCATACAGACTGTCCGCGTTTTCCTCCCGAAAGATGCCTTCGGAAATTGCCAGCATCCGCAGCACCGCCCGGGAAAAAATCTCCAGTTCCTCCTGCGCCTTGGCAGAAAAAGTCAGCTCCTTCTCTTTCATCTTACCATAAGCCATGGCAATGCCCGCCGCGTGATCCGAGATCCGTTCGAAATCCCCGATACAGTGCAGATACAAAGTCAGCGCACGGCTGTCCTTCTCCGAAAGATCCTTTCCCGTCAGTTTCAACAGATACGTACCGATCACATCCTCATAACGGTCCACATCCTTTTCCAGCTGCCTGACGCCTTCCGCCGCCTCTTTCGTATAGCGCTCCAGCAGGCCGATGGCCTCCCTGCATGACTCCTGCACCGTATCCGCCATATGACAGATGACCTTCCTGCACTGCTCCATGGCCAGAGACGGATTGTTCATAAAACGGCTGTCCAACGCCTTCACATCCTCGTCGATATACCGCACCGCCATATGTTCCACGCTGTCCTCTTTGATCGTCAGATAGGCCAGCTTCTCCAGCAGATCAGAGAACGGAAGCAGCAGACAGGTGGCAAACACATTGAACACCGTATGCACCACCGCGATCCCATAAGGCTGCGCTGCCCGCTCCATAAAGTCAAAAACAACCGCCCCGTGCAGCAGATAAAACAGCGCCATAAACACGATCGTACCGATCAGGTTAAAATACAGATGCACGATAGCTGCTCTTCTGGCGCCCCGCGACGTCCCCACGGAAGACAGCAGCGCCGTCACACAGGTTCCGATATTCTGTCCCATGATAATGGGCACCGCCACACTGTAGGACACCGCCCCGGTAGCGCACAGCGCCTGCAGGATACCCACAGAAGCCGAAGAGCTCTGGATTACGGCCGTCAGGATGATGCCGGCGATCATTCCGGGGATCGGACTGGAAAATAAAAGCAGGATATTCGTAAATTCCGGCACGTCCGCCAGCGGCTTGACCGCCGCCGACATAGTATCCATCCCGATCATCAACACCGCAAAACCGATCAGGATCGTGGCCGCATTTTTATGCTTCTCTTTTCCGGAAAAAAGCAGCAGGATCACGCCCACCAGGGCAAAAATCTGTGAAAAAGCCGAAGGCTTTAAAAGCTGCATCACAAAGCTGCCGCTCTCAATGCCCGTCAGGCTTAAGATCCATGACGTGATCGTCGTGCCCACATTGGCTCCCATAATGATACCGATGGCCTGGGACAGCTTCATCATCCCCGAATTGACAAACCCAACCACCATCACCGTAGTCGCGGAGGAAGACTGGATCACGGCCGTAACGCCCGCTCCCAACAGCACCGCCCGCCATTTGCTGTAAGTCATTTTCTCCAGGATCTGTTCCATCCTGCCGCCGCTGGCCCGGGACAGCCCCTCCCCCAGCAGATGCATACCATACAGAAACAGAGCCAGTCCGCCCATCATCGTCAGTACATCAAAAAAATCCATGATAACCTCCTCATCACAACCAAAACCTACTATTGCTATTATGGTTTGACGTTATCATGAATTTATCCGTTCCACTATCATGTAATTGTAAAGGAAATGTAAAATATACGTAAAACAGGCACTTTAGCCCAGTCCAAAGCCGGATTGCCACAGGCAGGCCGCCACGCCGCTTTAACCATATCTCCCCGCAATATAGTCCCTGGTCCTTCTGTCCTTCGCTTTGGAAAAAAGATGCCCGGTACAGCCCCGCTCAACCACCTCGCCCGCCAGAAAAAAGGCGGTATCATCCGACACCCGTACGGCCTGCTGCATATTGTGGGTGACGATAACGATGGTATATCTTTTTTTCAGCTGCAAAAGCAGTTCTTCTATTTTAAGCGTCGAGACCGGATCCAGCGCCGACGTGGGCTCATCCATCAACAGCACTTCCGGTTCCACCGCCAGCGCGCGGGCGATGCACAGCCGCTGCTGCTGCCCGCCGGAAAGCCCCAGCGCCGGTCTTTTCAACCGGTCTTTCGCCTCCTCCCAGACAGCCGCCTGTCGCAGGCTTCTCTCCACGATCCCGTCCAGTCTGGCTCTGTTCTTCTCCCCATGGACTCTCGGCCCATAGGCAATATTGTCATAGATGCTCATCGGAAAAGGATTGGGCTGCTGGAATACCATGCCCACCCGCTTTCGCAGCGTCGTCACGTCCACGCCGGGCGCATAAATCTCCTCGCCGTCCAGACAGACCCGGCCCGTGATCTTCACCCCCTGTATCAGGTCATTCATCCGGTTCAGGGTTTTCAGAAAAGTGGATTTGCCGCAGCCCGAAGGCCCGATCAACGCCGTCACCGCACCTGCCCGAATGTCCATGGTGACCGCTTTCAGTGCATGGTGCGTCCCGTAGTACAGGTTCAGATCTGTTGTCTCTATCTTGCTGTTATTCATAAAATCACCCCATTCTTGCTCAACGCGCGAATTTGGGCGCAAGCACAAATTTGCCTGTGAAAAATTTATTTTTCACAGCAGTCACCTTCCCCACCTGCGAGTCAGAATTTTTAATAGAAGATTAAAGATTAATACAAGGCACAACAATACCGCCGCAATCCCAAACGCCACATCATACTCCGCTCTGGCCATGCTCAAATACATCTGAATCGTGAGCGTCCCACCGGACTCCATGATCTTATGGATAAATCCGCCTCCGGAGTCCGGCAGGAAATAACCGCTCCCCGCCGTAAAAAGCAGCGCCGCCGATTCCCCCACGATACGCCCCACCGCCAAAAGGATACCCTTCACGATACCAGGCATGGCCGAAGGCAGCAGGATCGTGCGGATCATATGCCACTTGGTAGCTCCCATGCCGATGGCGCCGCTCCGGTAACTCTCCGGCACCGTCCGCAGCGTCTCCTGCGTATTGCGCGTGATCAACGGCAGTATCATCAAAGCCAGCGTCAGCGCCCCGGTCAGGATCGAATAGCCCATTCCCAGCGTGGTGCCGAAAAACACCATCCCGAACAATCCGAAAACAATGGAGGGAATGCCCGCCAGCGTCTCCGTCGCAAACTCAATAAACCGCACCCATCTGCCGGGCGCCGCATACTCGTTCAGCCAGACCGCCGCCCCCACTCCTGCCGGCACAGCCACCACAAGCGTCAACACTACGATATATACCGTATTCACCAGATTCCCTGCGATGCCGACAGTCCCCTTCACCACACTGGTCACCGTCGTAAAAAAAGGAAGCCCGAGAACCGGAACCCCTTTCGCAAAAACATAAAGGATTATTCCGGCCAGCAGCAGGACCGCATAAAAGGCCGCAAGGTAGATAAAAATAAACGCGATGGCGTCTTTTATTTTTCTCGACATGGCAGCCTGCTCCTTTCCGCTCGGTGGTTTCCTTTTCCATAAATCTGTCCGGCCTCCGTTTTCCTGCCTTCATGCTTCTTCTCTGACTCCTGTCTTATAAAGTATAGTAAACGAAATTTCTAATGTCGTTAACTATATATCTAACCTTCCTCTCCGCGCAGGAGCCTGTGCAGGAGGATATTGACCATCAGGATAAACCCAAACAACACCAGCCCGATCGTAAAAAGCACCTGCCGGTGCAGGCCTTCCGCATATCCCATTTCGCTGACGATGGCAGTTGTCAGGAATCTGACAGAGGAAAAAGGTAACGGCACATTCACCGCACCGCCGGACACCAGATTCACCGCCATGGCCTCTCCCACTGCCCGGCCCACACCAAGCACCACCGCCGTAACAATGCCCGGCCTGGCTGCCGGAAGGACTACCTGAAAAATCGTCTGAATGCGGGAAGCGCCAAGCGCCATGGAAGACGCCCGCAGCTGATCCGGCACCGCCCGCAGCGCCGTCTCACTGACACTGATGACCGTCGGCAGGATCATCACCGCCAGTACAAGCACCGCCGACAACAGATTAGCACCGCCTGTAAACTGATGCGTCTGAGAGTCACGAAATAACCACCGTTCCAAACGATACATAAGCGGATTCAAGACCATCATCCCCAACAGCCCATAAACAACAGAGGGAATCCCGGCCAACAGCTCTACCGCCGGCCGTACCACCGCTGCCAGCGGACGAGGCGCAGCCTCAGCCAAAAAAACAGCCGTTAAAAGCGCGACCGGCACCCCCAGAAGCACCGCCAGTGCCGTTCCCGCCACGGATGCCAAAATCACATACAGTATACCGAAGGAAGGATCCGCCGCCGCAGGTTTCCACACAGAAGAAAAAAAGATCTCCCTGACGCCCAGCCGATAGACCGCCGGTACACCATTAGCGATCATATACAACGTGATCGCTCCGACCGCAAAGACCGCGAAAAACGCACACAGCGTAAAAATCGCTTCGGCTACGGCTTCCACTCTTCCGGTATGGTTCCTTTTCTCTGTAAGAGACCGGGATTGTCTGACCCGTGATGTATTATTAACTGATTGCTGTAATCCAATATCCATATTCTTATGATTCCTGCTTTGTTATTTTTCTCTATCTCTTTCTGACCTCTATAACTTCTCTTATGTTTACTCTTATGACTTCACTTATACCTTCTCTTATGTCTTCACTTATATCTTCACTTATATCTTCGCTTATGTCTTCTCTCATATCTTCTCTTATGTCTTCGCTTATGTCTTCACTTATGTCTTCTCTCGCATCTTCCCTTATGTCTTCTCTGTCAGTTGGATTCCTTATTGTTTATTGTTTCATTTGTGACAATCCGACACGATTAACCCGGCATCACGCATCAACTTCCCGCCCTCCTCTGTCTGCAGATACGCAAAGATCTCCCGCACCTGTCGGCTCTGTTCTTCAAGCTCTCCTTTCGTCACCAAAAGAAAAGACCGGCACAGCGGGTAGCTGCCCGTCTTCACCCTCTCTGCCGTCGCTTCCACACCGTCCAAAGACAATGCGTGCACCGTATCATTCAGTACATCGAAAGAGACATACCCCACAGCGCCGGGTGTGGATGCGACCCGCGCCAGCATTGCCCCCTCCGAATCCAGTTCATTTGCATAATAACACCGGTCTTCAATTCCCAATAATTCTTCAAAAGCGCTTCTGGTGCCGCTCCCCGCCTCCCGGCCTGCCACCACGATTGGCTGCTTCCTGCCGCCAAGCTCCTGCCAGTCTTTGATCTGCCCGGTATAAATATCCGCCAGCTGTTTTGTTGTCAATGCCGTCACCAGGTTATCCCTATCCGTGATCACCGCAATACCATCCATTGCGATAACGTATGCTGCCGCGCCGGATGCCTCCTCTGCCGTTGTCAACGGCCTGGAAGAAAGCCCGACATCGGCCCGCCCCGACAGCACTGCCTGCACCCCCGCTGAGGAGCCTGTAAATTCTGCCGTCACCGTCACACCCGGATGCGCCTCCCGATAACACTCCGCCAGCATATTGGCAAACTTCTCCATAGAAGTAGAGCCGGCCATAACTACTGTCTGAGCTGGATATGGAGATGCCGATTTCCGATGCGGTTTCCATACACCATCATAACGCCCTATCAAAAACACCAGCAGTAAAAGCGCTGCCATAACGCCTGCCGTAATACGTTTCTTCCCTGTCAAATGTACACCCTCACATCCACTTTACATCCGTCTTATGGCAAATCCTTTAAAAAAAGTGCTCTCCCGTGTTCTATATAACCTATGCACCGCCTTCTTGTCTCCATTCCAGATTTTACATACCCCTCTGTAACAGCGCTGTTCTCCGTTTTCCAGATCAGGCAAATCTGCTCCTCCTTTTGTCGGAAGCAGGTTAAAGTTTAGTAACATGATAAAAATACTTTTTGTCTGCGGCAGTATCTTAAATAATCCCGAAAAATCCCATAAAATCAATGATTGTATGGTTCAACGAGGTGCTTACTACACCACTGCTACACCATTTTTGAAAGAGCTTTGATGTGACAGGAAATTAAAACTTAATAATTCAAAACACTCAAAAAATCAATCGTAAAAAAATACGATTGATTTTTTGAGTGTTTCTGTGTATACTATACGCAATAAAATTGGAAAGGGAGCGCAATATATGCGTGAAACAAGAACAACAGAATTCAAAGAAATGATTACAAATACATTTTTAAAAACAGTAAGTGCCTTTTCAAATTACGATGGTGGAGAAATATTTTTTGGCATTGATGACAATGGTAATATCAAAGGACTTTCGGATGTAAAACAGGCGTGTCTGGATATCGAAAATAAAATCAATGACAGCATTACTCCGCAGCCTGATTATACACTGGAATTGCAGAATAATGACAGAACGATAAAACTGACTGTAAAAAGCGGGCTTCAAAAGCCATATTTATATAAATCGAAAGCGTATAAACGAAATGATACTGCAACCATAGAGACTGACACACTGGAACTGTCAAGACTGATTTTAGAAGGAAAAAATATCAGGTTTGAAGAATTGCCATGTAAAGATCAAGAGCTGACTTTTGATACGCTATGTCAAAAATTAAAAGAATGTATTCAAATTGAAACTTTTAATCAGGATACCTTGAAAACGCTGAATTTATATAACAGCGCTACCGGATATAATAATGCGGCCGGTATTTTGGCGGATAAAAATCATTTTCCGGGAATTGATATAGTGAGGTTCGGTGAGAACATCAGTGTGATTCATAAGAGAGCAACATTTGATCATATATCCATTTTGGAAGGCTACGAAAAAGTATCCGAGATATTTAAAGATTATTATCAATATGAGGAAATACAAGGCGCCGAAAGGAAAAAGGCAGAAAAAATACCGGAGGCCGCGTTTAGAGAAGCAATCGCAAACGCGCTGATTCATAGGGTGTGGGATGTGGAGTCACAGATAAAAGTTTCGATGTTTGACGACAGAATAGAGATTATTTCTCCGGGAGGACTGCCTTCCGGAATAACAGAAGATGAGTATTTATCAGGAAAACTTTCAGTCTTAAGAAATAGAAATCTTGCAAATGTATGTTACAGGCTGGGGTTTGTCGAAATATTCGGTACAGGAATTACACGAATAAAGCAGCTCTATGAAGAAGGATTGAAGCAGCCGGATTTTGAAGTGTCGGAAAATACAATTAAGATTGTACTTCCGGTTTTTGAGAAAAATCGGAATCTAACGGAAGACGAGAGAAAAATATATAAAATTTTAAGCAAAACAATGCTGAAATCAATTAGCGAAATTGCTCCTTATGCCCCGTTCGGTAAATCAAAAACAACCCAATTACTGAAAGATATGGGGAAAAAAGGTGTTGTGAAAATTGAAGGCAGAGGAAGGGGTACTAAGTATGTGATAAAGTAATCATCATGACAAAGGATAATAATGCAAACATCTAAGACCGTTGCAGCTTTAATAATTGAGTCAGGGGATAATCCAATATCTATAGGAGTATCTGGAAACTGAGTACTTTTTCTTCTAAAAGTATTTGAGTACATATGATACAGTTTTTTAGGACTTTAAAAGCGAAGAGCCCCTTCATGCTCTTCGCTTCCCATCCATCAACTTACAAAAGATAACCCCCGCCAGCGTACTCACTGCCGTTGCCAGGATCGCCGGCCCCACGATCGCTGTGGGATTCACGCTCCCGTACTGGCTCCGGTAGGCCACCACGTTCATGGGGATCAGCTGCAGCGATGAGATATTCAGGATCAGGAACACACACATCTCGTCACTGGCTACCCCCTTTGGCACCGCCGGATAACGGCGGCCTCCGGGTGCCTGCATTCCCAACCGCCTGCTTCTTTCTCCGGCCGGAGACGTTCCTGTATGATGTCCTGGAAATCCTCCTGCTGCCCGCCGCTCTTCTTCCAGATTCTTAAGCTCCTCCATCGCCTTCAGCCCCGCCGGCGTCGCCGCCCAGCCAAGGCCCAGGATATTCGCAATACAGTTCACCGCGATCTGCTCCATCGCCGGGTGCCCTCCTGGTATCCTTGGAAACAGCCAGCGAAGCACCGGCTGGATCCCCCGGGTCATCTTCCGGATCAGTCCGGAAGCACTGGCGATCTGCATCAGACCCATCCAGAAAGAAAGGACTCCGAGCATGGTCACGCAGAGTGTTACCGCCTCCTTGGAGGAATCCAGCGCCGCCTGCGTTACCTCCGGAATTGTCCCATGTACGGCACCATATACAACTGCCACAAGCATCATACCTGCCCACAGATAATTCATATGAGACTCCCATTTTTCTTTCTCTCTATCTTATGGGATCACGGCCTGTACCATGCATCCCACATGCCTGTTCTGGACCATCACATTTCCGATACGGGTTCTACGTTACACACCTGCACCACATTTCCTGTAATCCGAAACTTCACATTACATCCGGCATATGTGATTCCGTAAATCCGCTCCTCATCCTGTACATAGGCCGGTCTTGGGTCCTGTGCCAGAATCCCCAGGACCGCCTGTCTTTGATCCTCCGGATAAACCTTCAGCAGATCATCCGGAAAATCAACCGAAAGCATATGCTGTTTCGTCTCTTTGGTGTATCCCTCCGATGCCTCAGGATGGCAGTCTGACAGGGGGATGTAGGGCTTGATGTCATAAATGGGTGTCCTGTCCATCAAATCAATTCCCGACACTTCAAGAACCGGCCCTTTGTTTTTATCATATCGGATTCCCTCCAGCCGGACACAGGACAGGCCAATGTCATTGGGGCGGTAAGGTGAACGGCTGGCAAATACTCCCACCCGCTTCTTTCCCCCAAGTCTCGGCGGCTTCACCGTCGCCGACCAGTGTTCCTTTTTTGATTGTGAAAATTTCCACAAAAGCCAGATATGCGAAAACTCCGTGAGTCCTTGCACCACCTGGGGATTTCGGAAAGCCGGCTCAAAAACAATCCGGCCTTTTAGTTCTTTTACAAGCCCGCTCTGCCTGGGAATCCCGAATTTTTCCGGAAAATCCGTATAAATATAGGCAATAATCTTCATTCCTTTAATTTCCCTCTCCATATTACTTTCAGCATGGTAAAAAAGCACGCGCATCCGCCCACCAGATTGGAGATCGGCTCCGCCAGAAATACCCCGTAAAGCCCCACCCCGGGCAAAAGGGGAAGCAGATAGGTCAGAGGCACCACAATCACAATCTTTCGAAACAGGGAAAAAGTAATGGCATACCGCGCCTGTCCCAGTGCCTGAAAGGTGGTCTGTCCGGAAAACTGCAGCGCCATAAAGCAAAAACCGAAGAAATAAATATGCATGGCCGGCACGCCTGCCTGCAAAAGCTCTGGTTCGGAATTAAACAGCTGGATAAAAAATTTCGGAAACACCAGCGTAACCATCCAGGCAATACAAGTATAGGCCATGGACACTTTCGTCATAAACCGGATTCCTTCTTTCACCCGGTCTTTCTTTCCGGCACCATAGTTAAAACTGATCACCGGCTGTGCCCCGCTAGCCGTACCGATAACCACCATGGTCAGCACTTCCCGGATGGAATTCAGCACGGTCATAATCCCGACATACAAATCCCCGCCATACATCTGGAGCTGTCGGTTGCAGGCCACCTGAACCACACTGTTGGTAAAATTCATGATAAAACTGGAGACGCCAAGCGTCATAATCTGCCTTACCACCTTCCAGTTCGGTATCCCGGGCTTTGCGTTCAGACGAAGCGACGGTTTTTTCCCGGTCAGAAAAAGCAATACCCAAAGAGCAGACAAAAACTGCGCAATCACCGTTGCCAGGGCTGCCCCCTGAACTCCCAGATGAAAAACAAAAATGAAGACAGGATCCAGGATCAGATTGACCACCGCACCCAGTATGACGGTCACCATTCCGGTTCTGCCAAAACCCTGAGCATTGATATAGGGATTCAGCCCCAGCCCGATCATGACAAACAGGCTGCCCAGAAGATAGATTTTCAGATATCCGCTGGCATACCCGTAAGTGGCATCGCTGGCCCCAAGGGCATACAGAAGAGGACGCTGGATCCAATAGCCGATCACGGTAATGAAGACTCCTGTGATCACCAGCATTGCATAGGCATTCTGCATAACTGCCTGCGCCTGCGCAAAGTCTTTCTTCCCTCTGGCAATGGAGCAAAGGGGCGCACCTCCCATACCGAACAGCCCGGTAAAAGCCACAATCATGCTCACTATCGGAAAGGTCAGTCCCACACCGGTCAGCGCCAGAGAATCCGCCCCCGGAATGTGTCCGATGTAGATCCGGTCCACCAGATTATAAAGCAGATTCAAAATCTGTGCCACGGTCATGGGAACTGCCATGCGGATAATATTTTCGGATACACTCCCTGTGCCAAAATCATTTTTCTGTTCCACGGTATCCTCACTCCCTCTGTTCCGTCTCAGAAAATATTTTCTTTATTATACTCTTTATCTTATGGAAAATCCAAATAAAATTCTACTCTTACAGCCCATTTGTCCCGATCTTGTCCGCTTCACGCACCCTGCAGCATACCGCATTTTAAGGACAGTTTACCGAAAAGCCATCGCACCGATCTCTTTTTTCCTTTCGCATCTCCCTGTCCTCTCACTGAATGCAGGCAGATTCTGAAAGAAAATCTGTCTGCACAGACATCCGGGCATCGTAAAAAAGCACTGCAAGACCCCATTTTTGTGTGGCTGCAGTGCTTCTAATATCCATATTGCTCGCAGATTTCTTCTGCATATTTTCCTGGTTTCTCGTAGATAATCAGCGGTTTTTCCACTGTGACCCTCGGTCTGCCGCCCTTTAGGGCCTCAATCAGCACCATGACCGGCTCCCGGTCTGCATAAGGATGCACCAGCCGCATTCTTTTAGGCTCCAGCCCTTTTTGACACAGACCAAAGATAATCTCCGCCAGGCGAAAAGGACGATGCACCAGATAAAAGCGGCCGCCGGGCACCAAAAGCTTAGAAGCCTGTGTGATCACATCCTCCAGGGTACAGAGCACCTCATGTCTTGCAATGGCCTTTGCTTCACTGGGATTTTTCAGTCCGTGAAGGTCTGTCATATAGGGCGGATTGCAGGTGACCACCTCAAAGGAACCTGCTCCGAAGATTTTATCTGCCTCTTTTATATCACCGGTCACAATCCGAATCTGATCTTCCAGATGATTCAGACTGACACTGCGTCTTGCCATATCGGCGCTTTCCGGCTGAATCTCCAGCCCGGTAAAGGATTTTCCTTTGGTCCGTCCTTTTAAAAGAATCGGAATAATTCCGGTACCCGTTCCCAGATCCAGCACCTGTTCTTTTGGCTTTACTCTTGCAAAACCGGCCAGCAGTACCGCATCCATTCCAAAACAGAACCGCCTGGGATCCTGGATGATCCGATAGCTGTTTCGCTGCAGCTCATCCAGCCGCTCTCCCTCTTTTAATACTGCCTCCATGGCCTATCCCTCTTCTCCTGAAAGCAGCGCCTGATAGATCTCCCGCTTACTGATCCCCCGATCTTTTGCTGCCTGTTTCATGGCGGCTTTCCGGTCCATTCCCTGCCCTTCATAAAGTTCTACATGCTCTTTTACGGACATTTTCAAAAAACTCTTCTGCCGCTTTTCTTCCAGTTCTGCTCTTGACCTGCCTTCTATGACCAGAACATACTCTCCTCTTGGGTCCTGTACCTCATAATACCTTAAGGCTTCCGCAAGCGTTGTGCGAAACACCGACTCATACCGTTTGGTCAGTTCCCGCAGAATGGATATCTGCCGGTCTCCCAATGCCTCTAAAAGCTCCTGTAAGGTCTTTTTCAGCCGGTGGGGTGCTTCATACAGGACAATGGTCCTGGTCTCCTCTGTAAGCCCCTGAAGCACCTCCCTGCGCTCTTTTTTATCCATGGGAAGGAAGGCTTCAAAGCAAAATCTTCTTGTGGGCATCCCGGACATGGACAGGGCCGTCACACAGGCACAGGCCCCGGGTACCGAAGTGACCAAAACGCCTGCTTCCTGACACATGCGCACCAGCTCTTCTCCGGGATCTGAGATCCCTGGAGTACCGGCGTCGGTGATCAGAGCAATGTGACTTCCTTCCAGAAGTTTTTTGACCAGAAGATGTCCTTTTTCGATCTTGTTGTACTCATGATAACTGGTCATGGGCGTATGGATATCAAAGTGATTCAAAAGCCGGATACTGTTCCTGGTATCCTCCGCTGCGATCAAATCTGCCTCTTTCAGGATACGGACTGCCCGATACGTCATATCCTCCAGATTTCCGATGGGAGTCGCGCACAGATAGAGCACACCTGCTTCAGTTTTCATTTAACTTTGATTTCCCTTCCCTGCGCTCCAGAGCTTCCAAAGCCTTCAGCTCTTTGTCTTCCGGATGATTCTGGTTTTTCTTTTCCTTCTTCCGGCGGGGTTTGAATTTTAAGTCCTCTACTTTATACTCCCGGATCTCTTTTTCTTCGTTGTCCAGCGTTACGATCACTTTCACAAGCTGGCGAAGCACATTGACGGAACTTACTTCTCCTCTGCTGCCGTCTTTGGCGGTTACCCGGTCCCCCGGATTGGGCAGCCGGCTGTTCAATTCCTCATAAGTCTCTTCTTCGTGCTTCAAACAGCACATCAGGCGTCCGCATACCCCGGAGATCTTCGTAGGATTCAGCGAAAGATTCTGTTCTTTTGCCATCTTGATGGATACCGGAAGAAATTCTGACTGATGCGTATGGCAGCAGAGGGATCTGCCGCAGATACCGATTCCGCCGAGGATCTTTGTCTCGTCTCTCACGCCGATCTGTCTGAGCTCAATGCGGGTCTTGAAGACCGAGGCCAGATCCTTGACCAGCTCCCTAAAATCAATCCTTCCATCTGCGGTAAAGTAAAAAAGTACTTTATTGTTGTCAAATGTATATTCCGCATCGATCAGCTTCATCTCCAACTTATGTTTGCGGATCTTTTCCTGGCAGATCCGGAAGGCGTCTTTTTCCTTCTCCCGATTTTTATTTTCCTGCTCCTGGTCCTGAGCCGTGGCAAGACGGATGACGGATTTCAACGGCTGTACCACCTTGTCATCCTCCACCTCCCTGGTGCCGATCACCACATGGCCGTATTCCACCCCTCTTGCAGTCTCCACAATCACCCGATCATCTTTTTCAATCTCTAGTTTTCCCGGTGAAAAATAATAGACCTTTCCGGCCCGGCGAAACCGCACTCCGATCACTTTCGTCATTCTAATTCTCCTTCATGGTCAAAAGCAGAAGCTCCAGAGCCATGTCAAAATTTACATTGGCGCTCAGCCGGATCTTTGCCTTTTCCAACGCTTTGATAATGCACTCCAACCCCTCATAGGAACTGTGCCTTGCTTTTTCCCGGATCGAGATCAGCTCGTCTTTAAAGACGATGCTGTCTGCATCTCTGGTGGCCTTAAACAAAAGCACATCCCGGTACCATACTGCAAGAATATCCAGATAATCATTGATCTCCATCTTGTAGGTACCAATCTTTTTTAAATCCGAAAGAAGATCTGTAACTTCCATATCCGGGATGTATTTTACCAGATGAATGGCATGCTCCAGCATCTCTGAAAAGCTCTCAGACAACGCCAGACGCTTTGCTTTTCCCACATTTCCCTGGGCGAAAGCCACACAGATATCCGCCCGGTACTCCGGGATCTGAAGCTGCTCCATCAAGAAGTGTCTGACGGATTCGTCTGCAACCGGCTTCAGCTCCAGCGTCACACATCTGGACTGGATCGTCGGAAGAAGCATCCCTTTGTTGGTCGTCAATAGAAAAATCACAGCATAGACGGGAGGCTCCTCGATGGTTTTTAAAAGAGCATTCTGCGCCTGGGCGCTTAATTTTTCTGCTTCATCTATAATATAAATCTTATAGGGACTGCTGTATGGCCTCACCATAATATCCCCGTTGACCTGCGTCCGGATCTCTTCCACACTGATGGTATTTGGCTTTTCATGTGTGACACGGATGATATCCGGTTGATTATTGTTCTCCGCCTGCCTGCAGGACTGACATTCCATACAAGGATCCGTCCCCTTTTTCTGACACTGCAGTGTCTGGGCAAAAAGCCCTGCGAGCAGCTTTTTTCCTGATCCTTTTTCTCCGCTGATGATATAGGCATGAGACACCTTATCCATGGAAATCGCATGCTTCATATGCAGAATTGTCTGTTCATGTCCAAGTACATCCGAAAATCCAGCCATAACACTTCACCTCCCGTTAACTAATTATACCGCATTTCTTTCTGAATGAAAAGTTTTATCTCCTCAAAACAACTTCCAATGTCTGTATTGTGAAAGCGTTTTATGATTCCTTCCGCCTCCAGTTTTTCCTCTGTAAAATCCTCACAGTCCGCCAGATATCTGCGGCACATCTCCTTGTAATCCGGGCATCTCTGGGACCGCTCTCTAAGAAGTGCCCGCTCCAGACGGACACCGTCTTCTACTTCTATGTAGACAGGCACCATACGGGTTCTTCCGTAATACGCGCACATGCTGTGCCAGGAATTCAAAGTTCCGATGACCAAATAAGAATCCGCTTCCAGATCCATCCCTTCCTCACAGACTGTAAAATATTTCCATACGCCATGTACCGTATTGTAAGACCGAAGCTCCACGATTCTTCCTTCTTCCTCCAGATAAGAAAGCTGCTCCTCTGTCACAAAGTGATATTGAAGCCCTTCTGTCTCCCCCGAACGGATCGGGCGGGTTGTGTAAGAAATCATCTGTTTTAGGTCAAGCTCATTGTCCTCGGTCAGAGCCTTATAGATTGTATCCTTCCCCGACGAACTTTTTCCCATCAGGCAAAATATTTTCCCCATCCCGTCTCCTCGTTCCTTTCAGCACCCATATTTTCCGGCCGTCGATGCCATACAGGTTCAGTCCCTGCCTGCAGTATAACAGAATCCGTTCTAGTATTTCCTGAGTGATCCGTTCTCCCGGAGCGATAACCGGGATGCCCGGCGGATACAGACTCACAAAATCCCCTCCAATTCTTCCGGCACAGTCCGTAAGCGTTACCAGTTCTTTTTCACTTTCCTCTGCTTCCAGAAACGTGCAGACACGTTCTGCCGGCAGCACCTCATCCGATAAAATCAAGTCTTCCTGGTTTTTGTTCGCATATGTATTTCTGATCTTTTGATCTGTTTCCAAAAATGCATCTCCCAGGCGTTCAAGACTTTTTTTCGTATCTGCCACTGTGGTAATTCCGCAGACATAAGAGCTGCAGGCCATCTCCAGCTCGATTCGGTATTCACTCCTGAGAAGATCCGAAAGCTCCTTTCCGGAATAACCAGTCCCCTGGACAGACACCAGAATTTTCCCGGGATCCATGCCCGGAATTTTAAGAAGCCTGAGTCTTTCCATGCCGGAAAGCTTTTTCCTTAATCGTATAAGTTCTTTGTAAAAGGAAATAAAACAATCTCTGTGCTCCCGTACCCACTCCACACACTGATCCAGTCCTGCCATCAGCACATAGGAAGGGCTGCTGGTCTGATAGATCCCCAGATACTTGCGGATCTTTTCCCGACAGATCAAAGGACCATTTAGATGAATCAATGCCGTCTGGGTCAGGGCAGGCAGTGTCTTGTGCAGGCTGTGGATCACCACATCCGCTCCGGCACTTACCGAATCCCGTGGAAATTCTTCCAGAAAAGGAAGATGCGCTCCATGGGCCTCGTCCACAATCAGAGGAACTCCATGGCGATGAACGATTTCAGCGATTTCCTCCACCCTGGAAACCACCCCGTCATAAGTGGGAGAAGTAATCAGCACCGCCTGAATCTCCGGCTCTTTTTCGAAAGCTTTATCCACATCTTCCGGAAAAATCATGCCGTTTATCCCCAAAAGTCCCACGGACCGTGGATAAACATAAGAGACATGAAGCCCCCGGAGAAGTGCAGCATGATAGGCAGATTTGTGACTGTTTCTTGCCATCAGAATGGTTCCGCCAAAAGTTGTGCATCCGGATACGGCGGAAAGAATACCTGCCGTACTTCCATTGATCAGATAATGTGTCTCCTCCGAGCGGTACAGACCGGCTGCCCGTTTTTGAGCCTGCAAAAGCAGTCCTTCTGCATGATGCAAATCATCAAATCCGTCAATTTCTGTTATATCAACAGAATACGGATTCCCCATCTCTCCCATACGTCGCTTATGACCAGGCATATGCATGGGAAGACAGTCAGAATCCGCATATTTCCTTAAGCTTTCATATAATTCACTCATATTTACATGGAAAATACAAGGATCCCCACCACCGTGACTCCAATGGACAGAATCGTACGCTTTGTGGGCTTTTCTCCCAGAAAAAACACCGCCAGAATCGTCACCCAGATAATACCGGTGGATTCAATCATGGGCATCAGTTTTAGTTCAATTCCCCGGTAAGCAAACACATTGATCACCGTCGTACCCAGTAAGAGTGTATACCCAAGGATCACTCTCCAGTTTAAAAATTTATATATGATATTCTTATGTTCTGTTTCTGCAGACTGTTTCAGAAGAATCTGAGACAATGACGCCACAAACACTTCCGAAAAGGCCAGCACATAACTAATGTTCATCCATTCCATGAATCAAGATCCCCGCTATGATAATCACACTTCCTATGATGTTGTTCACGGTCACCTGCTCTTTAAATAAAATCACAGACCAGAACAAAATCAAAATGTATAGAATTCCTTTCCGCAGATAAGCGGTGGTCAGAGGAATCAATTCTAAAAGGAACTGCCACATGATAGCAAATACGCCAAGACATCCGATGGCCATCAGATAGAAAAAGATAAATTCCTTTGACAACGTCTCATACATTCCCGCATATTTGATGAACACCGAGCTGAGACTCTGGATCACCAAAGAAAGGGACAAAAGGATCAAGATCTTCAGCCGACTGGATTTTTTCTCTTTCTCCATATTCATACAATCCTTTCGTTTAGATCTCCTCCGTCATAATATAGTATCCGATCCGGTTGGAACTGTCAGACACTTTCCCTGCATGGGACAAATCCAGTTCACTGATCCGATAGATTTTCTCCGGATGTTCTTTTTCCAGAATCCGCATCTTTTCCACATCTTCCAGGGTAAAGAGAAAACGGACCTCTGCCTTTTTGGGTTCTGTTTTGACCGCCAGCTTAGGTTCCATGCCGCAGGCAGTATCAATCACCATCTCCATATAGTCATAACCGGTGGAAAGGGGAACCAGATCAGAACCGATGCAATCTCCTCCCATTCTGGAGCCGATCTCAATCACCCGTACATGTCCCTCCGGTGTGATTTTAAATTCTGCATGGGAAGCGCCATTGGTAATCTTCAGTGCATCCAGTGCTCTGCGCATCACATAATGAATTTTATACATCATATCCTCAGACAGATTGCACGGCTCCACATGGCCGGTTTCTATAAAATGCGGCTCTCCTGTTGTATACTTTTTGGTTACTGCCAGATTCCTATGCTTTCCGCCATAGGAAATCGTCTCATAGCTGTACTCTTCCCCTTCTATATACTCCTCCACGATCGCCTGCTTTTCAAAGGATTGATCCACTGCCTTTTGAATCGCTTCTTCCAGCTGAGAAAAGTCCATGACTTTTGTGATGGCCCGGCTGCCTGAACGGTCCGTAGGTTTTACCACCAAAGGCAGCCGCATACCAAACAGATACACTTCCATACGGTCTACCCGATAGAATTTGGGCGTGGCGACTCCAGCCTTTGTAAATGCCTCCCGCATCGCATATTTGTTGGTGGACAGCCGGACACACTCCGGACTGTTCCCGGGAAGTCCAAGTCCTGCAGCCACTTTGCTTACCGTAATGTTGGCCAGATCAGAAGCGATGGACGCAACCGCATCCGGCCTGATCTCCCGGCATTTTTCCAGAATCTGGTCAGTCTCAACAATACTGATGGGATAAAAATAATCCGCATTCTTTTCCCCTGTCGCTCCATCTTTCCATGCAAACACATGGGTTTCAAATCCCATCTTTTTCGCTTTCAGGATTAACTGATTCTGAAAATCATTTGCTCCGATAATGACGATCTTTTTCATGGCGTTCCTTTCATGATTTATCTGTAAAATTCTGTAACCTTCTCTGCGATATAACGTACTTGTTCTTCCAAAAGACCATAAAACATGGGAAGCCTTGCCAAACGTTCACTTTCTTTTGTAGTATAGACATCCTCACCATGGAATCTTCCAAAACGCTTTCCTGCAGGTGCGCTGTGAAGAGGGATATAGTGAAAGACCGACTGGATCCCCTGTTCCTTTAGATATTGAATCAAAGCAGTGCGTTCTTTCAGATCTTTTGCTTTTATATAGAACATATGTGCGTTATGCTCACAATTGTCTGGAATGCAGGGGAGCAAAAGCTTCCCTTTTTCCTCCAGCGGTTTCAATAATTCATAATACAGATTCCAGCTTTTCATGCGGTCCTGAAAGATTTCATCGGCAGCATCAAACTGTGCCATCAGATAGGCGGCATTCATATCCCCGGGAAGATAGGAAGAGCCTGCATCTACCCAGGTATATTTATCAATCTGACCCCGGAAAAATTTGGCCCGGTTTGTCCCCTTTTCTCTTATAATCTCTGCACGTTCCACATTTTTTTCATCCTGGATCAGGAGAGCTCCTCCTTCTCCCATACTGTAATTTTTTGTCTCGTGAAAGGACAGGCAGCCGTAATCTCCGATGGTTCCAAGAAATTTGCCTTTATAAGTACTTAAAATTCCCTGTGCTGCATCTTCGATCACCAGAAGATGATATTTTCTTGCCAGATCCATAATGGCATCCATCTCACAGGATACCCCTGCATAATGCACCGGAACAATCGCTTTCGTCCGCTCTGTGATCGCCGCTTCGATCTTCGTCTCGTCCAGATTCATAGTATCCGGCCGGATGTCAACAAATACCGGAACCGCTCCCCGCAGCACAAATGCGTCTGCAGTGGACACAAACGTAAAAGAAGGCATGATCACTTCATCTCCCTCTTTGATATCCGAAAGAAGCGCTGCCAGCTCCGTTGCATGGGTACAGGAAGTCGTAAGAAGCGCCTTTGGTGCATGAAGCCTTTTCTCCAGCCATTCATTGCACTGGTGGGTAAAAGGACCATCTCCGCAGATTTTATGATTTTTTGCCACTGCCTCTTCCACGTATCGAATCTCTGTCCCCACATAGGGCGGCACATTAAAATCAATCATTCTTATTCCTCTTTTCTAATGGCGCAAAAGCGCAGTTCCCCGCCTCATGAGCAGGGGTTCATATCCCATCTGAAGAAAGGACTCTGCAAATTCGGTATCCAGAATCTCCTCTTCCTTCTCATAACAATAGATTATGGTAGGAAGTTTCTCGGGACGTAGTTCATAATAGACAGGAATCAAAGGATCTGTCTCCATGGTTTCCCAGGTAGAATAAGCCGCACATTCTGCCTCCGTAGACAGATAGATCCATGGAGCAATCCCCGTTACAAAAAGCTTGTCTTCTTTTGTAAGTTCTAGTTCTTCCAGATCCAAAAGCACTTCCTCATAAAGTACTTTGTTTTCTTCACAAGTATGGATGCCTTTTAACGGCCCCTTTGTCAGTTCCTGCGTCAAATCCGACAAAGACTCATCTCCCCACACGAAAAAAATCCTTTGATAGATACACGCCGCAAACTGAACCGCCAAGAGAACTCCAGTAAGACAGGACAGCCATCGGATCTTTCCCTGCTCTTTCACAGCTTCCAGCAGAAGAAGCATGGATGCAGCCGATGAAATCATACAGGAAGCAGACACCGTGAGTATTCCTGTATTGGTAGCAAAGTGTGCCAGCAATGTATAAAAGAGTCCAGGCAAATACCATCCAAAAAACAGGAGACGATCTTTTCTCTCTGACACCAGATAAGCTGTAAAACCAGGAAAAGCCAGCGGAATCAACACATAATTGATACCCACCATGTCCCAGAAAAATCCATAGTAGACCATATACGGAACAGCAGTCAAAGCGGACAAAAGCAGATACAAAGAAGGCGGAATCTTTTTCTTCCGGTCTGCAATCCAGACTGCGATCAGACATCCGGTCAAGTAAACTTCCGATTTGTAATAGCGATGAATCCGAATAAAATATTTTAAAAGCTTTTCCGCAAAAGATTTTTTCCGCTCTGTGTCCATGACAATATAAGTCAAACACTCCAAAATCTCTGAGAGGCTGCTTCTTTTAAACACAAAAAACAAAAACAAGACAAAGATAAGAAAAGCACCGGCTCCGATCCAAAAAAAATTTTTTATCTGAAGCTGTGCCGGCACTTTTTCCCACCGGTGCAGATAAAAAAGAGAAGTCAGCGCACACAGAATTCCATACAGAAAAAAAAGAAGAACTGCATAAGGATTGGCCAAAACTGCTCCAGCTGCAAAAAAACCACACAAAAGGAAATCCAAAATCCCTGGCTTTTCTGTACTGGAGATGGTCACGAATGCGAGCAGTACAAACCCAAATGCAAGGGTATTATAATTCAGGCTGTTGATATTATAAGGTGTTGTCACAAAATAAAACAACGCCGGAATCATCCGAATCCATCCAAAACGCTTCAGCCGGCAAAAACAGTATCCCGATACAAAAACCTGAAAAACCAGATAAAAAATCCGGAATGTAAGAACGATCCCATCATTGCCATGACAGAAAAGACGGGCAAGGCCATACAGCGGATAGGTCACAAAAGCAAAGAGCTGCACATTGTTCCACTCATCCACCAGCATCCCATCTCCCTGAAAGAAACGGTACACGGTACTGATATAAAAGATCTCATCGTTTTTGTTAAATCCGTAAAACTGTCTCCAGCCAAACAGAAGAAAAAGAAAAAGGACAATACCGGAAAATATCCAAAATTCCTTCGTCAACGGTCTTCTGCTGTCTTTATGCTTTTTCATTCTGCATTATCCCTGAGCCAGAACATCCTGTATGACCTTTACACATCCTTCTATCCCCAGAAGTCCGCTGTTCAGACAAAGATCATAATTGCTAGCCATTCCCCAGTCCTTATCCGTATAATATTTATAATGATTGTAGCGGGCTTTATCTTTTTTCTTCAGAACGGACGGTGCGTCTTTTTCCGAGACGCCGTAATACTTCACAACCCGCTCCAGTTTACTTTTCTCATCTGCCACAATAAACACATTCAGACAGTCATCCCGGTCTCTCAGCACATAATCCGCACATCTTCCCACAATAACACAGGGTTCTTTTTCTGCCAGATCCTTGATGATTCTGCTCTGTATAAAATACACTTCGTCCTGCAGTGAAACACCATTGCCTGTAAACACATTATTCGCATAAGTTAAACTGCTGGCAATGTTGAAAAGAAGACTGCCCGTGATTCGTTCACCCTTTTCTTCTACAAAATCCAGCGCAAACCCACTTTCCTTTGCCACCAGATCCATCAGTTTTTCATCATAACAGGGTATTTTTAATGCTTCTGCAAGCTTTTCACCGATATATCTTCCACCACTTCCGTTCTCTCTGCTTATGGTTATAATTCTTTTCTTCATATTCTTTCCTCCTTTCAAATATATAATCTATTTTACCCCATTTCAGCCCATTTGTCATCTTTTCTGTCATCTTCCGAAAAAATACTTTAAACAACAAAAACACCGTGTCTGTGACGGTGTTTTAAAGTAGGATACCTTTGTACTTTCTCTGTCATGAGGCATCGGGGATTCGAACCCCGGACAACTTGATTAAAAGTCAAGTGCTCTACCGACTGAGCTAATACCCCATTTTTGTAATGACTTACAAAAAATGCCCAGAACCGGAATCGAACCAGTGACACGAGGATTTTCAGTCCTCTGCTCTACCAACTGAGCTATCTGGGC
>ERZ808046.252-NODE-252-length-63551-cov-6.702130_pt1 | contig 63551 bp, 51 predicted proteins | sample MGYA00380196_ERZ808046 | MGnify/ENA primary metagenome ERZ808046 (study PRJEB31490, sample SAMN06133421) | mouse gut metagenome | isolation source: Z6_2 | host: mice | place: China: Chengdu | collected 2015-05 ... | reverse complement strand
ATTCTACCTTGTAAAAATCGTGCGCATCCCCCGGAGGGGTTATAGTGAACGACAAATTATTTTGTCGTTCACTATAATTGTCGGGCATTTCGCCTGAAAAGACCTTAAGGGTCCGGTCTTATGGAAGGGCCGGACCTTTTTTTGACGCATTTTTTATATTTATCAGGAGGAAAAATCATGGGATTAAATAAAAAATCAGTTGATGATATCAACGTAGCCGGAAAGCGCGTTCTGGTAAGATGTGACTTCAATGTACCGCTTAAGAATGGCGAGATTACAGACGAGACACGTATCAAGGCAGCTCTCCCCACTATTGAAAAGCTCCTTAAGGATGGCGGCAAGGTAATCCTTTGCTCCCACCTTGGCAAAGTTAAAAATGGCCCTAACGAGGGAGAATCCCTGGCACCTGTTGCCAAGAGACTTTCCGAGAAACTGGGTAAGGAAGTTAACTTCGTGGCAGATTACAATGTAACCGGCGAAGCTGCAACCAAGGCAGTGGAAGAGATGAAAGAGGGAGATGTGGTACTTCTTCAGAATACCCGTTTCCGCGGCAAGGAAGAGACCAAGAACGGCGAAGAATTCAGCAGGGAGTTAGCTGACCTGGCTGATGTTTACGTATGTGATGCTTTTGGTTCTTCCCACAGGGCACATGCTTCCGTTGCAGGCGTGACAGACTGCATCCGTGCAAAAGGCGGCGAGTGCGCAGTTGGTTATCTGATGCAGAAGGAAATCGACTTCCTTGGCAATGCGGTTGAGAATCCGGTAAGACCTTTCGTTGCAATTCTTGGTGGCGCTAAGGTAGCTGATAAGCTCAACGTTATCAACAACCTTCTTGAGAAATGTGATACCCTGATCATCGGCGGCGGTATGGCCTTTACTTTCCTCAAGGCAAAGGGCTATGAGATCGGCAAGTCCCTGGTAGATGACGAGAAGATTGATTATTGTAAGGAAATGATGGATAAGGCAGAGAAGCTTGGCAAGAAGCTCCTGCTCCCTGTAGATACCGTAATTGCAGACAGTTTCCCGAATCCCATTGATGCTGAGATTGAGGTTTCCACGGTAGACGCTGACAAGATTCCCGCCGACAAGGAAGGTCTTGACATCGGCGAAAAGACTGCAGCTCTTTACGCAGATGCTGTTAAGAGCGCTAAGACCGTTGTATGGAACGGACCTATGGGCGTATTCGAGAATCCTATTCTTGCAAAGGGAACAATCGCAGTTGCCAGGGCACTGGCTGAGACAGACGCAACCACCATCATCGGCGGCGGCGATTCCGCAGCAGCAGTTAACCAGCTTGGCTTTGCTGACAAGATGAGCCACATCTCCACAGGCGGCGGCGCTTCTCTGGAGTTCTTGGAGGGCAAGGAACTGCCGGGTGTTGTAGCAGCGGATGACAAATAAGAGCCTTTAAGGGTATGATAGAATGGCCTGCCGCTTCATAAAGCGGCAGGTATGGAGAAAGGATTGACAAAATCATGGCAAGAAGAAAAATTGTAGCCGGAAACTGGAAGATGAACATGACTCCCAGCCAGGCAGTGGCATTGTGTGATGAATTAAAGGATCTGGTGAAATCCGATACGGTAGACGTTGTTTACTGCGTACCTGCGGTAGACATTGTTCCCGTAGTGGAAGCCGTTAAGGGCAGCAACGTGGAAGTCGGCGCAGAGAATATGTACTTTGAGGAAAAGGGTGCTTACACCGGAGAAATTTCCGCTTCCATGCTGGTAGATGCAGGGGTTAAGTACGTAATCATCGGTCATTCCGAGAGACGTGATTACTTCAAAGAGGATGACGCTTTATTAAACAAGAAGGTTAAGAAGGCTTTCGAGGCCGGGCTTACTCCCATCCTTTGCTGCGGCGAGACCTTAGAGCAGAGAGAAATGGGCATTACCCTTGACTGGATCCGCATGCAGATCAAATCCGATCTGGTTGGCGTGAGCGCAGAGCAGGTGGCATCCATGGTAATTGCCTATGAGCCGATCTGGGCTATCGGAACCGGCAAGACCGCAACTACCGAGCAGGCGCAGGAAGTCTGCAAGGCAATCCGTGACTGTATCGCAGAGGTTTATGATGCAGCTACGGCAGAGGCAGTCCGCATCCAGTACGGCGGCTCCGTAAACGCAGGCAATGCGGCAGAGCTCTTTGCACAGCCTGATATCGACGGCGGCCTGGTAGGCGGCGCTTCCCTCAAGGCTGATTTTGGGAAGATCGTCAACTACAAATAATAAATTTTCATAAAGATCTGATAGTTAAAAAGTGCAGTAAAACAGGGGTATCAAGGGAATGTGATTTCTTTGATACCCCTTTAGAGAATTCAGGTGTTTTACAGGGAATGTGCCCCGATAATCATTAAGATTTTCTTAGGAATGTTGAGTTGCCCGTAAAAATATGGTACAACTGTCTTATGTCAAAGCTGCCGGAAGGCAGCGTATGAAAAAAACGTGTGATGCGGGATAGGAGTACAGATGAAAAACAGATTATATTATATACTGTTTCCGGTATATGTTATTGTAGTTGCCTTTGTTCTGTATGTGAACGGCGTGTTTACAGGTGAAGAGAGTTCTTCGGTAAATCTGGTCATCAATGTGGGATTTCTTGCTGTCATAGGTGTGATATTTGTGATCTCTGCCATAAGATTCGGAAGGCTTAATTTTGTCACCGATGAGCTGGAGGATTTGACGTATCAGCTTCAAAAGGAATACAAGGAGGCAAACGGTAAAAATCTCTGGGAGAATTATCAGGACCGAAATGATGTCTTTGAAGGCGAGGAGCTCAGAAGTGCTTTTAACAAATACCGCCTTCGCGTCAGAAGTCTGACCAGTAAGCGGGGAAACATCGGCCCCTGCGAGCTGGATGAGTACATCAATGAAGACCTTCTGGACAGGGCCAGTATGAATTATTTTAATTCCGGCGTTTCCGGGGCTCTCACAGGCCTTGGAATTCTGGGAACCTTTCTGGGACTTTCCATGGGACTTGGTTCCTTTAAGGGAGATGATATTTACACAATTTCGGACAATGTAGGCCCTTTGCTTTCGGGTATGAAGGTGGCTTTTCATACTTCTGTATACGGCATCTTTTTCTCATTGATTTTTAATATCGTTTATCGGAGCATAATGTCAGATGCCTATGAGAAGCTGGAGAATTTTCTGTGTGTTTTCCGTCAGACTGCGCAGCCTCAGGGCACGAGAGAGGACGAAAACACGTCGGTTATGGTGGTATATCAGGCGGGAATGCTCAGCGCGTTAAAGCAGATGCTTGAGCTGATGAAAGGCGATGCCAGGGAACAGACCGCGGGGATGGAACGCATTGTGGATAAGTTTACCGAGCGGATGCAGATGTCCCTTGGAGAGGATTTTGAGAAGCTTGGCAGAACTCTGAAAAGGGCAGGAGAAGCCCAGGCGGCCAGCGCCGCAAATGCGCAGGAGCTGATGGAGGCTCTTACGGCTTTGGCAGAGATCAATCATAATATACAGTCTGATCTTGTAAAGGTGATGGACAGGCAGGAAAAATTTTCGGGAGAGCTGAAAGAACAAAAGGAAAAGCTGGAGAATGCCTGCAATGAAATGAGCAGTGAAATATCCAGCCAGCTGTATGCGTTTGACAAAATGAGGAGTCTGTATGAGGAATAGACAAAAGAACAGGGAGGCATTTGCGGAGCACAGCTACTGGCAATCCTATTCGGATATGATGGCAGCGCTGCTTTTGATTTTTATTCTGATCATAGCCATAACCCTGGCGATTTATAAACAGAAGACCACGGCTCTTGAAAAGACCCGTCTTGAGCTGGGCGAGGCACAGGCACAGCTGAACCTGACCATGGACGACCTGGAAAAATCCAAAGCGGAGATTGAAAAATCCAACGAGGAACTGGCCACCTCTCTGGCGGAGCTGCAGCAGGCTTATGAACAGGCGGCCCTGACCCAGGAGGAACTGAACAGGGCTTATCTGGAAATCGAGGATGCAAGAAACGAGCTGACGGTTACCAAAAATGAACTTCAGGATATCGTAGGCGTACGGACGGATATCATCGGTGCGCTTCAGAGCGCCTTTAACAATTCCAGTATGAAAGTGGATGCCCAGACCGGTTCCATTACCTTTTCTTCAGATGTGCTGTTCCGCTACAACAGCGCCACGCTTACGGCGGAGAGCAGGAAAACGCTGAAAGAAATTATCCCCATGTATCTGGATGTTCTTCTGCAGGATCAGTTCCGCAGCTATATTGCAGAGATTATCATCGAGGGGCATACGGACACGGACGGAGGCTATCGGAGCAATATGGAACTGTCCTATGAGCGGGCCAACGCTGTGGCAGGCTTTTGTCTGGATAAAAAGAACGGGCTGAGCGAGACAAAAATCGATCAGCTCCAGGAGCTGCTTACGGTCAACGGCAAGTCCTGGAGCAATCCTGTCTACAAAAATGGCAGTACGGAAGAGGTGGATATGGCAGCTTCCAGGCGTGTGGAGATCAAGTTCCGTCTGAAGGAGGATGAAATGATCGAAAAGATTTCCGGAATTTTATCCAGGGAATAAAGGGGTGTGCCGGATGTCAGAAAGCAGCTCATTGGCGGGATGGCGGCAATGGACAGGCAGTAGCGCGGTTTTCCTTGAATCTGCTTTATTTTCGTGATAGTATAATAAAAGAGATGTCAGCAGGAGGAAAGAACCCTTGAATACCGAAAATGCCCCATTAATCAGCCACCGTTTTTTGATAGCCCTGTTTCTAATTGTTTATCTTCTTTTTTTTGTTTCAGGATGCGGACGGGTGGCTTCCGTTGTTTCGCAATCATCCCAGGAGAATGAAATCGAAGAAGAAAGTGACGATTCCTCCCGGCAGAACTCTGATTTCTATGGCAGCATGGTCAGCTGCCTTTTAAAGGATGAGAAAACGGTCAGTTTTACATACAGCCTGCCGGAGATTCCTCAAAGCGATGATTCCAGGCTATATCTGTTTGCCTTTGAGCTCTATGAAACCTGTGCATTTCCGGAGAATTTTGACCGGGAGCCTGTTGCAAGCACAAGAAAGAAGAACAGATGTGAACTGAAATGGAATTTTGAGAGCGAACAGCTTTTTCAGAAATTTGTACCGGCTATACTCAGAAACGGAGAGTATATTCCTCTTTCCGCCGGAGGATGCATTACCAATCCGGAACTGCTCGCCGATTATACCGTCAGCGTCCCGGAACCGAAATCCAAAAAAGGGCTTCTTTTAGATCCGTTAATGCTTAAAACTCCCATGCTGACAGATTTGGGAGTAAAATATGCCATTTATAATATTCCTCTTTCCCTTATCGTGGGCGAAACCACAAATGAGGCAATTCCGACTATTTTGTATGAGTACAGGGGGGAGACGTATAAATTTAACGGCGCCAGCATCAATGGCTATGATGATCTTTTTAAATATCTCACGGAGTCGGGCATGAATTCCACGGCCATTATTTTAAATGACTGGAATGACAATTGTCTGGAGCTGATTCATCCCATGGCAAGAAATAAGGAATCGGGAGCCTATTATTATGCCATTAATACCGCGGAAAAAGCAGGATGCAGATATCTGGAGGCAATTGCCAGCTTTCTGACGGAGCGGTATTCCGGAAAGGAATACGGCCTTGTCTCAAACTGGGTGATTGCCAATGAGATTAACCAGTATAAAATCTGGAATTATATGGAGACAGAGGATATTACTTATTATTCAGGTGAATTTGAAAAGGCGCTGCGTATTTTTAATAATGCGGCAAAGAGTAATTATGCGGATGCCAACGTTTATTTCAGTATCGATCACGACTGGAATAACAATGGCGGAAATAACGGCGATCACTATAATGCAAGGGAAATTCTGGAAACGATCAATGACATTGTGAGGGAAAAAGGAAACTATGACTGGGGAATAGCAATTCATCCTTATCCGGAACCGCTCACCAGAGTGGATTACTGGACGGAAACCTATGATAAAACGAGGGAAGCTCCGATTCTTACCATGATGAATTTAAGCACCCTGACGGATGTGCTGGAGGAAGAGGAATTCCTTGACAGGAGCGGGGAGGTGCGGAGTATCACAGTTACAGAGCTTGGATTTTCCTCTTTTTCAGGGGAAAAACTACAGGCGGCGGCATTTGCCTACTGTTATTACATTCTGGATGCCAATCCTTATGTGGACTCTTTTATCATGAACCGGCAGACAGATGCCATTGAAGAGGTGAAGCAGGGGCTGGCTTTTGGAATTTATGATGTGAATCAGTCACCTAAATACATATATGATGTATTTAAATATATTGATACGGATGAGGCGGAGAAGTATACGGAGTTTATGCTTGACATCCTTGGGGCGGATTCCCTGGAAGAGGCTCTTTCCTGGGCGCAGTAGGGGATTTTGTCTGATATGTCTGACTTTTATTTTGATGAGCTGTTATATAATCTTGAATCTTTCCTCAAAAAATCATTGTATCTTTTCCGGGAATAGTATATGATAGGAGACAGCAGCGGTATGAAAGCCGCTGCTGAATTTTGTGTGCGTCTTATGCGCAGACGCACGGACTGTAAAATTATGGAGAGTGCCTTATGGAGAATATCTTATATCTGGTAATTCCCTGTTATAACGAGGAGGAGGTATTGCCTGAAACCTCTGCGCGTCTTCTGACCAAAATGCGCAGTCTTATAGGACAGAATAAGATTGATGAAAAAAGCCGTATCATCTTTGTGAACGACGGCTCAAAAGACAAAACATGGGAAATCATCAGGCAGCTCCATCAAAAGGACAGGATATTCGGGGGTATCAACCTGAGCAGGAACAGAGGTCATCAGAATGCATTGCTGGCAGGTCTTATGACGGTAAAGGAGTGCGCGGATATGGTGATCTCCATGGATGCGGATCTGCAGGATGATATAAATGCAATCGATGAGATGATCGACAAGTATCTGAAGGGAACTGATATTGTGTACGGTGTCCGCAGCAGCCGGAAAACAGACACTTTTTTTAAGAAGGTCACTGCAGAGGGATTTTATAAAATTATGAATGCCATGGGGGCAAACACGGTTTTTAATCATGCGGACTTTCGGCTTATGAGCAGGCGTGTGCTGGAAGGGCTTGCGCAGTATGGAGAGGTGAATCTGTTTCTGAGAGGAATTGTGCCGATGATTGGATATTCCGCAGATATCGTATATTATGAGAGAGGAGAACGCTTTGCAGGGGAGAGCAAATATCCTCTGGGAAAGATGTTGTCCTTCGCTGTTGAGGGGGTTACCTCTCTGAGCACAAAACCAATCAGGATGATAACAGGGCTTGGATTTTTTATTTTCATTGTGAGTATTGGTATGCTGATTTACAGTCTGGTGCGGCATTTTACAGGGGCAACCATCGTGGGATGGACGACGCTGATGGTTTCTGTCTGGGCAATCGGAGGCCTTATTCTGCTTTCCCTTGGCGTGGTGGGAGAATATATCGGGAAGATTTATCTGGAAACCAAGGCCCGCCCCAGATTCATTATTGAGGAGTTTTTAAATGAAAAAGAATAAAGAAATGGAAGGTAACAACGTGGAAGAAATTCGGGAAGAAAAAAACGTGGTTTTAAAAGAAGCTTTGAAATTCAGTGAGTCGGGAATTCACCCCGACATTTTAAGGGCGGTTCATGAGATGGGATTTGAGAATATGACTCCTATCCAGGAACAGTCCATTCCTGTTCTTTTGGAAGGAAAGGATATTATCGGACAGGCCCAGACCGGAACCGGGAAGACGGCTGCTTTCGCAATCCCCATGATACAGAGCATTGACCCGGAAATCAAAAAACCTCAGGGCATTATTCTCTGCCCTACCAGAGAGCTGGCCATGCAGGCGGCAGAGGAAATACGCAGACTGTCCAAATATATGCATGGCGTCAAGGTTCTGCCGGTTTATGGGGGACAGGATATCGGAAGACAGATCAGGGCTTTGAGCCAGGGAGTTCAGATCATTGTGGGTACGCCGGGCCGGGTGATGGATCATTTAAGACGCCATACCATCAAGACTGCAGAGGTTAAGATGATTGTGCTGGATGAGGCGGATGAGATGCTGGATATGGGATTTCGGGAGGACATTGAGACCGTGCTCTCTGATATGCCGGAAGAACACCAGATGGCGCTGTTTTCAGCGACTATGCCCCAGGAAATTCTCGATATCGCAGGCGCCTATCAGAACAGTGCGGTGTATATCAGGGTAACCCCCAAAGAGCTTACGGTATCCGCCATCAAGCAGGCTTATTACCGGGTAGCCAAAAAGGACAAGATGAAGGCGCTTTGCAGGCTCCTTGATTACTATCAGCCTGCCCGCAGCCTGATTTTCTGTAATACCAAGCGCATGGTGGATGAGATTGCAGGGCAGCTGAAAGACAAAGGATATGAGGCAGAGGGTCTTCACGGCGATCTGTCCCAGAATCAGCGGGATACGGTGATGAACCTCTTCCGGGGCGGAAGGTGCGCGATTCTGATTGCCACGGATGTGGCGGCGAGAGGAATTGACGTCAGCGGCGTGGATGCAGTGTTCAACTATGATGTACCGGAAGATATTGAATATTATGTACACAGGATAGGCCGTACCGGACGGGCGGGTAGAAAGGGAAGATCCTTTACCCTGATTTCCGGAAGGGAGATTTTTAAGATACGGAGTATTGAAAAGGTCTGCCATACCACTATCAGAGAAAGAAAATTACCCTCTCCCGATGATATTGTCAGGGTAAAATCCGAAAAGATTTTGGTCAGCGCCATGGAGGTGATGGATCATAAGGATTTGTCAGAGGTGAAAGCTTCCATTGAAAAGGCTGCGGAGGAAAAGGGTTTTACCATTCTTGACCTTGCGGCGGCTTTTATGCAGATGAACATGGGAGAAATTCCGGAAGAAATCGAGGAAGAGAAGCCTTACCCGGAGAGAAGCCGGAGAGAGTCTGGCAGCGAGAGAAGAAGGCGGGGCGGAAGAGACTTTGGAAGAAGAGATTTTGGAAAAAAAGACTCAGGAAAAAGGGATTTCGGAGGAAAACGGGAAGAGCGGTATTCTGACCGCGGTCGAAGAAGAGGAAAAGAAGGATATATGGAGGGCGATCGCTTTGGAAGAAGAGAGGGGAAATATGCTGACTCTGACCGCAGCAAGAAGAGAAGCCGCCAAGGCGGAAAGAAGATTCTGGATGATAAGCCCTTAGGAAAGCTGTTATCCAAAAGGAAATAAAAAATGATAGAGCAGGGAAGAAGGAATATGCAAAAAAAGAAAAGAAAAAGGATATCTGCGGCTGTCAGAGAGCAGCAAAGGCGCAGGAGAAGAAGGGTTCTGGTTGGAAGGATTGCAGCGGCTGTTTTTCTTATGCTGGCAATCGGCAGCGGAGTAGGGCTTGCCTTTCATTTTATGCCGGGAATCCGCGTGGCCAGACAGCTTGAAGCCGCAAACGATTATGTGGAAACCAGGGCTTATGAAGAGGCCATTGCCTCCTGTGAGGAAGCGCTTAAAATCGACTCCATGTCGGTAGATGCTTACCGGGCAATGGCAGGGGTCTATCTGAACCAAAACGATTGGACAAACGCGGAGCAGGTTTTGTACCGGGGGTGGGAGACCACACAGGATGAAGGGCTTTTGCAGGAATATTGTGTACAACTTTTAAATGATGCCGTAGAGGATATCAATGCAGAAAACTGTACCTTTGAAACACTGGAAAAAAGTATCACTGCTCTGGAGCAGGATACAGATAATGCGGATGCCTACAGGATACTCGACGCCTGTTATGTGCGTCTTCTGGGGGAGGAAAGCAGCCTGTTCTGTTATGCGGAGGACGGAAGCTGTTACTTCGGCCAGTACAAGCAGGAAATGGAACGGATGCTGGACGTTTATGCAAAAAGCCCGGCAGAAGAGCTGAAAATGGAAATTCTGAAATATGCCATTCCCCAAAACAGCAGCCTGGAGCTGGAGGTCAGCCACATACAGGACTATCGGAATCTTTTGGAGCAGGCGGCAGCCCTTGGGGGAAGTGATGAGATTGCTCAGATGACGGCCTGTCTGGATAAGGCGATGTGGGTGCAGGATACCTTTGCGGAAGCCTTTCAGATTTTTGAGACCGGAGAGTTTGAGAAAATTAAGGATTTCATGCAGTCGGAAACCTATGTTTCCATCAGAGATCAGTTTATTGCAGGCAGTATGGAATACTGGGAGGGGAAAACCTATATCCCGGTGAGCCGGGAAAAAATGCATCTTGTCCGTACGCAGGAGGGAGGGTGGAACTTTTCCTTTGCCGATTTTGAGGAATATCCCCAGACCGGGGGCATCGTCAATGTGTGGGGAGCCAAGCATGAAGATGCGGGAGTGCAGCGTATCTGTATTTCTTACGAACCGGCAACCGAGGGCGGAGAGTACTATCCTCATAAGGTCTATGAGTTTGTGTATCTCTACAGCAATGTAAAGATTGGAAATGAGTATGTGCCTCAGATGAACTACCGTTTCGAGACCAGAGTGGTGACGCCGGAGGGCATGACCTCTGAGCTGATCGGAGATTGGGGCGGAGAACATGAGTGGATGATGGAATACTGAAGATGCCGGAGTACAGGCATTCGTTGTTGACAATATTTTCGGGGACGGCCATTAAGCCGTCCCCGTCATCATTTGCGCCGTGTGGAGTCTGTAATAGGCTCCCTTTTTGGCAATCAGTTCTTTCGCAGTTCCTTCCTCCACGATTCCGCCGTTGTCGATCACAAAGATCCGGTCGGCCTTCTGAATCGTGGAGAGCCTGTGTGCAATCACAAAAGAGGTGCGCCCTTTTAGCAGGGCGTCAATTCCCTCCTGCACCAGAAGCTCTGTCTGAGTGTCGATGCTGGAGGTTGCCTCATCCAAAATCAGGATATTTGGCTGGGACACCATGGTCCTTGCAAAGGCCAGAAGCTGTTTCTGTCCCACGGAAAGCCCGCCGCCCCGCTCGGAGAGCTCGGTGTCGTAGCCCTTGGGGAGCCGGGAAATAAAGTCGTGGGCGTGAACTGCCCTGGCGGCGGCAATGATCTCCTCGTCTGTGGCATCCAGCTTGCCGTAGCGGATGTTGTCTTTGATGGTGCCCGTAAACAGGAAATTGTCCTGGGTCATAATCCCCATCTGCCGGCGCAGGCTTTCGATGGATACCTTCTTTACATCATAACCGTCAATGCTGACGATTCCCTCCTGCACGTCGTAAAAACGGCTGATCAGGTTGACGATCGTGGTCTTGCCCGCCCCCGTAGGCCCTACCAGGGCGATAGTCTCACCGGGCTTTATGTCAAAGCTCACATCATTCAAAACCTTCACATCCTTTTCATAGGCAAAGCTTACATGGGAAAAGGTGACCTGACCGCGGATGGGCGGAATTTGTGTCACGTGCTCTGCATCCGTGATACCCGCGGGAGTGTCCATGATTTCAAAGACACGTTCCGCCGCCGCGATGTTGGTGATGATCTGGTTATAAAAGTTGCTCAGGTTCATGATCGGATTCCAGAACATTCCGATATAGCTGCCGAAAGCCAGGAAAGTTCCGATGGAAACATTTTCCACCCCGATAATGTGGATTCCCACGAAGTAGAGAGCGGCAATCCCCACACCCCAGCTTAAGTCAATGACAGAACCCATACCGTCTGCCAGCCGGACTGCTTTGATGAAGCTGGTGCGGTGTTCCTCCAAAAGCACGTCGAAGGTCCGGCTGGTTTCCTCCTCCGCCGAAAAGCTCTGGATAATCCGCATCCCGGACATATCCTCATGGATAAAGGCGTTTAAGTTGGAAGACTTCTTGCGGAAATCCTGCCACTTTTTGTGGGAATAAAACTCAATCAGCCACACACAGACCATAAGGAAAGGAAGGCTGCACAGGGAAGCGGCGGCCAGCCCGGGACTTTTAACAAACATAATTACTGCCACTGCGATCACCGTGATAAACTCGGGGATTAAGGTGGTTACAAAGTTGTTCATGACATCCTTTAAGGAGTTGATGTCCCCGATAATGCGGGCAAGGATTTTTCCCGTAGGGCGGCTGTCAAAAAACTGCAGATCCAGAGTCTGGATGTGGGTGTAGAGCTCCTGACGGATGGTGACAAGAATGCTGTTGCATACCCTGGCCATCACATACATGCGGAGTTTGATTCCGCCTACCATCAGAAGATTTAAAACCGCCGCAAAGAGAATCAGCCGCACAAGGCCGGGAATATCTCCCCGGGATATGTAGTTGTCGATGGCTTCTTCCACGATCAGCGGATTGAGAAGTGATACCACCACGCAGAAAGCCATGATAAACAATACTAAAATAATTTCTTTTTTGTAGGCAAACAGATAGGAGAGCATCCGGAGCAAAGTGCGCCCCTTGCTGCTCTGGCTGAGCTGTTCGTCTTCTTTATAGGAATTGATACTCATGCTGAAATTTCCTCCTTAGGTTCACCGTACTGGGCAACATATGTCTGATAATACAGTCCCTTTCGGGAGAGCAGACTTTCGTGGGTGCCCCGCTCGGCAATCCTGCCGTTTTCCAGAATCAGGATTTCATCGGCGTGGCATACGGCGCTGATACGGTGTCCGATAATAATTTTCGTTGTATCCGGCAGATCCTTTAACGTTTCATGGATGGACTGCTCGGTTTCCATGTCAAGGGCGGAGGTGGAATCGTCCAGCACCAGCACAGGCGTTCTTTTCGCCAGCGCCCTTGCAATGGTGAGACGCTGCTTCTGGCCTCCGGAAAGACCTACTCCTCTTTCACCGATGACAGTGTCATATTGTTTGTCCATTTTTTCAATAAAGCCTCTGGCCTGGGCGCGGGCAGCCGCCTCCCGGACAGCCTCCGGGGTGATACGGTCCTTCTGTCCCAGCTTTACATTTTCCAAAATGGTGTCTGAGAACAGGAAAACGTCCTGCATGACCAGAGAGATGGAGCTGCGAAGCTGGTGCAGGGTGAGCTCCTTCACGTTCACATCATCCAGAGAAATGGAACCGTCGGTGGCGTCGTAGAGGCGCTGGAGCAGATAAATGAGCGAGCTTTTTCCGGCTCCGGTAGCTCCCATGATTCCAACGGTTTTTCCCGGCTCAACGGTAAAAGTAATGTCATGAAGGATTTCATGCTGGTCCGCCTTGTGGAAAGAAACATGGGAAAAGGAAATCTTTCCCTTTACCTCAGGCAGACGCACAGGTTCCCCGGCCTCCAGGATGGCGGGTTTTTCCTCATAGAGCTTTTTGATGCGCCGGTTGGAAGCCACCGCTGAGGAGAGGCTGTTGGTGAGCCAGCCCAGCATTTCCATGGGCCAGACAATATTGGTGGAATACTGGATAAAAGCGCTTAAGCCGCCCAGAGTCATCTCACCGTCCCTGACGATAAATCCGCCCAGAAGCAGAATCACGAGAGGAAGGAGTCTGGTGATCATGGAAAGATAAGGATGATATTTTACAAACAGTTTGGACTGTTTCATATTCAGGTCATAGTAACGCTGATTGTGGGAAAGAAACTTGGATATCTCATGCTTTTCCCTCGCAAAGGCCTTCACGGTCCTGACCCCTGCCAGATTTTCTTCCGCAACCGTATTCAGGGTGGCATTTTCTGCACTGATGGCCTCGTAAACCTCGTCCAGCTTTTTCTCCATAAAAATGGCGATGGAAGCGGCCACAGCCATACAGACAGTGGGGAGAATCGCCAGTTTCCAGTTCAGGCTGTACATGCAGAACAAAACGATGGAGGTGTGGACTACAACCTCGGTCATCAGCATTCCCACATAGGTGAGGCCGTCCCAGATTCTGTCCACATCGTCCTTTACCCGGCTCATCAGTTCTCCCGTGTTGGTACGGTCAAAAAATTCCGCACTCAGGGACTGGACATGATGAAACAAATCCCTTCGGATATCAGCCGAGATTTTGGAACCGACAACGTCACAGGTAAACTCTTTTATGTACTGGAAAACACACCGTCCCACTCCTACCAGCAAAATTCCGACCAGCAGCGGCGTGAGCATTTGAATTTTCCCGCCCAGAATCACATCATCCACAATCAGGCGTGTGAGCTGGGGGGATAGCATATCCAGCGATACGCTGATGACCAGCGACAGGAATGCAAGCAGGTATGCAAATTTGTGCTCCCAGATGTAGATTGATACTTTTTTCATAATTTCTTTTTCCCCTCCCATAAAAAAATACAAACAAAAAAACCATGGCAATTACCATGGCTGCAAAAAGATACGTTCTCTGTTTCAATGCATAGGCGCTGTTCCCCGAAAAAGGAACCCGCTCAGCTTGGTCTATGACAAAGCTGTGTAAACCGGCACAGACAGTCAGGTAATTTCAGTCTTGAAATAATTGTTAAATTGGAATTCATGTTGTTAAAACCGTTACGTAATGTATTCATAATTACCCTCCTTTCCCGGGTGCCAGTTAACAGATACAAACCCACCATACGCTCTTTCAATGGATTTGTCAACAAGATTTTAAATATATTTTTTATGAGAAGTTTTTGCTGGTTTATATACCGCAGATATGATAAGATAGGAAATACGTTATAAAAAGGAGCGTGAAAAGGGAAATATATGATTTCGATACTGGCAAAGCTGTTTATTAAGGATTATCAGAATACCAAAGACGCAAAAGTGCGGCAGGCTTACGGAATGCTCTGCGGGGGAGCAGGGATTTTTTTTAATGCGCTGTTATTTTTGTGTAAATTCCTGGCGGGGCAGATTTCGGGTTCGATTGCCATCACGGCGGATGCTTTCAACAACCTTTCGGATGCCGGTTCTTCCGTAATCACCCTGGTGGGGTTTAAGATGGCGGGGCAGAAGCCGGACAGCCACCATCCTTTTGGACATGGGAGGATTGAATATATTGCAGGACTTCTGGTGTCGGTGATCATTTTGCTCATGGGAGCCGAGCTCTTTAAGTCTTCTGTGGATAAAATTATCCATCCTGTTCCGGTAAATGCCGGAAATATGGCGCTTGTCATTCTTTTGCTGTCCATCTGCATTAAACTGTATATGTTTTTTTATAACCGGATGGTTGCCGGAAAAATAGACAGTGCGGCAATGATGGCCACGGCAAAGGACAGCATCAGCGACTGTATATCCACAACGGCAGTGCTTCTGACCACTTTGCTTGCTGTGACAACGGATATACAGATCGATGGGTGGTGCGGAATTCTGGTGGCGCTTTTTGTATTCTGGACAGGAATAGACGCCATGAGGGACACGGTCAGCCCTCTTCTGGGCCAGCCCCCGGAACCGGAATTTGTAGACAAGATCGAGTCCATTATTATGGAATATAAAGATCAGGGGGTTTTAGGGCTCCATGATCTGGTGGTGCATAACTATGGGCCGGGCCGGGTGATGCTTTCCGTTCATGTGGAGGTACCTTCCACCGGAGATATTCTGGCTCTCCACGATATGATAGACCTGATTGAGCACAGGCTTGCCAGAGAATTAAACTGCAGCGCGGTGATTCATATGGATCCGGTGTGTGTGGATGATGCGCTTACCAGTCAGATTAAGGACAAAGTGGCAGAGCTTTTGACCGGTATGGAGGGAAATATAGCCTTTCATGATTTTCGGATTGTACACGGCCCAACGCATACCAATGTGATTTTTGATGTGGTGGTGCCTTATGATTATCCCATGTCCGACAGAGAAGTGAAAGATTATATCGGAGAAAAGGTAAGCGCCATGGAGGGAAACTATTTTGCCGTGGTGGAGGTGGATAAGGCTTACGCGTAATTATGGCTGGCTTTTAGTTATCCAAAAACAAGAGAGCAAAAAAAGTTGCACGGCCCCTGTAAAACGTGTATAATTTACAGGTGGAAAAAGATGCCTCAATATCATTATGTCAATAAAAAGATGCAGAATAGATAAAAGAAAGAGGAGAAGAAGATGAAGAAACCTACAGTATTAATGATTTTGGACGGCTACGGCTTAAATGACCGCAAGGACGGCAACGCCGTGGCGGAAGCTGCAACTCCTGTGATGGACGGCCTGATGGCTCAGTACCCTTTTGTAAAGGGAAATGCCAGCGGTATGGCGGTAGGACTGCCGGAAGGGCAGATGGGCAATTCCGAGGTAGGGCACCTGAATATGGGAGCCGGACGGATTGTTTATCAGGAGCTTACAAGAATCACGAAAGAGATTCAGGATGGCACATTTTTTGAGAATCCTGCACTGCTCAAGGCAGTAAATAACTGTAAGGAGAAGGATTCCGCCCTTCATATGTTCGGACTTCTCTCGGACGGCGGCGTTCACAGCCACAATACCCATTTGTACGGGCTGCTCGAGCTTGCCAAAAGAAACGGGCTCTCCAAAGTATACGTACACTGCTTCCTTGACGGACGCGACACGCCTCCTGCCAGCGGGAAGGGCTATGCGGAGGATTTGGAAGCCGAGATGAAGAAGATTGGTGTAGGTGAGATCGCCACCGTTATGGGACGCTACTACGCGATGGACAGAGATAACAATTATGACAGAGTGAAGCTTGCTTATGATGCGCTCACCAAGGGAGAGGGGCTTACGGCAGAGAGCGGCCCTGCGGGGATCCAGGCATCCTACGACAGAGAGGAGACCGACGAGTTTGTAAAGCCCACCGTTGTGATGAAGGACGGCGCACCGGTGGCAACCATTAAGGACGGGGATTCCGTGATTTTCTTTAACTTCCGTCCTGACCGTGCAAGAGAGATCACCCACAGCTTCTGTGATGATGATTTTACAAAATTTGAGAGGGGAAAAAGGCCTGACCTGGTTTATGTCTGCTTCTCCGATTACGATCCCACTATTCCCAATAAGGATGTGGCTTTCCACAAGATTTCCGTTACCAACACCTTTGGCGAATGGCTCTCTGCCAACCATATGAAGCAGGCCAGAATTGCGGAGACAGAGAAATATGCCCATGTAACCTTCTTCTTTAACGGCGGTGTGGAAGAGCCCAATGAGGGAGAGGACAGGATTCTGGTGAATTCCCCCAAAGATGTGGCAACTTACGATTTGAAGCCTCAGATGAGCGCTTATGAGGTTTGCGACAGGCTGGTGGAAGCCATTAAGTCCGGCAAGTATGATGTGATCATCATCAACTTTGCCAATCCGGATATGGTAGGCCATACCGGTGTGGAAGCCGCCGCCATCAAGGCTGTGGAGACAGTGGACGAGTGCGTGGGAAGGGCAGTTGCGGCCATTAAGGAAGTGAACGGCCAGCTCTTTATCTGTGCCGATCATGGTAACGCCGAACAGCTTGTGGACTATGAGACGGGAGCGCCGTTTACCGCCCATACCACCAATCCGGTTCCTTTCATCCTTGTAAATGCTGACCCGGCTTACAGGTTAAGAGAGGGCGGATGTCTGGCTGACATTGTTCCTACTCTGATTGAACTGATGGGAATGCAGCAGCCGGAGGAGATGACAGGAAAGTCGCTGCTTGTGAAATGAAATAACTGATGGCAGTTGGGAGCACTGATGCCAACAAACGCTGTCACGCTTCGCGAGCCAGCTTATTGTAAAGAAAGAGCGTATAGACCCGAAAAGATCTATACGCTCTTAACTTATTTAACATAAGGATGGCTGGCGAAGCCTGACATCCGTTATTTTTTCAGCCTTACCACATTCCAGCTGTGCTTACCAAACACAGTGCTGAAATGTCCGTCCTCCATACGGGAAGCATTTCCTGCCACGGGAACGACCGTATTCGGCGCAGTCTCCGTATTTACGGCCTTCATGTCATCATTGCTCAAAATGATATGTTCCGCTACTTTATAATCCTTGAACTGTCTGAGATCGCAGCTTACTTCCAGATCTTCCTCCAGGCTCTTGTTTACCGCAAAGATGGTAAGCGTATCCTCTTCCTCATTCCAGATGCATACGCTGTCAAGGAAGGAAACCTCACCGTAAACCTTACTCTCGTAGGAGGGTGCGTTTACCAGTGTGTGAAGGACAGTTCCTCTGCCGTATACGCTGGCGTGCATATAGGGATAGAAGATGGTCTGACGCCATGCGCCGGTGTCGGAGGTCATAATGGGGGCAATTACATTTACCAGCTGGGCAAGGCAGGCAACTTTCACTCTGTCAGCATGGCGAAGCATGGTGATGAGCATGCTTCCCACCAGAAGGGCATCTTCAAAATTGTAGATATCCTCCAGCTGATGCGGGGCCTGTACCCACTTCTCCAGTTTGGAATCCGCTTCATTGCTGTGATACCACACATTCCATTCGTCAAAGGAGAGATTGATCTGCTTTTTGCTCCGTTTTTTGGCCTTTACGCAGTCGGCGATAGAGAGTACGGAGGTAATAAACTCGTCCATTCCCTTGGAATTTGCCAGAAACTCCGGGGTATCGTTGTCCCTGTTTCCATAATACTGATGAAGGGAAAGATAATCAACCTGCTCGTAGCATTCGCTCAGAACCTCGTCCTCCCAGAAGCCAAAGGTATTCATGGTGAGAGAGGAGCTGCCGCAGGCAACTGTCTCGATCGTCGGGTCCATGAACTTCATTAACCGTCCGGTCTCCGCGGCGATCCGCCCGTATTCTTTGGCCGTCTTATGGCCCATCTGCCAGGGGCCGTCCATCTCGTTACCCAGACACCAGAGTTTAATGTTGTGAGGCTCCTCATAGCCATGTTTTTTCCGAAGATCACTGTAATAGGTACCGCCCTTGAAATTGCAGTATTCCAGCAGATCCTTGGCCTCCTCCGGCCCTCTGGTTCCCAGATTCACAGCCATCATCACTTCCGTATCCACTTTTTTGGCCCAATCCACAAACTCATTTAATCCAAACTGGTTGGTTTCCACTACCTGCCATGCCAGATCGGTTTTGGAGGGACGTTCCTCCTTGGGGCCTACGCCGTCTTCCCAGTGATAGCCGGATACAAAATTGCCGCCCGGATAACGCACAATGGGAACCTTAAGCTCCCGCACCAGATCCATCACGTCTCTGCGCAGTCCCTGTTCATCCGCAAAGGGACTGTTTTCCTGATAGATTCCCTCATAAACGGCTCTTCCCAGATGTTCGATAAAGGAACCAAAGATTCTCTTGTCCACTTTTCCCGTGAGGAAATACTTGTCCACAATAAGTTCCGCTTTTTTCATTTTCGCTCCTTACTGCCGCTGCGGCGGCATGAATTTTGATTACAATAAAAGCTGTCCGGTAAAATTAGACAGAATTTATTTCCATTACCTTTTATTATAGTTTTTGCACGGGATTTTTCTATTCCATTTTCTCCGGTATAGTTTACATTTCTTCCGGTCATTTCAAAAATTTTACAAAACCAGGGATACGTATATTCCGCATTTCCTGTTGCATGGGCCATACAGGAATGATAAAATGATTTTATTTCCAGAGAAAGGCCAAAAGGAGCCATTTATTATGTATCATTTAAACTTTTGCGAGTACAACCGTTCCAATCAGGATTATGATACCATTTTTCGTCCGGCGGGAAGCGGGGATTATCTTTTTCTCCTGTTTAAAGCGCCCATGAAAGTCTATCAGGGTGAGCAGATTGTCATTACGCAGGAAAATGCCTGCATTCTCTATACGCCCGGGACGTCCCAGCGTTATCAGGCTGTCCGCAGATTCTGCAACAGCTATTTTCATTTCCATGCGGACGAAAACCCTGCACAGTTATTTGGACTGCCTGAAAACAGGATTTTTTATCCGGGAAATTTCGTTGTAATCGATTCCTATATTTCCCGGCTACAGAAGGAGCATTTTTCAAGTTCCCTGTTTCGGGAGGAGGCCATTCAATCGCTGACGACCATGCTTTTTCTTGAAATCGCCAGAGACATCCACCAGCCGGCGGCGGAGGAAGAGAAGGGAGAGAGTTTTTATCCGGCATTTCAGAAGCTTCGGCTGAAAATGCTTGTAGATTGTCATGAGGACTGGAATATAGAACGTCTTTGCCAAAGCGTCAATCTGGAAAAAAGCCAGTTTTATACGTATTACCGTGATTTCTTTTCCTCCACGCCAAAGAGCGATCTTCTTCACGCCCGCCTGGAAAAAGCCAGAAATCTTCTGAGCAATGAGGTTCTTCAGGTAAAAGAAGTGGCGCTGCTGTGTGGTTTTCATAACCCAACTCATTTTATCAGGTATTTCAAGACGTACTGCGGATGCGCGCCGGGAGAATACGCGCGGGAAATTACAAAATCCATGAAAAATTCAAAATGAGGAGTTACCATATTTTTTGCATGACAATTTGTACGTGACAAAAGAAAATGGTTACGATATAATGATATTTGTGGGGATATCGCCTCAGAGGCGCTGTTCTGTTTAAACTTTATTACATAAGGAAAGGGTACAGGTCGGTATGGAATTAGTGAAGAAGCTTTTTGCGCCGGTGGATATGACTGAGGGCGCGCCTTGGAAGAAGATTGTACTGTTTACGCTTCCTATGTTGGTGGGAAATATTGCCCAGCAGCTTTATAATACGGTGGACAGTGTGGTTGTAGGAAATTATGTGGGGGACAATGCGCTTGCGGCAGTGGGAAGCGCCGGGCCGATTTTAAATCTGCTGATTGTCCTTTTTGTGGGAATCAGTGTGGGGGCCGGCATTATGGTGTCCCAGTATTTTGGCGCAAAGGAGAGGGAAGAACTCTCCCTGACCATTGGAAATTGTATCACCTTAACGCTCATAGCCTCCCTGTTTGTGATGGTGGTGGCTTCCCTGGTGGCAAGGCCGCTGCTGGAGCTTTTGGATACGCCGGAATCTATTATAGACTGGTGCCAGTCTTATCTTATCATTTTGTTTGTGGGTTCTGCGGGACTTGCCTTTTATAATATTCTGAGCGGTATTTTGCGTGGACTTGGGGATTCCATGTCCGCTCTTCTTTATCTGCTGGTGTCAACGATTGTCAATATCGTGCTGGATCTTCTGTTTGTGGCAAAGATGGGAATGGGGGTCAACGGCGTTGCCCTGGCAACCGTAATTGCCCAGGCGATTTCCGCTCTTTTGTGTCTGTTTCGGCTGATGCGCATGACGGAGCATTTTGATTTAAAGCTGTGTTATCTGAAATTAAAACGCAAGCATACCTCCAAGATCATACAGCTTGGACTTCCCTCCGGCATCACCCAGGCGATTTTCTCCATGGCAATGATCGTGGTGCAGTCTCTGACCAACAGCTTTGGAGAGATGTTCATAGCAGCCAACGTGATTGTCATGCGTGTGGATGGGTTTGCCATGATGCCCAATTTCTCCTTTGGAACGGCGCTCACCACCTATGCCGGACAGAATGTGGGAGCAAAAATGTATGACAGGGTGGAAAAAGGAGCGAAACAGGGAACGGCGATCGCCATGGGAGTGTCCATTGTGCTTACTTCCATGATTCTGATTTTTGGAAAAGCGCTTATGGGAATCTTTACCAAAACACCGGAGCTGGTGGACTTAAGCCGCGAGATGATGGGTATCCTTGCAGTGGGGTATATTGCCATGGCGGTTACTCAGTGCCTTTCCGGCGTTATGCGCGGCGCGGGAGATACGGTGACACCCATGTGGATTTCGATTGCCACCACGATTCTGATCCGTGTACCTGTCGCTTATGGGCTTGCATTTATCACCAGATCAGAGCAGTTCCCGGGAGGCAGGCAGGAGAGCGTTTTCATTTCCCTTCTGGTATCATGGCTTATGGGTGCGGCGATTACCTTCTTCTTTTATAAGAAGGGAAGCTGGAAAGACAAAGCGGTCTGAGCGGCCGCGGGCGGCGTGTTGATAGTGACGGCAAATATCTTTGTGGTCTGCTATGATTTGCCGTTATCGTATGTTTCGTCCGCTGCCCTTAAATGGGACAAACGCCGGTATTCTGAGGGAGTCATCTGCATGAACCGGCGGAATATTTTGTTGAAGTAACTGATATTGTTAAAGCCGGTCATGCAGGCCACTGTGCCGATATCCAAAGAACTTTCCCGAAGGAGGCTGGCGCTCACGCTGACGCGGTAGGCGTTGGTATATTCCAGGATGGACATTCTGGTCATGGATTTAAAGAATCGGCAGAGATGTCCTTCGCTGATATTGAATTTTTCCGACAGCTCCGGCAGGGAAATTCCGGTTTCGTAATGGTTTTTAATGTATTCAATAATGGATTTTGTGAGGATGGTACGGTAATCGTCGCTTTTGGCCGTGCGATCCTCTCTTTTTTGTGCGTGGGTGAAAAGCAGATACCAGATTTCAAACAATCTGGCCTTGATCAGCAGCTCAAAGGCGGTGCTTCTGGAAGAAAAAGCCCGGCTGATCTCCGTAAGCAGCTCAAAAACCCTTTTGGCCGTGTCGGTATCTGCGGGAAGGAGATCCGGAAACAGAGTTTTGCCGGCTGATACAGTGTCCAGATATTGCTGCTGGATATTATCATTGGAATAACTGCTCAAAAAAGAAGGGTGAAAGACGACTGCCAGGAAGGAAAAAGGGGTATCGATCCGTCCCGTTATTATGTGAAGATGGTCCGAAGGAATACAGGCAATGTCACCTGTTTTTATATCATAGCTCCGGTCATCAATATGGATTTGTGCCATGCCTGCAGTCACTGCCAGTATTTCGAACTCATCATGCCAGTGGCACCCTACCCGTTCGCTAAAACGGTGGTCGGTATCCACCTCATGGACGGTCAGCGGGAACATCATATTGCCGTGGGGAATCAGTTCTTTCAGAAGGTCATAATTTTGCCGAAACTCTTTTGTCCTGTTTTTTGTCATAGAGGGCACTCCATACGGTTTTGCCTTATGCACACGGCTCAGAAAAAAGCACTGTGGGAATAAACGCAAAATATCAAAATCGTGTTAATAATTATCAATTCAGTTAAAGAAACTTTCTTTTTCTGTCATTATATTTTTATTATAACAAATGTAGCCGCTGATGCAACCCGCAGGCACTGCGGAGAAGGAGGAACCATGAAATTTCAGGAAAAAGATCACGCATTGCTTGTATCTCATCAGGGGGAACGCCTTAGGATAGAAGCATGGGGGAAAAATTCCCTTCGGATAAGAGCCACACGTTATATGGATTTTACCGGAAGGAACTGGGCGCTGGACGAGGAGGTGCCCGGAGAGCAGAGGAAGGCCGAAGTGATGATCTGCGAGCCGGAGCCGGATGGGAGCGGCAGAGATAACGAATGGGTGCTTCAGATGAAGAAGTATGCGACAATCCAAAACGGCAGGCTGAAGGTGAAAGTAAACGGGGCAGGTGTATTATCCTTTTACCGGGATGAAAAGTTATTTTTGAGGGAATATTACCGGAATTACCTTGGCACCGAGAGCAAAGAAAGCTGCTGCCTTAAGATTGTGGGAAGGGAGTACAGGGCAATTGTGGGCGGCGATTATGGCCTTACGGTACGCTTTGAGGGCAATGACGGAGAAAAAATCTACGGAATGGGACAGTATCAGCAGCCCTATCTGGATCTGAAAGGATGTGTGCTGGAGCTTGCCCAGCGCAATTCCCAGGTCAGTGTTCCGTTTGCGGTTTCCAGCCTTGGATATGGCTTTTTGTGGAATAATCCGGCTGTGGGAAAGGTTTCTTTTGGGAAAAATTACACGGAGTGGCATGCAGAAGCCACAAAGGAAGTGGATTATTGGATCACTGTGGGCGATACGCCGGGAGAAATTCTTGAAAATTATACGGGAGTGACCGGACATTCTCCAATGATGCCTGAAAACCTCTTAGGACTCTGGCAGTGTAAACTCCGCTACCGTACCCAGGAGGAAGTACTGACCGTGGCGCGGAAGTACCATGAGCTTGGGATCGTTCTGGATGTGATTGTGATCGACTTTTTCCACTGGACAAGACAGGGAGACTGGCAGTTCGATCCCCGGTACTGGCCGGATCCGAAGGCTATGTGCGAGGAGCTTCACGCCATGGGAACAAAGGTGATGGTATCTGTCTGGCCCACTGTGGATAAAAAGAGCGTCAATTTTAAGGAACTCAATGACCGCGGCCTTCTGATCCGCACAGAGCGCGGCAGCACACAGACCTATGATTTCCAGGGAGACTGTCTGGAAATCGATCTGACCAATCCCGAGGCCAGGGAATTTTTGTGGGAAAAGTGTAAGAAGCATTATTTTGACTACGGTATCGATATGTTCTGGCTGGATAATGCGGAGCCGGATTATGCGGTCTATGATTATGATAATTACCGCTATGCCCTGGGCTGCGCCCTGGAGGTCAGCAATATTTATCCCAAAATGTTTACTCAGACTTTTTACGATGGTCTCAAAGAGGCAGGCAGAGAAAAGGAAATGCTTCACCTGGTGCGCAGCGGCTGGGCAGGGAGCCAGAAATATGGCGCATTGATCTGGTCGGGAGATGTCCCCAGCACCTTCGAATCCTTAAGAGATCAGCTCAGCGCGGGCCTTAATATGGGGCTTGCAGGCATTCCATGGTGGACCACGGATATCGGAGGATTTATGACAATGGATGTAAGCAGTCCGGAGTTTAAGGAGCTTCTTATCCGGTGGTTTGAATTTGCCGTATTCAGCCCGGTTCTGCGGATGCACGGCGACAGAGGCCCCCACGATATACCGCCTCTTTCAGATCAGGAATATGGCGGCGGAAGCCTTTATACCGGACATGCCAACGAGCTTTGGAGCTATGGGGAGGAAGCCTTTGCCATTATGAAGACCTGGACGGAAAAAAGGCAGGCACTTAAGCCTTATATCGGGGAGCTCATGAGACAGGCAAGTGAAAGCGGAGCGCCACTCATGCGGACCATGTTTTATGAGTTCCCGGAGGATGATAAATGCTGGGATTTATCCGACCAGTATATGTTCGGTTCCCGGTATCTGGTCGCTCCGATCCTTCATGCCGGAGAGAGGGAGAGAGAAGTCTATCTGCCTGCGGGAAGCTGGAAGGATTTTAGTGACGGCAGCGTGTATGAGGGCGGCAGGGTGATCATTGCACAGGCTTCCATTGAGAGGATTCCCGTGTTTGAAAAGGTTTAAAAAAATTTTGCACTATGATGCAACTTTGATGCAACCATGCGTTATAATAGAGTCCGCACTTACAGGAAACGGCAATGCCAGTGATGGCTTTTGCCGTTTCCTGACAGTTTAAAAGAAGCGGGAACTATGTGATGAAGCGTGGAAAAGAACTCAGGAAAAAAATCAGACGTTTACTGCTTTTTATAGCTATAGCGGTAGGTCTGTCCGGCTGTGGGAACTCGGCAGAAGAGACAGAAAATGTGCCGGAAGTAAAAATCGAAAAAATTCCTGTGGAAGATGTGTCTGCAGAGAATGTATCTGCAGAGACACCGTCTGACAGGGAAACGGAAGACCAGACAACACCGGGGGAAAAAATATCCAGGAGAAAAAAGATATCCGGCGAGGAAGACACATCTGGGGAAGAAGAGACATCCGGGGAAGAAGGAATCTCCGGCAAAATATCGCCTGCCCAGGTAAAGGACAGACCAAAGGGGTGGAGCCTTACGCTTGCATCGGAAGACTGGGGGCTTTCCTTCGGTGAGCCGGGCACGGCTCCGAGAGGAAATGCTTCTGCGGAAGATCTGGCCTGGTATGACGCTTATTTTGTGGATGATGGTGAGGAAAAGGTGATTTATCTCACCTTTGACTGCGGCTATGAAAACGGAAACACAGGGCCTATTCTGGATGCGCTGAAAAAGCATAATGCGCCGGGCGCTTTCTTTGTGGTGGGGCATTTTCTGGAGACGGCTCCCGACATGGTAAAGCGTATGGTGGAGGAAGGCCATGCGGTGGGCAATCACACCTACCATCATCCGGATATGTCTGCGATTTCCGATATGGAATCCTTTCAAAAGGAAATGGACGGCGTGGCCGATCTGTTTTATGAGATCACAGGCACGGAGCTTTCCCCTTTTTACCGCCCGCCCCAGGGAAAGTGTAATACAAAGAATCTGGAGATGGCTCAGGAACTTGGCTATTATACCATCTTCTGGAGTCTTGCCCATGTGGACTGGATCACGGACAGCCAGCCCAGCCATGAGGAAGCCCTGGATAAGCTCACAAAGCGGATTCATCCCGGAGCAATTGTGCTGCTGCACAATACCTCTCAGACAAACGGGGAGATATTGGACGAGCTTTTGACGAAGTGGGAGGAGATGGGATATTCCTTTCAACCGCTGGCGGAGCTGGTGGGGTGAGGCTGTACAAATCTGCACATTGGACGCAATCCTGACTTGAATGAACTTTACACTAAACCGCCATTTTGCTATAATATAGCCATCAAATATCAACTGACAAAGGGAAAGCAGGTGATGATAGATGCCAAATAATGAAAAAGAAATCAATAATAATTTATTTGATCAGCTTACATTAGTTGAGCGGATAGAAAAACAGGCATTAAAAGGGGATATGGAGCTGGTAAAAGAAGAAATTGAAACCCTGAAAAAGGAAATTAACCGTAAGCTGTATCAAAAGCCGCCATTGACAGAAAATAATTAACAAACTGATATGTCAGACAGAGGGCAGAACTTAAAACGTTCTGCCCTCTGTCTCTTATTCTGTCAAAACATTTGTATATAAGCTCCTGTCATCCTCCGGTTCCTCTCTCTGAGAATAGGGATAAGAGCCATCCTCACCGATGCTGACGCCGCCGCCTCCCATTTCCTTTATTTCTCCATCCGCCTCATAGGTAAAGGTGTAACCGCCGCTGCCGTTGCCGGTTGCTTCCACCTCAGTTTTGCTGCCGTGAATCCACATGGAGAGCTTATTGCGTCTCCAAAAGGTGTGGGTGACATTTTTTGCCCTGTTGATCGTTACCCGTATCAGCCATGCGCGAATGTGCTGTCCGGAGTCAAATTCCTTTTTCAGTGTGTAATACCGGATGAACGTATCCTGGACAACATCCTCCGCAGTTACTGAAAGGCCCTTCACTAATAATACAATTAAAAAGGGGAAGAGGTTACAAAAAATCCAAATATTTACTTTACCCCTGTTTTAGTGTATATTTATTTCAGTGAGGAACTGTTATGACATGTAAAGAAGCGGAAAAAACGATTCCGTTATTCCTGGAGGATGATCTGGATACGGATGACCTGCGGGAATTTCTGGAGCATATAGAACAATGCGAAGAGTGTATGGAGGAGCTTTCCATTCAGTTTCTGGTGTCGGAGGGCCTGGCGAGACTGGAAGCGGGCAATGTCTTTGACCTGAAAAACGAGCTGGACTTCCGGATGGATGAGGCTGAATATGCCCTGTGGCGGAGGGAGAACATGCAGCGCTTTCTGTACCTGCTGGAGGGACTTGTGGCTCTGGCGGGTACGGTGCTGATTGTATTGCTTTTTTTGCTTCTGTAAAACATAAGGATGCCAGACCCGCGGCCCATCCTTATGTTAACAAACGCCGATATATTTATGGAAAGGATTTATTGGAATGAAAAAACTGGTACTGATAGACGGACACAGTATATTAAACCGGGCCTTTTACGGGGTACCGGATCTTACCAACAGCGAAGGGCTCCACACCAATGCGGTGTATGGCTTTTTGAATATCCTTTTTAAGATACTTGAGGAGGAGCAGCCGGATTATCTCACGGTGGCTTTTGATGTGCATGCCCCTACCTTCCGCCATGAAATCTATAAAGAATATAAAGGAACCAGAAAGCCCATGCCCGGGGAACTGCGGGAGCAGGTGCCTGTCCTCAAGGAAGTTCTCTCTGCCATGAAAATCAGGATGATGGAGCAGGCAGGGCTTGAAGCCGACGATATTCTGGGAACGCTGGCCAAACGTGCGGAAAAGGAAGGGATGGAGGTTTCTCTTGTTTCCGGTGACCGGGACCTGCTGCAGGTCGCTACGGAGCACATCAAGATCAGAATCCCCAAGACCAAAGGGGGAAAGACGGAAATTGAGGATTATTATGCCGCTGACGTGGAGAGCAGATATCAGGTAAATCCCATTCAGTTTATTGATCTGAAGGCGTTGATGGGAGATGCCGCCGACAATATTCCCGGCGTTCCCAAGGTGGGGGAGAAGACGGCTACGGAGCTGATGCTGCAGTTTGGCTCTCTGGAAAATATCTATGCCCATGTGGAGGAAATAACCAAAAAATCCATCAGGGAATCCCTGCAGAATCACAAAGATCTGGCAGATTTAAGTAAGGTTCTGGCCACCATCAACGTGGACAGCCCTCTGGAATTTCAGTTTGAGGAGGCTGAGGTTCAGGATTTTTACACGCAGGAGGCCTATGCCCTTTTTAAGAAGCTGGAATTCAAGAATATGTTGTCCCGTTTTGACGGTTCTGTAAGCAAAGATGAGACGAACGGGAAGCTTACCTCCCGTTTTGGCAGGACAGAGGAACTGGCGGATGCGGAGGCTTTCTTCGAAAGGGCGCAGGCAGAGGCAGAACTGGGCCTTGCGGTTTTGAAGGAGCCGGGGACAAAGGGGGAATTTATGGGAATTTCTCTGGCATTCGGGAAGGAATGTACCTTTGTCCCTGTGGGCGGACTGGTTACGGAGGGCTACCTGAGAGGAAAGATTTCCTCTCTTGCCGGGAAAACCAGAATATCCTGCGGGAACATCAAGGAGATATATGAGTATTTGCAGAGCGATGAGACAGAGCGCTTTTTCGATGTGATACTGGCCGCCTATCTTTTAAATCCGCTTAAGAGCGATTATTCCATGGCAGATGTGGCAAACGAGCATTTGGGGTTGATGATTCAGGAGTGGAAAGAGCGTTTTGGGAAAAAGAAGCTGGCGGAGGTATTTGAGGAAGAGCCGGAGGCTTTTACGGAGTATGCCTGCTATCTGGCTTATGTAAGTCTGACTGCGACTCCCGTGCTTCGTGATAAGCTTGCGCAGGCCGGTATGGATACTCTTATGAAAGAGATAGAAATGCCCCTTACCTATGTGCTTTATGAGATGGAAAAAGAGGGAATTCTGGTAAAGCCCGAAGAACTGAAAGCCTACGGAGATGCTCTGACAGGGCGGATCGGCGAACTGGAGCAAAAGATTTACGAGCAGGCGGGAACAGAGTTTAATATCAACTCGCCCAAACAGCTGGGGGAAATCCTTTTTGAAAGATTAAAGCTTCCCGGCGGGAAAAAGACCAAAACCGGTTACTCCACAGCGGCAGATGTGTTGGAGAAGCTTGCCGGAGATCATCACATAGTGGCGGATGTGCTGGAATACCGGGGACTTGCCAAGCTTAAGTCTACCTATGCGGAAGGGCTTTCAGCCTTTATAGGGGAGGATAAAAGGATTCACACCACCTTTAACCAGACGATCACGGCCACAGGCCGTATCAGTTCCACAGATCCTAACCTGCAGAATATTCCCATGCGGATGGAGCTTGGAAGAAAGATCCGAAAGGTTTTTGTCCCGAAGGAGGGGTGCCTTTTTACGGACGCGGATTATTCTCAGATTGAACTGCGGATCCTGGCTCATATGTCCGGGGATGAGCAGCTGATCGGCGCTTATAAGATGCACGCGGATATTCACAGAATCACGGCTTCTCAGGTGTTCCACATTCCCTTTGAGGAGGTGACGGACTTACAGCGCCGAAACGCAAAGGCGGTAAACTTTGGAATCGTTTATGGAATCAGCTCTTTTGGCTTAAGCCAGGGGCTGAGCATCACCAAAAAAGAGGCGGCGGAGTATATTGAACAGTATTTTGCTACCTACCCCGGGGTAAAAGAATTCCTGGACAATGCGGTGAAGGAAGCCAGAGAAAAGGGATATGCCACCACTTTGTTCGGAAGAAGAAGGCCGGTGCCGGAGTTATCCTCTTCCAACTTCATGCAGCGCTCCTTTGGAGAGAGGGTTGCCATGAATTCTCCTATCCAGGGAACGGCGGCTGACGTGATCAAAATTGCCATGATCCGGGTGCATCAGAGATTAAAGGAGGAAGGACTGAAATCCAGATTAATATTGCAGGTGCATGACGAACTTTTGATAGAGACTGATAAGGAAGAGGCAGAGCAGGTGAGGACAATACTGGAAGAGGAAATGAGCCGGGCGGCCGACTTTTCCGTTCCCCTTGAAATTGATCTGCATGAGGGAAGCGACTGGTACGAGGCGAAATAATACAAAATAAGCTGCGGGCTTTGAAGAAAGTACAGGTATGGGAATGAAAGTAATTGGTATTACAGGCGGCGTGGGTTCCGGGAAATCCGCGTTGCTTTCCTGTGTAAAGGAAAAGTATAACTGCAAGGTGATCCTGGCAGACGAGGTGGCTCACCAGGTGAAGGAGCCGAAAGGCTCCTGTTATGAGGAGCTGGTCAGGCTTTTGTCTCCGGATATTTTAAATGAGGACTTAAGTATCAACAAAAATAAAATGGCGGCAAAGATTTTCGGGTCCAAAGAGCTTTTAAAGAAGGTAAACGACATCATCCATCCGGCTGTCAGAGAGCGGATTCTAAGCGAGATTGCCGGAGCCAGAGCGGAAGGAGAGAAGGAGTTTCTTTTTCTTGAGGCGGCGCTTTTGATCGAGGAGGGCTATCTGGAAATTGTGGATGAAATGTGGTATATTTATGCAGGCGAGCAGGTACGGCGCCGGCGTCTTAAGGACGCAAGAGGGTATTCCGATGAAAAAGTAGACGCTATCTTCCGCTCTCAGTTAAAAGAGGAAGAATTCCGGCATGCCTGTGATCTTGTGATCGATAACAGTGAAAGTCTGGAGAGCGCCTGCAGACAGATTGACGAGAGGCTTTCCAGGTTATAAGGGCAGAAACGAAAAGGCGAAGACATATGGTGAACGGCAAAAGAATTTGCCGTTCACCATATGATAAAAGGGTTTTGGTGCGGAGGTTAAACATGAGAATTTGCAGTATTGCCAGCGGAAGCAGCGGGAACTGTATTTACGTTGGCTCAGAAGCCACTCACCTTCTGGTGGATGTGGGAATCAGCGGAAAGCGGACGGAGGAAGGACTCAAAGGGCTGGAACTTTCCATGAAGGATATTGACGGGATCCTTATCACCCATGAACATGCCGATCATATTGCCGGATTGGGCGTTCTTGGCAGAAAGTACGGGGTGCCTGTTTATGCCACCGCAGGGACAATCGGAGCAATCCAGAACAGTTCCTCAGTGGGGGAACTGCCGGAGGAGCTTTTCCATGTGATACGGGCGGATGAAAAGGTAATCATCAAGGATCTGGTCTGTAATCCCATTGCCATATCCCACGATGCGGCGGAACCGGTAGCCTACCGGATTTCCCATGGAAAGAAAAAGGTGGGAATTGTCACGGATCTTGGCACCTACAACGATTATACGGTGGAATCCCTCCGGGGAATGAATGCCCTTTTGCTGGAAGCAAATCATGATGTGAATATGCTGCAGGTGGGACGCTACCCCTACTATTTAAAACAGCGGATTCTGGGGGATAAGGGGCATCTCTCCAATGAGCGGGCAGGCCGGCTTTTATGCGAGCTTCTTCATGAGGGGCTTGAGGCAGTGGTTTTGGGACATTTAAGCCAGGAAAACAACCTGCCGGAGCTTGCCTATGAAGCGGTAAGGGTGGAGGTAACCATGGCATGCGCCGAAGGCGGGGAAGAAGAAAAAAAACGGCCGGAGATTGGATTTTCTGACTTTCCCATGTATGTGGCATCCAGGAGCAGGCCCTCTGCGGCAATCCGGTTATAGCAGAATAGATCGATACATAAAGATGGTCTGAGGCAGGAATAAAATGAGCGGCTGCCGCAGCAGCAAGAATCAGGAATACTGGAAAGGAGAACATAAAAAATGGACAGGACAGTAATTACGGTAGTGGGAAAAGACACAGTGGGGATCATCGCAAGGGTTTGTACCTACCTCGCGGATAATGAAATCAATATTCTGGATATTTCCCAGACCATTGTGCAGGATTTTTTTAATATGATGATGATCGTGGATACCGGCAGGATGACAAAAGGGTTCGGAGAGATGGCGGAAGAACTCCATGCTCTGGGAGAAGAAATCGGCGTGGATATCAAGTGCCAGAGAGAAGATATCTTTGATAAAATGCACAGGATATAATCCGGAAAGGACATGATATAACTATGATCAATTTATTTGAAGTGGTAGAAACCAACGAAATGATCACCCGGGAAAATCTGGATGTGCGTACCATTACGCTGGGTATCAGTCTTCTGGACTGCATCGATTCTGATCTGGGGAAGCTTAAGGAAAAGATTTACAATAAGATATATGATGCGGCCAAGGACCTGGTAAAGACCGGGGAAGAGATTGCCGGAGAATTCGGCATCCCCATTGTCAACAAAAGAATTTCGGTGACTCCCATTGCTCTTATCGGCGGCGCCTCCTGCAAAACGGCAGAGGATTTCGCATCTATTGCGGAGACATTGGATGAGGCAGCCAAGGCTGTCGGCGTGAATTTTATCGGAGGCTATTCGGCCCTGATCTCCAAAGGGATGACATGTGCTGACGAGCTTTTGATCCGTTCCATCCCTCTTGCCCTCTCCCGGACAGAGCGGGTGTGCAGCTCCGTGAATCTGGGTTCCACCCGGACAGGCATCAATATGGACGGGGTAAGGCTTATGGGAGAGATTGTCAGGCAGACGGCAGAGTATACCAAAGAGCAGGATTCCCTGGGCTGTGCCAAGCTGGTGGTATTCTGCAATGCTCCGGATGACAATCCTTTCATGGCAGGCGCTTTCCACGGTGTGACCGAAGCGGACAAAGTGATCAACGTGGGCGTCAGCGGGCCCGGTGTGGTAAAAAATGCAGTGGGAAAAGTACATGGGGAGAACTTTGAGGTGCTCTGCGAAACCATCAAAAAGACAGCCTTCAAGGTAACCCGGGTGGGACAGCTTGTGGCCCAGGAGGCATCCCGGCGGCTGGGGATTCCTTTCGGAATAGTGGATCTGTCCCTTGCGCCCACTCCGGCAATCGGAGACAGCGTGGCGGATATTCTCTGCGAAATGGGACTGGAATATGCGGGGGCGCCGGGAAGCACGGCGGCGCTTGCGCTCTTAAATGATCAGGTTAAAAAGGGCGGTGTGATGGCTTCCTCCTATGTGGGAGGCTTAAGCGGCGCGTTTATTCCGGTCAGCGAGGATCAGGGAATGATCAATGCGGTGGAGGCCGGGGCTCTTTCTCTGGAAAAGCTGGAGGCAATGACCTGCGTATGCTCTGTAGGCCTTGATATGATCGCCATACCGGGAGATACGAAGGCATCCACCATATCCGGCATCATTGCCGATGAGATGGCTATCGGCATGGTGAATCAGAAGACTACGGCAGTGCGTATCATTCCCGTAATCGGGAAGGGCGTCGGTGAAACCGTAGAGTTCGGCGGCCTGCTTGGCTATGCGCCCATTATGCCGGTAAACGCCTTTTCCTGCGAAGAATTTGTAAGCAGGGGCGGCAGAATTCCCGCACCCATTCACAGCTTTAAAAATTAATCATAACAGGCCGCTTTGCGGTCTGTGACTTCTGAAGCCTGCTTAGGAAAAAATTAAGATTATTCGCGTTGTTTCTCAGGGGGTATTGTGCTATAGTCTGTAGATAGGAAAATAAGGGGAGGATTCAGAATGAGGAAGAACAGAAAACTGACGATAGCATCTGTGTTTGCCGTCTTTATGGTAATGCTCTGGGGATGTGGAAAAGACGGCGGTTCGGCAGAAAACGGCAGTGAATATGTATATGTTCCTGAATATGTGGACATGGATATTGAGTGCAATTACATCAATTCGGTGGCGGCTGTTGGGGACAGCATATTTTTGAATACGGTGTCATGGGACGAGGATACCGGGGAAACCACGAATGCGCTGTATAAATACGATATGATGGAGAATAAGGGTGAGGTGCTTCCGAACACGCTTGACGAGAACAGCAATGTCAGCGGCATGACGCCGGATCCGGACGGAAATCTTCTGATGGTGGTGAATTCCTACACTTATGAGGAGGATGAAAACGGCGAGGTGACGGATTACAGCCAGAGTCTGGAAATGTGGAAGGTATCTGCCGGGGACGGGTCGGTTACGGAGACCAAAGATATCTCTGCCATTCTTGATGATCCGGAAAATGCCTATGTGCAGAATTTCTGCATGGACGGCCAGGGAAACCTCTACCTGAATAATGGAGACAGCGGGATTCTTGTGGTAGACCAGAATCTCAATAAAGTCTGCAATATCAGTATGGAGAACTGGATCCGCAGTATGACCGCCTCAAAAGAGGGGGATGTATATATTACCACTTATGGAGAAAACGGCCTTGAACTGCGAAAGGTAGATCTGACAACGAAAAAGCTGGGAGAGCCTGTGGAAGGTTTTAACGGCGGTTATGGAAATCTGGAATTTATGCCGGGAGCGACTAAGAGCTTTCTGGTAGATAACAGCAATCAGGTTTCCGTTTTTGACCTTTCCACCGGAACGGAAGAAGTACTCTTTAAGTGGCTGGACGCGGATATCAACAGCGATATCATCTCCCAGAGGGGAGAACTTTCCGATGGACGAGTATGGGCGGTTACCAGAGATTATAATGAAAGCGGGCCGGCCTCCTGTGAACTGATTATTTTAAGCCGCAAAAACGCTTCGGAAGTTCCTCAGAAAGAACAGATCACCTACGGCGCCATGTGGGTGGACAGCAACGTTAAGAAAGCAATCATAGATTTCAATAAGACCAATGAAAAATACCGTATCACCGTGAAGGAATACGGGAGCAATGTGGAGGATTACCAGACGGCGTTTACACAGTTTAATGCAGATCTGACCACGGCGAACTGCCCGGACATTATCAGCCTGAGCAATATGGATTATCATATGTATGTCAGCAAGGGCGTGCTGGAGGATCTGTATCCTTACATGGAAAAGAGCGGTATTAAGAAAGAGGATTATCTTGAGAATATTCTGAAAGCCTATGAGGAAGACGGAAAGCTCTATGGAATTCTCTCCAATTTCTACGTGAGCAGCACCATGGCCAAGGCGTCTCTGGCAGGAGATAGGACCGGCTGGACTCTTGAGGAAATGCTGGACTTTGCCAGCGACAAGGATCCTGAAAGTCTGTTTTCCTATGGAAGCAGGAGCAGTATATTCTATTACTGTATTTATAATAATATAGATGAATTTATTGACTGGGAAAGCGGCAAATGCTCTTTTGACGGGGAAGATTTTATCAGGACTCTTGAATTTGCCGCCAAATACCCGGAGGAATATGACTATCAACAGGAGAGTGAGGGACTTTCCGCCAGAATCCGTTCCGACAAAATTCTTTTGCTGGATAACAGCATCAGCTCTGTGCAGGAGTTTCAGATGCTGACAGGAATGTTCGGGGAGAAGATTGCCTTTTTGGGTTATCCCAACAAGGAAAGAAAGGGAAATCTCATCCAGCCTACAGGAGGCTGTATGGGACTCGCCTCCAAATCCAAAAATAAAGACGGCGCATGGGAGTTTATGCAGGTGCTGCTCTCCGACGAGTATCAGGATGAACTTGCAGAGGGACGTAGTGGATATGGTTTCCCTGTAAAGAAATCTTCCCTTGAGAAGCGTTTTGAAAAGGATATGGAGCCGGATTATTACGAGGATGAAGACGGAAATAAGGTGGAACAATCCAAAACCACCTGGGGATGGGATGACTTTGAGATGGAAATCATGGCGGCCACCCAGGAGGAAGTGGACGCGGTGAGAGCACTGATCGAATCTGCCGAGAAGATTTCGGGCAGTGTGGATGAGCAGCTGGTGAATATTATTACGGAGGAATCGGAGCCCTTCTTTAAAGGACAGAAGTCAGCGGAGGATGTTGCCAAAATTATTCAGAACAGAATCCAGACTTATGTAAATGAAAACAGTTAAGTATCTGAGAGGGATGTAAAATGCATTTCCCTGGAAAATTTCACGGGATTTTCCCTGGAAGGGGAAAAGGGGAGCTTTCCCCAAATAAGAAAGAAGAACATAAAAACAGAAAAAAAGCTGGCAGTAGTCCGAGAACCCGCAGAGGGAAGCTGGTATCCGCAGGATACCTGTTTCCCAGCGCCCTCGGCGTACTGCTGTTTTTCGTGTTGCCGTTTATGATCGTAATCTTTTATTCCGTGGTTGACAATCCCATCAGCAAACAGTTTGTGTTTTTTGACAATTTTGTGTCGGTGTTTCAAAATAACGCTTTTAAACAGGCAGCCCGAAATACCATGACCTTCTCACTGGTGGCCGTTCCGCTTGCAGTGGTTCTGTCCCTGATTCTTGCCATGCTGCTGGAGAGCAAGATTCCTTTCAGGAGTCAGTTCCGGACGTTTTTCTTAAGTCCCATGATGGTACCCATTGCATCGGTGGTCTTGATCTGGCAGGTACTGTTCCACTACAATGGTATGATGAATGAAGTGCTTGCCCTTTTTCAGAGGGATAAGGTGGACTGGCTGAACTCGTCTTACGCTCAGGTCGTGATTGTAATCCTTTTTCTGTGGAAAAATCTGGGCTACAACATGATCCTGTTTATGTCGGCCTTAAGCAGCATTCCCAGGGACATTCTGGAAGTCGCGGTGCTGGAGAGCGCTACGCCTTTTCAGATTTTCTGGCATATCAAGCTGCGGTATATGTCTTCCACCATTTTATTCGTGACAATTATGTCCCTCATAAATTCTTTTAAGGTTTTCAGGGAAATCTATCTCTTAAAGGGTGATTATCCCTATGATACCATGTATATGCTGCAGCATTTTATGAATAACACTTTCAGCAGGCTGGATTATCAGAAAATGTCGGCGGCGGCCATTATGATGGCGATTGTCATGGTCATTATTATCGGTATATTGTTCCTGACCGAAAACTACTTCGGAAAGGATGTGGAAGGATGAGAGAGCAGACGGCAAAGAAAAAAGGATTTGGCATAAGGAAGGGACTGGATGAACTTTCCGGGGAACGCTGGGACAGGGAAGTCCAAAAGAAGAAAAAGATCAGAAATATCAGGCATCTGATCCGGGTCTGCATGGCAACCACAGTGGCAGCGTGCTTTGCAGTGCTTTTTCTCATGCCAATTGTGCTTACGGTGACGAATTCCTTTATGTCGGCATCCGAGATTTCCTCCAATTACGGGCAGGTTTTTGCCACCTCGGATACCGGAGGAAAGGTGTATATTGCAGAAAAAGTAAACCTGAAATTTATTCCGGATATGGTATCTTTCAGCCAGTATATCACGGTTTTGTTTAAAAGCCCGGAGTACCTGTTTAAATTCTGGAATTCCGTGATACTGGTGGTTCCCATTGTGGTATTCCAGCTGCTGGTAGCGGCGGGAGCTTCCTTCGGCTTTACCAGATACAGAGGGCGGATCAGGGAGATTATCTTTTTTGTTTACATTATTCTGATGCTGATGCCGTATCAGGTGACGCTGGTGCCAAATTATCTGGTATCTGAGTGGCTTCACCTTCTCGATACCAACTGGGCCATCTGGCTTCCGGGAATATTTTCACCCTTTGCGGTGTATCTTCTGACCAAGTATATGCGCAGGATTCCGGTTTCCATGATGGAAGCGGCACAGATTGACGGGGCGGGGGAATGGCAGATTTTCAGGCATATCTGTATGCCTTTGTGTAAGGGAGCCATGTGCTCTGTTGCGATTTTGCTTTTTATTGACTACTGGAATATGGTGGAACAGCCCCTGATCCTCTTGTCGGATCAGGAAAAGCATCCTCTTTCGGTATTTCTCTCCAAAATCAATGCTGGGGAGATCGGTCTGGCGTTTGCAGTGGCAACGATCTATATGGTGCCTCCCATTCTGGTATTTTTGTATGGGGAGGATTATCTGGTAGAGGGAATTACTTATCAGGGCGGTATTAAAGGATAAACAACGGATGTCAGGCTTTGCCGGACATCCTTATGTTAAAGAAGGGATAAAGCGATGAACGAGAATGAAGGAAAGAAAAGAAGAGAGTGGGTAAAGAATGCGGCAATCATTTTTTTGACGATCATGCTGATTCTTACCTTTTTTTCCAACACGATTATGAACTATTCTCTGCCAGAGGTGGCAACTCAGTATGTGCAGAGCGGTTCCATTACTGCCAAGGTGCGCGGCACGGGAAATGTGGAGGCTACAGATCCCTATAATGTGATGGTAAAGGACACCCGGGTAATTTCCAGTGTAGCCGTAAAGCAGGGAGACACAGTGGAAAAGGATCAGGTTCTTTATTATCTTGAGGATAAGGAAAGCGATGAACTGAAGCAGGCCGAGGCCGAGCTGGCGGATCTGGAACTGGCCTATATGAAAGGGCTTTTCGGCAGTACGGTTTCACCGGAGGTGATCAATAAGGTGGCAAGCGGCAACACGGATTCCTTCTCTTCTTACCGGACGATGGTGACGGATATGCAGCAGCGCCTCCAGGCGGCGGAGGATCGTGTGAACGAGTGTCAGAAGGTGGTGGAGAGCATTACCCTTGAGAATACCATCAGCACCAATGATGCTGGGGTGAGTACGGCGGCGGACGAGCTGGCAGAGGCGCAGGCGAACACGGATCTGACCAACGCGACAGCGTCCTTTGAGGAATATAAGAGCAAAAAACTGGCGGAACTGGACAGTGAGATTAAAGAAAAGCAATATCAGATAGATGATTTGAAGCTGCTGATCAGTGAGGCACAGACGGCAACGGGGAACGCGGGAGCCGGGAGCGCCAATCCATCACCGTCAGGTACGCCCTCAGTGCCTGCAAGTGCCAGTGAAACCCTGTTTGAACAGCAGAGAACCCTCGTTGTGGAAAAAATAGAGGTAATCAGAAGTTTGGGAGGCTCTATACCTAACGACAAGACCCGGCCCGGATGGCCATGGGAAAATGAAGTGAAGAATTGGTATAACAACCTGCCATGGACTACTTCGGATGCTGAGATTCAGAAAAAGTATGAGGCCGCTTACGGTGAATACCGTACTGCGGTGGATTCCATGAATGCAACGGCAGAAACCCTAAGGGAATACGGAAGCAACAATTCCCAGCAATCCAGGCTGGAAAGCCTTCAAAATGAATTGCGAGAGCTTCAGCAGGCTCGGGATGAGGTAAGCGCCATTACCGTCAATTCCAACGGGGACGTACAGGATGCCAAAAACAGGCTTGAGCAGGCTCAGCGGAATATCAGGGAGATCACCAGTGCCAACAAGCAGGCTTCAGCAGCAGCTTCAAACCGTCTCGCCAATGCGGAAGCTGCCCTGAAAAACGCTCAGGCAGTTTATGAACTGCTTAAGACAGAACAGACGGAACTTGCCGCAAACATTAATGCGGAGCTTGATCTTTCCAAGGCGAGCAAGGATATTGCAGCCAAGAAGGAGGAGATCGAGAAGCTGAAGGAAAATTCTACCGGAGCCACCATCAATGCGCCTGTGGCCGGAACGGTTACAAATCTGGCTTATGCTGCCGGCGAAACCACCAGGCCGGAGGAAGCGGCTGCTGTAATTCAGGTGGAGGGTAAGGGTTATACCATGTCGATTTCCGTTACCAATGAACAGGCGAAAAAGGTTCAGGTGGGAGATACCGCAGAACTGCAGAATGCATGGTATTATGATGATGTGCAGGTTATTCTTTCAGCCATTAAGCCGGATCCGGATAATCCGGCCCAGAATAAGCTGCTGGTGTTTAATGTGACGGGGGAAAGCGTACAGGCGGGGCAGGCGCTTAATATTTCAGTGGGACAGCGCAGTCAGGAGTATGAATTTGTGGTGCCCAACAGCGCGGTCCGCGAGGATAACAACGGCAAGTTTATACTGATCGTGGAATCGAGAAGCGGCCCCTTAAACAACAGATATATTGCAACCAGAGTAGACGTGGAGGTGCTTGCCACTGACGATACCAACACGGCAATTTCAGCAGCGCTCTATGGGTATGAGTATGTGATCACGACTTCCACCAAGCCGGTGGAAGCGGGAAAACAGGTTCGGCTGAATGAATCATAAAAAGCGGAAAGAAAGGAGGAAAACACAATGAAAATAAAGGAATTTCTGCGGAGTTTGTCTCCGAAACAGATTGTGTTTTCCCTGCTGTTTTTTCTTTCACTGTTGCTGTATTTTATTTTGACTCTGTGGATAGGCAGAAAAACAGGTTCTCTCATTGACCAGCAGGCGGCGCAGCGCTGGGATGAAGAAGGCGGCAGCGCTCAGGTCAGCTGCTTTCTGGCAGATGGCGTGGAGATGGATGAGTTTAAGATCAGAAACTTTGAGCAACAGCTGGAGCAGAGCCTTTTGGAGGTCAGCTCGGAGCTTCGTGAAAATCAGGAAGAAAAACAGAGGCTCTTTATTGATGCCTACAGTTCCCTGGGCAGGATCACGGTGGTCAGCGATAAGGGAAATCTGGAAGCAGATGCAGTGGGCATAGGGGGAGACTTTTTTCTGTTCCATCCGCTTCAGCTTGTTTCCGGCAGTTATTTTTCCGGGGATGATCTGATGAAGGATTCTGTGGTTTTGGATGAGGACGCTGCATGGCAGCTGTTTGGTTCCAATGATATTGCCGGAAAAAGTGTGATGATCGGAGGAATTCCCCATTATATTTCCGGCGTGGTCAGGCAGCAGGAGGACCGCTTCGCAGAAGGGGCCGGGCTTACCGGGACGATCGTTTATCTCTCAAACGAATCCCTTCTTGCCTACGGGGAAAGCGGCGGTGTCAGCGTGTATGAGGTTACGGCGCCCAACCCGGTAAAAAACTTCCTGGCGGGTTGTGTGAAAGAAAAGCTGGGAGTGGAGGAAAGGGATATGGTGGTGGTAGAGAATTCTGCCAGATATAAACCGGAGGCATTAATTCCGGTGATCCTTTCCTTTGGTACCCGCTCCATGCAGAATTATGCGGTCAGATTTCCCTACTGGGAAAACATTGGAAGAGGCTGGGAAGATGTGGCGGCTCTGACACTGATTTTCAGATGTCTCTTTCTTTTGATTCCGGCAGTGATATTTGTTGTTTTTCTCATCATAAAATGGAAAAACAGGACGTTTACCTTTAAGGATATAAAGAATTTTGTGATTGATACCAAAGATAAAATGGTGCAGAAGGTCCGGGGAGAGAAGAATAAATGGGAGCATTTTTAGAAAGGGGCAGGGAATTATTATGAGAAGGTTTATGAAAATTATGAAGAGGAAGCCGTTTTTACTGGCGGCAGTTTTGCTTGTTTCAGCGGGGCTTTTTGGCTGCGGAAATAAGGAAGAGAACGGAAACACAGCAACAACTGCCACATCAAAGGACTATGTTTACCGTGCAACGGAACTGGGGCTTAAAGATGACGACGAGCAAAGCATCAACCAGATTTTCCGTGCAGGTGACGCCATTTATGCCTATGGAAGCCGCTGGACAGATGAAGGGGAGTGCATTTATACCTTTTATGAGATTAATGAGGACGGAACCATAGGCGGGTCTCATGAGCTCCGCAGCGGGTTAAATACCAATATTAACCGGATACTTATGGACGAGGATGCCAATCTGTACTGCGTAAAAAATGTTTATTATTCTCCATCCTATGCAGAGGATCCGGCAGATACAGAAGAAAACGCAGGTATCAATGTTTTGGATGCGGCAGAGCCTGATGCGGAAGATACAGAGGAAGATGAGACATTACCCGAGGCAAGGAGCGAGGCAGGAGCTGACCAGGAAGCCGAAACGGAGGGCGATGCGGAAACGATAAGCGAAGAAAGCAGCGAAGAAAATGATGATGCCTCAGAAGAGGAAACTGTCGATGACTACTATCTGGTAAAGATGAATCTCGACGGGGAAGAGCTTTTTTCAGTAAAACTCAATGATGTGCCGCAGTTTCAGGCACTTGCGGAGGAAAACGGATATTTTTATATCGGAGATATGTATCTCGCTCAGGGAAAGGCACTTTATTTTAATCTTTACAACCAGTTTTATCAGTTTGATCTGGAAGGAAACTTTGTAAAAAGTGTGGTAAAGGAGGGAGAGGCAAACCCTTTTGAGGATGTGTCCAGTCTGATAACGCTTGCGGACGGACGGATGGTGGCCGTAATATATGAGGAAAACGGCATGTCCCTTGCCCTGGCGGATCTGGAGGCGGGAACTCTGGGAGAGAGATATACCTTACCGGGCAGATCTTATGATTATTCCTATTATCCGGGGATTGGATATGATCTGTATCTGGCAAACAGCTATGGAGTCTACGGATATAATCTGGGCGATGAGGATAAGACTCCGATCATGAGCTTTGTGGATTCTGATTTTTCTTATTATTCCGTTTACCAGGTGACAGGACTAAATGAGCGGGAATTTCTGGCAATCACCAGTGACTGGGATACCGGAGATACCCTTACCAGGTTTACCAAGGTAGATCCAGAGGATGTGAAGGATAAAAAAGTGATCACCCTGGCGATGACAAGTACGGACTGGGGAATCAGACGGCTCGCCATTCAGTTCAATAAGAGCAATGAAGAATACAGAATATCTATTTTGGACTATGAAGCCCTGTACGGCACGGATGACGACTGGCAGGCAGGGGTTACACGGCTCAATACGGATATTGTTTCAGGAAAAGTGCCGGATATTCTGCTGCTTAACTATTCCATGCCGGTGGACAGCTATATCAGCAAGGGACTTTTTGCAGATTTAAAGCCCTTTATCGAGAAAGATGAAGCCTTTTCCATTGAAGATTTTATGCCCAATGTGATAGAAGCCTGTTCCGTGGACGGAAAGCTCTACAGCCTTGTTCCTTCTTATTCCATTGATACTCTTGTTGCCAAGACCTCGGATGTGGGAAAGGAGAGAGGATGGACGGTACAGGATGTAAAGGATGTCCTGGCTTCGAAGCCGGAGGGAACACAGCTTTTGATGAATGTAGACAGAGATACCATGCTGCAGTATTGTTTTACCCTGGCGGGCAGTCAGTTTATAGACTGGGAGAGCGGCAGCTGCAATTTCAATTCCGATGGCTTCATCCAGATGCTGGAGTTTATTGCCACCTTCCCGGAGGAGGTAAACTGGGAGGCCATGCCGGATAATTTCTGGGATACTTATGATTCCATGTGGCGTGAAGGCAAAGTGATTGCCAATTTTGCCAGTATTGGAGATTTAAGGAATTTTAACAGTCTGGAAAAAGGAACCTTCGGGGAGGAGATTACCATGATTGGTTTTCCATCCTCTGATGGAGACGGTTCTGCGATTTGGCCGAATCTTCAACTGGCTCTTTCTGCCAAATCAAAAAACAGCGAGGGAGCGTGGGAATTTCTGCGCACCTTTCTGACGGATGATTATCAGAAGTCGTTGGAATATGGTTTTCCGCTGAGTGTAAAGCATCTGGACCAGAAAGTGGAAGAGGCAATGAAAAAGCCTTTTTATATGGATGAGAATAACAATAAGGTGGAGTATGATGAAACTTCTTATGTGAACGGTGTGGAGGTTGTAATTTCTCCGATCACGAAGGAGCGGGCGGATGAGATCATAGCTGAACTCTACAGTTTTACCCAGCTCTATCGTGCAGACGATACGCTGCTCAATATTGTTCGGGAGGAGGCGGGACCCTTCTTTGCAGGGCAGAAAAACGCAAAGGAAGTGGCATCCATCATCCAGAGCAGAGTCCAGATTTATGTGAATGAGAACAGATAAGAGCAAACGCCTTCAGCTTATTGCAGCAAACGCATAACAAGAAGACAGAGGCCCGTAAAACAGGTCTCTGTCTTTTTGTTATGCGCTATAAAAGTTTTCGCTGACTGCGCATCTGTTACAGATGAAAGCCAAAGTATCTCACCGCATTGTAATAAGAAACATCCTTTACGATCTCAGATAAAATATCCATATCTGCCGGGAATTCTCCGTTTTCTACCAGGTCGCCGATCAGATTGCAGAGGATTCTGCGGAAGTATTCGTGCCTGGTATAGGACAAAAAGCTTCTGGAGTCTGTCAGCATTCCCACGAATCCGGACAGGTTGCCGAGGTTGGCGAGAGAAAGCATTTGATTCTGCATGCCGATCTTGTGATCGTTAAACCACCATGCGCTTCCCTGCTGAATCTTTCCTACGGCCTCGGAGTTCTGGAAGCAGCCGATAATGGTACCGATTGCCTCATTGTCGTTGGGGTTCAGGCTGTATATAATCGTCCTCGGAAGCCCTCCTGCCTCTTCCAGTGCATTCAGGAAGTCAGCCAGAGGAGCGGAAGGAGTATCGCTGTTAATGCAGTCAAAGCCGGTATCGGGACCTAATTTTCTGTACATGGGCTTGTTATTATCCCGCTTGCATCCATAGTGAAGCTGCATTACCCAGTTTCGTTTCTGATATTCCCTTCCCACAAAGAGCAGGAAAGCGGTCTTGAATTTCAGTTCTTCCTCACGGCTGAGCGTGGAAGAGGAAAGTCTCTTCCGGAAGATGGCATTTACTTCTTCGTCAGATGCGGGAGCATACATCACCGCTTCCAGACCATGATCGGAAACGCTGCATCCCATGGAGGCAAAGAAATCCATTCTCCTGGCAAGAGCGGTCTTTAAATCTGCAAAGGAGCCGATAGCCACGCCGCTTACTTCTGCCAGTTTAGCGATGTAGTCCGTATAATCAGGCTTTTCTATGTTCATGGCCTTGTCGGGACGCCATGCGGGAAGTACCTGAACCTCAAAGCTCTCATCAGCTGCAAGGGCGGCGTGCCATTCCAGAGAATCCACCGGATCGTCAGTGGTGCATACAAGGGTTACATTGGACTGGCGGATAAGGTTGCGGGCGCTCATGGAAGGGTCGGAGAGTTTGGCATTGCAAAGCTCCCAAACTTCCTCCGCAGTCTTTTTGTTGAGGGCGCCGGTATAGCCAAAATATCTTTGCAGCTCCAAATGGCTCCAGTGGTAGAGGGGATTCCCGATCGCTTTTCCGATCACCTCAGCCCATTTCAAAAATTTCTCTTTATCAGAGGCGTCTCCTGTTATGTAACGCTCTTCCACGCCGCAGGAACGCATAAAACGCCATTTGTAATGGTCGCCGCCAAGCCATACCTGGGTGATATTGTCAAATTTCCGGTCCTGGGCAATCTCCATGGGGCTGATATGGCAGTGATAGTCCAGAATAGGCGTCTTTTCCGCATACTCGTGATACAGGGTCTGAGCAGTGGGAGTGGATAAAAGGAAATCCTTATCCATAAATGCTTTCATTTCTAAATCCTCCTTATTCCTTGTTATATGTGTAGTTTCTTTCGTCCCTTGTCTGACAAAAATACCACCAAAAATTTATTAAAATTATACAATATCATAGACAGAATTACAAGGATAAGACTCAAATTGTATGACTGTTTATTATAGATCGGCGATTACAACAGGCGGGCGTTTCCACTCATTGTGCAAAGGTGCGCCGGATACTTTGGGGCGGGCCGCTTCGTAAACATCCGCACAGTAAATATCCTGTTTTAACATCTCAAACGCCTGTTTATCCAGAAGTTCTTTGGCATCCGCTAACTTGGAAATCAGAGGGATGGCGCTGTTTTTGCGGATGGCGGAAAGGAGCGGGGCCGCGCTTTTGCGAAAACCCAAAAGTCTGGCATAGGGCGCAGAAAGCGTCCTTTCGGAAAAGGGCTTTTTGAAAGCTTCAGGAGCCTTTATATCCAGTAGAATATGCATCAGTACCCGGCTGATACGGGCATAGGTCAGTTCTCTGGATTTCAGCAGATGACAGAAAGAAGAAAAGCTCTCAAACAAAGGCAGATTTTTACAGATCTTATCGGACAGGGAAGGGCTGCAGTCCAGATAGTCGCAAAAGCCCTTTTCCTGCTCACTGAGGAGCTTGTAATGGAGCATTTGGGAAAAGACCTCCTCCGAGACAAAAGGATAGAGCGAGAGCTCGTCAATCAAAGCATCACAGGCGGTCTGCCCCATATATTTTTGTATATGGGCAGGACTTTCGGCAAGCATTTTCCGGAGGGCAGATGCGGAAAGAAAAGTATCTTGCGGGGCAGCTGCCGCAGGCTCCCTGTCATGGTAGCCCATCCCTTTTCTCTTTACGGTAAAGGGACGGATGGAGCTGCCGGTATTTTGAAGAGCCTTGCAGTACTCAATCCCGAGAATATTGTTGGGAGAGGAAAAAAGTTCATCAAGGCTCTGGGGAGAAAAGTCTCTGCCGTCGTCAGATAGTGAAACCAGCTCTGAAACTGCCTTTGCCCGGGCGGTGGGAAAAGAATATCCTTTTTTCAAATAAGAATGAATCAGACCCCGGATGGGCTCTTCCTTTTGGACCAGGAGACTGGCGCAGTCCTCAAAAAGCGGGAGCTTTCCGGCTTCGCTTCCAAAGGACAGAAAATCCGCCGCATGCAGCTGTTCCAACAGGGTCACTGCCCCCTGGGCAAAAAATTCGGCGCTGGAGAGGGCGTAAAGGGCAGGCAGTTCAATTACCACATGGGCTCCCCCAAGCAGCGCCATTCTTGTCCGCAGATATTTGTCGGTAAAGGCAGGAGCTCCCCGCTGGACAAAATCTCCGCTCATGATTACCAGAAAAAAGTCCGCGCCTGTCTGAAGGCGGGTTTGCTCGAGCTGATAGCGGTGTCCGCTGTGGAAGGGATTGTATTCGGCAATTATGGCGGCTGTTTTCATAAAAAATTCCTTTCGTGTCAGATGTTATGCCGCGGTGATGTATCACTTCGGCAGCGCGTATGGATTTATTATCAAATGTACCATAAATCTCTGTATGAGGCAATTTTATAAAAAATAATCCTGTCAACACAATTATAAAGAGTAAGTATTATGGGAATTGAGAAAAAATATTGTTTGAAAACAGAATTTGTATTTCAATTTGTACAAAATTTTGTTATGATATACTTGTTGCCAAAAGCAGAATACGATATAATTTTTATAAATATTTTTATGCAGAGCCAATTGGGGTATGAAAGGAGAATGGGGTATGTCATATATTGACGTGATCAAGGACAAGGCAAGGGCGGACCGAAAAACAATCGTTCTGCCGGAAACGACGGATAAGAGAACACTTATAGCGGCGGCTAACATTGTACAGGAAAAAATTGCGGATATCATCATGATCGGAAATGAAGAGAAGATCATGGACGGCGCCACATGGCTTGAGATTGATCTGGACGGCGTTCAGATTATTAATCCCGAAAACTGTGAAAAACTGGATCATTATGTGGATTTATTGTATGAAACCCGGAAGAATAAGGGCATGACGCCGGAAAGGGCAAGAGAGATACTGTTAAGCGATTATCTGACCTTCGGCGTTATCATGGTTAAGGCCAATGATGCGGACGGTATGGTGGCAGGCGCCTGCCATGCTACGGCAGATACCCTGCGTCCGGCACTTCAGATTTTAAAGACGGCTCCCGGCGTGAAGCTGGTATCCGGATTTTTCCTGATGTGTGTGCCGGACTGTGAATTTGGGGATAACGGAACTTTCCTTTTTGCAGACTGTGGATTAAATCAGGATCCTACGGCGGAAGAACTGGCGGCCATAGCGGACACCTCTGCCAAGAGCTTTAAGAGCCTTGTGGGAACCAAGCCGGTGATCGCCATGCTTTCCCATTCTACCAAGGGAAGCGCCAAGCATGAGCTGGTGGACAAGGTGGTGGAAGCTACCAGGATTGCCCACGAGGAATATCCGCACCTTACTCTGGACGGAGAGCTGCAGCTTGACGCGGCGCTGGTACCTTCGGTTGCCAAATCCAAATCTCCGGGCAGCGAGGTGGCCGGTAAGGCAAACGTGCTGATTTTCCCCAATCTGGACTGCGGTAATATCGGGTATAAGCTGGTGCAGAGACTTGCCAGGGCGGAAGCTTACGGTCCCATGCTTCAGGGAATCGCCAAGCCGGTCAATGACCTTTCAAGGGGCTGTTCCTGGCAGGATATCGTAGGCGTAGTGGCGCTGACGGCAGTGCAGGCACAGCTGCAATAAAAAACATATAAATTTGGAGGATATGAACAAAATGAAGGATATCAATGTTTTGGTAATTAACTGCGGCAGCTCTTCTCTTAAGTTCCAGTTAATCAATTCCTCTTCAGAGGAAGTGATCGCCAAGGGACTCTGCGAGAGAATCGGAATTGAGGGAAGCCAGATGACTTACACGCCCGCAGGGGGTGAGAAATATGAGACAAAGACGCCGATGGAAGATCACAGAACTGCCATCCGTCTGGTACTTGATGCCCTGGCAGATCAGGACAGGGGCGTGGTAAAGAGCCTTGATGAGATTGGGGCGGTAGGTCACAGAATCGTACATGGAGGAGAGAATTTTGCATCTTCCACTCTGATCACGGATGAGGTAATTAAGGCGATTGAGGAATGCAATGATCTGGCGCCTCTTCACAATCCTGCCAATCTGATTGGAATCAGGGCCTGCCAGGAGCTGATGCCCGGTACTCCGATGGCAGCCGTTTTTGATACCGCATTCCATCAGACCATGCCGGAGGAAGCATATCTTTATGGACTTCCCTATCATTATTATGAGGATTACAAGGTGCGCAGATACGGATTCCACGGCACCAGCCATTCCTATGTATCGAAACGTGCGGCGGATGTTCTTGGAAAGGACTACGGCGATCTGAAGATTATTGTGTGCCACCTGGGCAACGGCGCAAGTGTTTCCGCCGTTAAAAATGGAAGCTGCGTAGATACTTCCATGGGCCTTACGCCTTTGGAGGGGCTTATTATGGGAACCCGCTCCGGGGATATCGATCCTACCATCATTGAGTTCCTCTGCAACAAAGAAAACAAATCCGTACAGGAAATCTTAAACGTACTCAACAAGAAATCAGGAGTCTTTGGTTTGTCCGGCGATTTTTCCTCGGATTTCAGAGATCTGGAAAAGGCCTACCGTGCAGGAGAAGCTTTCGCAATCCGTACCATGAAAACCTTTGCCTACCGCGTGGCAAAATATATCGGCGCTTACACAGCCGCCATGAATGGAGTGGATGCCATCTGCTTTACCGCAGGAATCGGAGAAAACAGTCCTTTTATCCGCACTATGATCGGTTCCTATCTGGGGTATCTTGGAATCACGCTGGATGAGGATGCCAATGCAAAGAGAGGGAAAGAGATTATCATATCCACGCCGGAGAGCCGGACAAAGGTGCTGGTGATCCCTACCAATGAAGAACTGGCCATTGCCAGGGAGACGGCGGCTCTTGTGTAGTAATAATCTGCTTATCAGAGGTGCGGCCTTTGACAGGCCTGCAAAACCTTTAAAAATAATTTTTACAGCTATTGACAAAAGACTCAGGCACGATTATACTTGTTAAAGTGTGCGATTAAGCATAGATTCATGTCATGCATCAAGGAGCGGACGCTTATTACAACAAATGCTGCCAGACTTCGCGGGGCGGCTTATTGTAAAAGCCATCTGCCGCAGCGGGGTAATGTCTTTATGATGATTAATCTGACAGATGTATTCACATCTGAGGGAAAAGACAGAAGAGAAAGCTTGCAGGTAGAGTTGGATGAATTTTCATATCTGGGAAACCAATATCGAATTTGCGAGAAATCTCCGCTTACCATGAATTTCTCCAATATCGGCAAGGGGAAGGCTCTTTTGGAAGGGCGGCTTAAGCTGGTACTGGAAATTCCCTGTGACCGATGCCTGCGGCCGGTGAAGGAACCTCTGGAAATTGATTTTTCACAGGAGCTCTATTCGCCGGAGATACTGGAGCCGGAGGAAGAGGACGAGCAGAGTTTTGTACATGGCTATGAGTTGGATGTGGAAGCTTTTGTAAAGAATGAAATCCTGATTAATATGCCTGTTAAGGTGTTGTGCAGGCCGGATTGCAAGGGAATCTGCAAAAAGTGCGGGCACAACTTAAATGATGGGGAATGCGGATGCGATACTTTCGTGCCTGACCCCAGAATGGCGGCTATTAAAGATATCTTCAATGCATATAAGGAGGTGTAACGATGTCTATTTGTCCTAAGAATAAATCTTCAAAAGCCAGAAGAGACAAAAGAAGAGCAAACTGGAAGATGAGCGCTCCCACACTGGTTAAATGCAGCAAATGCGGCGCTTTGATGGTGCCCCACAGAGTGTGCAGGGCATGTGGTTCTTACAACAAGAAAGAAATCATCAGCGTTGACTGAAAACAATGGGCGGCACGCCAGGGCGTGCTGTCCTTATGCCAGCCAGAAAAAGCAATCCGTAAGGGTTGCTTTTTTGCGGTTATTTAAGTAAACGTTTTAAAGCACAGGATTTCATTAACTTACTCTTGATTTTTGTCAGCCTGTCTAGTATAGTAAAAATGGGTTTACGGAAAACAGGTCAGCCGCAGAAGCGGCAGAATGTGAGGAAAAATGGCAGAGTTTGTAAATGTGGCAGTTGATGCCATGGGCGGTGATAACGCACCTGTTGAAATTATTAAGGGCGCTGTGGAAGCAGTGAATGAGAGCAGTCATGTAAAGGTGTTTCTGACCGGACAGGAAGATGTGATCCGCCGTGAGCTTTCTCAATATACATACAATGAGAAGCAAGTGGAGGTGGTAAATGCCTCAGAAATCATTGAGACTGCCGAGCCGCCGGTAATGGCAATCCGTAAGAAGAAGGACTCTTCCATTGTAAAAGCGCTTACCCTGGTAAAGGACGGGCAGTGTGATGCCTACGTTTCCGCCGGAAGCACCGGGGCAACCCTGGTTGGCGGGCAGATTATAGTCGGAAGGATTAAGGGTGTGGAGAGACCGCCTCTTGCTCCTTTGATTCCCACAGAAAAAGGCTGTGCGCTTCTGATCGACTGCGGAGCCAATGTGGATGCAAGGCCTTCTCATCTGGTGCAGTTCGCCAAGATGGGGTCTATTTATATGGAAAGTGTCATGGGAGTCAAAAGCCCCAAGGTAGGCATTGTAAATATTGGCGCGGAGGAAGATAAGGGGAACGCGCTTGTAAAGGAAACTTTCCCGCTTCTCAAAAACTGTCCGGACATCAATTTTATCGGAAGCATTGAGGCCAGGGATATTCCGGCCGGTCTGGCGGATGTGGTGGTCTGCGAGGCCTTTGTGGGCAATGTAATCTTAAAGATGTACGAGGGGGTAGGCGGCACTCTGATCAAAAAGGTAAAGGAGGGTATGATGACCTCCCTGCGCAGCAAAATCGGAGCGCTTCTGGTGAAACCGGCTCTCAAAAATACATTAAAAGCCTTTGACCTGGAACAATACGGAGGAGCGCCCATGCTGGGACTTAAGGGACTTGTGGTGAAAACCCATGGAAGCTCCAAAGCGATTGAGATTAAAAATTCCGTTCTGCAATGTATTACATTCACAGAACAGAATATCAACCAAAAAATAAAAGAAAAAATAACGATGGAAGAAAGTTGAGAAAGGAAAATTAAAAATGGAATTTGAAAAGTTAAAAAAAGTGATTGCTGATGTGCTCAATGTTGATCCGGAAGAGATTACGATGGAAACCACTTTTGTGGACGATCTGGGGGCAGATTCCCTGGATGTGTTCCAGATTGTTATGGGAATTGAGGAAGAATTTGATATTGAAATCCCGGCTGAAGATGCAGAAAAAATTACAACTGTGGAGGAAGCAGTTAATCTTATCAAAAACGCTGCAAATTAAAAAGCCCATCCCGGGCTTTTTTGTATGAGCCAATAAGCCGGCAGGCAGCAAAAGGTGAATTATGCTAAGAAAAGAAAAAATAAAAGAACTGGAAAAAAAGATAGGCTATGAGTTCAAAAATAAGGAGCTGATCTGGCAGGCTCTGACCCATAGCTCTTTTTCTAATGAGCAAAAAATCAATAAATATAAGAATTATGAGAGACTGGAATTTTTGGGCGATGCGGTTTTGGAGCTGCTCTCCAGCCAGTTCTTTTTTGAGACCTATCCGGAAATGCCGGAAGGGGAGATGACCAGGCTGCGTTCTTCCATGGTATGCGAACTGGCGCTTGCCTACTGCGCCAGGGATATATCCCTGGGGAACTATCTGCTGCTTGGAAAAGGAGAGGAGATCACAGGAGGCCGTACGCGGGATTCCATCATATCGGATGTGATGGAAGCGGTGATCGGAGCCCTTTATCTTGACGGGGGACTTGCGGTGGCAGACGTTTTTGTGAAAAAATATATTCTTTCCGATCTGGAAAGCAAGCAGCTGTTTTATGACAGTAAGACGATTCTTCAGGAGGAAGTGCAGAAGGAGGGAAAAAGTCTTACTTACGAGCTTGTAAGTGAAATTGGTCCTGATCATGACAAGATCTTTGTGATGGAGGTGCGGATCGACGGACATACGGTCGGAAAGGGCCAGGGACGGAACAAGAAAACCGCCCAACAGCAGGCGGCCTATCAGGCGCTGCTTGAAAGAAAAAAGTAACAGGCACAGGGTATAAGTATGTATTTAAAGAGTATCGAAATCCAGGGCTTTAAGTCCTTTGCAAATAAACTGGTATTTCAGTTTCATAACGGTATTACGGGAATCGTAGGCCCTAACGGCAGCGGAAAAAGCAATGTGGCGGACGCGGTGCGCTGGGTGCTTGGAGAGCAGAGGATCAAACAGCTCAGAGGGGCCTCCATGCAGGACGTCATCTTTTCCGGTACGGAGATGCGAAAGCCTCTGGGATATGCATTTGTGGCAATTACCCTGGATAATTCGGATCATCAGCTTGCCATTGATTTTGAGGAGGTGACGGTCGCCAGAAGGATCTATCGTTCCGGCGAAAGTGAATATCTCTTAAACGGCGCGCCCTGCAGATTAAAGGATGTAAATGAACTTTTTTATGATACCGGAATCGGTAAGGAAGGGTATTCCATCATTGGTCAGGGACAGATTGACAAAATCTTAAGCGGTAAGCCCGAGGAGAGAAGAGAGCTCTTTGACGAGGCGGCGGGAATCGTTAAATTTAAAAAGCGTAAAGTGGCCGCCCAGAAAAAACTGGAGGACGAAAAGCAGAATCTGGTTCGTGTCAATGATATTTTGTCGGAGCTGGAGAAGCAGATCGGCCCTCTGGAGAAGCAGTCAGAAAAAGCAAGGGTTTACCTCAAAAAGAAGGAAGAGCTAAAGACACTGGATGTGAATGTATTTCTTCTGGAGAACAGGCGGCTTCAGGAACAACTTGCGGATATTTCACAGAAATATGAGATTGCCAGCGGCGATCTGGAACAGACCAGTGCCCAGTATGAAAAGATCAAAATCGAATATGAGCAGATTCAGGCTCAGTTAGAGGAGCTTGATGAGGCCATAGAGGCGGGGAGAACTTCTCTTACCGATACCAGCATGCTCCGCGGGAAGCTGGAAGGGGAAATCAATGTATTGAAAGAGCAGATCAAGTCCGCCAAAAGCAATGAGGAACATTTCAATTCCCGGAAAGAAACCATCACAGGCGAGATGAAAGCAAAGCTCCGTGACAAGGAGGGTATTCTTGCGGACAAGCAGGTGATCGATGAGCAGGTGTCAGAGATTGAAAAAGAAAGGGATGAAGCCAGAGAAAAACTGCTGAATGTGCAGGGGCGGATCGAGGAGTTAAATACCGAGATTGAAAATGGCAAAAATTCCATCATACAGATGCTGAATTCCAGGGCCACCATCAAATCCAAGATGGGCCGCTACGACACCATGATGGAGCAGATCAATATCCGGAAAGCGGAGCTGACTTCACGCTTACTGCGCATCAAATCGGATGAGGCGCAGCAGGAGGCCGTGATCGAACAGCTTCAGCAGGAATTTGAGCGCATCAATGAGGAGATCAGGGCGCTAAACGATTCCCAGGAGCAAAAAGAGGAAAAACTGGTGCTGATCAGAGAGGAGCTTGCGGGTAAAGACCGGAAGCTTCGCGATACACAGGTGAGCTACCATCAGGAAAAATCAAAGCTGGAAGCTCTCACAAATCTCACCGAGCGCTATGAGGGGTATGGCGGCAGCGTTAAAAAGGTGATGGAGTGCAAGGAAAAAGAAAAAGGAATTATCGGTGTCGTTGCGGACATCATCAAGGTGGAAAGAAAGTATGAGACCGCCATAGAAACCTCTCTTGGAGGGAGTATCCAGAATATTGTCACGGAGGATGAGGAAACCGCCAAGAGAATGATTGCTTATCTGAAGCAGACGAAGGCCGGACGGGCCACTTTCCTTCCCCTCACAAGCCTTGCCGGTTCTCAGGGCTTTAAAAACCAGGAAGCTCTGAAAGAGAAAGGCGTCATTGGGATTGCCGACGAGCTGGTGCAGGTGAATAGCAGATACAAAAACGTGGCCAAAAATCTGCTGGGGCGGATTCTGGTGGTTGACCACGTGGACAATGCGGTAAGGCTTGCACGGAAATATAGCTACAGTATCCGTATGGTGACTTTGGAGGGAGAGCTTCTTACCCCCGGCGGCGCCATCAGCGGCGGCGCTTTTAAAAACAGCAGCAATCTTCTTGGCAGACGCCGGGAGATGGAAGAGCTCGAGGGAAAAGTCAAGGGATTTCTGGTTGAAATCGATACCCTTTTAAATGATATCGAAAAAATCAAAGAAGGAAGAAATAAGCTGCGCTTAAGCTTAGAGGAAGACAAGGCAAGGCTTCAGAAGAAATTTATTGAGCAAAATACTGCCCGCCTGAATGTGATCAAGGCTCAGGAGCGCAAGGACGAGGCGTCGGAGGGCTCGATCGAGCTGAAAGCAGAAGAGCATGAAATTGAAGAGCAGATTAAGGAAATCAAAGCCAATAAACAGAGTATCTTGAAGGAGCTTGAGGATTCGGAGCTTTCCGAGAAACGGATTGAGCAGGAAATCCGCAAATTTCAGGTGGAACTGGATGAAAGGCGTAAGGAGGAATCCGATCAGTCTGCCCATGTCTCCGAGTGGGATGTGGAAGTGGAAAAAATGCATCAGCAGCAAAGCTTTCATCAGCAGAATGTAGACCGAATCGACGGTGAAATCGGGCGTCTTTCTCAGGAGCTTGCGGAAATCAATGAAAGCCTTTTAAGAAGCAGCCGGGATACCGAGGAAAAGAAAAAAAATATTGCTTCCATTGAGGAGACCATTGCCGCCTCCCATACCACTCTGGGAGATACCGAACGGAAACTGAAGGAGGATACGGAGAAAAAGGAAACGCTTTCCCAGAAACAGAAAAATTTCTTTGCGGACAGGGAATCTCTCTCAGAAAAGATGACGGCGCTGGACAAGGAAGTGTACCGCCTGAATTCCCAGAGGGAAAAGCTGCAGGAAAATCTGGAAGGCCAGATCAATTACATGTGGGACGAGTATGAGATTACTCTCTCGGACGCGGCTGCCTTAAAGAATGAGGAAATGACGGACCTGCCTTCCATGAAGAAGGAGATTGCATCCATTAAAGATCAGATCAAAAAGCTGGGCGATGTCAACGTCAATGCCATTGAAGATTACAGGAGTCTGATGGAGCGTTATCAGTTTTTAAAGACCCAGCATGACGATCTGGTGGAAGCGGAAAAGACCCTGGAGGGTATTATCGTAGAGTTGGATGCCGCCATGCGAAAGCAGTTTACGGAGAAGTTTGCCGAGATCGTCAGAGAGTTTGATAAGGTGTTCAAGGAATTATTCGGCGGCGGAAAGGGTACACTGGAATTGATGGAGGATGAAGATATTCTGGAAGCGGGAATCCGTATTGTGGCTCAGCCTCCCGGCAAAAAACTGCAGAATATGATGCAGCTCTCCGGCGGCGAGAAGGCTCTCACCGCAATCGCACTTTTGTTTGCCATCCAGAATTTGAAACCTTCGCCTTTTTGTCTTCTGGACGAGATCGAGGCGGCCCTGGATGAAAATAATGTGAGCCGTTTCGCTTCCTATTTACATAAACTTACCAAAAACACGCAGTTTATTGTGATCACCCACAGGCGGGGGACCATGGAAAAGGCCGACAGGCTTTACGGCATTACCATGCAGGAGAAAGGCGTTTCCACGCTTGTGAGCGTTAATCTGATCGATAAGGAGTTGGATGACTGATGGCCGGATTTTTCAGTAAATTAAAAGAAGGACTTAGCAAGACCAGAAACAATATTGTCCGCGGTATCGATTCTGTTTTCAGCGGCTTTTCCTCCATTGATGATGATTTTTATGAGGAGCTGGAGGAAATACTGATCATGGGAGATATCGGGGTGAATGCCACCAGCGATATCCTTGAGCGGCTCAAAGCCCAGGTAAAGGAGAATCACATCAAGGAACCTGCTGAGTGTAAAGAGCTTTTGATCGAGAGCATCAAAGAGCAGATGGCAGTGACGGATACCGCCTATGAGTTTGAGCATAAACCCTCCATAGTGCTGATCATCGGTGTAAACGGAGTGGGGAAGACCACCTCTGTGGGAAAACTGGCAGGATTGTTAAAAAGTCAGGGCAGGAAAGTGCTGATTGCGGCTGCGGATACTTACCGGGCGGCAGCCTGCGAACAGCTCACGGAATGGGCAAAACGGGCAGGAGTGGATATTATCACCGGCGCTCAGGGAGCGGATCCCTCCAGCGTGATTTACGATGCGGTAAACGCCGCAAAGGCAAGACGGACGGATGTGCTTTTGTGCGATACGGCAGGCAGACTCCATAATAAGAAAAACCTGATGGAGGAGCTTAAGAAAATGAACCGGATCATTGACCGGGAATATCCCGAGATTCACCGGGAAAACCTGATTGTACTGGACGGCACCACCGGGCAGAATGCCTTAAACCAGGCAAGGGAATTCGGGGATGTGGCTGACCTTACGGGTATCATCCTGACCAAAATGGACGGTACCTCCAAGGGCGGTATCGCTGTGGCAATCCAGTCGGAGCTCAGCATCCCGGTGAAGTATATCGGTGTGGGAGAAAAACTGGACGACCTGCAGAAATTTGATTCGGAGCAGTTTGTAAACGCGCTCTTTGACCGGGAAAATCAGGCAGATGAGGATGAGCAGGAGTGAATGCTGCAGAGATGTGCAGTGGGACAATATGTAATAGGACAGTTTGTTCAGGTTTTACGGGCAGAAAAGGATGGATAAAGTATGGAAGATAAAATGCTGACACTTGAAAAATTTGAGGAGGCTTCGGAGATCGTCAAAAAGGTCACTCAGGAAACCAAGCTGGTTTACAGCGACTTTTACAGCGCCCAGACCGGAGGGAAGGTTTATCTGAAGCCGGAAAATATGCAGTTTACCGGAGCCTACAAATTAAGGGGCGCTTACTATAAGCTCAGCACTCTTTCCGAGGAGGAGAGGGCAAAAGGACTGATCACCGCTTCCGCAGGCAATCATGCCCAGGGAGTAGCCTACGCTGCAAAATGCTATGGGGCAAAAGCTGTGATTGTGATGCCTACCACAACGCCCCTGATCAAGGTAAACAGGACGAAAAATTATGGAGCTGAGGTGGTACTTTATGGGGACGTGTATGATGAGGCCTGTGCCCGCGCCTATGAGCTGGCAGATGAGAAAGGCTATACCTTTATCCATCCCTTCGATGACCCGGTAGTGGCAACCGGACAGGGAACCATTGCCATGGAAATTTTCAAGGAGCTTCCCCTGGTGGACTATATTCTGGTGCCGATAGGCGGAGGCGGCCTTGCCACAGGGGTTTCCACCCTGGCAAAGCTCTTAAACCCCAAGATCAAAGTGATCGGCGTGGAGCCTGAGGGGGCAAGCTGTCTGAAAGCATCCATCAAGGCGGGAAAGGTGGTTACTCTGGATAAAGTGAATACGATAGCCGACGGCACGGCGGTAAAGACGCCTGGGGAGAAAATTTTTCCCTATCTTTGCAGTAACCTGGATGACATTATTACAGTGGCAGACGAAGAACTGGTGGTGGCTTTCCTTGACATGGTGGAAAACCATAAGATGGTGGTTGAAAACTCCGGCCTTCTTACGGCAGCCGCTCTGAAGCATATGGATCTCAAAAACAAAAAAGCGGTGGCGATCTTAAGCGGCGGAAACATGGACGTAATCACCATGTCTTCGGTGGTACAGCAGGGACTGATTTTACGTGACAGAATCTTTACCCTTTCCGTACTGCTTCCCGATAAGCCGGGAGAGCTCAGCCATGTGGCAGGTGTGATCGCAAAGGAGAACGGCAATGTCATCAAGCTGGAGCACAATCAGTTTGTGTCCATCAACAGAAACGCCGCAGTGGAACTTCGTATTACCATGGAAGCTTTCGGAACGGAACATAAGCACCAGATCATGCAGGCCTTAGAGCAGGAGGGTTTCAGACCCAAACTGGTCAGAACGAATATATAATACATGTCGTAAGGAGGGACCCGTCGAAGACGGGAGGATTCCTTACGACCTGCGCACGCATCAGCGTGCTTCAATACATGTCGCAAGGAGGGACAGATGCAGTCAGTTCACAAGGGAACAGGATATTTACTGAAAAAGTTTACAGTGATCACACTTGCCTCGATTGTGTACGGGGCGTCGATCAGTCTGTTTATTGATCCCAACGACCTGGCGCCGGGAGGAATATCAGGTCTTTCCGTTATCTTAAACAGAATTTTTCCGCTGGAAACAGGAACAATTTATCTGCTGATTAACATTCCGATCATGCTTCTGGGTATCTGGAAATTTGGCCTTAAATTTATCGTCTCCACTTCCTGGGCAATCCTGATGATTTCGGCCTCCACCAATGTTTTTAAGCCTTTGGGCGCGTTAACTGATCAGCCGATATTAGCTGCAATCTTCGGCGGCGTGCTTACAGCGGCGGGGATTGGCTACGTGATGCGGGCAGGGGCTACTACCGGCGGTACGGATATTATTGTAAAATGTCTGAAGCTGAAAAAACCCCATTTGAAGACAGGAACCCTTTTTCTTGGGCTGGATATTGTGATTATTTTAACCGGCGGCATAGTCTTTAAAAATGTGGATTCCGTTCTTTACAGCCTGATATCCGTTGCAATCACCTCCATAGTGCTTGACATGATACTGTACGGACGGGATGAGGCCAAGATGATCTTTGTCATCAGCAATGCTTCGGAAGCAATCACCGCACGAATGCTTGATGAACTGGATACTGGCGTGACGCATCTAACCGGAGCCGGAGCCTACAAAAAAGAAGAAAAACAGGTGATTCTCTGTGTAGTCAAAAAGCCCAATGCCTATCAGGTAGAGGAAATTGTCCGGCAGGAGGACAGCAATGCCTTTATGATCATAGCCAATGCCTCTGAAATTTATGGTGAAGGGTATAAGAGCTATTTCGGAGAACGTTTATAAACCAGGCCAAACAATGAAAGGTTCAAAGAGTATGAATGGAAAAGCCATGAGAAGAAACAGAAGGAAACAGCAGATCAGCCTTCTTACCAACATTGTTTTCTGTATCATTGCCCTGGCAGCTTTAACGGGCTGTATCATCTTTCTTCTGCAGAATTATGCTTTACGGAACGAGAGCGTGGAAACCATGGGCAGGGTCAGGGAGCTGGAGGAGATCACCCAGGAATATATTTATTCTCAGGCGGATTTGGATGCCTACACACAGGAGGCGGCTGATACGGCAAGGAATTCAGAAAAAGCGGCGCTACTTGGAGAGCTGAGGCAGCGGATGAGTGACGGGGAGAGTACCGTATCTATTTTGAGGGATTTCTATCCGGAAAATGTGGTGGTTTATTCCGATAACCAGTATTTTTTCTTTCCCATCCAGGATAATCTGAAAAAACACAGCTATATAAAAGAGAATTTTGTCCTGACAGATAACAATGAAATTACTTATATGGGAGATGCCAATATTGGTTCTTCCATTAAAGGGATTGATGTGTCAAAGCATCAGGGAAAGATTGACTGGCAAAGAGTGGCCGGAGATGGGATATCCTATGCTTTTATCCGTGCGGGCTACCGGGGAAGTACGGAAGGGAAACTCATGGAGGATGATAATTTCACCGACAATATCGAGGGGGCTTTGGATAACGGAATCGATGTGGGAGCTTATTTTTATACCCAGGCGCTGACGCCGGAGGAAGCGGTAGAAGAGGCCGAGTTTGTGGTGGATCTTCTCAAGGATTATGAGATTACATATCCTGTGGTACTGGATTTGGAGGAGGTTTTGACGGACAATGCCAGAACTGAAAATATGACCAGACAGGAATATACCGATGTGGCGCTGGCTTTTTGCGAGGCGATTGAGGACGCCGGATATACGCCCATGATTTATGGCAATCTGAAAACCTTTTTTATCCTGCTTGATCTGGAAAAGATAGAAGGGTATGATAAATGGTTTGCCTATTATGATGAGTCATTTTATTTTCCCTATGACTTTACCGTATGGCAGTATTCCTCCAAGGGAAGCGTGGACGGCATCGGCGGGGAAGTGGATATGAATGTCTGCATGAAGGATTATGCAAAGAGAAACTGACGGGAGCGGGAATGGAAGAGGTCAGAGAAGGGGTAAAAAGCGGTTATCTCAAGGAAAAGTTCAGGCTGTTCCACTTAAAAGACAGCAAACCAAGAGAATATGAGTATCATTACCACGACTTTCACAAGCTGATCTGGTTTATTTCAGGTCAGGTGGAGTACCATATCGAGGGAAAATCCTACAAGTTAGAACCTCACGATATTCTTCTGGTAAATAAAGGAGAAATCCACAAGCCCTTTGTGGATTTTGATACCATTTATGAGAGGTATGTGTTCTATATTTCCAGTGAATATTTGGAGGAGCATTCGGAGCCGGGAAGCAGCCTGGAGCTTTGCTTTTGTATGTCCCAAAAGGAACAGAGCAGCGTCCTGCGACTTCCGCCTGCCGTGAGCAGAAGTTTATTTGAGACGGTGAAGCTGTTAGAGCATTCAGAAAAGGAAAATGGTTATGCGGGAAATATGTACAGCCGAATCCTCTTCCTTAAGCTTTTGATTGAGCTGAACAGGTGCTGCATCTCCAACCCGGAAGTATTTCATCAGACAGCCAGATATGATAAAAAAGTGGTGGAGATGATCCACTATATCAATGAAAATTTATCCCAGGAACTCTCCATTGAAGCAATGTCCGCCCGGTTTTATCTGAGCAAATATCACATGATGCGCAAGTTCAAGGAGGAGACGGGCTACTCCATGCACCAATATATTTTAGAAAAACGCATTCAGGCGGCCAGAAATCTGATTCTGGCAGGTGTTCCTGCCACGGTGGCCAGCGCGGAGTGCGGATTTAAGGATTATTCTACTTTCAGCAGAGCCTGTAAAAAGATTCTGGGAAGGCTGCCGTCGGAGGTGGTGTGATTTTTTTATAAAAAACAGCGGAAAATCTGTGATAGATTTCCCGCTGTTTTGTTGCAGAGAATTAAATAACCCGTTCATATTTTTCATACGAAAGCAAAGGGAGCACAGTAATATGAAAAAGATTTTCAGTGCAAGCGCATATATTTTGAAGCGTGCTTTCAGGCATAATAAAAAGCTTTTTTGGATAATTACCGGCTTGATAATTGTATCAGGAATTACGCCATATATGTATATGATTATTATGGCATACATTATCAGTGCGGTTGAAAAGGAAAGTGATGCAAAGAGAGCTGTCCTGACAGTACTTGTGCTGATATTTATAGCTTTTGTACTGAATACGATAAAAGCTTTTTTTAACAATGTTCAGAATCCTATGCTGAATGATTACAGACAGAGAGAAAAGAGAGAATTAAGCAGGAAAGCATTATCCGTATTATACCAGAGATTAGAAACAGCAGAATTTTGGAATACATATCAGGAAGCACAATTATCCGTACGAAGAAATTATACCGGTAATGAAGGTTTATTGCGGAATATGATTGAATTGGGTATAAGCACAGTGCCTTTTCTGGGAGCTGTCATTGCTGTCAGGGAGTTGGACGCGGTAATAGTCGGTATCATTCTGGCTGTGGCATTTGCCGGTAATTGGCTGACTTTTTTTGCTGAAAAACTCTTGTGCCGAAGTGAATTTCAATTGTCACGGATCCGGGCAGAAGCGGACCGATTTCTTAAGCTATTATTTAATATTGACTGTCAGAAGGATATACGGGTCTCCAGGGTAGGAAAAATCATAATTGATAAGTATAGTTCTTTAACGCAAAAAATAATTACGGAAGAAAGTGCAATATATAAAAAGAATTGCAGAATCAGATGGGTGGATGGAGCATTATTAGCCGTTCAGGATATCATTATCTACTTGATTTTAATCTGTAGATATAAAGACAATCGGTTTGATATCGCGCAGTGGACATTGCTTATTTCGGCTATGACAATGATAACATTTGAATTGACCCAAATTTCCTCCTTATTTTCTCAGATGAAAAGTAATACGGACTTTGTCGATGGGTTTCGGTCGTTTATGGAGAGAGAAGAACAGAACAAAAGCTGTGAAGAGAAAAAGAGGATAAGAATTACAAAGGAGGAGCCTATACTGGTATTGCAGGATGTTGATTTCTACTACAAGGATTTTTATGCACTGAAAAAAATCAATTTGTCTGTTAATAAAGGAGAACGAATTGCAATAGTAGGTTTGAATGGTGCAGGTAAATCGACATTAATAAAGCTGCTTGCCGGATTGTACCGCCCCGATTTCGGAAATATCTTTTTTATGGGACAGAAGGCAACGGATTATGAGAGACATGAATACTATCAACATTTTTCCTGTGCCTTTCAGGAAATAAATACTTACCCATTCTCTTTGCTGACAAATGTTTCTTTGCAGAAGGAATCTGAAACGGATACGGACAGAGTATTATCCTTATTGCAAATAATGATGAATGATAATTTTGTCAAAAATTGCCGAAAAAGGAATACATGGTTCTGTCCCGCGTTTTAGATAACGAAGGGATAGAATTATCAGGCGGCCAATAGCAGATGATATCGTTATGCAGAACGTTTTATAGAAATTCAGAAGTACTGATCTTAGATGAGCCTACTGCGGCACTGGATCCTATTGCTGAAAGGAATATTTTTGAAAAGATTGATGAGATTGCAAAAGATAAGACAGTCATTTATGTAAGTCATAGATTGATAAGCACAATGTTTTGTGACAAAATCGTTCTTTTGGAGGAGGGAAGAATACAGGAATGTGGTTCACACAGACAGTTAATGGATCGTAACGGCATATATGCGGAATTATACAGGATGCAGACAGGCTATTATACATCGTACGGAGCGACTAGGAGAAACGGATGCTGATAAAAATTTGTGACAGATTAAAACATGTGAGAGAGATGTTTGGCTTTTTTAAAGGAAGCTGCAGGATTCTTCCGTTGTTTGCTGCTTTGGAAGGAATATTTCCAATCGGAGCCGTGGTTTGCTCAAAAATGCTATTACAGGAATTAATAGAAGATCAAGACTTTTATGTGCTGATATGTTGGGTTTTCGCGATTGTCAGTTTGCAGTTTCTCAGTAAAATGGCTCTGCATTATAGGACAATATGGGTAAAGTCCCGGCTGTCAGAAACAAAATCTGAGAGTATGAAAAATATTGCTCTGGTGTATGGAGCAGCAGATTTGGCAGAAGCAGAGTCCGGGGATATGATTAAAGGAAAAGAAAATGCGGTTAACGCAATAGATTTCAATGATTCCATAAAAAATATGATAGATTCTTCCTGTGCTTTTATCTCGGGCATTGTAATGCTGGCAGGGAGTGTTGGGGTAATAGCGGATTTAAATGCTGCCCTGATTATTGTTGTTGTAATTTCGTTTGTACCGCAATTTCTGATCAATGAAAAAAAGAAAAAAATTGACTTCAATAATATGAAAAAGTGGGTTGAACTCAATAGAAAAACCAATTGTTATTCTTCGCTTTTGACAGAGATTAAGACAATGAAAGAGATTCAGTTATATGATGCAGAAGAACTGATTCATGATAAAATTGAAGAGACAGATCGCAGGCGCACCAAATGATAAGGCAGGAGAGATATCATACCTGTCTCGATTTTTGGTTTTATTTTGTGAGGGCTTTGAATGATGCACTTATTTACGGATATTTAGTTGTAACCTAAATTGTTTCGATTTTTAGCGTAGACACACGCTCAGAAGAAAAAACTGTTCCAACCACTACTTTTCTGGTA
>ERZ808046.250-NODE-250-length-64075-cov-8.359167_pt1 | contig 64075 bp, 52 predicted proteins | sample MGYA00380196_ERZ808046 | MGnify/ENA primary metagenome ERZ808046 (study PRJEB31490, sample SAMN06133421) | mouse gut metagenome | isolation source: Z6_2 | host: mice | place: China: Chengdu | collected 2015-05 ... | reverse complement strand
AAATTTGTATAACTTCCATAACCCTCGTAAAAATGCCGTATTTATTATTTTCTATTATTCTTCATGAAACAACCCTGAACAATAATTTCCTTTTATCGCCTGCTGTTGGGATCCAGAGCATCCCTCAGCGCATCTCCGATAAAGTTAATCGCCATCACCAGTATCACAATGAGCAGCCCTGCCGGAATCCAGAGCCATGGCTGTTTGGTCAGCACCGTCAAAGACTGGGCCCCGTTTAGCATATTCCCAAGGCTCGCCGTAGGCGGCTGTACCCCCAGTCCCAAAAAGCTCAGAGCCGCTTCATCCAGCATGGACAGGGCAAGCACAGAAGTGGCATATACCAGAATCGGCGCTACCGTATTGGGCAGAATCTCCGAAAACAGAATATGCCGAAGAGGCATTCCCGCCACAATATTCCCCTTTACGAAATTCGTCTCCCGCAGGTTAAGCACATTTCCCCGAACCAGTCTTGCAATTCCCGGCCAGTCCACAAACCCCAGAATCAGAATGATGTTCCAGAGCCCCGGCTTAAACACAGCCGCCGCCACCAGTACCAGAAGGATATAGGGAAAGGACATCACCATGTCCGTAAAGCGCATGATCGCCATATCCGCTATCCCTCCGAAATATCCGGCAATCAGCCCCAGAATCACACCCACCACAGTGGAGATCAGTGTTGCCATAATTCCCACCAGAAGGGAAATACGCATGGCATACAAAAGTCTGCTGAGCACATCCCTGCCAATCTGATCCGTGCCAAGCCAGAACTCCCTGCTGGGAGCACCGCTGAACGGCCCCACGATATCATCGGGCTTGTAGGGGGCAATCACAGGCGCCAGCAACGCCGCGCCGCCAAGGATGGCTACCACCACCAGGCTGACCACAGCCAGATGATGGTGTCTGAAACGCCGCATAACCGTCTGCAGGTAGCTTTCACTGACAATATCCTGCTTCTTTTTCTCCTCGTTCTTTTTCATGACAATCCCCCTTAATCCAACTGTATGGTGGGATCCACCAGCGCGTACAGAATATCCGTGATCAGGTTCGCCGCCAGAACCACCACCGCGGACAAAAGGCATACTCCCATGATCACCGGATAATCCCTGCTGGTGATGGCGCTCATGGTCATAAGCCCCAGCCCAGGCCAAGAAAATACCTGCTCAATAATGACCGCACCTCCAAAGAGCACAGGGATCTCCATCCCGATCACCGTCACAATAGGCACCAGCGCATTGCGCAGAGCATGTTTGTTAATCACCTTAAAATTGCCGATTCCCTTTGCACGGGCCGTGCGCAGATAGTCCTGCTGCAGGATTTCCAGCACCGCGCTTCTGATATATCGGATGTTGCTTCCCGCCATGGACGCGGCAAGGACAATCACCGGCATGATCATATGCCTGAGTACATCTCCGAATCCCCCTTCCGTTCCAAGGGTGGTCATTCCGCTGGAGGGAAGCCATCCCAGCTTCACTGTAAAAATATAGATCAAAAGCAGAGACATGAAAAAGCCCGGAATACTGCTTCCCAGGAAAGAAAATGTCACCACCGCATAGTCCCCCTTGGAATACTGATGGATTGCACTGTATATTCCCGCCGGTATTGCCATAAGAAGGCTCACGATAAGGGAGGCCCCCATAAGCAGAAGGGTCGGTCCCAAATGGCTTCCAATCATCTCGCTGACCGGCTGGTAGGATTTAATGGAATATCCCATATTACCATGCAGAAGCTGTCCCAGCCAGACAAAGTACTGGATATAAAAAGGCTTATCCAGCCCCAGGGCAATCTTTCTTGCCTCCACAGCCGCCTCGGAAACTCTTGGCCCCTGCAGCATTTCCAGCGGGCTTCCCGCCATGCACATGATGGCATAATCTATGATGGTAATGCCAATCAACACAGGAATGGCAATTAAAATTCTTTTGATGATATATTTACCCAATCCCCTGTTCCTCCTTATAACAGTTCGGCTCAGCTGAGCTGTTATCTGACTGATATTGTTACAATCGGACAGGCAGCGTAATGAGCCTTATCCTCCTCTGTCTCCAAAAGCCCGGGTTCTTTCTGTCCGCATCCCTCCACCGCGTAGGGACATCTTGGATGAAAACGGCACCCTTTGGGCGGATGATTACTGTCGCCGATCTCACCCTGAAGCAGTTTTTTCTCCTTTTGTCTCTCTTTTGGGTCAGGCACCGGCACCGCATCCAGCAGCGCTTTGGTATAGGGATGCACCGGATGGCTGAAAACTTCCTTTGCCTCCCCCATCTCAACGATCTTCCCCAGGTACATGACGGCGATCCGGTCACTGACATAATTGACAGCTCCCAGTCCGTGTCCCACAAAAAGAAGGGTGAGATGGAGCTCCTTCTGCAGGCTCTTTAAAAGGTTGAGAATCTGCGCCTGAATGGAGACATCCAGGGCGCTTACCGGCTCGTCACAGACAATAAACCTTGGGTTTAAGGAAAGCGCTCTTGCTATCCCAATCCTCTGTCTCTGTCCCCCTGAAAATTCATGGGGATATCTTCCCAGAACATTTCTGGCAAGCCCAACCATATCCAGAATCCTGACCATATCCTTTTCCACAGTTTCCTTTGTGGAAACACCGTGATAAAGCATTGGCTGGGATAAAATCTCATAAATATGCTTCCGGGGATTTAAGGAGGAATAAGGGTCCTGAAACACCATCTGGAGCTGCGTCCTGATCTTTTGCATTTCCTTCTTTTTCAGAAGAGATAAGTCCCTTCCTTCATAATAAATCTTCCCCTCCGTAGGGTTCTCAAGCCCAACCAGCTGCCTCCCGATTGTGGACTTTCCGCAGCCGGACTCTCCCACCAGTCCCAGAATCTCTCCCTCCATAATGGAAAAGCTTACACCGTCCACCGCTTTGGTATAGCCTGTGACATGATTGATGATACCGCCCTTCACGGGATAGTATACCTTCAAGTCCTCAACCTGAATCAGCGCCTGGCTCTTTTGCGAAACATTTTCCGGGGTACTCATCTGGATATTCCCCCTTCCTTACTCACAATACATTTCGCCCTGTGATGAGGCGAAAACTCATAGTCCTCCTGAGGCTTATCGCATTCCGGCCTGCGGAACTTACAGCGGTCGGCAAAGCGGCATCCCTTAATGTCATCATAATCCTCCGGAACAATACCGGGGATGGCAAAAAGCTCTCTCTCCGCTCCGTCCCGTATGGTGGGAACCGTATCCAGAAGCGCCATGGTATAAGGGTGTCTGGGGTTCTCAAACAGCTCCGCCGTCTGTGCCTCCTCGATAATCTGACCGGCATACATCACAAGCACCCGGTCCGCCATATTGGCCACCAGTCCGATATCATGAGTGATCAGTATCATGGACATGCCGGTTTCTTTCTGCAGTTCCTTAAGGAGTTCCATGATCTGCGCCTGAATGGTCACGTCCAGAGCCGTTGTCGGTTCATCTGCAATAAGCAGCCTGGGATTGCAGGATAAGGCCATGGCAATCATGACTCTCTGACGCATTCCGCCGGAAAGGGTATGGGGGTACTTTTTCATAATTCCCCTGGCATCAGGCATCCCTACTCTCTCAAGCAGAGCCTGGGCGCGCGCCCTGGCTTCCTCCTTGGACAGATGCATATGCGTTATGATGCTTTCCATAATCTGGCTGCCTACCGTAAAGACAGGATTTAAGGAGGTAAGAGGATCCTGAAAGATCATGGTAATCTGATTTCCCCGAACCTGATCCAGCTCCTTTTCCGTCATGGCAAGAAGGTTCTTACCGTCAAACAGGACAGAACCGTCAGTGACAGTTCCGCCCCTTCCCAATAATCCCATAATTGACAGTGATGTTACACTTTTTCCACAGCCTGACTCGCCTACAATGCTGACAACCTCTCCTTCGTCCACATGGAAATGAATATGGTCAACACTGATATTCTCTCCATAGTCTCCCGTAAAGGCGGTGGTCAGGCCCTGTACTTCCAGTAAATGTGACATGGCACTTCCTCACAAACATTAATCTATTCTGCAATATCCCAGTTCTGCACATCATTAAAGAATCCATATGCGCTGGGCTCCGCCCCGCTTAAGCGGCTGCTTACCGCCCCCTGGGCACTGATGATATAGGCGGAGAACATGGGAACATCCTCCTGCACCTTTTTGTCTACGATAGAGTACAGATCTCTGATCTCGTTTACGTCACTGGTCTGCTGGGTTCCTGCCAGAGCCTGGCTGATCTCATCACTGTGATAACCGGTCCAGCTTCCCTCACCGCTTAAGAGCCAGTCTACATCCGGATACGGATCCACCGGCGCGTAGGTATACTGTACTGCCATAATATCATAATCGGTAGAACCCGCTATCGTCATAAGCGTAGCCAGATCCACAGTCTGTACCTCAACCTTGATTCCGACTGCCGCCCACTGTGCCACCAGCACCTGAGCGCCGTTTACAAAGGTATTATCGCCGGAATTCACATAAAACCGCAGAGTCTGTGAACCGTCCCAGCCTGCTTCCTCAAGAAGAGACTTCGCCTTCTCGGGGTCATAGGCAATGGGAGTAAGATTCTCGTCAAAGAAAGGGCTTGCAGAGGACAGAAATCCGTCTACCACTTCCCCGTGTCCCTTCAGGAGCTGATCTACCAGCTGCTGCCTGTCAATGGCGTAAAGCAGTGCCTGGCGCACTCTTACATCCGGAATGTTGGCAGTCTGGATAAAGGCAGACTGATTGGTGATCGGCGCCCCATAAACAGTTTTTACATTTTCAAGGGCCTCAATACTCTCAAAATCCTCCTGAGGAACTGCTGTCATGGTATGATGGGTGATATCGATCTCCCCGGACTGGAGCCCTGCATAAACCTGGCTGGCATCCACAATCCTGATGTTCAGCTTATCAATCTTGGGAGCGCCCTTCCAGTAATCCCTGTTGGCTTCATAGGAAATATAATGGTCATTGTCATAGTCTGTTAAAAAGAACGGACCGCTGATCACATCCGGATGATTAAACCACTCCGCCGTGGTGAGCTCCTGCTCGCTTAACTGCTCGATCTTATGCTTTGGCATAGTGTGCAGATATCGAGCATAGGTATTTTCAAAGGTGGTCAATGCCATAGGGTATTTGGAGGTGAACTGAACTGTCTTCTCATCAATAATCTGAATCCCTTCCACACTCTCGGCCCCTTCCTGGACAAAACCGTCATCCCCTACGCCCTCAAAAGCATAGAGCATCAGCGTCGTGTTGTTGACTACCGGGCTTGCCAGACGGCGTACCGTGTATTCCACGTCCTCAGCCGTAACCGGGGTTCCGTCCGACCAGGTGGCCGCATCATTAATGTGTACAAGAAAGTTGATATTATCCTCTGTGGTAACGGAATCTGCCAGCATTCCCTGGAAATTCAGATCCCTGTCAAGCTCCACCAGAGGCAGGAACATAAGTCCCACTGCATACTTATTGATTTCTGTCTGATCGATTACAAAGGGATTGATTCCCCCGAGAGAATCCGTAACGCCTACATTTACAATCTTTCCGCCTTCCGAGACAGTGCTTCCTCCCACAGCAGCACCCTCTCCCGCAGACTCGCTTCCGGCGGAAGTTCCCTCCTGGGAGGTTCCGTTTTCATTCTTCGTTTCCGTATCGCCCTGCCCTCCTGAGGAACATCCTGCCATCGTGAAGGCGAGGGCCAGAACAAGTACAATAGATAACGCATTTCTGATCATTTTTTTCATAACTTACTCCTCTCTGCACACCCTTTGTGCATACCATCATTTTTTCACCTTTTAATACAGCACCAGACGCCGGGCGTCCGATGCCGATTTTAATAGTTGGTTCATTATACTGTTATGGGGGTGAAATGTCAATATTCTCCAAAGAAAATTACAAATTAACCGTTAACGCTCCCGTACCGTCTTCCTAAGGTCTGTACAGCAAATACCCGGCTGTCCGGGCTGCCCTCCTCAGTTCCTGTCAAACAATGGGGTGGAGAGATAACGATCCCCTGAATCCGGCAAAAGAGCAACAATTATTTTACCTGCATTCTCAGGCCGCGCCGCAAGAATCGCCGCCGCTTTCAGAGCGGCTCCTGAAGAAATTCCCACCAGAATCCCTTCGCTTACCGCAAACGCTTTCCCTTCTGCAAAAGCATCTTCATTTTCAATGGCAATGACTTCATCATAAATCTCAGTATTTAATACCTCCGGCACAAAGCCTGCCCCGATTCCCTGAATCTTATGGGCTCCTGCGGTTCCTTTTGACAGAACCGGGCTGGAGGCAGGCTCCACTGCAACTACCTTAATGTCCGGATTTTGGGCTTTCAGATATTCTCCCACTCCTGTAACAGTGCCGCCTGTACCAACCCCCGCCACAAAAATATCCACCTTTCCGTCTGTCTGCTCCCAGATTTCAGGCCCGGTAGTCTCCTTATGCGCCCTGGGATTGGCAGGGTTTACAAACTGCCCCAGAATCACGGCTCCGGGGATGGAGTCCTTTAACTCATCCGCCTTTGCAATGGCTCCCTTCATACCCTCTGCTCCTTCTGTAAGCACAAGCTCAGCCCCATAAGCGGCCAGCAAATTTCTGCGCTCAGCGCTCATGGTATCAGGCAGTGTAAAAATTGCCCTGTAACCTTTTGCCGCCGCCACCGCCGCAAGGCCGATTCCGGTATTCCCGGAGGTAGGTTCAATGATAGTTGCTCCCGGCTTTAAAAGCCCCTTCTCCTCCGCATCCTCAATCATGGCCCGGGCAACGCGGTCCTTTGCGGAGCCCGCCGGATTTAAATACTCCAGCTTTGCCAGAATCACGGCCCCCCTTACCCCGGCTTTCTCTGCATAGCGGCTTACCTTTAACAAAGGTGTACCGCCGATCAGCTCCAATGCGCTTTCCTTAATATTACTCATAGCTTTCCTCCTTTTACCCTCTTCTATAATTATAGGAAAAATTGCCATTTTTTCAAGTATTCGGTCTTTTCTTGACAAATCTCCCAAACAGCGGTATATTACTATCACTTTGCATCATATGATATATTTTGCAGATGGGGGTATATTATGAAAAATCTTTTAAACTACCAGACATCTGAATATGACTGCGGGCCCGTCAGCATTCTCAACGGAATCCGCTATCTTTTTGAACGGGAAGAAATCTACCCTGACCTCATTAAGTTTATCATGCTCTACTGTATGGATACCTACAATGAAGCGGGTGAACTGTGTAAACACGGTACCTCCCCTGCTGCCATGAGTTATATGACCTGCTGGCTGAATCATTTTGCCCAGACCAAGAAATTTCCACTTTGCTGTGAGCATTATTCCGGTGAGGAGGTAACCCTTACCCCCGAAAGCCCGATTACCGCGGCCCTCAAAAAAGGCGGGGTGGTGGTGCTTCATCTTTTTCTGGATGTAGGACACTATGTTCTGCTGACCGGCATTGAGAATGACCGGATTCTTCTCTTCGACCCCTTTTACGAGGAAGAGGATGATCCTGAGCTTGACAAGGAATATGATACCCATGAAATTTCCTTTATCTGGGATCAGCCCAAAAAGGCCAACCGCTCTGTGGCGATCGAGCGTATGGATCGTCTGACAAAAGACTTTTATGAGATGGGAGAGTATTCCTCCCGGGAGGCGCTGGTTATGTACAATACCAGCCGTTAAATCTGTTAAAATGCCAAAAAAGTCCGGATTGCTTTTCTTCCGGACTTTTTCTTTACTGCTCCATCTGTCTTCCCAGAAACCCTGCTGCCGACTGGATCAGCTTCTGCTCCACTTCTCCCATCTTTCCCTTTTCTCCGTTGTCGATCAGCACCACACCGCCGATCATATCTCCCTCACAGATTATCGGGCTGATGGCCTCCTGCTCGAAGTCATCGGTCACGTCCTGTGTGATGGGAATGAAATTGGAATCCTCTTTGGAGGCAATCACCATCTCCCGCTTATTGAGTTTTTCTTCAAGCTCCTTGCTGATGGATTTTCCCAAAATACTCTTAAACCCGCCTGAAACGGCAATGAACTGATCCCTGTCTGCAATCAGTGCGGTCCGTCCCGACACCTGCGCAAGACTTTCTGCATACTGCTTTGCAAATGTATTCATCTCTCCGATAGGGGAATACTTTTTTAAAATGATCTCTCCTTCTCTGTCCGTAAATATTTCCAGCGGATCGCTCTCTCTGATCCGCAAAGTCCGCCTGATCTCCTTGGGGATGACAATACGCCCCAAGTCGTCTATCCGTCTGACAATGCCTGTTGCTTTCATCTGTTACTTCCTCCATTTCCACTTGTAAATCCATAGGATGTTTCGGCTCATCCTTACGGTTTCGCATTGGTCGTGGAGTTATTATCTGTAAAAAATGGAGAATTATTCACTCTTTTTAAATTCTGACATATCCTGTAGCAGGACCCGAACCAACCTTTGCAAGGTAACCGGCTTTATAAAGCAAAAGAAGCGTAAGCAGACGGCTCATGCGCCCATTTCCGTCTGGTAATGGTACGATAGGATACCCAAAAAGAAGCTGCCTTATGGGCAGCTCCCTGTATTTATTTTGCTTGTGCCATTGTAAACAAGGTATCTTGCAAAAGTTTAGAAAAATTGATATTATTTTTTTCAGCAAAAGTATTCAGCCATGCAGGAATAGTTAAATTTTTCCTTACAGCTTTTTCACCATATTTTTCTTCATAAGCATCAATGTCTAATAATAGCATATTTATCATACACCCATTTTCAGCAGTTATTTCTGAATAATCGGAGGCATGTGGAATTTTTTCTCCATCTTCAAGTTCTCCTAATATCCAGCCACTGGCTGCGTCAATTCCCATTTCAATAGCTTGTTCCAAATCTTTTCCTTCTGTTACACAACCGGGTAAGTCTGGAAATTCTACTACATATCCTCCGCTTTGATCTGAAAAAGGCTTAAATACAGCCGGATAAATTAATTTCAATATATTCACCTCCATTTAAATAAAGAGCAAATGAGACTTAAAGCCCCGCTTGTTTCATAATTGATTTCACTGTATCAGGATTCAAATCCCCTCCATGTTCTGGAATTGTAACTTTTCCAGACTTAGTCGGGTGTTTGTATTGGTGGTGTGAACCTTTTTGCTTTACTTGATACCATCCGTTTTGTAATATCATGTTTTCAATTTCTCTAAATCTCATCCAATACCTCCCTATTCATTCATAGCATCTCTCCTTTCCGTTAATTTAATTATATTGTAATGCGTATTATGCGCATTGTCAATAATTCTATTCCATAAAAAATATAAAAGGACATCCATCTAAAATAAAAGGTGAAATGTCCTTTGGCATATACGCTATTCAATTTTATATACAAGCAGTTTGCCGCTGTTATGCCGCTCTCTGTTGGTGTCTCAATGTTACATTACCTTCGTTAAAAGGGTGAATACACAAAAAATCGAGGATAAACATTGGAATCAGTATCAGTTTATCAATATAGTTGGCTTCCCACGCTTCCAAAAAATGATTGCAAAGTTCCTCCACGGCTTCCGCCGTCTGAAATGCCGGAACAGGAATAAACCTCGCTTTCTGATGACCATCAGCCTCCGTCTCAGCAATCAGATTATCAGAATTTTTATAATTGCCGCCTACAGCGCCGCTCGAATAGGAATACAAGTCCCGATGAAGCTGCAAAATAATATTGGGTCCCGGAACGATATATTCATAACTTTCATGAATTGTGGCAAGCACTTCCCGATAACCTGAAATTTCCTCCTCAGAACGGTTGCGGGGTTCAGCCTTCTGGCTCACAAGCTCTTTTAACCGCTTATCCGTTGTATAAATGCCCTCTATACGATTGGATGCCCCCGTGCTTTGAATCATCGCCACCTCCAGCAACGTCTTCAATTCATCCTGATTCGCCTCAAGAAATAATTCCTGTTTCCCTTTATGCTCATGGATACTGGCAACCATTTGAACAATCTCCGGCGTCAATAATTTTTCAGGCGCTTTTTTATAATCGAACATTCGCATGTTATCTACCTCATCTCTAAAATATCTGCATCATTTTATCGCAAAATGACGGAGGTATCAATATGATGACGGAGATATTTACCTCCCCCATTTCCATTTGTAAATTCAGGATAACTCAATACCCCTTACATACATCAATCCATTCAGAATACAAAGAATATTTCTCCAGTTCCTCTATCGTGAGCTCTATGGCACTGTTGCTGCTTCCGCAGGCGGGGAATACCGTCTCAAACCGTTTGAGAGACATATCCAGATAAACCTTCACTCCCTCATTCACCGCAAATGGGCAGACTCCGCCCACAGCATGTCCGATCAGCTCCGGCACTTCTTCCAACGTAAGCATTTTAGCTTTTGCGCCAAACTGTTTTTTATATTTTGCATTGTCTATTTTTGCATCGCCTGCGGTGACAATCAGAATGGGAGTATCATCCACAATAAAGGATAGTGTCTTCGCAATCCGGCAGGGCTCGCAGTTTAACGCCCTGGCCGCCAGCTCTACGGTTGCGCTTGATACCTCAAACTCCTGTATGCGATGTTCCATCCCCATTTCTTTAAAATATTTTCTGACTTTTTCAATTGCCATCTCTCATCCTCCCATACTTAACCATCCTAAACCCCTTCCCCGTCAAACTCCGGTACAAAGCTTTCCTTCGCCACGTCCCCCTCCTGGATAAAGGCATTTGTGACACCAAGCTCAATGGCATAGTCCACCACGGCATCATACTCTCTTCGGGTAACCTTCCTGCCAAGCTCCTGACAGCCAGGAATTCCCTTCACCCTCTCAAAGGGCGTATACTGATTCATCAGACTCAGATACACCTTGTCCCCGTAAGTCTCATACACATACCGGATAACCTCTTTTGCATTTTTCCTGTGACCGGGCAAAAGCAGATGCCGGACGATAACGCCCCTCTGCATCATTCCTTTTTCGCCAAAAACAGGCTCCCCTGCAAGCCGCACCATTTCCTCAAGAGCCTGCCTTGCCACCTCCGGGTAATCCGGCGCAGAAGAATATTTCTGTGCCAGGCCGCAATCCATATATTTAAAATCCGTAAGAAAAATATCCACAATCCCATTAAGATTGCGGATCACTTCCCTTTTTTCATAGCCGCTTCCATTATATACCACCGGGAGGTGCAGTCCCTTCCTGCGGGCTCCTGCGACAGCCTCCGCCGCTTCCATGACATAATGATCCGGCGTTACCAGATTGATATTTGCCGCCCCTTTTTCCTGCAGCTCGAGAAATATCTCCGACAGCCGCTCCGTTGAAACCTGTTTCCCTTTCCCTCCTGCGGCAATCTCATAATTCTGGCAGTACACACACCGCAGATTACAGCCGGAAAAAAAGACCGTCCCGGAGCCGCATTCCCCCGAAATACAGGGCTCCTCCCACATATGAAGAGCCGCCCTTGCAAGAAAAATTTTATCATCAGCTAAGCAAAAGCCTTTCTGTCCTGCTTTCCGGTTTACCATACAATTACGGGGGCACAAATTGCAGGGGCTGTTCTGCAAGCCTTTCCATTTCATTTATTCTTCCCCATACAGCTCCTCCCACTCGTCCCGGGGAATCGCCGTAATATTTCCCACATCATAATAAATCTCGTAGTACAGATTAATCCAGTAATCCTTATCATCCTCCATATCCGAATTATGGGCGTCGCTGTAAGGATTCTCAAAAGCCTCCCTCAGCCTGGGCACTACCACAATGCCATCGCCATTGGGATCTGCCTTATCCGCCTTAATCAGGGCAATCCTCTCCTGCTCCTCCCGGTAAATCCTTGCAAGATTCACAAGATTCTCCAGATAGGTAAAAAAGAGCCATACGCACAGGATGCTGACCAGGCTGTACTTGACCGCCTTAATCGCCTGTTCACGATCCGCTATATCCACAATCCCCTGAATAACGGCAATAAAGAGAAAAACTCCTGCACCGAAGAAAGCTCTGTTCATAGGCGTCGGCGCTATGGCAAGAGCATAGCTGGTGGCAACCGCCGCTATAAGAAACAACACTGTCTCATTATTACGAATCTGCTTCCAGCCCTTCAGCTTTTGTTGAAGGACAAGAAATACCAGTACGACCACGGTAATAACGATCACGGTAAAAAACAATTCCCGCAGATTAAGCGTAATCTTATAAATTCTGGAAAAAAGCCCCACAAGCCCTGTATATGCCCCTTCCGACATGGTCTCACTCCGGTTCCTGATACCGGGAGCCGAAATCATTCCCAGCATTCCACAGCACATCCCCAAAACACCGGAAACCATAAAGGGAAGAAGGCTTCTTTGCCCCTGCTTTTTCTTATTCCACCAGTGATTCAGGCCAAACATCAGCACCAGCAAAAGCCCTCCCCCGGAGGTATTCTCATTACACCACCCGGCAGCTATTCCATACAGAAATATTCCGGCTGCCAGTAAGGCGCCGTGCTTTATCTTCTCCGGACAATCCAGAAAATGCCGGAAAAGAGTGACAAAACCCAGAATGATCACACTTCCCCACAGATAATTGCAGGCCCCGCAGATCCACAGCATGGTCTGCCCAAAACTCACGGCAAACTTCCACAAAAAAGTAATGATAAGCAGGAGCATAAAAATATCATGCTTCTTTTTGCGGCGGATATTGGCATACATTAAAAGCACCAGCCCCACAAACATGACACTGTTCACCACATTGAATACCTGCTTGCTGGCAGAGAGGGACAGACGCACATTAAACTGCCCGATTACCCTGCCGCTGTTGGATAAATACTCCCCGTACTGCTGCTTCACCAGATCCCACAAAGAGCCTGCCTCCCGCACATCAATGGCATAGGCGTAATCATCTGACAGATAGGGGGTTAATATATTGTAAGCATAGATCGTCAAAAAAGCTGCCGCCAGGATCGCATAAAATATCAATTTTCTGTGTTTTTCCACAAAAGCTGTCACGCTTATTTCCTTCGCTTTCCTCTTTTTGAAACTTATTGTAGCAAAACTGTTATTCAAATGCAATGGCCGCGTCTAGCATGCTAGGGCTGTTTCATGAAGGGCTTTGGAAAAAGTAATGAAATGATTATCTAAATTATTCTGGGCATTTCGGTTAAACACATACTCATCTCATAAAAAAAGGGCATACTGCCCCCTTGGATGTAAAAATTGATTTTTCCCGGCCAGTTTTTAATAATGGCTGGGGATTGACTGGAATATCATCCGAAAGCCAGTCTCCAGGTCGTCACAGACATCGTCAATGACGTCCGGTATGTATTCCCTTCCAGCGGAAGCCTCCATTTGGAGCAGCCTGGCTATGTTATATGCACATTTGCGCAGGACGGACATTGTATTCTTCCCTTTCCTTATCGTGCTTTTATCCTCCCCGAATACTTCGTCCAATACATAATGGAGGCCATTCTCCACCGCCCAGTGCTGTCTTTTATACTCCATCAGTTCTTCTGCACTGAGTATCCTGCTTGAAACCAGCCCTACTGTCTGTATGTCATCATCCAGGCTGTCCCCGGATGCCGGTTTGGGCTGTTTTCTACTCCCTTTTTTCAAAAATTCTTCAAGGCTGGGCGTGATGTCATTTCCCAGGCTATCCTGAACCTGCAGGATACGCACCTGCTTTGTCCTGCCGACACATGCGATGTGGGGACGCTCTTCCTGCAGCGCCCTGATCCCATCCGCCTTACTGTAGGACTGGCATTCCCTGTATTCGTATCTTTCACGGTTCTTTTCAGAAGTCTTTGCCTCGCTGTAGGAAACTCCGTACCTGTTTTGGAAAGCATCCCCATCCGCTTCCCGTTCCTCCGAAAGTCCATCGAACAATGCCATCAGCTCATCATACAGCGCGGAGCAGTTCTTTTTTACCTGCAGCACAAAGTCCCCTCCGTTGCTGCAGACTGCATCCATGATGTTCTGCGTCGCCCCGGCCGCATCAATGGTCACTACGCTCCCTTACATCCCGATCAGGTCCATAAGGGCGGGGATCATCGCAGCCTCATTTGTCTTTTCCCGAATGGCCAGCTGTGCTATCACCAGCCGGGAAGCTGCATCAATGGCATTCAGGATATAGGGCGTCCTTTCATCACGCACCTTATGCGCGGCAGCCCTCAGCCCTTTCCCATCTATTGCGATATGGATCCCCCTTGTGTCTGAGATTTCCCCTGTCCAGTTTATGATGGCCAGCGATACCATCTCTGCGTCCACCGCCGCGAGCATCCTTGACATGGTCGATAGGGATGGCACACCGTTCGGGAATGGCATATGTTTTCTCAGCTCATCCAGATGGCTCCTGCACCACCTGACGATGTGGCGCAGCTTTGTTTTCCCTGCCAGAAGCCCCATGATGATGCAAATGAAGATCTCTGCCAGCTCATGCGGCTTTTTCCGGCTGTTCCTGGGATCCGGAATATCACGCAGCCAGTCAATCAGCGGGCGGGTATGAAAGCCTGCTTTAATCCGCCTCCAGTTTCAGTCCCAATCTTTCCAGCAGCTTTTTCTGAGCTTCTGATATTTTGGATACCAGCTTTTCCCCGGAAACACTGACTATATATAGAGAGAGAAGAAAGCTGCCTGAGTTCTTTAAAGTCAACGCCGTATTCTTTCTTCATCCTTCTCTGGAGGGCAGTTTTCTGAGCCTCAAGCTGGATATGGGGATCCAGCAGCTCCGGCACTTTCCGGATCTGGGGGATATAGGATTCCGGAGATTCCCGGACAATAATAAAGTCAAGCACTTCCTGCCAGTTTTTGCCCAGGGGTTCCTTCCATCCAGCCGGACAAAGTATCTCCACAGACCTTGAAAATCCATACTCTTTCACAAAACTGGGAGGGTGCCTGGTAGTGGCAGACGCGTTGAACTGCCAACAGAGGAACTACTGCACCATGCCCGGCTGAAATGGACAGTGAAAACAATGCAATGGCTGTTAGATGTACTCTTTTCAGAAAACCAGCGCCGAATAGAGGACAAAAGCATACCGCAAAATCTGAATATGGCACGGAAGCTGGCAGTCAACCTGATAAAAAGGCAGAAGGAGAAAACAGCATCCAGATGCGCCATATCAAAAATCATGTTTGACTGTTTGCTGGCTCCTTCCCATATTTGTGACATTTTTGTAAATTGATTTCCATGCTGGCGTGCCAAGATAAACTTATTAACTGTTTTTGGTATCAGACGCCCTCTGGCACCAGTTTTTACCGTTTTATCCCAGCCGTTTCCCTATGGCCTCCATATTTCTCACACCCGGATCAGAAGCCTGGTATTCCTGATACCAATATCCCTTTGGATGGACTTTTGTGCGATATCTGAAATGGGGCGCAGGAAGAAGATCCTGGGCCCGCATCATAGCGGATGCCAGCTCGCCCAGCATTTCCATCTTAACAGCGGCAAATTCCTCCTCGTCCCACAGATTATGCAGCTCCCGGGGATCATTTGCCACGCAGTACAGAAATCCGGTTCCCATCATATCCAGTTGGATATGATAATCTCCCTTCCAAAGGGAACGCACCTGCCCGCATTGAGTCCATGTATTCAGACAGTCGAAGGTAACCATCTCATTGGACGCTCCCTCCGCAACCAGGTCAAGCCCATCTTTCTCATTCCAGTACAGACCTCCGAATCCGCTCTCCGCATAAGCGCAGTCAAATTCCTTCTCCGGTATCGCATCCCCTGTGAGAAGAGGCAGAATACTCTTTCCCTGGCATCCAAAGGGCGTCTTTGCGCCGATCATTTCGCAGAGCGTGGGCAATATGTCCACAACATTGACAAATCCCTGCTCTCTCCTTCCCTGGGCTGCAATCCCCGGCCCTCTCCATATAAAAGGGATATGGCACAGAATATCCGGCAAGTCAGGGCCTTTTCGTATCAATCCATATTCCCCTGCAAAATCGCCATGGTCAGAGAGAAAGAGCACGATCGTATCCTCTTCCAGCCCCCTCTTTCTCAATCCTTCTATGAGCCGCTTAAACTGGTCGTCTATCAAACGCAGCATACCGCAGTAATTCGACCTGGCCCTTTTGATCCTCTTTTCGATGTCTGTCCCCAGCACTTCTTCCCACACACCGCGAAGCCACACAAAACGCTCTCCCTTGCCTTTGAGAACCTCCTTCCCGGCACAGTTTTCCGGCAGGCTCTCCGGCGGGAACATATCAAAATAGGGTTCCGGCACCTGGTAGGGATTGTGCGGCTCCGCAAAAGATACCCATGCGAAGAAAGGCGCTCTGCCCTCCACTTCATCTATAAATTTCAGGGCGGAGGAAACATTTCTGTAGGGATGCTGAACCGTAACTCCCCCCGGAGACGGATAATGGATCTCCATATGCTCTGTTCCTCCCAAAAATTTAGCGAAGGCTATTTCCTCCGAAGTAGTATTGCTCTCCCCTTCATTTCCCAGATGCCCGCAGGTTTCGTGAAAATCAAAGTCCTCAAGCGCGTGGTGGGAATGATTTTTTCCGCACAAAGCCGTGGTATAGCCGTTCTCCTTTAATACGTCCAGAAGATCCCTGGTGTAGAGCGCATCCGGGGCATTGTGGTTGGTTCTCACCTGATGGCACTGACTGTAACGACCGGTAAACATACTGACCCTGGCCGGCATACAGGTAGGATTGGGCGTGTAGGCTCTGGCAAAGTCCACGCCTCCTTTCGCCCATGCATCCAAAAAAGGCATAGTGTCCAGCTCATACCCACAGTCCTTCCTCAAATCTGCCCTCTGCTGGTCTGTCATAACGATGATGATATTTGGTTTCTTTTCCATAGTAAAATCCTCTTTTCTCCTGCTTTGTCAATATAAATGCGGCTGGCTAAGCCTGCTTACTCATCCCTTCACCGCCCCGATCATAACGCCCTTGACGAAATATTTCTGCACAAATGGATAAATGAGCAGCATCGGAATACTCGACACCACAATAGCCGAATACTTAACCGCCTCCGCCATTTTGATCTTTTCCGCCATCCCCACATCATTGGTTCCCATCTGCTCCGTCTGTCCCAGAAGCAGAATATTGCGAAGCACGATCTGAAGCGGATGCAGGCTTGCATCCCGCAGATAGATCAGCGCGTCGAAATAAGCGTTCCATATTCCAACCGCATAGTAGAGTACCAGAACCGCCAGAATGGCCTTGGACAGCGGCAAGACGATCCTCACCAGCATGGCAAGATTCCCGCACCCGTCCAGCCGGGCCGATTCATAGAGCTCTGCCGGGATACTGTTTTCAAAAAAGGTTTTTGCCACGATCAGGTTATAGGTGGAGAGCGCTGCCGGAATTAAAAGTGCCCAGATCCTGTTGTACATTCCCAGATCCTTTACCAGCAAATACGTTGGTATCATACCTCCCGAAAAGTACATAGTGAAAATGATCAGCATCATAAGGAGATTTCGCCCGGCCAGTTCCTTTCTTGAGAGAGGATAGGCCGCCAATATCGTAAGTATTACGCTGATTCCTGTCCCTGCCACCGTGTAAAAGCAGGTGTTGCGAAATCCTCTCCATATATCCTGATTTTCAAAAACAAGGGTGTAAGCTTTTGTGGTAAAGCCCTTGGGCCAGAACAGTACCTTTCCCTTAATGACCAGATCCGGATCCGAAAAGGAGGCCGCCAGCACAAAAATAAGCGGGACGAGCACGATCAGGATAATAACCGTCCCGAGAAAATTCATGATTATGTCAAAGGTTCTGTCACTGTGAATGATTTTCCCAATTCCTTTCTCCATCTTCCTCCCCCTTACCATAAGCTAGTTTTTGTGGTTTTCTTACTGACCAAATTGGCGCTCACCAGCAGGATAAAATTGATCACCGAGTTAAACATCCCCACAGCGGTACTGTAGGAGAACTGCCCCTTCTGAATGCCGTTTTTATAGATAAAGGTGGAGATAACCTCGCTGGCAGAGAGGGTGACGCTGTTTTGCATCAGATAAACCTTTTCAAATCCCACCGACATCAAATTGCCGATCCTCATAATAAACAGGACAATGATCGTAGACATAATACAGGGAAGGGAAATATGGATGATCTTCTGCATCCTCGTAGCCCCGTCGATGGACGCTGCCTCATAAAGCTCCTGATCCACGCCGGAGAGAGCCGCTATATAGATGATCGCATTAAACCCCATATACTGCCATACATTGGAAAACACGTACAAGGGCTGAAAATAATTGGGCTTTGACATAAAATCCACCGGAGTACACCCGAACAAGCCCGTTATCTTGTTGAACAATCCGTAATCCCTGTTGGAAAAAAGGGTAAGCATACTCACGATAACCACCACCGACAGGAAATTAGGCATATATGTAATATTCTGTATGGCTTTCTTAAATTTTAAGTTTTTTATTTCATTAATGATCAACGCCAGAATAATGGGCATCGGGAACCCCACCAGCATGGTAAAAAGGCTCAGCGACACCGTATTCCATAAAATATCCGAAAAGTAGTAGGAACCAAAAAACTGTTTAAAATAAGTGAGCCCCACCCAGGGACTTTTGGTGATTCCCAGTGTCGGGTTAAACCGGCGGAATGCGATCTGCAGACCATACATCGGGATATACTTGAAAATAATATACCAGGCCAGAGGAATCGCCAGCATGACATAAAGGCCGAAATTCTTCCGGATACTTTTTCCCAGCTTTTTTATTTTATTTTGCATCTTAACCCCCATACTGCCGTCAGGCAGCTCTTAGATAACCTTAACCTCCATGTCCTTTGGCAACCTGCAGCCACAGGCCACAGATCTAAATTTTTTCATGCGCCGCAATGCGCGTTGGCTTTTCATTGCGGCGCATCTGATTTTACTTCAGGGCATCCATGGCATTCTGATAAATCTCTTCCAGCTCCCGAATCCCAATCTGCTCAAGGGTCTGGCAATATTCCTCCCATTTATCAAAGCCCCATTCTCCTATGATAAACTTGGTCACAGCCTCATCCCGATAGGTGTTCAAATCCTGCTCTATCGCTACCACCCGATCCATATCCTCTACCCGCACCGCAGGTTTTGCATAATAAACCTCCGGCAGATAGGGAGCCAGGATTGCAGCCGCATCCTTTGTCCTCTGGCTGGCAACCACGCCGTCCGTCGTATCTGTTACCAGGCACGGAAAGCCTTTGCCCGGAACCATATTGATTTTGCCAAGAGCCGTCATAAAACCTTCCTCTGCATTCAGAATTTCATCATTAAATACCGGAAGCCCATCTTCTCCTATCGTGTACGTCGTTCCTTCTATCCCGAAAGCAAAGAACAACCCGCCTTCCTCGCTGAAGAAATAATCCACCCAGCGTATGGCCGCCGCAGGGTCGGAGCAGGTATTGCTGAGTGCAAAGCAACCGTAATCTACGCCAGTCATGCCATCGGGCCAGAATTTCTCACCGGAAGGGCCAATCAAAGGCTCATATCCCGAATAATCCTGTTCACAATTTAAAAATACATCCGAATAAGGCATATACATAGCTCCAAACAACTCGCCTGAGAGATTGCTTCTCCATGCCGGCCTGTCATTCTTATAATATTCCTGCCACAAAAGCCCTTCCCCATACAAATCGTTTAAAAAAATCAGATAATCCTTAAACTTGTCATCGCAAAGCCAATTATGGATTTTTCCGTTTTCATCAATATCATAGGTATCTCTGAACTGATGTCCTAATCCCCATGGGCCTCCCATCGCATACACACTCGAGGGCTCTCTGAGTCCTAACGGGATCTCGTCCTTCTCCCCGTTCCCATTAGGATCCCCATCCCGAAAGGCAATCAGCACATCCCGAAGCTCTTCCACAGTCGTGGGGATTTCCTTGCCCAGGGTCTCTAACCATTTTGTGTTGATCCACTGCTTAAAATCCATCTTACCCGTAGCGCTCATATCAATAGCCGGAATGGTGTAAATGTGTCCGTCTGCCGCCAGAGCAGCCGTCCTTATGGCCGGATTTTCATCAAATATCTTTTTCAGATTGGGCGCGTACTCGTCAATCAGATCATCCAGAATCATCAACTGCCCGCTGCCTACCCCATAGGTGGAAACCTCATTCTGATTGATGGCGCCGCGCAAAAACACGTCCGGAAGCTCGTTGGAGGCAAAGAGAAGTTGCTTATTCTCCGCATATCCGTCCGCCGGCACCTCCTGAAAATCCATATGGATATTCGTCATCTTTTCATATTCCTGCATAACCAGCATGTTCTTCCACTCTGTCTGGTTCTGATCTCTCTGTCCATATACCGTCAGGGTAATCTGTTCGTTTACGATCGGAAACCCCTCGGCATTCAGATTGGAGACCTCCTGATCTGCGCCCTCCTCCGAAGCCTCGCCGTTACTCTCCTGCTCACTGCCCGCATTTTCCGTTCCTGCCGCCTGTTCTTTTTCCGGTTCCGCCCCGCTGTTTCCACAGCCTGCTGCCATACCGGACAAAAGCGCCATACAAAGCAATACCGCAACTACCTTCTTTTTCATACTCATCCTCCTTCTTGGTGTTTTTAGGAATCTATATCAGATGCGTTTATTTTATCAGGAGTTTCTTTGTACATTCTTTCCAATTTGTGCGTGATTTTTACCTGTTTATATACTATTTTTACCTCCCCCGCGCCCAAAAATTTTTTGTTGAATGACAAAAATGGATAGCAGGATCCGCCAGACATCCATATATTAACAACGGACTGCACGCTTCGCGAACTGTTCTTATGTTAAAAAATTGCCGCATCCATGATTTTTTAATCAAGGATACGGCAACTTTCTTCCTGATCATTGGCCAGATATTCCTTCGGCGTCTGCTGCGTATATTCCTTAAAGATTTTCAAAAAATAGCTGTAACTCCTAAATCCGCACAGGCTCACTACCTCCTTCAGCGGACGCCTTTCCTTAAGCAGCTCCTTAGCCTTTTCCACCCGGATACGATTTAAGTATTCCGTAAGGGTACTTCCTGTCTCTTCATGAAAGATCCGGCTCAAATAGGAACTGTTCACACCTATGCTGGCCGCGCAACTGCTCAGGCTGACCGTTTTTTCATAGTTCTTTTGCAGATACTTGACAGCCTCCTCCACCGGCTCCGTAAATCCTTCCTCCTGTCTGCACCTTTCCCTGATCTCCCGCAGGACGTTTTGATAGAGGCCCGATATATTGGAACAGAGCGCCGTCCTGCTCTTAGCCCGGGTATACTCAAAAAGTTCCGCATTTTTCGGTATGAAATCCAGGCTGATCTTATGCTCCACGGAAATCCTCTCCAATAAATCAAGAAGCTCCTTTGTTACCATAAGGTACAGCGCTTCCCTGCCGGGCGGGATCTGTTCATAGATTTCCTTCACCATATTCTCTGCCCCTTTTGGATCCACCTTGTGGACGGCGGAGAAAAGCCTGTTCTGCTGTTCAATGGTCATAGCCAGCCTGGCTTCCATCTTAGGCCCGTCCTTTTGCTTTTCCTCCAGCTTATGCCTGACGAAAGAGCGCAGCGCATTATCTGAAAAAAAGAGCGGACAGGTCTGCATCCGCATCTGTACGCCGTAAACCCGGCGGATATTGTCCGAGGCAACCATCAGGCTGTTTTCCGCTTCCTCCTTAAGCCTGGCCTCCGATACCTCTCCATAAAAACGGTTTATAACCGCAAAGCGCTCCGGCGCCGCCCCAATGGCCAGCACATCCATCCCTTCCCGGGCGCCGTTCTCGATCATCCTCCCGATCCCCTCCATCATGGTACTTTTGGCGTCCTCGGGATAATTTTTTACAAGCTCTACCCAGGCGATGGTCACAATCTTACGGGAATTATCCGATGTAAAAGGATTCACTCCCTCGTGCAAAAGCCACTCCGCAGCCATACTGCGCAGCTCCTGTTTTTCCTCCCATGGGGAAATCCTGCTTTTCTTTTTCTCAATGCTGCGAAGGGTATGCTCCAGCAGTTCCTCGGAAAGCCTGGATTTCAAAATATAATCGTGGGCGCCGTTCTTTAAGATCTCTCTCACATAATCATAGGAGTCATAGCTGCTGACCGCAATCATGGAAACCTGAGGATATTTCTTCTCGATCATATCGGAAAGAACCACCCCATTTTTTCCCGGCATGGATACGTCAAAAATCACCACATCCACTCTGTTCCTCGCCAGAAACTTCATGGCTTCCTCCGTTCCCCGGGCTTCCCCCGCCAGGACAAAGCTTCCCCTCTGCCATAGCTCCATCTGGCTGATATAATTGCGGAACACCTTTTCATCATCGACAATCAAAGCCAAAAGCGCCATCTCAACCACCATTCTCCCTTCCGGGAAGACGCATTTCCACGCAGGTGAACATATCTTCCATACTGTAGATAGTCCCGCCATACTCCTCCCCATAGATCAGACGGATCCTGCTCAGCACATTGGAAAACCCTACCCTGCGGAATCCCATTTTATCCTTTTTGGCCACCTGTGAAACGAGCTGCTCTATCTGCTCCTGCTGCATCCCCCGGCCGTTGTCCATAACCTTTATGATCACGTCTTCCCCCTGGCGGAATATCTTAACCTGAATCAGGCCGTCCGCCTCTCTTGTGGAAATACCGTGTATCAAAGCATTCTCCACCACGGGCTGCAGCAAAAGCTTCGGTATCATATATGTCCACAATTCCTCATCCACATCCCAGAGAATCCGAAAATCCCCTCTGTATTTAAAACGTTCTATGGTAATATAATTTTCGATATAATCCCTTTCCTCCCACAGGGTTATAAACTCGTCCCTGTTGCTCAGTACGCTTCGCAAAAGCTCGGAAAGTGCCGACGCAACTCTCTCGATCTCATCCTCCCCCCGCATGTGGGCCACATACTGGATGCTGTCGATAGAATTATACAAAAAATGGGGCTCTATCTGAGCCGCCAGCACGTCCTGCTCTGCTTCCCTCTTTAGCTTCTCCTTCTGCTTCACTTCCTCCAGCAAAAGAATGATCCTCTCCACCATCTCATTGAAAGCGTGCGCCAAAAGCCCAATCTCATCCGCTGCAGTAATATCCGATCTCACCTCTAAGTTGCCGTTGCGGATTTCCCTGATGCTCTCCGTAAGCTTATACAGATCGCTGCAAAGCCTTTTGGACAAAAAAGCGGAGACTGCCGCCGCAAACAAGACCGCAATAATCCCGATCAAAAGAAACTTCTCCTTAAGCTTATCCGCGTCCTGCAAAAGGAGCCGGTAGGGAAGTATGCTGACGGTAGTCATTTTGTCCTTTCCGGAACCGTAGCGGATGAAGTACTGCTTCTCGCCATTCCATTCCAGATATCCCGTATTCTCTCCCACAGTCTTCACCTGGAAAAGCAAGGACGAGCCGTCTCCGCCCTCTTTCGTATTCGTGTAAAAAAGCGTATCATCCGGCCCGTAAATATAGATATCCACCCCTTCTAACGGCTCTAACTGCCAGGTATCCACCATGGTATCATAATCCAGGGCGATCACCACAGCCCCCGCCGCTTTTCCTCCCGATATAATCGGACATCCCAGCAAAACCTCCTTATCCTCCCTGTCATAAAAAATCCCGGAGCGCTCTGTTTCAAGGGCTTTTTTCGTAGCCTCCCTGTTCAAATCCTTTTTCATGATCAAATCGGAATTGGCCTGATAGATCCTGCCGTCCCGGGTTACCACCATAATATTCTCAATATACTCCTTCTGGCTCATCAAACCGGATAAAAAGCTGTGAATCTTCTTTTTTTGCTGATAATAATCATAGGACGCTTCCATAACGGAAGCCTCCATATTGGGAAGGATAATCTCCTGCTCCGACGCCACCGCCAGGGATATTTTGCGAGCCTCCGTAAGCATTTGGTTGAAATTTTCATCCGCAAAAGAAATGTACTGGGTCATATAGAGCTCGGTCGTGCCTTTGATCGTATCAATCTCCGCATAATAGGAAATCGCAAGAGATACGATAGTCGTTCCCAATGCGATGGCTGCCGAGAGCAGCAGTATTTTGCTCTGAATGGAATGGATTTTCCACATGCTATGTCCTATGCCTCCCTGCCGCTTTCTCTTTTCCGAGTACTACCTTGGCGCATACCCTCAGTATAAAGCAGCCCTTTTCCCCCGTCAATAAAACCCTTAAGGCAATCAAAATAAACTTATAAACTATTTTGGGTACCAGTTTAAAAACGCTAAAGTAATTTCTGGTGTCCTCTCACAAAGTATGTTATACTAAGCAACAAGCAGAGCACCTTGCATCCTGTCTCAATTTTAATATTTACCATAAATCAGCATATTATGAGGTCCATATGAACACAAAAGTTTTACACACTTTAGAATACACCAAAATCATAAACTTATTAGCCGAAAAGGCCACTTCTGAGCCGGGGCGGGCCATGTGCCGGAGCCTGGTGCCCCAGACAGACCTTTCGGAGATTCGTCTTGCTCAGCAGCAGACTGCCGATGCCCTTTCCATGCTCTTTGCCAAAGGCTCCACTTCCTTTGGCGGCAACCGTGATCTTTCCCTGGCGATGCGCAGCCTGGAGGTGGGCAGTTCCTTGCCTGCTCCTGAGCTTTTAAGGATTGCCAGGCAGCTTGAAAATGTGGGCAGAATCAAGGCCTATGGACGGGGACCTAAAGATGAAGAGAAGGAAACCTCCCTTACAGGCTTCTTTCAGGCTCTTGAACCTTTAAGTCTCCTTTCCGGGGAAATCAACCGTTGTATCCTTTCGGAGGAGGAGATTGCAGACGATGCCAGCCCGGGGCTGAAACGGGTGAGACGTTCCATTACCATTACAGGTGAAAAAATCCACTCACAGCTTATTTCCATGGTAAACGGTTCCTGCCGCAGCTATCTGCAGGATGCCGTCATCACCATGCGGGATAACCGATATTGCATTCCCGTAAAGGCAGAGTACAAGAGCCAGGTGCCCGGCATGGTTCACGACCAGTCCTCCACCGGCTCCACCTTCTTCATTGAGCCTGCTGCCGTGGTGAACCTGAACAACCAGTTAAAAGAGCTTGCCATTCAGGAAAAGGAAGAAATCGAAGCTGTCCTGGCTGCTTTAAGCGCCCAGGCCGCCGAACATATACCGGAAATCACCGAAAACCAGCGCATTATGACTTTTTTGGATTTTGTTTTTGCCAAGGCATCCCTTGCAATGGACCAAAACGCCACTATGCCTCTCTTCAATACAGAGCGTTACATCCGTATCCGGAAAGGACGACATCCTTTGCTTCCTGCCAAAAAGGTAGTTCCTATTGATATCCACCTTGGAAAGGACTTTGACTTGCTGGTGGTGACCGGACCCAACACCGGAGGTAAAACCGTTTCCCTGAAAACCGTGGGGCTTTTTACACTGATGGGGCAGGCGGGCCTGCATATTCCGGCCCTTGACCGCTCCGAGCTTTCCGTGTTTACGGAAGTCTTTGCAGATATCGGGGACGAACAGAGTATTGAGCAGAGCCTTAGTACCTTTTCCTCCCATATGACCAGTATCGTTTCCATATTGAAAAATGCGGACGATAACTCCCTGTGTCTGTTTGATGAATTAGGTGCAGGAACTGATCCCACAGAAGGGGCGGCCCTTGCCGTTGCCATCTTAGACCATCTCCACACACGGGGAATCCGCACCATGGCAACCACCCACTACAGCGAACTTAAGGTCTATGCCCTCTCCACAGACTTTGTGGAAAATGCCTGCTGTGAGTTTAATGTGGAGACCTTAGCTCCCACCTACCGTCTGCTGATCGGTATTCCAGGAAAGAGCAACGCCTTTGCCATTTCCTCCAAGCTGGGACTGCCGGACTATATCATTGAGGCGGCCAGAAGCCAGATCAATACCGAGGATAAAAGCTTTGAAGACCTTCTCACTGATCTGGAGAACAGCCGTATCACCATTGAAAAGGAGCGGCTGGAAATCGCTTCCTACAAGGAAGAGATGAAGGCCTTAAAGAAAAAGCTTCAGGAAAAAAATGAACGCATCGACAACGCCAAAGAAAAGATTCTGCGCCAGGCCAACGAGCAGGCCCGTGAGATTCTGCAGGAGGCCAAGGATGTTGCGGATGAAACCATCCGGATTTACCAGAAAGCAGGGCCAGGAGCCTCCTTAAAGGAGCTTGAAAAAACACGTGAGCGGCTTCGGGGCGAGATTGGTAAGAAAAATGACAAGTTGGCCCTCAGGGCACAGACACCCAAAACGGAGAAAAAGGTGCAGCCTGATCAGCTCAAAGTTGGAGACAGCGTAAAAATTCTCTCCATGGGACTGAAAGGTACGGTGAGCACCCTTCCTGACCACCGTGGCAATCTTTTTGTGCAGTGCGGCATCCTCAGATCCCAGACCAATGTGAAGGATCTGGTTTTCATTCCGGATGAAGCTCTGCCCGGTGCATCCGCAGGCAGCGCGCCCCTGACTAAAAGCCATACCGGTAAGATGAAAATGTCCAAATCCATGAGCATTTCCCCTGAGATTAATCTTCTGGGACGCACAGTGGACGAGGCCCTCTCAGAGCTGGATAAATATCTGGATGACGCCTATCTTGCCCATCTTCCTTCCGTGAGGGTGGTTCACGGCAAGGGGACAGGAGCACTGCGAAACGCGGTTCACAATCATTTGAAGCGTATCAAATATGTGAAATCCTACCGTCTCGGCGAGTACGGAGAAGGTGACGCAGGCGTCACAATTGTAACTTTTAAAGAATAAATGTCAGGCTTATGCCGCTTGTAAATGTCCGCGAAAGGTTCAGGTTCATATATGGTAAACAGACAGAAAATTTTAATTGTGGATGATGACAGCAACATTGCGGAGCTGATCTCTCTTTATCTGACAAAGGAATGCTTTGAAACTATGATCGCAGGGGATGGGGAAAGCGCTCTGCTGCTTGCGGATTCCTTTGCTCCCAATCTGATCCTGCTGGATCTGATGCTGCCCGGCATCGACGGCTATCAGGTCTGCCGGGAAATCCGCGCCAAATCCTCCGTTCCCATTATCATGCTCTCCGCCAAAGGAGAAATTTTCGACAAAGTGCTCGGCTTAGAGCTGGGTGCCGACGATTACATGGAAAAGCCCTTTGACTCCAAGGAACTGGTTGCCAGGGTGAAGGCGGTGCTGCGCAGATACAAGCCCGCCCCGGCAGCTCCGGCGGCCCCTGATGTCAAATGTGTGGAATATCCGGATCTGGTCATTAACCTCACCAACTATTCCGTTATTTACATGGGAAAAACCGTGGAAATGCCTCCCAAAGAACTGGAGCTTTTATATTTCCTTGCCTCCTCCCCTAATCATGTTTTTACCAGGGAGCAGCTTCTTGACCAGCTCTGGGGCTATGAGTATATCGGAGATACCAGAACCGTAGACGTCCATATCAAACGGCTCCGGGAGAAGATCAGCGATCATGCCGGGTGGCGGATTGCCACCATCTGGGGGATTGGCTATAAATTCGAGGTAAGACAATGAGAAAAACGCTCTACCTGAAATTTCTCCTTGCTTACTTTATCTTTGGATTTTTTGGCTTTGTGGTGGTGGCTACCTTTGTCAGCAATATGACCATGGAAAATCTGACCAGAGAAAAAGCGGAAGCTCTTTACCGGGAGGCCACTTTGATTGCCAATACTTATGCTGCCGATCTTTACAACAACGAAACCTCTCTGGATACTGTAAAAAAACAGCTTGACACTCTGGACACTTACCTTTCCGCGAATCTGTGGATCATCAACCCCTCGGGCCTGATGATTCTGGACTCCCAGGCTCCCATTGACGTGGAAAACGAAACGGTGATTGAGGGATTTGATCCTACTGTCACGGAAAATTCCTACTATACCATTGGAAACTTTTTTGACAGCTTTACCCAGGATCAACTCAGCGTTTTTGCCCCCATCACCTCCGATTATAAGGTGAGAGGCTATGTTGTCATTCATTATCCCATGAGCAATATCACGGCATCCGTCAACAGTCTTTTGAATATTTCCTACCTGATGCTGATCATTTTGTTTTTGCTCTCCATGATCATCCTGATTTTTTTTACGGAAATGGTTTATCTTCCCCTTCGCAGGATCACGGAAGCTACAGAGCAGTATGCCGCGGGAAATATGCATTATGAGCTTCAGATTGACAGTGAGGACGAAATCGGCTACCTGGGGGCAACTCTTTCCTACATGGCCAGTGAAATCGCTCGTTCTGAGGACGATCAGAAAAAATTTGTGGCAAATGTCTCCCATGACTTCCGCTCTCCCCTCACTTCCATCAAGGGTTATCTGGAGGCCATGCTGGACGGCACGATACCGCCGGAGCTCTACGAAAAATATGTGACCATCGTATTAAATGAAACGGAACGGCTGATCAAACTCACCAACAGCTTACTGACATTGAACAACTTAAATACCAAGGGAATGCTGCTGGAGAAAAGCGATTTTGATATTAATAAGATTATCCGGAATACTGCCGCTTCCTTTGAGGGAACCTGCAAGAGCAAGACCATTGCCATAGAGTTGATTTTGACCGGAGATAATCTGTTTGTAAATGCCGATGTGGGAAAAATTCAACAGGTTCTTTATAACCTTTTGGACAATGCCATCAAATTCAGCCACAACGATTCTATCATAAAAATTGAAACCACAGAAAAGCACAACAAAGTTTTTGTTTCCGTCAAAGACAGCGGAATCGGAATTCCCAAGGATGATCTGAAACTGATCTGGGACAGATTTTACAAATCTGACCTGTCCCGGGGTAAGGACAAAAAAGGTACCGGACTTGGCCTTTCCATTACCAGAGAAATCATCCATGCCCACGGAGAGCACATCAACGTCATCAGCACCGAAGGCGTGGGAACGGAATTTATTTTTTCTCTGCCGCTCGCAGAGGACGAGAGTGATGACTGACCTTTCAGAATGTTCAGCCGCCGCTTCGTCCAAATCAACCCGGAAAGGATGGTTCTTTCATTATGCACATTGTCTTACATCAGCCGGAAATTCCGGCAAATACGGGCAACATAGGCAGAACCTGCGTTGCGACAGGGAGCAGCCTTCACCTGATCGAGCCTTTGGGATTTCGGCTGGGTGAAAAGGATTTAAAGCGCGCGGGAATGGATTACTGGGAACATCTTGACGTGACCAGGTATATGAACTTTGAGGAATTTAAGGCCCTCCATCCGGGCGCGAAAATCTGGATGGCCACCACCAAGGCCAGGCACATTTACACGGAGGTCTCCTACTCCCCTGATGACTTTATCATGTTTGGGAAGGAGAGCGCCGGAATCCCCGAGGAAATTCTGGTGGACTATGAAGAAACCTGTATCCGCATTCCCATGCTTTTCGCCATACGCTCTTTAAATCTCTCCAACTCCGTGGCCATCGTTCTCTATGAGGCCCTCCGCCAGCAGGGTTTTCCTCATTTTCAAACGGAAGGAGAGCTTCACAGACTGCACTGGAAAGAAGTGTAAAATATAAATTAATCTCCCCATAAATCCCTTATCCTCCTGCGTATCTATATCAGAAAGAATACAGATTACCAAAGGAGGATATATTTATGAAAAGAAATTCTAAAACTACAGTATTTTTATTCGCAGCAGGACTGGTTATGGCTCTTTTCACAGGCTGTGCTGCCACTTCCGGGAACGTTTCAAAAGAGCAGACCCCGTCCGTCTCTGACAGTACGGATATCCAAAAACAATCAGGATCTCCTGACGGTTCCGGGCAGCTGTCCGGCCCATCATTATCCGTATCTGATGTCAACTCTATCTCCGTAAACAGCAGTGAAAAAGTCACGGTAGTGCCTGACATTGCCCAGGTAGAATATTCTGTCCGCACCGAGGCCGGCGACGCGGCCGCCTGTCAGCAGAAAAATACGGAATCCGTCAGTCAGGTAATTGAACTTCTAAAGTCCCTGAATGTTGACGAAGCCTCTATCCAAACCTCGGACTACTATATGAGCCCTGTTTATAATTACTCCGGCAATACACCCCGTGTCACCGGTTACGAGGCAGTCACCACCCTGACGGTTTCCGACCTGCCGATCGACGGCCTTGATGAAATTCTTTCCCAGTCCGTCTCAAACGGTATCAATACCGTCCGCTCCATCACTTATCAGGCCAGCAAATACGATGAAAGCTACCAGCAGGCCCTGACCGCCGCGGTTGAGTCCGCTCATCGAAAAGCACAGGCTTTAGCAGATGCCGCCGGCTGCCAGGTTGGCCCTGTCATCAATATCAGGGAAACCAGCGGCTACTCCGAGGCACGCTATTCCGACTATGCCCTCACCAACAGATACGCTGCCGCCAAACAGGAGATGTCCATGGCAATGGAAGACAGCGCCGGTATCATGCCCGGTGAAATTCAGGTGGAAGCCAGTATCGTTGTGGAATATCAAATTTATTGAAAAAATCCCATGGAAAGCATTGCCTGCATTTCCATGGGATTTTATTAACATAAGGATCGCCGGCGAAGCCTGCATCCGTTGTTTTGCGTCTATTTTTCTTCCCGCAGCCGCATGATAAACGCCTTAATCTTATCCAGCGCAATCTTCAGATTATCCAGTGAATATGCATAGGAGATACGCAGAAATCCTTCCCCGCAGTCTCCAAAGGCAGTTCCCGGCACCACCGCAACCTTTTCTTCCGCAAGGAGCCTTTCCGCAAATTCCTCACTGGTCATGCCAAACTCCTTAATACAGGGGAACACATAGAATGCGCCATAAGGCTCAAAGCATTTCAGCCCCATCTCCTTAAAAGAATGCATCAGAAACCTTCTTCTCTGGTTATAAGACTCCCGCATCATTGCCACATCATCATCGCCGTTTCTCAGCGCTTCAACAGCCGCATACTGGCTGGTAGTAGGTGCGCACATGATGGCAAACTGATGGATCTTCAGCATCTGCTCCATGATCTGTCTCGGCGCACAGGCATATCCCAGTCTCCATCCCGTCATGGCATAGGCCTTGGAAAAGCCGTTGATGAGAACCGTTCTCTCCTGCATTCCCGGAAGACTGGCAAGAGAAACATGCTTTCCTTTATATGTCAGTTCTCCATAGATTTCATCTGTTATTACAAAAATATCCTTTTCACGGATGATTTCCGCAATTGCTTCCAGCTCTTCCTTTTCCATGGTCGCGCCTGTGGGATTATTGGGAAAAGGAAGTATCAAAATCTTTGTCTTCTCTGTGATGGCATCCTTAAGCTCCTGAGGGGTCAGTTTAAACTCGTCTTCCTCCTTCAGGTCGATAATCACAGGCTTCCCGTCAGCAAGGATGGTACAGGGCTCATAGGAGACAAAGCTGGGCTGGGGGATCAGCACCTCTTCCCCTGGATTGAGCATGGCACGAAGAGCGATGTCAATAGCTTCCGATCCCCCCACCGTGACGATCACCTCGTGATCAGGATCATAGGAAATTCCCTGCGTCCTGTTTATGTATTTTGCGATCTCCACTTTCAATTCCTTAAGTCCGGAATTGGAGGTATAAAATGTCCTTCCCTTTTCAAGGGAATAAATTCCCTCATCCCTGATATGCCAGGGGGTATCAAAATCCGGTTCTCCCACGCCAAGAGATATGGCATCCTCCATCTCACTGACAATATCAAAGAACTTCCGGATCCCGGAGGGTTTAATGGTAACTACTTTATCTGATAATGGATTTCTCATGGTGTCACCTTCTCCCTGGTATCTTCATATTTTTTGGTTAAAATCGTTCCATGATCCTTATATTTCTTTAAAATAAAGTGTGTTGCCGTGCTGAGCACCCCCTCTAAAGTGGAGAGCTTATCCGATACAAAGCTGGAAACTGCCTTAAGCGACTTACCCTCCAGAGTCACCAGCAGGTCATATCCGCCGGAAATCAGATATACGCTGTTTACCTCAGGATATTTGTAAATCCTCTCGGCAATATTATCATATCCCTGACCTCTCTGGGGTGTAATTCTCACTTCAATCAGCGCAGTTACCTTCTCGATGGAGGTCTTCTCCCAGTCGATCATGGTGTGATAACCGCAGATTACTCCCTCTTCCTCCATCGCCTTGAGTTCATTTGCAATGGTGAGCTCATCCGCTCCCAAAATTACCGCCAGCTCCTTGATATTGATGCGGCTGTTCTTCTCTATAATCGCCAAAATCTGCTCTCTCATAATGATACCGTTCCTTTCCTTTTGTTAAAATGTCAGTTTAAAAATTTCATCCGGGCCGGGCAGACCCAGGTATCTGGTTTCCTCCCCGTTTGTCACAACCTTGTCATTGCTCTGGTCTGTCCGCCCAATCAATGCTGCCGTAATCCCGGCTTCCTCCAGCTGCCTTACCAGCCCCAGGCCGTCCTCCGTCACCATAACCAGCGCTCCTCCTGACAAAAGCTCATAGGGGCTTAAATTAAAAAACTCACAGATTTCTATGGTTTCCTGCCTGACCGGAATTTTTTTCAGGTTTATGGACAGTCCAACGCCTAACTTCTGGGATAACTCCCACAATGCACCGAATATACCTCCGTTCCTCACATCATGCATTGCATAAACGTTGGACTTAAGCGCTATGGCGGCCTCCGGAGTCACAGACAGGTATCGTTCCTGCTCTTTCGCCATTGTCAGAAACCTGGATGAAAACCGCTTCAGGAGTTCTTCTTCCTTTTCCCGGACGATGATTGCCGTTCCTTCTATCCCAATCCACTTGCTCATCACAATATCCAGATTTTCAGTTCTTTTTGCTCCCGCTCTCTCTTCATATTCAAAACTCTTTTCAGCCGCTGTTCCGATTGCCGTAGCCGTAACAACCGGTGAAAGGACTGCCGCGCTTACCTCCGTATGTCCTCCGACAACCTGAACATTCAACTCCCTGCAGCATTCTTCCGCCTGATCCACAAGCGCTCTCAAACCGCCCTCTTCCATTTCCTCCGGAATCGTCAGGGACAATGTAACTGCACTGGCCGCTGCTCCTGATGCCGCAAGATTATTGACAGCCGCCATGACGGCCAGATACGCCCCTCTTTCCACAGGCAGCGTTACCGTCTGAGTAGATACGGCCATCACGAACCCTTCTTTTTCTCCTCCACCTGATGAAACCGTATTTCCCCATGCCAAAAAGGCGCAGTCCTCACCTACGCCTGCACCTTTTTTTATGGAACATGGAGGGAGCCGCAAAAACTCACTGCCTTCCTCTGTATATATTGTTTCGTTCCTGTGGTTTTTTATTCTTCCAAGTACGGAACGCTTTAGGATATTTTCGGGAATCTTTCCTGTTTTCATCGCAGACCTCATTCTGCCGGTACTTCCTCAGGTATGGTCTCTGCCGGCGCCGGCTCCGCAGGCGCCGCCGGTTGTGCTGCCGCCGGGTCTGCAGGCGCCGCGCCTCCTGACGTCTGGCCCGCTGCCGGATCCGCAGGCACGGCTCCTCCTATCGGCTGCCCCGTCGCCGGATCTACAGGAACTTCTGATGGAGGCGGAGCTTCTCCTGCCGCCAGAGCAGCAGCTACATTTTTAACATGGTCAATACTGTTAGTGGCAATTGCTGCCATGATCGCGTTATAGGCATTGGGATCAGCCGTGGAAACACCCACCGTGGCTGTCCGGGGAACCATCTTGTAGGAACTGGAATTTATCTGCTCCCGGCTTACCTCCTGACCGTTCTCCGTGACAATCTTCCATAAATTCGCTTTATAACCAATATGAGCCGACTGTACGGAAACACTCCCCACCGGAAGGGACTCGCTTGCATAAATCACTTCCGAATCAGGATAGATGGTACTGACAACCTCGCTCTCATAGCGAACCTGATGCCCGCTGTCCCTGGTTTCCATTCCATAGATGGTAAAGGTAATATGCTTGTCATCCGTAGTGACGCCCTCAATATAAATCGGCGCACCCGTATTATTGATGAATTTAAAGTCCTTTCCCGAGGACTCTGCAATCGCCGCATCCGCGGAAGGATCCACATAGGTCACAATCATGGAATGATTATGCCGCTCCGTCACCTCCAGCTCCGATAAGAGCACGGCATTGTAAAGAGTGGTAGAAACCTGGCAGATACCGCCTCCCAGGCTGTCAACTACCTGTCCGTTCAGATAGGATGCCGCCATATAATATCCGTTTTCGCTGGTAAACGGGGTAATGGCATCACAGGTCGAAAACTCGTCGCCAGGGTATAAAGTCGTCCCGTTGATCAGAGAGCAGCCGTTAACCACATTGGCGCTCCTGGCCTGACCGGAGGTTTTAAAGCTGGTGGTAAAGGTGCCCAGCACATCCTTCACCTTGCTGAGTTCCTCGTCTGTTCCCTGAGGTTCATCCACCGCAACTACCAGCTCAATGGAGCCGCTCTCCCCTTCCAGCCAGTCACTGTTGAAATAATCACAAATAAGCTGGGTAGAGGCTTCCACATCCACCACCTTGCCGGTCTGGCCTTCATTCACCACAAAGCTTCCATCGATTCTTGAGAGCGTCGCATCTCTTGCCTCAACATTATATACCGCACACCGCTCCTCAAGAATCTGTTTCACGCTCTCTCTGTCCACTTCAAATTCCATGTGATACACTTTATTCTCGTGCTGAAGATCCTTGGCCGCCTTGTAGCGCTGTATTACATTTCCGCTCTGTCCGATATCTGCTGCTTCCTCCACAATCTCCGGATTGCTCCAGCGCAGCCCTACATCGGCAGGCGTGATCTCTGTTGCATTTCCGTCTATGGCTATCAGCGAAATGATTTTTCCGATAAGGTTATCTTCCACATAACTCTCCACCAGCTTCTTCGCTTCCTCAGCAGTCTTTCCCTCCAGAGGGATGTCCTCAATGAAAATGCCCGGCAGTATCCTTTTGGCTTCGCCCTTATTTTCACTGGCCTGGGTCTGGAAACCGCAAAGCCCTGCCAGCACGATCGCCAGTGAAAAACAGATAATCCCTTTCATCCACCTTTTCATAATATCACCTCATTAATATTTGCCTTAATACATAAAAGATGCTATAGTTGGAATTATCATAGCTAATATAAGCAAAGTGATAATAATTACCGAAAATACTCTTTTATTTTTTTTATGATAAAAATTAAACATATTTTTCTCCCATCTGCGCAGCTTTGCGCGATGCAGTATTACTTTCTGAAAGGATATTATATATGAAGTTTCCTGTTTTTGCAAGTTTTATCATATTCTGTGTCTGGCTCGGGTACGAGCTCCACAAGCGCAGAAATCTGGACGAAAAAAGCAATGAGAGTTTCTGGGAAAGGGAGGCCGCCGCTAACCGGACGCGGCGCAAATCTCTCGATGGCCTTAACTATATCCAAATTCCATTTGAGACTCTGCCCATGGACATTCTCCCTCAGGATCCGGTGATTGCGGAATGTCATGAAACACTGCATACGCTCTCTGAAAATCCAATTGTGAATTTCACCGGGATCAGCAACACAGATTTAAAACTGCAATATGGCGCTCCCAATATTGACCTTCTCTCCCGTTATGACCAAAGCTATACCGTACTGGTCCGTACTCTTCAAAAGTGGGGTGAGAGCCTCTATCAAAACGGCTATGCCGAAGCCGCCTGCCAGGTTCTGGAATTTGCCGTCAGTACCCGTACCGATGTCAGTGCCACCTACAGGCTTTTATCTGCAATTTATCTCGAAAACCACCAGGCCGGAAAAATTTCAGAGCTGATTCCTGTAGCTGAGGGCTTAAATTCAAGTCTTTCCGGATACATCGCGGGCATGCTAAAGGAGCAGCTCCAAAAAGCCTGATATCATTTTATGCGCGGTTTTCTGATTTTATTACTGACATTTGGTCAATCGGCACTGCGCATAATAAACGCCGCCCTGCAGAGCTAGGCGGCGTTATATTTATTTCCAGAATTTCTTTTTCTTAGTATCCTTTGTCTCACTCTTATCTGCCTGGATATTCTTTGCGGCATTTAAGCTGTCTCCTGTTGCGGCGTCAAACTGCTTAAGCAGCTCCTTCGCCTCGTGGGAAAGCCTTTCCGGTGTCTGCACCACCAGGGTCACATAATGGTCTCCCCTGACATCCTTGTTTCTGAGCGTAGGCACGCCCTTTCCCTTCAGGCGAACCTTGGTATCTGTCTGTGTCCCGGCCTTTACCTCATAGATCACCTTGCCGTCCACAGTATCTATTACCACCTCGCCGCCAAGAGCGGCTACAGCAAAGGAAATAGGTACGGTAGAATAAATATTGTAGTCCTGTCTCTGGAAAATCGGATGACGCCCCACGATCACCTCCACCAGAAGATCGCCTCTGGGGCCGCCGTTTACGCCAGGTTCCCCCTTATCTCTGATGCGGACGCTCTGTCCGTTATCGATACCGGCAGGAATCGATACCTGAATCTTTTTGCGGTTGGCAATATAACCGGAGCCGTGGCAGTCCATGCATTTCTCCCTGATTACCTTTCCGGTTCCATTACACTCAGGACAGGTCTGCACATTTCTCACAGTTCCAAAGAAGGACTGCTGGCTGAAAACTACCTGACCCTTGCCGCCGCACTTCTGACAGGTTTCCGGACTGGTTCCGGGCTTCGCCCCCGTCCCCCGGCAGGTCTTACATTCATCCTTTAAGGTCAGTTCAATTTCTTTCTCAACGCCAAAAACAGCCTCCTCGAAGGTGATCCTCACACTGGTTCTGATATTAGCGCCCTTCATGGGCCCGTTATTGCCCCGGCTTCTGCGTCCGCCGCCAAAGAAATCGCCGAAAATATCGCCGAAAATGTCACTGAAATCCGCACTGTTAAAATCAAAGCCGCCAAAACCGCCGGCTCCGCCTTCAAAGGCGGCATGGCCAAACTGGTCATATTGTCTCTTCTTTTCCGGGTCACTTAAAATCGCGTATGCCTCAGAAGCTTCCTTAAACTTTTTCTCCGCTTCCGCATCTCCGGGATTCATATCCGGATGATACTTTTTGGCAAGAGCCCTGTATGCTTTTTTTATGGCGGCCTCATCTGCGTTCTTATCAATGCCAAGCACTTCATAATAGTCGCGTTTCTGTTCTGCCATTACAAACTCCTCCCGTGCCGGATGGGCACACTATACACCACCCAAGGCGGCATAGGAACAGCCGCCTCAGGATAAACTCTCTTTTGTATTTTAAACCTCGCGATAGTCCCCGTCAACCACATCATCTGCCGGACCCGCGCTTGCTCCGCTCATATCGGGACCTGCACCGGCAGCGCCCATATCAGGGCCTGCAGCGCCGCCTGCCTGCTGCATGTTCTCATACATTTTGGTGAACAATGCCTGCGCGCTTGTGGTAAGCTTCTCTCTTGCCGCTTTCAGGGCATCAATATCGGAATCAGACATTTCCTGATCTTTGGTTCTCTCCAGGATATCCTTAACCGCCTGTACATCGGCTTCCACATTTGCCTTTTCGGAAGCGTCGATCTTATCTCCAACTTCATTTAATGCCTTTTCAGTCTGGAATACGAAGGAGTCAGCTTCATTTCTTGTATCAATGGCTTCCTTTCTCTTCTTATCCTGAGCTTCAAACTCAGCCGCTTCCTTCACTGCCCTGTCAATCTCATCATCGGACATATTGGAGCTTGCCGTGATAGTGATATGCTGCTCCTTGCCGGTGCCAAGATCCTTGGCAGATACATTGACAATTCCGTTGGCGTCAATATCGAAAGTAACCTCAATCTGAGGCACTCCGCGCATTGCCGGAGGAATTCCGTCAAGCCTGAACTGTCCCAGAGACTTGTTGTCCCTTGCGAACTGTCTCTCACCCTGTAATACGTTGATATCCACTGCTGTCTGATTATCTGCTGCCGTTGAGAAGATCTGGCTCTTCTTGGTCGGGATCGTAGTATTTCTCTCGATCAGCCTTGTTGCAATACCGCCCATGGTCTCAATGGACAGGGAAAGAGGGGTAACATCCAGAAGAAGGATTTCTCCTGCGCCCGCGTCTCCCGCCAGCTTACCGCCCTGAATGGAAGCGCCTAAGGCAACGCATTCATCCGGATTTAAGGACTTGCTGGGCTCATGTCCTGTGAGCTGTTTTACTTTATCCTGTACCGCAGGAATACGTGTGGAACCGCCTACCAGAAGCACCTGTCCCAAATCGCTGTTGGTAAGTCCTGCGTCCTTCATGGCATTCTGTACCGGAATCGCAGTCTTTTCAACCAGATCATGGGTTAATTCATCAAATTTAGCTCTTGTGAGGTTCATATCAAAGTGCTTGGGTCCCTCTGCAGTAGCTGTTATGAAAGGAAGATTGATGTTGGTGGTGGTAGCGGAAGAAAGCTCCTTCTTTGCCTTCTCTGCCGCTTCCTTCAGTCTCTGAAGAGCCATCTTGTCGTTAGACAAATCCACTCCCTCTGCCTTCTTGAACTCACTGATCATCCACTCAGTCAGTCTGTTGTCAAAATCATCGCCGCCAAGGTGAGTATCACCGTTGGTTGCCAGAACCTCGATAACGCCCTCGCCAATCTCAATGATGGAAACATCAAAGGTACCGCCGCCCAGGTCGTATACCATAATCCTCTGTTCTTTTTCGTTGTCAAGTCCATAGGCAAGAGCAGCCGCGGTGGGCTCGTTGATGATACGCTTCACATCAAGTCCGGCGATCTTACCCGCATCCTTGGTAGCCTGACGCTGAGCGTCGTTAAAATAAGCGGGAACCGTGATAACCGCCTCAGTTACCTTCTCGCCTAAATAGCTCTCTGCATCTGCTTTCAGCTTCTGAAGGATCATCGCGGAAATCTGCTGAGGTGAATATCTCTTGTCATCAATGGTGCGGCCTCTGTCAGTACCCATATCTCTCTTAATGGAAGAAATGGTCTTCTCCGCATTGGTTACAGCCTGACGCTTTGCAGGCTCACCGATCAGTCTCTCTCCTGTCTTGGTGAATGCCACTACGGAAGGTGTGGTTCTTGCTCCCTCGGCATTTGCGATGACAGTGGGCTTGCCGCCCTCCATAACTGCCACACAGCTGTTTGTTGTACCTAAGTCAATACCAATTATTTTACTCATAATTATCTCCTCCTGGATTTTGTTTATATGCTGTTAAATAGTTTATTGAACTCTTTTTTTGCCGGCAGGCTAACTCACAACCGCCACCATGCTGTGCCTTACCACGCTGTCCCTGTAGGTATAGCCCTTCTGCAGCTCCTGAGCAATCACACCGGACTCATATTCCTCACTTTCCACCTGCATCACTGCGTTGTGGAAGTTGGGATCGAATTCCTCTCCCACCGCCGGTATGGGTTTTACATCCATCTTTTCAAGCTCTGTCAAAAGCTGCTTGTATATCATCTCCATCCCCTCCGCAAAGGGCGAACCCTTATCCTCCTCGGGGACGGTAGCCAGACCTCTCTCAAAATTGTCAACCACAGGCAGAATCTTTTCGATTACGCTTTTAGCTCCCGTTTCAAACATGGCGGTTTTTTCTTTATCGGTACGTTTCCGGAAATTTTCAAATTCAGCCATCTGGCGCTTCACGCGGTCTTCCAGTTCTTCGATTTTTTCCTTGAGGGCATCCTGCTTCTTGTCAGCCTTAAGTTTTTTCTTAGCCGCTCTCTTTTCCGCCCAGCTCTCTTCTCCTGACCTGGCAGGCTCTGCTTTCGCTTCGGACTCTTCTTCGGTCAGATCCTGATCATTTTCCTGATCATTATCTTCACTCTCTTCCTCTGTTTCCGGCCCTTCATTTTCCGACTGCTCCGCCGACTGCTCCGTCAGTTGTTCTGCCGTCTGCCCTTCTTCTCCAGGGTCATTTGTCCCGGCTTTCATTTCTTCTGCTTCCGCCGCTGTTTCTTCCTGTATATCTTTTTTCATTTCTTCACTCATCCGCTTCATCCCTTTCCGTTTCTATGTCTTCTTTTTATACAATTCATCCAACTGATGGGTGATCGTCTTAAGCGCCCCTACTACCTTGTCGTAATCCATCCGCTTGGGACCGATAATCCCTATTGTACCGCGCATCCCTTCTCCCAATTCGTAGGTGGCCGTCACCACGCTGCAATCCTTCATCGCCTGAATCGGCGTTTCATTTCCTATATAAACCTGAATTCCTGTATTGCTCTCATCTGAAAGGGTACCCTGCACCAGCTCCGTCAGCATCCGGCTCTCTTCAAAGGTATTGATGATCTCGCTTGCCTTCTGATGATCCGCCAGTTCCGGGTATTTGAAAATATTGTTGGCCCCGCTGGTGTACACCTCCAAATCTTCTTCCGCCTTGATAGACTCCGCAATGGCATCTATCACATCGCCAACAATGGCGCTGTGTATTCCCGCCTGCTGCTTCATGGCCGAAATCATTCCAAGGTTGATTTCCTCCAGCGCCAGGCCGTTTAAGTGGGTGTTCAGGAGGATATTCAGTTTCAGGAGGGTTTCATCATCCAGCCGCTCCGGCACAGAAATAATGTTGTTCTTGATCACATTACCCTCTGCCACCACCACTGCCAGAATCTGGTTTGCATCCATCCGGGAAAGCTGTATAAATTTAATTTTGTTGGTGTGGATGGTAGGGGCCGAGATCATGGAGACATAATTGGTGTTCGTGGCAAGGAGCTTCGCCACCTGCTTGAGAAGATGGTCCATCTTATCCTCTTTCTCAAGCATCATTTCCTTGAGCTCTTCCAGCTCCCTGTCCTTCTCCTCCATCATGGTGTCCACATAAAGGCGGTATCCCATATCGGAGGGAATCCTTCCCGCCGAGGTGTGGGGCTGTACAATATACCCCATTTCTTCCAAATCAGACATTTCATTGCGGATCGTCGCTGAACTCAGATTCAAATCCGTAAATTTGGAAATCGTCCTGCTTCCCACCGGCTCCCCTGTTTCCAGGTAATTGCGGATAATGGCCTGCAATATTTTAATTTTTCTTTCACTTAACTGCAACTCCATCATCCTTTCCATATCAAACGTTCCTGCGCTTCGTGGGCCGGCTTATTGATTGATAGCTGCTCAGTCAGGCCGGGACGTCTGTTATATTGTGTTGTTAGCACTCAACCTGATGGAGTGCTAATATCTTCTTTACCTAAAATATCACTTACCCTATTTATTGTCAACATAAATAGTGGAAATTAATTATAAAAAAATTCTTAAAAAATGGATACCGCCTGATGCAGTATCCATTCGATAATCCTTATTGAACTTTCAGAATATCTGTCCGAAAAAAGCCCTCGACAGCGGCCATCCTCCGACATGAGAAATGATTTCTTACCATGAAATGATCGTAGAATAATTTTATCATATGTCGTAAGGAAGGAACCCACCGAAGGTGGGAGGATTCCTTGCGACCCGCGCACGTATCAGCGTGCTTCATTATATTTTAAATATTGAAGCTTCCCTTTACATCGCCGTTGATCACGTAGTATGTAACGTTTTCCTCCGGCTTTACATACAGTTCAACACCCTTAAAATCTTCTTCCTTGCCATTCAGATCATATTTCCATACATCCCTGCAGATTTTAAGCAAATCCTCAGGCGTATAGCTTTTGCCGCTGAACTCAAAATGAACGGCCGCCTTTATCTCAGGTTCTGCTTTTACTTTTTTAACGGTTTCTTTCTTCACAGTTTCTTTCTTAACTTCCTCTTCCTTTTCTGCGGCAGGCTTTGCGCTTACCTTTCTGGTTGCCTGTTTCTTTACGGGTTCCTTAACTTCTTCGGCTGCTGCCTTTACTTCTGTCTTTACCTCTGATGCCTTCTCTGCAGACTTTACTTCTTTCTTTGCCGGTGTTGTTTTGGGTTTTGTTGTAGCTTCCGTTTTCTTTACTGCCATGATAACTCCTTTCACGCAGAGAACCTCATTCTCTTACATGCACTAGCCAAAATGAAATTAATTCATTTCCTTTAAAATACTTTATTTTACTCCAAAGCAGTATACTCTCTATTTTCTCTTTTGTCAACTAATTAACGATATTCTTTATCCTGCAACCCCAAAATACAAAAGCACCACGGCCCCCAGCACAATACGGTACCAGCCAAACACCTTGAAGTCATGCTTCTTAATATATCCCATCAAAAACCGGATAACGACTACGGAAACGAGAAATGCCGTAACCATACCTGTCACCAGCACCATCACCTCATTTTCGCTGAAGGAAAAACCGAATTTTACAATTTTCAGAAGGCTTGCCCCCAGCATTACAGGTATGGCAAGGAAAAAGGTAAACTCCGCTGCCACGGTTCTGGACACGCCTATCAGAAGCGCCCCCAAAATGGTTGCGCCGGAGCGGGAGGTTCCCGGGAAAATCGCCGCTATCAACTGGAACATACCTATGATCAATGCTGTGGTAAAGGTGATATCAGACAGGGTTCTGATTTTCGCTCTCCTTCCCTTATTCCTGTTTTCAATCAGGATAAATCCCACGCCGAACACAATCAAAGCAATGGAAACACATATACTGTTATAAAACAGGCTCTCAAAAAATTCGTCAAACAAAAGCCCAACCACTGCCGCCGGAAGGCACGCCACAATTATTTTAAACCACAGTACCCAGATGTCCTTTTTGCAATAGGACAGAAATCCCGACTGTCCCGCAGGATGTCTGTTATTTTTTTTACCGAAAGGCCAGATTTTGTTCCAGAACAGGAGAACCACCGCCAGAATAGCGCCGAGCTGGATCACCACCAGAAACATCTCCCAAAACTCCTCCGAAACGTCCAGCTTCACAAACTCATCCAAAAGGATCATATGGCCTGTGCTGCTGATCGGAAGCCACTCCGTGATTCCCTCCACAATCCCAAACAGTACCGCTTTTAAAAATTCAGTCATTTAACCATGCCTCTCTTCCTGATAAGATCAGCCGCTTTCCTAAGACGGCATAATGAAATCAATAATTCTCTTTTACAAATTTACGCAGAGCCGGAAGGGAACATTCTACCTTTTCCGTGTCAATGCAATAAGCCATGCGGAAATATCCCGGCACTCCGAAGCTGTCGGAAGGTACCAGCACCAGATCGTATTTCAGCGCCTTGTTACAAAACGCTACCGCATCTTCCTCCAGTGCCTTGGGAAAGATATAGAAGGTTCCGCCGGGCCTTACACATTCAAAACCTAAATCCGTCAGTTCTTTATATAAAAGATTCATATTCGTCTCATACACCGACATATCTGCCGTCAGGCCTTCCACCTCGGCAACCGCAAGCTGGATGATGGAAGGCGGACAGTTATGTCCGATTCCCCTTGAAATCTGGCTGCAAATGGTACTGATCAGCTCCGCGTCCCGGCATTTGGGGTTAGCCGCCACATATCCAATCCGCTCTCCCGGCAGGGACAGGGATTTGGAATAAGAGTAGCAGGTCAGAGTGTTATCATAGTATTTGGCCACATAAGGCGCATCTATTCCGTCAAAAACGATCTCTCTGTAGGGCTCATCCGAAAGCAGAAAAATATCATGGCCATACTCTTTCTGTTTCTTCTCCAGCAGCTCTGCAAGTTCCTTCAGCGTCCTTTCGCTGTAAACTGCACCGGAGGGATTGTTGGGAGTATTGATCAGCACTGCCGCAACATTTTCTGTGAGCATTTCCTCCAGCTTTTCCATATTGATCTGAAAGTTCTCCGTATCGGCAGGCACCACTTTCATCTCAGTGCCTGTCAGATTGACATAGCAGTAATATTCCGGAAAGTAGGGTGCAAAAATCAATACTTCATCCCCCGGCTTTGTGACGCAGCGCAGTGCGTGTGCCAGCGCGCCTGCGGCTCCCGTGGTGGGGAAAATATGGTTCCCCGTGTACTCCATCCCAAATCTCCTGTTCAGCGATGCTGCAATCTTATCCTTCACGGAAGCGATACCGACGCTGGGACTGTAACCATGGAGCTCCATGGAGTTTTTGGTCTGAAGAAGATTGATCATCACCCTTGTGAATTCTTCCGGAACCGGAACGGAAGGGTTTCCAAGACTATAGTCATACACATTTTCATAACCAATCTCTTTCCCCCTTGCTGTGGCAAATTCGGACAATTGCCTGATGACGGATTTTCCTTCCAACATTTTTTTATATTGCTCGTTAATCATAAAAATTCTCCTTATTTTACGGAGGACATGATCAGCATCATATCTCCCTGCATATCTACCTTTCCAAAGCCATCCGGCAAAATAAAGTGATCTCCCTTTTGGATTTTTCTTCCATTCACCTTCCCCTGCCCTTCGATCACACTGACAATCAAAAAGGGATGGGTCTGCTCAAAGGAAATATCCCCCTCAAACTCCAGCTTCCAGACCTTGTAATAATCGCAGGCGATCAGCTCATGCAGGGTGTTTTTGGACAGATCTGCCGCGGAGCTTACACTTTTATCCGCGGAAGGCGCCGGCACCGTGATCACGTCAATGCTCTGCTCCACATGAAGCTGTCTTGGCCTGCCGTCGGTGAGCCTGCCATAGTCATATACTCTGTAGGTAATATCACTGTTTTGCTGGGTTTCCAGAATCATCATTCCTCCCTTGATGGCATGCACCGTACCGGGATCTATCTGGATAAAATCTCCCTTTTTCACAGGAATATGACGAATCAGCTCTGTCCATTTTCCCTCATGGATCATCTGCGCCAGCTCTTCCCTCGTCCTGGCATTATGTCCCACCACCAGAGCCGCATCAGGGGGGCAGTCCAGGATATACCAGCACTCTGTTTTGCCCAGGGAACCGTTTTCGTACTCTTTCGCATAGGCATCATCCGGATGCACCTGTATGCTTAAATCATCCTTTGCATCTATAATTTTGATAAGAAGAGGGAACCTGTCAAGACCGGGATTTCCAAATAATTCGGGATTCGATGCCCACAGCTCCGAGAGAGTCTTCCCCTCATAAATCCCTTCCTTAACCGTACAATCCCCATTGGGATGGGCGCTTACCGCCCAGCATTCCCCGGTATCGTCACCCGGAATCTCATAGCCAAACTGTTCCTTCAGCCGGCGGCCGCCCCAGATCATCTGTTTAAATACAGGATTTAAAAATAAAATTGGTTTCATATATTTATTCTTCCGCCCAGGCAAGCGCACATTTCACTGCCTTCTTCCAGCCTTTTAAAAGCTGCTCTCTGCTGTTTTCACTCATTTCATGGATAAATTCTCTGCCAAGCTGCCAGTTATCGTAAATCTCTTCTCTGCTGCTCCAGTAACCGCAGGCAAGCCCTGCCAGATATGCCGCTCCAAGAGCCGTTGTCTCAATGCATTCCGGACGGTAAACCCTGGCCCCCAGGATATCTGCCTGGAACTGCATCAGAAAATCATTGGCGCTTGCCCCGCCGTCCACTTTAAGGCCGGCAATGGAAACCTCCGCATCCTCCTCCATGGCTTTCAGCACGTCATAGGTCTGGTATGCAATGGACTCTAACGTAGCACGGATAAAATGCTCCTTTTTACAGCCTCTGGTGATTCCCACCACGCACCCTCTTGCGTAAGGGTTCCAGTAGGGAGCCCCCATCCCTGCAAAGGCGGGCACTACGTACACCCCTTCCGTTCCGTCCTCCGCCTGATGGGCATAGTCCTGTGTCTGGGCGGCGCTTTTTACCATCCGCATGCCATCCCGAAGCCACTGTACTGCCGCTCCGGCCACAAACACGCTTCCCTCCAGGGCATACTCCACCTGCTCCCCAACGCTTGCCGCTATGGTGGTCAGAAGCCCATTGTTTGAGGCAATTGCTTTCGTGCCTGTATTCATCAGCAGAAAGCACCCTGTTCCATAAGTATTTTTCACCTGTCCTCTGGAAAAACAGCACTGGCCGAACAACGCCGCCTGCTGGTCTCCCGCAATCCCCGCGATGGGAATACGTCCCCCTAATGTGGCGCTCTCCGTATATCCGTAAATACAGCTGGAGGGCCTGACCTCCGGCAGGATACAGGCCGGAATATGAAACAGCTCAAGAAGCTCCTCATCCCAGCACAGCTTGTGTATGTCATAAAGCATGGTGCGGGATGCGTTGGTATAATCCGTTACATGAATTTCCCCCTTTGTCATGTTCCAGATCAGCCAGCTATCCACTGTCCCGAAAAGAAGCTCGCCATTCTCCGCCCTGGTCCTTGCCTCCGGTACGTTGTCCAGTATCCAGGCAATCTTGGTGGCACTGAAATAGGCGTCCGGCACAAGTCCTGTCTTTTCCCGTATCATCTCTCCGCAGCCTGCCGCCACCAGCTCATCCACCTTCTCTGCCGTTCTGCGGCACTGCCACACGATCGCGTTATAAACCGGCTCTCCGGTTATTTTATCCCATATGATAGTCGTTTCTCTCTGATTCGTGATGCCAATCCCCGCAATATCCGAGGCGTCAGCCCCCACCTGAGCCATGGCTTCCATAGTTACTGCCATCTGGGATGACCAGATTTCCATGGGATTATGTTCTACCCAGCCGGGCCTGGGGTAAATCTGTCCGAACTCTTTCTGGGCAATGCTCTGGATTTCTCCCTTTCTGTTAAAAAGAATACATCTCGAGCTGGTAGTCCCCTGATCCAATGCCATAATATATTTGCTCATACAATACCCCCTTAATCCATATTTCCTGTGGCGATTACCGAAACGGAAGTCCCCGCCACATTTTCAATCAGTACATCCCCCACTCTGACAGGCGCCGAAACCCTGACCCTGCGAATTTCTTCCATGCATTCTCCGATTTTTCCTTTCGGAATCTCCGAGGCTGTCTTTACCGGAATCACCTTCCCCCGTCCATTCTCCACGCGGATCATGGAAGTCACTGTCCTGACCGGAGCGGTGAATTCATTGCGCGCATAGGCCTCCCCCTTCTTGCAGGTATTACCGGTAATGTCAAGGCTCCCATCCTCTTTCTTTTCCACCGTGATCAGACAGCCCACCGGACAGCCGATACAGATGAGCTGGCTTGAAGCATCCCGTCCCTCCGGCAGGGAAGATTTGGTCTTGGCCGGAATTTTCGGCCGGAGCGCTTCTCCCCAGTCGCTTTCCCCTTTCAGAATATATTCTGCCGCAAAAGCACCTGCCCGCTCTGCCTCCACCGAGACATTATCCACCAGGTCATGCACATGAAGCACATTTCCACAGGCAAAAATACCCTGCGCAGTGGTTTCCAGCCTTGCGTTGACTACAGGTCCCTGGGTCACATCATCCATTTTGGCTCCTGCCGCCTGGCTCAGCTCATTTTCGGGAATAAGACCGCAGGACAACAGCAATGTATCACATGCCACAAACTCCTCTGTTCCCGGAATGGGCGCCAATTTTTCATCCACCTTTGCCACCGTCACCCCTTCCACTCTCTCTTTCCCGTGGATTTGAATTACCGTATGGCTGAGCTTTAGAGGGATACCGAAATCATCCAGGCACTGAACAATATTTCTCTTAAGGCCCCCTGAATAAGGCATGATCTCCGCCACCATTTTTACTTTTGCCCCCTGAAGGGTCATACGCCTGGCCATGATCAGCCCGATATCCCCGGAACCGAGCACCACCACTTCCCGGCCCGGCATTCTTCCTTCAATGTTTACATATCTCTGGGCCGTTCCCGCCGAATAAATCCCGGCGGGGCGATAGCCAGGTATGTTCATAGCTCCTCTTGAACGCTCCCGGCACCCCATGGCAAAGACCACTGCCTTTGCCTCTATCTGAAACATGCCCTCATCCCTGTTCATAGCCGTAACCCGGCAGGGCATTCCTCCCTGCACATCAATTACCATGGTGTTTAACAGGCTGGGGATTTTCTTTTCCTGAACCATGTCAATATAGCGAGCGGCATACTCCGGCCCTGTCAGCTCCTCCTTAAAGGTGTGAAGGCCGAAGCCGTTATGGATGCACTGGTTTAATATCCCCCCCAGTTCCTTATCACGCTCCAGAATCAGAATATCCCTGATCCCCTTTTCGTATGCGGCAAGGGCTGCTGCCATACCGGCCGGGCCGCCTCCCACAATAATCAAATCTGTTTTTCTCATCACTGCTCCCCTCTGCGCACATTACCGGCGCATTACCAACATGAAATCCGATTGTGATGCACCACCACGACATGAAAGCCGATTGCTCCGCACTTCCTGCTCCCGCAATCGCCGTCCGGGGCTTTCATAATAAGAACCATGAATCCTTTCCAGACTTTCGGATTTCGCTCTCGTCCTTTTGAAGCTCTCTTGCCAGAATCTCCACTACCCTGGGATTGCAGAAGCCTGACTGGCACCTTCCCATTCCTGCCCGTGTGCGGCGCTTAATGCCGTCAACCGTAACCGCCCCTGGTGTCCTGTGTATGGCATCTAAGATTTCACCCTCCGTAACCATCTCACAGCGGCATATCACGTTTCCATAGGCAGGATTTTCACTGATTAATCTGTGCCGTTCCTCATCAGAGGCAAGTGCCATATTGGGAATGCCCTTTCTGGTACTGATAAAATTCTTCTTTTCTGCCGGATTCAGCAGCTTTCTTACCAGCTCTGCCACATATTCTCCTGTTGCAGGTGCGCAGGAAAGTCCCGGCGACTCCATTCCCGCCACATCAATAAATCCGGGAGCATCCGCCGCCTCCCCGATCACAAAATCCTCTTCGGCGGCTTTCTCGCTGCCCTCTGCTGAAGCCCATGCTGTAATATGGGCACGAAGCCCTGAAAAGGAAGTGATAACGTCTCTTGCCGGAATCTGCTTCACGCTGAGCGCCGCCCTTTCTGACACCTGGGAGAGTCCCTCTCTGGAAGTGTCTGTCCCTTCCCTGTCCTGAATGTCCTGGGCTGTGGGTCCGGTCAGCAAATTTCCATGTACCGTAGGTGTCACCAGAATTCCTTTGCCAAGCGCCGTGGGAAGCTGGAACAATGTGGCATTCACCATATTCCCTGTTTTCTTGTCATAAAGCATATATTCCCCCTTTCTGGGTGTGATCTCCATATAAGCTTTACTCACAAGGTTATGGATTCGGTCTGCATAAACGCCTGCCGCGTTGATGACCACTCTGGTCTCATAGGCATTCTCCCCGGCAGTTACCAGATACCCCTCTTCCTTCCTTTCGATGCTCTTTACTTCCCGGTCAAACTGAAACTCCACGCCATTGTCCGCTGCGTTTTCCGCCAGGGCAATGGTAAGTCCAAAAGGACACACAATCCCGCCTGTAGGTGCATACAATGCTGCTACGGCCTCATCTCCCACGTTCGGCTCTAATTCTATCAGCTCCTGCCTGTCTAAAATGCGAAGCCCTTCCACCCCGTTTGCCTCTCCCCTCTCCTTCAGTTCAGATAGCCTGTGCTGTTCTTTTTCATCAAAGCACAACACGATCGAGCCATTTCTTCTATAGGAAAAGTCAAGTTCTTTTGAAAGAGCCTCCATCTTACGGCTTCCTGCCACATTCAGCTTTGCTTTCAGGGTACCGGGAACTGCGTCATAGCCCGCATGGACAATTCCGCTGTTGGCTTTTGAGGTGCCCTCACAGACATCCAAAGCCTTCTCCAGAACCACTATCCTCAGTTCCAGGCGGGAAAGCTCCCTTGCGATGGCGCATCCGCTTACCCCTGCACCGATAATCACTACATCATACATATCTTCTCCTTTCTCAAGATACCATAAACCTGATTACCCGTCCTCTTTTATGCATCTTACACGTCACATATCCATATAAAACAACTAAAACGGCCACACAAAAAGCTTCGCTGCTTCCCCCTTGCGTTGCCGTTCTTAAATCCGTTGCCTGAATTTTCAATTGGAATCTATACTGTTCTCACCATGTAAGAACTTCGTATCCATCTTCTGTCACTGCCACAGTAATCTCCCACTGTGCCGAAGGCTTCCCGTCCGCAGTGTAAACCGTCCAGTTATCTTCCTCATCTATATAAACCTCGCTGGTTCCCATGTTTACCATGGGTTCTATGGTAAATACCATTCCCGGCACCAGCAACATTTCCGTACCGGCCCTGGTCACATAGCTCACGAAAGGCTCTTCGTGAAATTCCAGTCCCACACCGTGGCCGCCAATCTCCACCACCACGCTGTAACCATTGGCCCTGGCATGGTCATGAACCGCCTGCCCCATATCTCCCATAAATCCCCAGGGCTTTACCATGGCAAGACCTCTCTCCACGCATTCTTTCGTGACTCTCACCAGTTTTTTCTTTTCCTCACTGACCTCACCGATACAGTACATCCGGGAAGAATCCGAAAAATATCCTTTGTATATGGTGGTTGTATCTACATTTACAATATCCCCTTCCTTCAAAACCCTGTCCCCGGAAGGGATTCCGTGACACACCACTTCATTGACGGAGGTACATACGCTTTTGGGAAAGCCCTCATAGTGCAGGGGGGCCGGAATACCTCCCAGTTCTTTGGTCATATCAGATACAAGGTCATCAATCTGCTGGGTGGTCACCCCAGGGCCTATCATATTTCCCACGGCATCCAATATGGCTACATTGAGCTTACTGCTCTCTCTGATGCCTTCAATCTGCTCTTTTGTCTTTATCATACTTCTGTCCGGCACCATATGCCCCTCCAGCTCATAGCGGTGGATTTTTTCATCCATAGCCATATGGCAGGTTTTATATTTTTTGCCGCTTCCGCACCAGCAAGGGGCATTTCTACCTATCTTCTCCATTTTTCCTTATACCTTCTTTTTCTTTAAATGCTTCCATAAACTGAGAAATATTGCTGCTTATGCTCCGCTTTTTGAATACCGCGGAACCTGCCACAAAAATATCTGCCCCGGCATCTATAATTTTTCTGACATTTTTCTTACCTACACCGCCGTCAACCTCGATCTTCACCGGCAGATGGCGCTCATCAATATAATCCCGAAGCTGCCGAATCCTGTGATAGGCCTCCGGCATAAACGGCTGGCCTCCGGCTCCCGGTTCCACGCTCATGATAAGAATCATCTCCACTTTGTCCAGATAGGGATAAACTGCCTCTATGGGAGTCTCCGGTTTGATGGAAATGCTGGCCTTTGCTCCAAGGGCATGAATGCTTCGAATAAGCTCTTTTACATCCTCTGCCGCCTCCAAATGAAAAGTAATGCCATCCGCGCCACACTCCACAAATTCCTTGATATGCAGTTCGGGATGCACAATCATCAGATGAACGTCAAAAAACTGCCTACTAGTCTGTCTGATAGACCGAATCAGAGGCATTCCAAAAGAAATACTTGGGACAAAAGTACCGTCCATAACATCTATATGAAGATACTCTGCGCCTGCCTGTTCTGTTTCCTTAATCTGTTGTCCTAATATGTTAAAATCTGCCGCAAGAAGAGATGGCGCTAAAATGTACATTTCTAATACCTGTATGCTTTCTGTAACCTGTTGCCCTGGCCCAGGCACCAATCAATCTGTGTAATATTCTATCACAACTGCTTCATATAATCAAACGAATAGTCCTTTGAGGTTTCTGCTTTGTCAGCGAAAAAAAAATTTACCCGTAAACAGGGAATTTTGGGTTCCCTTCTGTTTTTATGCTCTCTGGCTCTTATCCTGTCCCTGCTGTTTCTGGCAAACGACAGCCGCAGGTTTCATACTCTGGCAAAAGAATTGTTTTACTCAGAGCTTTCCAGCAATACTTTAAACCTGCACTATACATTAGCCTACCCGGAAAATTATGGTTTTCCCGCAGAAGTCTGCCTTCCCTCCTATGAATCAGATACCGATAACGGAAAAAATGAACTGGAATCCGCCCTTTTAAAGCTTTCCCGGATATCTCCTGAACGTCTTAATGAAAGTGACGCCTACACCTGGCAATTGTTAAGCCGCTACTTCACACTGCGTCTTAAGGGCACACCTTACTCGCATTACGACGAGCCTCTTTCCCCCTCCCAGGGAATGCATTCCGGCCTGCCCATCCTCCTTGCCGACTATACCTTTCGTTCCTCAAAGGATGTGGAAGACTATCTGCATATTCTGGACCAGACTGATACCTATTTTGAAGGGCTGATCCGGTATGAAAAAGAAAAATCCGAAAAGGGCCTTTTCATGTCCGATGCTGCTGCTCAAAAGATTATCGACGCATGCACGCTAATCATGGATAAAGCCTCCCTCTCTCAGGGCACTCACTTTCTCCACACAACCTTTGAAGAGCGTCTGGACGCTCTGGAAGAAGATGGCAGCATTACCTCCGACCAGAAACAGCACTGGATTTCCGAAAACGACCGGCTGCTTACCACCGTGGTCGCTCCTGCCTATGAAGAACTGGCCGATGCCTTTACCATCCTGAAAGGAAGCGGAAACAACTCCATGGGTCTGTGCTATTTCCCGGAAGGGCGTGCATATTACGAATATCTTCTTGCCTCCACCACAGGCTCTTCCCGAAGTGTTGCACAGGTCAAGGCTCTTCTCTGGGAGGATTTTCAACAAAATCTGACTTCTTTCATCCGTTTGCTGCAGGAACATCCGGAAATGGCCTCCAGAATATCCGGAAATGTGTCCGATGCTTTCCCCTACACCGCACCCGAGGAAATGTTGGCTGATCTGCAGAGCCGCATCAATGCGGATTTTCCTTCCTTTCCTCAATCAGAGGAGGATTTTACACCTGCCTGTACCATCAAAAGCGTTTCCCCCTCCATGGAAAACCACAGCAGTCCGGCCTACTACCTGACGCCTCCCATAGACGATATGAGCGCCAACATTATCTATATCAACCACAAAAATATGCCTGATGCCCTCACCCTGTATACCACACTGGCCCATGAAGGATATCCGGGGCATCTTTATCAGACTGTATACAGCCAGCTTTATTTAAGAGAACAGAATGCCTCCTGCCTGCGCTATCTGCTGCACTACGGCGGCTACACGGAAGGCTGGGCCCTCTATGCGGAAAATCTGTCCTATTACTATGCCCGCCAGATGGTACAGGAGACTCATCCGTTGGAAGCCTCCTGGTATGAGGCCTGCCGCCTGAACCGTAACCTCCAGCTGTGCCTGTATTCCCTTCTTGACATTGCTATCCATTATGAGGGAGCAACTCCTTCCCAAGTACAGGCAATTCTGAAAAAAATAGGAATTGTCGGTTCAGAAACCGTTACCGCCATCTACCAGTATATTGTGGAAGAGCCGGTAAACTATCTGAAATATTATCTTGGTTTTCTGGAATTTCTTGCTCTCAGAGAACAGGCAGTGAGAACATGGGGCGAAGACTTTAGCCTTATGCGTTTCCACCGTTTTGTCCTTGAAACAGGGCCTTCGGATTTCCAGGGACTTTATGACCGGCTGTCAGTTTACTGACAGTCGGTCTCCTCCATCATCCGCTCCACATATCCGCCGTCCCAGAGCAGAATTTTCAGCTTCCTGGCGGCCTCCACCGCCGGAGCTGTAAAATACTGGTTGGTCATCACCGCTCCCACCATCCGGTCGTAATAATCTCTGCCCGCATAGGCTTCCTGAATAGCCTTGACTCCCACCGCCGCCGCATAGCATTTACACTGGATGGCATAGGTCACGCCCTCCTTTTCCGCCAGAATATCGATTCCATAGTCCCCGCTGCCCCTGGTGACTTCCACCTCCGTAAAGCCCCTCTGTTCCAGCAGGTCAGCGCAAAAATATTCAAACTCATGGCCCTCCATGTCCTCAAAAATATCTGATTTTCTGCGCCGGCTCCAAAGGAACTTCCTGAAAAGCCATCCAATCAAAGCAGCCGCCAGCAGAACCGCAATAAGTACTATTATTCCCGTAACAATCCGTACATCCATCTCAATTATAGTAGGACTGTTGTCCTATAAACAGGACTGCAGCCTTTCATTTCTCCCTTTTTCGCTCTGCCCTCTCCCAGTTCAAGGGACACATTAATGCTTCCCGATCCGGTTCTTCGCACATACACCGCCATTTTTCCGGCAAAAGTTTCTCTGCTGCAGGAAGAAAAGGGAGTGACATCCGCCAGATTCCCGTTGTCCATTCCTGCCAGTTCCCCTGCGCCCTGAACCTGCACTTTGATCTCCCGATCGTCCCACACAGTTTTTTCGCCCTGTTCATCCACGAGCGTTACGAGAATCTGATAAAGATAACCGGCCTGTGCCGAACGTTCCTTCCACTCTGATTCTGAAAGAGGATCTTTCTCCTGCCACAGCTCCCAAGAAAGCTTTTGGGTCTCTCCTGTTGTTTTCAGGCTGCAGGCTCCCAGAATTTCTCCGTCCTTTCCGCAGCATACCGCTTCCAGGATTCCCGGCTCGTATTTTATACGGAAAAGGAAAGCTCCGTCAGAGAGATATTCGCTCTGACGTCCTGCCTCTCTGCCATTGCACTTCAAAACGATACTGGCTCCCGCAGGTGGATTGGCATAGCATTTTACCATGACATCTGCCCCCTCCGGATAGTTCCAGCTCTCACTCATAGGCAGCCAGCTCTCTTCTCTTCCGTCATACTGCCGGGTGGCAAGCTGCATGGTCAGCTCTTCGCACCAAAAAGCTTTCCGCCTGTAATACTCTGGTTTCCTGAATCCTGCAGTAGTCAAAATTCCTGCCTGAGAACCATGAATCGGCCATCCATGGGCCTCTCCCAGATAATCGATTCCGGTCCACAAAAACTGTCCGCAGATATAAGGATGATCGGTTACCGCCCGCCATGCCTCATAGCGGTGGCTGTTCTCACTTCCCAAAAAGGTCTTATGAGGGAACCTTTTGTGATCTTCCTCATACAAATGCTCTTTATAATTGTAGCCCACCACATCCAGCGCATCCAAAAATCCAATCCGGGAGGACAGCTCCGGAAATGCCGCAGCCAGTGTCACCGGGCGGCTCTCATCCTCCTGACGCACGATCTCTGCCAGATGCGCGGCAATCACCGAAAGTCTCTCCATATTGGGCTTATTCGTGTCATACAGCCGCTCCGCCTCCGGTTTATTGGCATCGTTATTTCCGGTCATGGTCTGAAACATGGGATGACAGTAGGGATCATTGGGATAATCAATCTCATTTCCAATGCTCCAGAGGATAACAGAGGGATGATTTCTGTCCCTGCGGACCATGGTCCGCAAATCCTTTTCATGCCATGCAGGGAAATCCTCAAAATACCCCTGATGCTTCGGCGGATAAACATTATGCCCCACCGACCATTTATTTTTGGGATTTTCCCATTCGTCAAAAGCCTCATCCATCATTAGAAATCCCATGGCATCGCAGAGAGCGTAAAGCTCCGGCATATGCGGGTTATGGCTGCACCTGATGGCATTACAGCCGCATTCTTTCAGTTCCTTAAGCCTGCGCTGCCATACCTCCGGGCTCATGGCCGCGCCAAGACAGCCTCCGTCGTGATGAACGCAGACTCCTCTTAGCTTTGTCTCCTTACCATTTAAGAAAAAACCTTCCTCCGGTCGGAAAGAAATGGTACGAATCCCCACCTTATCCTCATGAACCAGATATTTCTCCCCTCCGTCTGTCTGATACCAGGTCTGCATCCGGTACAGATAAGGCTCCTCTGGCGACCAGAGCCTGGCATTTTCTACTTTTCCCTCAAGCACCAGCCTGGCTGGCCCTGCGTTCCCCGCAAGAGCTTTTGTATCCCTTTCTACGGTTCCATATTTTTCCTCCTTTTTGGGAAAAACCTGGGGAGTAAGCTCTTTCTCTCCTGCAAGCCTTACGGCCTCATGACCATCCTCATCCAGAAGAACCGTCTCTATCCTGAGCCGCACCGCTTCCCTGCCCATATTTACCGGTTCATGGACAATCTCAATTTCCGCAGGCTCCCCTTCCGGCACTTCCTTTGTCCTGAATATGCAGCCATATTCCGCAGGATGCACCGCTTCCTCCACGGCAAGCCAGACCTTTCGGGTGATTCCGCTTCCGGTGAACCATCGGGAGTCCGCCAGCTCCGTATGTACCACTTTCACGCTGATCACATTGTCCATCTCCCCAAAAGCGGCAAAATCACTGATATCATAAGAAAATGCCGTATATCCATTGGGGCGTTTCCCCAGATAATAGCTGTTGCACCAAACCTGGCTGTTTTTGTACACGCCGTCAAAGTTTAAGCGAATCCTTTTTCCCCGGTACTCCTCCGGCAGGGAAAACCGGAGCCGGTACCAGCCAATCCCTCCGGCCAGATACCCCGTCCCACTGGAGTATTCTTTAGAAAAGGGCATTTCCACCGACCAGTCATGGGGAACCATTACCCTTCGCCAGCTGCTGTCATCATAGCCTTTGTACCATGCTTCCTCACATTCGCCCAGATGGAAGCGCCAGTTCTGTCTTAATTCTATTGTTGTTGTATCCATGTAATATCCTTTCCTCAGAAATTTTCAGAAATCTCCTGTTCTGCCTGATCAGCGCCTGTATATACTTCTTTAAACAATCCCCCTGCCATATACCTCGATCTGGCTGAGTGCCGGAAAAGGCGACGGGTCATCCGCCTTGATCAGGTTGCTGAGCTTAATCCATGTGATTTTCCTCGGCTCCATGGAAAGTACATGAGGAAGCTGGCTCTTTTCAAGCTCCCAGTCAACGCTTGTTCCGTCCGAAAAGGTCAGCGTCACCTGCTTCCACCAATTGTCATGAGGAAAATCCGCCCTTGTATACAATACAATCTTATCGGCCTCAACTTCCCGCCCGAAATCAACCGTCATTTCCGCGTCGTCTCTCCTGTTAATTCCCCATGACTCATAAGGCCATTCCCCGTGGGAACGGTTCTCACAGATTCCGTCAATGGCATTGCGGGCGGCAAACACCGCTTCTCCCCTGGTTTCCACATTGGCAAAGGCATGAGGATAGCAATGGGTATCCCCGTGCTGGTCACACACATTTAACGCCAGATTCCGATAGGCCGAAATCTCATCCTTTCTGGCCGTTCTTGCATACAAATAGTGTCTGTTTCCCGAAAACACCTTGGGAGAATAGCTGATCCTCTTTTCCCCAAAAGGAATCCTGTAGAGGAAATTATCTGTAAGATAGCAAAGCGCCGGTCCCATGGCGTCGTCTACCTGCAGCCATACATGGATATTTTTTTCGGAGGACTCCAGCACGATCATGTCCCCTTCCTTATACTCCGCCGTGCAGACCAGACTGCAGGCATCCTCGCCGCTGCTCACGCAGAGGGTCTTCCCATTCTGCTCCAAAACCTTCATTGATAAAATTGCCATAATCCTTACCCTTTTAACCTTTCCTGTCTGTGTTTGTATTTCCACAATTTTCTGATTTTACTTTACCTCTTCCTGTCAGGAGATGCAACATTTTCCGCAAAATAAAACCTGATCTCTCCCATACTTGTTCACACAGCAGTTCGTCTCGTCTAATCTATCAGATATTCACAGGGATAATAATCCCACAGGTAGGAAGAAGGAATCTTTTTTCCCTCGCAGTTTTGGATCCAGTCCTCATATTCCGGGTTTTCCCATACGGTTCCATCCTCAAACTCTGTCTGCCGGATACAGTAAAGCACCATGTCCACCCGATATGCCTCTCCTTCTCTGAGCTCGATAAAGCTCCAGGAACTGTCCACGTCAAAAATGGTTCGTTCATGTTCAGCCGCCTCCCCCGGCCCAAGAAGAACCCCGCTGTCTTTTACGGTGCAGGAATAGCTGCTTACCTTACTGGAATCAAGAGGATTCCAGTAAATCTTTAAAGGATTTCCCTGGCTGTCGTAAGCCAGCATTCCATATTCTATCCCTGTGATGGTTTTGTCCGTATCATTTGTGATGGTATACCAGAAAAACTTGCTTTTCTCATCTCCGTAGAAAAAGGTTCCTTCCTCCTGAGCGGACACGGCAATCCCCGCCGATACCCGCAGAGTGATTTTCTGCGCTTCTTCCCCTTCCTCCCTGAAAGTCTCCTGCATCAAGCTGTCATTCTCCTGTGGTCTGCTTTTGTTTTCATTTTGCAATTCCGCTTCGCTTTCATTCTGCTGTCCGCTCTCCTCCGGCTCCGGAACTGTTGCTGCAGACGTGGCAAAGAAAATTGTCACACTCAATATCAGGGCTGCCGCTGCCAGAATTGTGATCAGGGAAGTCTTTTTTATCTTCATGATTGCCTTAATCCTCTCCTCTATGGCATTTCTGCTAAAATTATTACTCAAAGGTATCAGGGCACTTTTCTTTTCTTCCATATGAATCAATGTCCTGGCATAGCAGGCCCGGTTATCCTCTCCAAAACGGCGCACCACAGTCTCATCGCAGGAGAGCTCCAAATCCCGGTTCGCCAGCACATACATGGCCCATACCAAAGGGTTGAACCAGTGAATACACAATCCCACGATCAGGACAAATTTCGTGGCTCCGTCCAGTCGTCTGATATGGACGAACTCGTGCTCCAAAACATAAGGAAGCTCTCTGCCCTCCTCCCACTTCGTAGTTTCAGGCATCAGTATCACCGGAACTATAAGGCCGTAGGTCAGCGGCGCCGAAATCCTCCCTGACTGCCGGATTTCAATCCTGCGTTTCATTGAATGGGCTGCCAGCCACCTGGCCGCCTCCTCATGAGTAACCGCTGTGGAAAAACGAAATTCTCTTCTCCATTTTAAATAGGAAAGAATAAAATATCCGGCACACACCAAAAATCCTATCAGCCAAATCGTCATCCATTTCAAATCTGATCTGCCTAAAGCTGTCCCCTCCAAAATCGGCCTGTCAGAAGTATTTCTGTCAGACGCAGCCTCCCTATCCGACGTACCTTCTGCATCCGGCATACTTTCCGTTATACCTTCCGCGTCCGGCATATCTTCTGCCTGCGAAGCATCCATCCTACCAGAATCATCTTGCCGGCCTGAAACTTCCTGTCCGTCATATACTCTTTCGTCCATAACCTTTGCAATACCGGGATTCCTTTGCAAAAGAGAATAGACACTGAGCTCCGAAGAAACAGAAAAGGGAACTGTCAGCCGAAAGAGCGCAATTCCCCACAAAAATAAAAACGTCTTTTTTGGCAGTTTATCCAGCAGTAATGCCCGGATCATAATCACCGCCAGAATAATCACAGACCCTCTCATGCTCATTTGCAATAAGCTCATAAGTCACCTCAACTTTCTATAGTAAACCTTCATGCACTGCTGGCGCGGCGCACCACCACATCAAACGCTGCCACGCTTCGCGAGTCAGCTTATTGAATGAAAGCCAATTGCTATTTATTCGCAGTCTTATCCCTGTTTTCTCCCAACACAGTACAAGACTGCGGTAGTTTTCCCTTTCTCACATACTACCACAGTCTTATATCATCGTCAACTCTGTTCCACTATATTATTTTTTACGGGTTCTGCATACACTTCACCTGATTCGCCAACCTGTAACCTACCCGAATTACCTCTTGATCGCCTCCGTCTTAATGATAAATTTCACGCTGCCATCCATGCCTTCCGGCAATCTGGTAAAGGTATTATAATCCTTTCCCGCATCGGCGACCGCTTTTAACCTGTCAACCACATCCTGCACGTCATCTCCGAAAAGCCCCGTCAGTTTGCTGATACCTTCCTCATCAAATTCAAACATACCGTCCATCAGGGCAAGGGCTCCCTCGTCCAGATCCCCCGCACCTTCATCCAGGGTCAGGACACCGTCCTTAAGGGTATTTACGCCATCCTTAAGGGTTTCCGCACCGTCGTTTAAGGTATTTGTTCCGTCTACTAACGCTGCCGTGCCGTCTTTTAACTCAGTTGCTCCACTTCGAAGTTCTGAAGTTCCACTCTTTAATTCTGTTGCCCCACTTCGAAGCTCTGAAGTTCCATTCTTTAATTCTGCCGCTCCGCTCTTTAACTCCTCAGCGCCACTCTTTAATTCTGATGTGCCACTCTTTAACTGTTCTGCACCGGCTTTCAGGTTCCCGGTTCCATCCGCCAGACGCCCAGCTCCTTCATTTAATGCTGTTATCCCCTGCCTCAAGTCATTGGCTCCGCCATCCAATTCCTGTGCTCCCGTGACAGCGGCAGCAGTCCCGAATTTCAGTTGATTGGCGCCAGCACTCAGCGCCTGTAATCCACCCTCTCCTGTCAGCTCTTTGGCGCCTGCCGCGAGCTCTGCCAGGCCATCATCCAGCATATCAACCCCGTTTTTCAGCTCACCCAGGCTCGCCAACAAGACCTGTGCCTGATCAGGGTTATTCTTTAGCATGCCAAGTATTTGTTGCAGCAACGCAGCCAACTGTTCGGAGGACTCCGCCTGTGCCGTGCTGGCAATCAACTGCTCGGAAGCCGCCATATAAGACGCCATTGCTTCCTGCACTGCCCCCTCGTCAACGGTCTGCACATCCATGGTCTGCGTCAACGGCCTTTCCACTTCCACTGTTACCGCAAGTTCCTGTGTTTCATAATTGGTTGTTGTATCTGTTGATTCGCTCTCATAAACCTCCGGCTCCCCATTCTCATCCTCTCCTTCTCCCAGAGTTTGAACACTGGTGACCGTTGTGGTAATGACCGGCACATCCACCTGAGCTGTTGTCTCCTGACTGTAAACTTCCGTCTCCCCTGTCAATGCCTCTACGCTATATTCTGCGGGTGTGCAGGCATCAAGCAGCCTCTCCTGTGCCGCCTGACAGGCCGCCATGGCCTGAGCTGCCTGGGCCTGGGCTTCCTGGGCCTGAGCCTGGGCCTGGGCCAGCTCAGCCTCGATGGCTTCCTGCATTTCCTGGGCATTCTGTGTGTCACTGCTTATGGCAGCAAGCAACCCATCATATAAACCATCCACCTTTGCTCTCAACTGTCCTGAACCAGCTTTCGCCTGCTCTATACCAGCCTGTAACCCCTGAGCCCCTTTCTGGGCATCTGACAGTCCAGCCGCCAGCGCTTCTGCACCTGCATCCAACTGCTTTGCGCCATTGATCAAATTTCCTGTTCCCTCTGTCAGTTTGGTGCTCCCATCCTGCAGAGCACCTGCGCCTGTGGTAAGCTCCAAAGCGCCGTTTTGCAGTTCCACGGTTCCATCCAACAGAGCTGAACTGCCCTCTAAAAGCGCCTGGGCGCCTGTACTAAGCTGTCCGGTTCCGTCATTCAGCCGGGCAGCGCCGTCATCCAACTGTGCGGCTCCATCGCTTAGTTTTCCTGCTCCATCATCCAACTGCACAGTGCCATCGCTTAGCCTTCCTGCTCCATCATCCAAAAGCACCGACTTCTCTGCCAGCTCCTGTGTCCCATCCTTCAGCTCTACCGTACCGTCCCACAGCTCATTTGTGCCATCAAGAAGCTCCCCTGTGCCGTCCTTCAGTTCACTAGTTCCATCCTTTAACTCTGTGGTGCCATCCTTCAACTCATTGGACGCTTCCTGAAGATCATCCATGGAGTCATTCAATTCCGAAAGATCAAAGGAGTCCGTCAGGTTAATCTCGGAAAGAATATCACTCATCGCCACCGTCATGGTCATTCCCAGCTCAAAGTTTTCCGCGTCCGCCGTGATCTCAATATAATCCGGTATCTCCGCATCCTCCAGCTTTTCCCTGTCCGCTTCATCCTCAATTTTATCCTTAAGCTCCTCTATATCAATGCTCTCCTTAAGTCCCGGAAAGGCAATGCCAACCACCACGCTGTTATTCCCCTCTGACAGCAGCCTTGCATTGGTCACTTCAATATTGGAAAAGGTGTCCTGAGGAAGCACCATTCCCGAAAGCATGGCAAAAGGAACTTTGATTTCCTGCTCTTTCCCTCCGATTTCCACCATCTGGGTTTCCTTATTTTCATAATCCATACGGATGGTGACTCTGCCGCTCTTTCCGGCCAGTTCCTCCGGTGAAATGTCCCTGCCGTCCAGCTGATAGGAAAGCTTTACCTCCACGGGAACCTCTTTCTCCGTACTGCCTCTGTAGTAAATATCCGCCCCGTCTGCCTGCCATGTGATATTGCCCTTTGCATCCTTGTCAAAAGTTTCATAGCCCTTTACATTTTCAATATCTGTCAGATCGCTGCAGTCACTCAGCCTCTGCCCTCCTTCGCTGTTTTTCAGCCAGTCGCTGACGATTACCTGACTTACACTGCCCTTTGCGTCTGCCAGCACATAAACGGTCTCCTCTTTTCCGGCTTCCCTGCTGTGGGAAGGGTTCACCTGCGCATTTAATACCTGCTGCAAAACCTGCTCCTGATTTTCATCTGTAATCACAGATGTGACGGCAGAAGCACTCTCCGTCTCCGCTCCCCCGCAGGCCGTAAGAATCATTGCCGAGCAGAGGACAAAGCTTACAGCCTGGCTCATTGCCCTGGCTCCTCCGGCGTTTTTCATTGTCCGATGTGATTTTCTGTTAATTAATTTACTGTTTCTATTCATATTAAAAATGCCTCCTGTTCTATCGAATGATTTTTACTTTTCCTATTGCAATAAGCTGACTCGCGCGGCGTGAGCGCGTTTGCTTTTCAGTCCGCTTCTCATGATCAGTCCGTCAAATACCATAAACATGGACGGCAGGATGAAAACAACGGACACCATGCTGATCAGAGCGCCCCGGGCCATAAGCGTACAGAGAGAGCTGATCATATCTATGTTGGAATACAGGCCCACTCCGAAGGTTGCCGCAAAGAAAGATAAGGCGCTGACCAGAATCGACTTCACACTGCTCTGACAGGCAATGGCAACCGCATCCTTCTTTTCCACACCCTCAAACCGTTCTTTCCGGTATCTCGTAGTCATTAAGATGGCGTAATCCACGGTAGCGCCAAGCTGGATCGTCCCAATTACCACCGATGCGATAAAGGGAATTTCTGTTCCCGTATAATAGGGAATCCCCATATTTACAAAGATTGCCATCTCTATCACCGACACCAGAATCACCGGCAGGGAAATGGATTTAAACACCAGCATGATGATGATAAAAATCACCCCGATGGAAACCACGCTCACCGTACTGAAATCCTTATCCGTAATTTCTATCAGATCCTTGGTGCAGGGGGCCTCTCCCACCAACATTCCCTTGTTGTCGTAGGATTTGCAGATGGCGCTCAGACTCTCACACTGTCTGTTCACCTCCTCAGAAGCTACTTTATACTGAGAACCGATGAGAAGCAGCTGCCAGTTCTCATTTTCCAGAGAGCCGGTCATATCCGAGGGAATAAATTCCGACGGGATTGACGCACCCTTGATGGCATTAAGTCCCAGCACCCAATTGACGCCATCTACCTTTTTCATGTCTTCCGTCATATGCTTCACATCCTTATCCACAAGGTCTGCGCTCAGCAAAAGCATATGGGTTGCATTCATGTCGAAGCATTCATTCAGCTTATCATTCGCAACGATACTTGGCAGATCTCTGGGAAGGGTTTCATCCAGATTGTAGTAAACCTTTGTATTTTTATAGCCAAACAGGGCCGGGAACAGCAGGAGCACAAACAATGCGATAAATATCCGGTAGTGCCTTGTGACAAATGCACCGATTCCCTTCATATCCGGAAGCAGAGCCTTATGCCTGGTTTTTTTCAATGCTTTATCAAAGACCAGAATCATAGAAGGAAGAATCGTAATGCAGGCGATCACTCCAATCACCACTCCCTTTGCCATAACAACCCCCAAATCCATACCAAGGGTAAAACTCATAAAGCACAGGGCTATAAATCCGGCCACTGTTGTCATGGAACTGCTCACCACTGAGGTAACAGTCTCTCCGATGGCTTTCGCCATGGCCTCCTTTTTATCCGGTATCCGAGTATTCTGATCCTGATAGCTGTGCCACAGGAAAATGGAATAATCCATCGTAACTCCAAGCTGCAGTACTGCGCTCAGCGCCTTGGTAATATAGGAAATCTGCCCCATAAAGATGTTGCTTCCAAGGTTATATACAATCGCCATCCCTATACTTAACAGAAACAGAAACGGGATCAGGAAGCAGTCCATAGTCAGGGACAACACCAGGCAGGAGAGCAGAACCGCAATACAGACATAAATGGGAGCCTCCCGCTCCGAGAGATTCTTCGTGTCGGTGACCACCGCCGACATTCCGCTCAGGAAACAGTTTTTATCTGCCACTTTCCTGATATTCTCTATGGCCTCCATAGTTCCGTCCGCCGATGTGGTCTCGTCAAATATGATTGCCATCATGGTGGCGTCACCGCTGTTAAAGGCCTCATACAGCTCATCCGGCATTATTTCCATGGGAACCGAAAGATCCATGACCGAATCATACCAGATAACCTTTTCCACATGCTCCACCTGCTCGATATCCGATTTCAGCCTGGAGACATCCTTCGGAGCCATCCCCTCCACCACAAACATGGAAAAGGCTCCCGTTCCGAATTCGTCAACCAAAATATCCTGTCCCACCATGGTTTCAATATCCTTTGGAAGATAAGAAAGGATATCATAGTTGACCCTGGTACTTACATATCCCAGAAAGGAAGGAACCAAAAGCACCAGACTCAGGATCAGAATCGGTATCCTCAGCTGAACAACCCTTTTTCCGAACTTTTCCATTGTATACACTCCTTTTCATTATGACCGTTGGTCACTTTTTATATTATGCATTATGGCACAGAAATGACCATTGGTCAATTGCGGAATTATAAAATAAATATTAAAGGAAAATAAAAATGGTGTTAGTCAGGAAATGGGGTGATGAGAAATTAAAGTCCAGATTATGGGACATTAAATTTGTTACTATAAAGTCAT
>ERZ808046.243-NODE-243-length-65470-cov-7.321671_pt1 | contig 65470 bp, 62 predicted proteins | sample MGYA00380196_ERZ808046 | MGnify/ENA primary metagenome ERZ808046 (study PRJEB31490, sample SAMN06133421) | mouse gut metagenome | isolation source: Z6_2 | host: mice | place: China: Chengdu | collected 2015-05 ... | reverse complement strand
AGCAGTACACAGATCCTAAGATCAGAGAAGAACCGCCATGGAGAACTGGGGAAATATCTGGAGAGCATCCACCACAGGATGTCACTGCAGAATAAAAAGAAAGTGTATTTTGAGACACAGATCAGGGGATTGTAAAAACCGTTTCAGAAGCACGAATAGGAGTCTGCGCAAAAAAGGAAACGGATGTGCAGGAAGAAGGAAAGTAGTAAAGTATAAAAAACAGTCTGCAATTCCTATTTGATAAAAACGTCTATGGTGGATTCTGACCAGTCAAACCCGAAAGTAAAGTTACACTATCAGAGTAAAGGTGTGGTATTGATTACTGGCTCTTTTTCTGCTACAATTCTGATTAGAGTTTCAAATAATGTGTAGATATAATTTGAAATTCTAATCAGAAGAAATTTTATATAAGAATTAATAAATATACTTTTGGAGGAAAAAGGATGAATGGGGCTTATGAAAATAGATATATAGCATTCTTGGATATTTTAGGATTTAAAAATATGGTTTATCAATCTGCAAACAATCCGCAGATATTGAATTTGATAAATTTGGCATTAAATTATACGAGAAAAGTTCAACTGGAAAATTATGATGGAGAAATGCCAATGTCAGATTTAGGAAAGCAAGTATCTGTTTTTTCAGATAGTATTGTTATCTCGTATGAGATGAAAAGACCAGGATCAGGATTTTTTGTATTGCTGGATTTGGTTTATTTATGTAATGATTTACTAGGGGTGGGTATACCTGTTCGGGGAGGCGTTACTGTTGGACAGTTGATACATGAAAACAATAAATGTTTCGGACCGGCTATGGTAGAGGCATATAGTATGGAATCCGATTTAGCAATTTATCCGAGAATAATTGTTGACCCGAAGGTCATTGAGTATGATCTTCAATATAGAGGAAAAAATAATACCATAGAATTCGAAAGGGAATTTCTTAATAATCTTATAGATGTGGATGACGTTGATAAAATGATTTATTTAGATTATTTAAGTCAATATAGTGAATTTAATGATTTAGAAACATATAATGTATACATTAATTATGTTAGGAATTTTATTAATGAATCGTTAAAGATATATTGTAATAATCCTCAAATTGCAGTTAAATATGAATGGTTGAAGAAGTATTATAATAAAACAATGGTGAAAGTATTTGGTGAATCGAATCCATTACTAATATTGTAAGTTTAAAAATATTAATCATTATACATAAAAGCGTTTGTCAGAAATGGCAGGCTCTTTTTTTCGTGGGAGAAAGGCGGGTGAGGGTTCGTGGTATCCAGGATTCAGGGGATTATGGTGGAGATCGGCGGGGATACTACGAAGTTCTCCACGGCGCTTTCAAAGGTGAATAAGGAAATCCGGGACACGCAGGCGCAGTTGAAGGATGTAAACAAGCTGTTGAAGCTGGACCCGGGCAATGCGGAGCTGATGGCGCAGTTTTGTCCCAGGCGGTCGGTGAGACGAAGGAGAAGCTGGATGCTTTGAAGCTGGCGGGGCAGCAGGCCAATGAGGCGCTGGCAAAGGGGGAGATTTCCAGGAGCCAGTATGATGCCCTGCAGAGGGAGATTGCGGAGACGGAGCAGGCCCTGCGGGATCTGGAGCGGCAGGCGGAGCAGTCTTCGGTGGCTTTGCAGAAGTGTGAATCTGGTTTGCCATTCAAAGTTGGAAAAAATGATCAAGACCTTCAGGGAACATTTTCAGTGTTTGCACTGAGTTTTGCAGAAGTGAAACAATTAACATTGGGCGTGGCTTTTCCGTTTCCAATCGGAAGGGATTGTGAAAATTTTATCAGATATACGCAGAAGATCAAATTGGTCAGACGCTTTCTGACCAATTCTCAAATCTTCTTGATTTTTATGGAATTGAGGCTGCACAAAATCATTGGGGGCTGAAGGATTTCAAAGCCATTTCCGCTGATGGTGTAGTGTATGATGTGGTGGACAGTTACAGATCGCTGTTGGAGAAGGTTATGCGGTAACAGGCACGCCGGTATGCAATGTCTTGTCTGCCATAACATTTCTCCGCAGCTCTCTAAGAAAATATTCGATTACTCCTGCCGGTAATTCAGCCACAGATTTGGTTCGTCAGGATAATAAGTGGCGTTGGAGAACACGGTGCCGTCGGGAAGTATGACCGTTTCTGCCCAGCCAATATGATCAATTGAGCCGCCGATCAGGACGATGTGGCGGGTGCCGTCCGGATCTTCGCTTTCATACCGGTAGCAGGTGGTTTCTGAACACTGGTCAGTGATATCCGTATAGGAACCGTCCAGAGTAAAATAAACGCGGCCGTCTGTGATGACCACCGGATCTACGGCGAATCCGGTGTCCACAGAGACGACATCCTCGCCATATTCATTGATATACTGCATGATCTTGCCGCCTCCCAGCATGGGGAAGATCTTCTCTTTGTAGGCAAACCCGGCCAGTGCCGCTGCGGTCGCAATGGCCGCTGCCACAAGCGGAAGCCGGAGCCGCCTGGGTCTCTTTCTGGTGGAGACCGGTATTTTTTCGGGATCTTCTATGTGAGCAGTCAGTACAGACAAGATTCGCTCCCGGCTCTCATCCGGCAGTTTTAGACAGCGAAAAGTCCGTTTCCAGTGTTTTTTCATAAACCTTCCCTCCTTAATTGTTTTTTCAAAAGTTTTCTTGCCCGATGCATCCGCATGGAAACGCCGGAAGGACTGATCTTCAGAAAATCGGCGATCTCGGGAAAGGTATATCCTTCGTAATAGTGAAGATAGATGACAACCCGGTATTTCTGCGGAAGCTCCATGACAGCCTGGAACAGTTCCCGGTCTTCCGGGTGCTGAAAAGGGATATCATCATCTATGGGAACAATCCGGCTGCGCCAGACCGATCGAAGCTGGTCTTTGCAGCAGTTGACCGCAATTCGGATCAGAAATGCCCGTTCGCTGCCGGGTTTTGGCAGCGCTTTTCCGTCAATTATCTTTAAAAACACCGTCTGAACCAGATCTTCGGCGTCCTGGGGCGAGCCAAGGTAGCTGTATGCCAGCCGGTAGACCATGTTGGAATATTTGTGAAACAGAGTTAGAATCTGTTGTTCGTCCATGGGCGGTATCCTCCTTTGTGTTTTTGAGATCTCATATAAAAAACGAATGAAAAGGGGAAATCAGCACATTTTTCTGAAAATAAAAATTGGTTGGGGCTGCTCAGGGAGGATACGGTTTACACGGTGCCAATGGCTGGATATCGGTAGTGTACAGCGCATATTCCAAGAGCAGATTTTTATAGTATAATAGAAAAAAGAGAAACTGTAAAAGATTTAGAAAAATCCTGTAACGAAACTTTGATTTTTCGGATATATAGAGGAAAGTACCAAAAAAACTGCCCCGGAGGGAGGTGAACGCCCTGAATCAGATTGAGGAAGCCTATACGCAGCATGCGAAGGATGTATACCGGTATCTGCTCAGTCTGTCTCATGATGCGGATCTGGCGGAGGAACTGACCCAGGAGACATTTCTGCGGGCCATGGGGAACATCGGAAGCTATGACGGCAGCTGCAAGCTGTCCGTATGGCTCTGTCAGATCGCCAAGCATCTCTGGTATCAGTGGGTGGACCGGCGCGCCCGCTGGAAACAGGTGGAGCTGACCGAAGAGGTGCCGTGCCGTGATTCTCCGGAGAAAGCCACGCTTTTCTATATGGAGAAGACGGAGCTTTACCGGGCGATCCACGGGCTGCCGGAGCCCATGCGGGAGCTGGTCCATCTGCGGCTGACCGGGGAATTTACCTTTGCGGAGATCGGCAGGATCATGGGGAAGAGTGAAAACTGGGCGCGGACCACCTTTTACCGTGCCAAACAGAAAATCATGGAAGAAATGGAGGGATCAAAATGAAGTGCTGCATTGTAAGAGACCTGCTGCCGGGCTATGTGGACGGTCTGAACAGCGAGGAGACCGATGCCGAAGTAAAGAAGCATCTGGAAGACTGTGCGGACTGCCGGAAGATCTGTGCGCAGATGTCGGCAGAACTTCCAAAGGAAACGCTGCCGGAGAAAAAAGAAGTGGATTTTCTGCTGAAGCTGAAAGTAAGGATACGGCAAAAACATGTCTGTTATGCTTTTCTGATCGGTGCTTTTCTGATCTGCGTCACCAGTTTTCTGAAAGACTTTGCCATTCCGGTTGCTTATAATCCGGAGAAGATGACGGTGGAGGTGTTTCAGACCAGTGAGTATCATCCGACGCAGCGCTCCGGTGCAGAGACGTCTTGGTCTGCCAGCGCAGAAGCAGTGGTCGAAGAAGAATCCGATGTGGTGGAGGAGATCCAGCTGGTGCTGAAAGAATGTGTCAGAAGCGACGGCCTTACATCCCGGGGCAGGACGATCGAGCGGGACGGCGAGAAAGTACGTGTGGTCTATTACTGCTATACCAGAAGCCTGTGGAACAGCCTGTTTCATCCGGGGGAAAATGGATTTGTGAATTCTTCTGCCAGCACAGGCGCCATTTATGAGGCGGAGTTTTTCAGGGACCCCGTGGAAAATTACGAGCCCAGAATGCGGGAGATCTATTACCTGCCCATGGGAAATATGAACCGGCTGAGCCTGCTCTCCAACGAGGAGTTTGAGGCGCTGAAAGAGGATGCGGTGCTGGTATGGAGTGGAAAGATTTAGACGCAAGTAGAAAGGAGAAAGAAACGTTATGTTTTATATTGTTTATCTGGCAAGTATGGTGGTGTATCTGATTTGTGGAATCCGCTGGGATCGGATGCTTAATTTCTGGGACCCGATTACGCTGGAATTTCTTGTATTTCCCTGTATTCTGATCCTGTTTGTCACGGGATCCTTCCAGGCTTTCGGCAGAGCGTTTTTAGTTGCCTTTGGAAAGAGGGAATATGAGACGTCTCAGTACCGGGAAAGTCTGCTGTCTGTGAATATGGTGATGGGGACGGCGTCTGTATTCGGAGGGATCTGTTTTCTGATCGGGATATCCAACAGCATCCGCTCTCTGGACTGGTCGGAACTGGACAATATCGGCTGGCTTTTTCTGGATCTGAGCGTGGCTGCGATCTCTCTGTTCTATGCGCTGCTGATCTGCATGATTCTGCTGCCGGTGTGTTTTATGCTGAAAAAAGAACTCTGCAGGAAAGTGGCTCCCGATACAGAGATCTGATACAGCATCTGCTGAGAAATGTGGAAAAAACAGGGCATATGCGCTCTGTTTTTTCCGTTGGACCAATTTACCTTATGCTGGGAAAATGAAAGGCATAACCTGTGTATGACAAATGTGTTCTCAGATATGGATTCGCCTGTGAACGGATCAAAAAAGGAATAGGAACAGGGTTGTATCAGAAAGAAAGCAGTGGCCGGAGCATGGAAAACATCCGATGTGAAATCACCGGAGGATGAACCGGATTTGTAACCGTTCAACTTTTCTAAAATCCTTGCTATTTTCTCAATGTTTTAGTATAATTCTAACAGAAGGGTTAAACGAAGCGGTTTTTCCCTTTGTGAATATCCTTCAGTCTCTGACTGCAGGATGACAAAATGTATTGGAGGAGATTGCTAATGAACGTGTACACAACAGACAGTATCCGCAACGTGGTTCTTTTAGGACATGGCGGGAGCGGCAAGACCAGCCTGGTCGAAGCGATGGCGTATGTATCCGGCCTGACCGGACGGATTGGAAAGGTGACCGATGGAACGACCATCAGTGACTATGATAAGGAAGAGATGAAACGCAAGTTCTCCATCAATACTTCTGTCGTACCGATTATCTGGAAAGATACAAAGATTAATATTTTAGATACTCCCGGATTTTTTGATTTTGTCGGAGAAGTGGAAGAGGCAGTGGCGGCGGCTGACGCGGCTGTGATTGTAGTATCCGGTAAGGCAGGCGTGGAAGTCGGGACAGAGAAAGCATGGGAGCTGTGCGAGAAATACAAGCTGCCCCGGATGTTCTTCGTCTCCGATATGGACGTGGACAATGCTTCCTTCCGTGAGGTGGTGGAGACGCTGACCGAGCGCTACGGCAAGAAGATCGCACCGTTCTATCAGCCGATCCGTGAGAACGAAAAGTTTGTAGGCTATGTCAATGTCATGAAGATGGCAGGACGCCGTTTTACCGGCATCGGAGAGAGAGAAGACTGTGAGATTCCGGAGTATTGCCAGGCGAATCTGGATATTTACCGGGAAGCAATGATGGATGCAGTGGCGGAGACCAGCGAAGAATTCATGGAGCGTTATTTTGCTGGAGATGAGTTCTCTGTGGGAGAGATCCGTGCAGCCATGAAGATGAATGTGGATGATGGAAGCATTATCCCGGTATCCATGGGTTCAAGTACCGAACTTCGCAATATTCACAATATGTTAAATGATATAGTGGAGCTTTTGCCGTCTCCGGATAAGAAGGAGTGCGCGGGCATCAACACCAAGACCAATGAGATCTTCCAGGCGGATTATAATTTCTCAAAGGCAAAGTCTGCTTATGTCTTTAAGACCATCGCAGACCCGTTTATCGGAAAATATTCTCTGATTAAGGTTTGTTCCGGCGTTATCAAGTCCGATGATACCCTTTACAATTCCTCCACGGAGACCGAGGAGAAGCTGAACAAGCTTTATATGATGCGGGGCAACAAACCCATTGAGGTGAGTGAGCTTCATGCAGGTGATATCGGCGCCATCGGTAAGGCAAACTGCAAGACCGGCGACACCCTGTCCACCAAGGCAGTTCCGGTGGTGTTCGGCAAGACCGAGATCTCCAAGCCCTATACATATATGGCATACAGAGCGAAGAAGAAGGGCGACGAAGACAAGATCTCCCAGGCACTGGCGAAGATGATGGATGAAGATTTGACGATCAAGGCGGTCAATGACGCGGAGAACCGTCAGACCCTTCTCTACGGCATGGGCGACCAGCATCTGTCTGTGATTGTCAGCACTCTGGCAGAGAAGTACAAAGTAGAAGTGGAGTTGGATAAGCCAAAGGTAGCATTCCGCGAGACTCTTCGGAAAAAATCGGACGTGGAATACAAGTATAAAAAGCAGTCCGGCGGACACGGACAGTATGGTCATGTCAAGATGACCTTTGAGCCCTCCGGCGATCTGGAGAGCCCCTATGTGTTCGATCAGATGGTGGTGGGTGGTGCCGTGCCGAAGAACTACTTCCCGGCAGTGGAAAAGGGAATTCAGGATTCCGTCACCAAAGGTCCTCTGGCCGGATATCCGGTGGTGGGCGTAAAGGCCGTACTCTACGACGGATCCTATCATCCGGTGGATTCCTCTGAGATGGCGTTTAAGACGGCTGCAGTGCAGGCATTTAAGAAAGGCTTTATGGAGGCATCTCCGGTACTCTTAGAGCCGATTGCCACCATGACGGTACTGGTGCCCGACAAGTATACCGGTGATGTTATGGGCGACCTGAACAAGAGAAGAGGCCGTGTGCTGGGGATGAACCCGGCAGGCGCAGGCAAGACCGAGGTAGTGGCAGATGTGCCGATGATGGAGATCTTCGGCTACAACACGGATCTTCGTTCCATGACCGGAGGAAGCGGCGTATATTCCTATGAATTTGCCCGTTACGAGCAGGCTCCTTCGGATGTACAGGAGAAAGAAGTGGCAGCGAGAGCTGCGGAAGCATAAAAAGAAAGAGGCAGGGGCTGTCGTGTATGCGGCGGTCCCTTTTTGTTTATTTTACACTGTCTGTACGCTTGTCTGGTACAAAGGTTCCTTTATGGGTTTTTTGGAAAAATTCGCGGTGTCAGGCAGGACAAGGACCGATGTGCCTGCAGGGCTAGAATTTCCGCTGCTCCCGATCACATGTTAATAAAGCGCTAAGAAAATCTTGACAGGACCTTGCGGGAAAGGGATAATGGAGAGGAGTGAAAAAACAGGGAGCGTGGTTTGGTGTGAAAAAATTTGTGGAGATCTGTGCAGGCAGGATATGGCTTTTGGTGAGATGGCTGGTGCTGGCAGGAATGACAGGAGCTTTGCTGGGGGTACTGGGCGGATTGTTCGGGAGAAGCATTACGCTGGTGACGGATTACCGGGTCAGCCATCCGTGGATGTTGTATCTGCTGCCTGCTGCCGGCCTTGCGATTGTGGGCATGTATCGTCTGGATCCTTATAAGACCGGTACCAACCGGGTGCTGGAAGGCATCCAGTCAGGCGCTTTTATTCCCCTTCGGACAGCGCCTCTGATTGTGGCTTCCACCGTGCTGACCCATGCATTCGGCGGCTCCGCAGGCCGGGAAGGAGCGGCACTGCAGCTTGGAGGGAGTGTGGCAGGAACCCTTGGAAAATGGTTAAAGCTTGGAGAATATGATCACCGGATTATGATTATGTCCGGGATGAGCGCAGGATTTTCGGCGCTTTTTGGTACTCCCTTAACGGCGACCATTTTTGCCATGGAAGTGACCAATGTGGGAATCATGCAGTATGCGGCGCTGGTCCCCTGCTGTGTGGCGGCACTGGCCGCGAAAGAAATGGCAGAATTTTTAGGCGCTCACGGAGAGCACTTTACACTTCCGTCTGTGGCAGCGTTTGGCTGGAAAAATGCGCTGCTGGTCATTGTGCTGGCCTTGTGCTGTGCGGGAGTCAGCATATTGTTCTGTACCATGCTGCATCAAATGGAGCATCTGTATAAAAAATGGATTCCCAACGAGTGGTTCCGGGCAGCAGCAGGAGGATGCCTGGTGATACTTATGACGGTGTTATTGGGGACGACCGATTATCTGGGAGCCGGGATGCCAGTGATCGAGCTTGCCATGGAAGGAAAAGTGATCGCAGGGGCATTTCTTTTGAAGATGGTCTTTACCGGAGTGTCTTTGGGGAGCGGATATCGGGGAGGAGAGATTGTGCCGTCTCTGTTTGTCGGGGCCACTTTTGGCTGCCTCTTTGGGCAGGTGACAGGGATGTCCCCGTCTCTGGCGGCGGCATGCGGCATGGCATCCGTATTCTGCGGCGTGACCAATTGTCCCATCTCTTCCCTGCTTCTAAGTTTTGAACTGTTTGGATTTGAAGGAATGCCGTTTTTCCTTCTGTCTGTGTGTATCAGCTATCTGGAGTCCGGGTATTACGGGCTGTATCACAGCCAGAAGATTTTTTACTCCAAGACCAATCTTCAGTATATCAATACCCATACAAAAGAGTAGATTTTTCCGAAAACGGCAGTCAGTGATTACAAAACGCTTTTCAAATCAAATTCAAGAAGCTGACAGCATAGTAATAAAGAACGAAAATTTAAAAAGCAGATGTAGAATTTTTCAGGAGGAGGAATTTTTATGGATAGAAAAGCGACGGCCAAAGAGACGTTGACGATTATGGAGCGGGGGTATTATGAGGTAAACAAAGTGCGTGTGGATATCAAAGATTTACAGGCACACGCTGTAAAAGGAAGCTTTCTTTTGACGCCTGAACAGGGGGAGCAGATTTTAAAGGAGTATGGAAAAACCAGAGAAGATCAGAATAAAAAGACTGCTTTTATGACCTGGAACAGTTCTTCGGTGGAAGCGATTCTTCGGCTGACTGGGGAAGGGAAACCGGCATCTATTCTGAATTTTGCCAGTGCGAAAAATCCGGGCGGCGGATTTATCAACGGGGCCAAGGCTCAGGAGGAAAGTCTGGCTGCGTCCAGCTGCCTGTACCGGACTCAGCTTGCCCATGAGGAGTATTATGTAAAAAATCGGGCTTTTCGCTCTATGATGTATACTGATCATGCTATTTTTTCTCCGGATGTGGTCTTTTTCCGGGATGAGAGATTTTGTCTTCTGGAACAGCCGGTGACGGCTTCTGTCCTGACCCTGCCGGCGGTCAATATGGGGCAGGTTCTGTTAAAAGGGGAGGATACGGTTCTGGCAGAGGAAGTCATGAGGCGCCGTATGAAGCTGTCTCTTGCCATTTTTGCATGGCAGGGCTGTGAACATCTGATTCTCGGGGCTTATGGCTGCGGTGTGTTTCGCAACGACCCGAAGAAGATTGCCCGGTGGTGGAAGGAACTTCTGTACGAAGATTTCGCGGGAGTTTTTGAGACCGTGATTTTTGCAGTGCTGGACCGTTCTGCGGCAGGAAACTGTATCAAAGCGTTTCAGGCTGAATTCTGACGGATAAGCGAAAAATAAAGCAAAAGATCTGCCGCCTGTTTTCTGGCAGCAGGCGGCATAACAGCAAAGGGCGGAAGGGAGGTCAGCTTCCCTTCCGCATCATTTTCTGAGCCTTTTGAAGTGTCTCATCCATCTTCCTTTTTTCTTCCTCGCTCTTTCCTTCCTTCATGATCTCGAAGATCATCTGAAATTCTTCCGGTGTAAACTGCAGGTTCTGTCTGCTGGCGGACGCCACTGCGCCGAACAGGATCGGCATGGCCTGTTTTTGATTTTTTCCTTCGATTTGTTCCGCCAGTTTTAAGAGAAACGTGAGCTTGGCAGGAGCGATGTTCTTGATGCGCGGGTCCTGAAACCATTCCGGTATATTCATGTACTGTCCTCCTTTTGACCGGCTGTGAAGGCAGAGGAAAAGCCTTCAAACATATCCCGGTACATATCCATATTTTCAAAAATATCAGCAAACTGCTCCATCTGGGACTGTTCCTCCGGAGGGAGCAGTCCTTTCATACACTGCATCAGATTCCCCATATCTGGAGATTTCTGGATGGGGGGATTCTGGCTAAAATATTCGATGGTTTTCTGAAGTTCCACCCATTTGATGTAGATTGCCAGCATTTTCTGCATGCTGGAAGGAAGAAAGGGCAGGAAAGCTTTGAGCATCTGCAGCTCTTTTGGAAGGATTACTTCATCGAATGTCATGGCAGATTGCTCCCTGCGTCTTTCTTCAATATATGAACGGTCATCGGAAATCATGCGATTTCCGGGGCCGGAATCGTACCGGATCTTTGGCTGGATGGGGCGTCATGGTATATGACGCCCCGGTGGTCTTTTAGCATCCGCAGTTGTTATTGCAGCCACAGTTACATCCGCAGTTGCAGCCGCAGTTACTGTTGTTGCTGCCGCCGAATCCGCCGCCGCAGAAGAGCAGAAGCAGGATGATCCACCAGCAGCTGTCTCCGCCGAATCCGCTGTCACAGCCGCCGCCGCAGCCACAGTTGTTGCCGCCGCCAAATCCGCCGCCGCAGCAGGAGAAGAGCAGAAGGATGAGAATCAGGCATCCGCATCCGCTTCCGCCGAAGATTCCGCTGTTGCCGCCGCCGGTGCAGCAGCATCCGCAGTTGTTGTCGCAGCCGCAGCCGCAACCGTTTCTTGAACTTAAGTCACCCATGAAGATAACCTCCAAAAACTATTTACACTTCATCATATGCAGAAGCAGCCAATTGTGCTATACTGAAACAAAAAAAGAAATCAGAACTATGAACGAGGAGGATAAAGTCATGCCAGCAACCTATGCCCACTATGTGTTCGGGAAAAAGGTTTTTCATAAACTGCCGGGAAGGATCAGAAAGGAAATCTGTCAGGGAAAGGATGCATTTTTACTGGGGCTTCACGGGCCGGATCTTTTATTTTATTATTATCCGTTCCAGAAGAACCGCATCAATCAGTATGGCGTTGTCATGCACAAAGAGACTGCCGCGGACTTTTTTGACCGGGGAAGGACCTGTTACCGGAAGGATCAGGACCCGGCACTTCGGGCATATCTGTATGGCTTTTTGTGCCATTTTATACTGGACAATGAGTGTCATCCTTTTGTAAACCTTTATATGGAAGAAAAGGGTCTTGGACATCTGACGATAGAGACGGAGTTTGACCGGTATCTGATGACACTGAACGGGCACGAGCCGCTGACCTATGTTCCGGTGCACCATCTGCTCAGCAGAAAACATACCAGGCAGCAGATCGCCAGAATGTTTGAGGGTGTTACGCCGGCCCAGATTGCTGTGTGCATCCGGCAGTTTCGTATGGTGATCGGATTTTTTGTCTGCCGCAATCCGATAAAAAGACTGGCTCTGAAAATAGTTTCCCGGGTATCGGGGCAAGATAAGGGTATCGGCGGTCTGATTATGGACGGCAAGGTGCATGAAGTCTGCGGCGAGAGTGACCGGTTTTTAAGGGATCGCATGGAACATGCGGTCTTAACGGCTGCAGATGAGATTCAAAAATACAGCAGAGTGTTGGAGTCGGGGGGCCTTCTTTCCGACCGGCTGTATCAGAACTATGAGGAGTCTATATGATATCATTGACAAGACAGGAGAAGGACTGGGTACTGTACGATGTGGGAAATTCGGCGTTTGTCATGCTGACAGCCACAGTGATTCCCATCTATTTTAAAAATGTGGCAGAGGGAACGGGCATGTCGGCGGCGGATTCCACCGCGTATTTTGGATATGCCAGTTCTCTGGTTACCATTCTGGCGGCAGTGCTTGGACCGGTACTTGGTGCAGTGGCGGACATCCGGGGATTTAAAAAGCCGGTGTTCGCCTGTTTTATGGGAGTGGGAGTGGCTGGGTGTGCCATGCTGTCTCTGCCGGCAGGATGGCTCCTTTTTCTTGGAATCTATGTGCTGGCAAAAGTGGGATATCAGGGGAGTCTGACTTTCTATGATTCCATGCTGGGAGATGTGACGACAAAAGAGCGGATGGATCAGATCTCTGCCCATGGTTACGCCTGGGGTTATATCGGCAGTTGTATTCCATTTGTACTCAGCATTTTTCTGGTGCTTTGGTCCGGCCCTCTGGGGCTGGGAACCCATCAGGCCATGGCAGCGGTATTTCTTCTGAATGCGGCGTGGTGGTTTTTGATGACCGTTCCGCTTCTTCGAAGTTTCGAGCAGACCTGCTATGTGGAACGGAAGGAACATCCGGTCAGAGAAAGCTTCGCAAGGCTTGCCGGAGTATTGTCGGAAGTGAAAAAAGACAGGAAAATTTTCTGGTTTCTGGCGTCCTTCTTTTTCTATATTGACGGAGTCTATACAATCATTGATATGGCAACCGCTTATGGAAAGGATGTGGGGATTTCGGATACAGACCTGATGCTGGCCCTTCTTTTGATGCAGGTGGTGGCGTTTCCCTGTTCGATTGTGTTCGGCATACTGGCAAAGCAGTTCGACAGCAGCAGGCTGATCCGAATCTCGATTTTGGGATATCTGGGGATTGTACTTTTCGCCGTACGGATGACACATGCGTGGGAATTTTGGTTTCTCGCTGTCTGTGTAGCAGTGTTTCAGGGAGGCATTCAGGCTTTGTCCCGGTCATACTATACCAAGATCATACCAAAGAATCAGGCAGCGGAATATTTTGGGTTTTATGACATCTTTGGCAAGGGGGCAGCGTTTATGGGGACGCTGCTCGTGGGGGCGGCGGCCCAGTTGAGCGGGAATTCCCGGGTCGGGATCGGACTTTTGGCAGTTTTATTTCTGACTGGATATGTGTTGTTTCGGCGGGCAGAGCGGGAATAAACAGAAAGTATGTTTGACTTACGGCAAAGTCAGCGGTAAAATAAACATAAGAGGTACAGAAGCAGAGAGGAGATAAGAAGTATGGAGCGTAAGGCAGAGATCAAGCCGCCGGTGGAGGTGCGGTATGAGCGGGAGCTGAAAGCGCTTGAGGCGCTGGATACAGGGAAACGGCCGGTCAACTGGAAGTTGTCTCCCCGTGCGGTCAGGACATTTATTCTGGGCAGCCGGGAGCCCCTTGTGTGGGAAGGAGAAGAGATCTTTGTCCGGAAGAAATATCTGGGAAATGATGCCCTGGTGGAGCGGTGCATCATCACACTGGCGGGGAACCGGGGACTGATGCTGGTGGGAGAGCCGGGCACAGCAAAGACGATGCTTTCGGAACTCCTGTCAGCGGCCATCAGCGGAACCAGCACCAATACGATCCAGGGAACGGCGGGAACTACGGAGGATATGATCAAGTACAGCTGGAATTATGCTCTTTTGCTGGCAAAGGGACCGGTAAGGGAAGCATTGGTGCCCTCGCCCCTCTATGTGGGCATGGAGCAGGGGATTCTGACCCGCTTTGAGGAGATCACCCGTACTCCGGCGGAGATTCAGGACAGCCTGATCAGTGTGCTGAGCGATAAAGTGCTGAATGTGCCGGAGCTTGGGGAAGACGGACTTCTTTTTGCCAGAGCAGGTTTTAATGTCATCGGCACGGCGAACACCAGAGACAAAGGCGTCAATGAGATGAGCAGTGCTTTGAAGCGCCGTTTTAATTTTGAGACGGTGATGCCGGTACGGGATGTGGCTTTGGAAAAGCAGATCATAATCAGTGAGGTGCAGGAGCTTGCAAAAGCAAGCCAGATTGATATGCCGGTGGATGAAGATGTGGCAGAACTTCTTGCGTCCACCTATCATGAACTCCGGGAAGGGGTATCCTCCATGGGGCACCGCATCGACCGTCCGGCTTCTGTCATGAGTACGGCGGAAGCGGTATCGGTTTACTATCAGACGATGATGACGGCATATTATTACAAAGATTCCCAGATGGATCTGGGGTGCCTGGTACAGAATCTGGTAGGTGCAGTCCAGAAAGAGAATCAGGATGATCTGGAAAAGCTTAGAAGTTATTTCCAGACCGTGGTGCGGGATAAAGGAGGAAAAGAAGGGCAGCTATGGAACAGCTACTACGAGGCGAGGAAATATCTGAAGTAAATCTGTATGATACAGGGCTTTCGGTTGTGTATGTTCCTGTCCGCCATCACAGCCCGGTCTGTGCCTATCATCTGCAGCGGGCAGTCAGGGAGTATGAACCAGACTGCATTCTGGTGGAGGGACCAAAGAATGCCCAGGACCAGGCAGCCGTTCTGGCACATCCGGATACAAAGGCTCCGGTGGCACTGTATTATTTTTATAAGGATACAAAGGGGCTGCTGAGCGAAGAAAAAGAAGATTACAAATGCTACTATCCCTTTTTGGACTGCTCGCCGGAGCTTGTGGCCCTGCGGGAGGCAGAACAAAGGAAGATTCCCGCAAAATTCATCGATCTGCCCTACGGGGAAATCCTGATTGGGACAGAAGAGAACCGGGGGATCCGTACGGAAAGAGAAAAGCAGACGTATAATGATGACTATCTGCTGTTTAGAAGCCGGTATCTGGAGCTTTTGCGGGAGAAGACAGGGCTTCGCAGCTTTGAAGAACTCTGGGAAAAATATTTCGAGATCGGAGGACTTTTTTTGTCCACCAGGGATTTCATTCGGCAGATGGGAAATTACTGCAGGCTTTCCAGAGAACATACGCCAAGAGAAGAGCTGGAAGAGGACGGCTCTTTGCTAAGAGAGCGGTACATGGCGGAACAGATCGCGGAAGCTTCCAGGACTTACAAACGGATTCTTGTGGTGACCGGCGGTTTTCATACATACGGGATTCTGGGATTTTTAAAGCAGGAAAAAGATGCGCTGTGCTACCAGGGAGAGCCGGTAAAGCTTCATCGGCTGGAGAAGCAGGATCAGGGGGTCTATCCCCTGGCCTATTCGATGGAAGCGGCGGATGCTCTGAACGGCTATGCCAGCGGTATGCAGTCTCCGGGCTTTTATCAGCTTGTCTGGGAGCGTCTGCTGGAAAGCGGGACACCAGAGGGCGCTTATAAAGAAGCCGTGCTCCATCAGCTGGTGAGTGCAGGTCGCCAGGCACGCAGAAAAAAGGAGAGCCTTTCTTCCTATGATGTGATCTGTGCCCTTTCCATGGCGGAAGGACTTTCGGCCCTTCGGGGCAAGCAGGAGCCGGGACTCTATGAACTGCGGGATGCGGCTTTGTCCTCTTTTGTAAAAGGGGAGTGCAGTCCGTCTACTGATCTGTCTCTTCGGATTTTAAAGGAGCTGAATACAGGAAAACAGATAGGAAAGCTGTGTCAGGATGCGCTGCGGCCGCCGCTTCTTATGGATTTTGAGAAACAGTGTAAAAAATTCGGTCTGAAGATCCAGGAGGCGGGGCAGCAGGAAGTTACTTTGGAGCTGTTTACGAAAAAAAAGCATCTGGATACAAGCCGTTTTCTGTATCAGACAGAATTTTTAGGGATCGGTTTTGCAAAAAGAAAAAAAGGAGCGGATCTTCTGAACCGGAAGGACAACAGCCGGATTCGGGAGATCTGGATCTGCCGGTTTTCCGGACAGGTACTCTCGGCGCTTGTGGATGTATCTACGCTGGGCGGTACGGTGGAAGAAGCTTCCAGGACCCGCCTTGTGCGGGAGTTTACAAAGAGCCGGAACAGCCGGGAAGCAGCCCGTCTTCTGGCCACGGGTTTTTTGATGGGTTTTTTGGAAGAGCAGGCAGGAATGGGGCGGCATATGAAAGAGGTCCTGGCGTCAGACGGAGACTTTTTTTCTCTCGCCGAGGGTTTCTCTCATCTTCGTATGCTGTACGAACTGCAGGAACTCTACCAGGTGAAAGACTCTTTGGAACTGGAGGGATTGATAGGCGCCTGTTTTCAAAAGATTCTGCAGCTTCTGCCGTCCATGGCCGGAGTCAAGGAGGAACAGCTGCAGGAATGTATGGAAAGCTGTCTTTCCCTGTACCAGATTACCGGGAGACCAAAGTTTGGTCATCTTAGACAGGTGCTTTTGGAGGCTTTTGACCGTCTGGCTCACCAGTCCGGGATCCAGCCGGGGTTAGAAGGAACCGTGCTGGGACTTCTCTATGGTTATGACGGAAGTTATGAAGAAGCGATTCGAAAAGCAGCGTCCGGATATCTGCAGGGGACAGAAAAGATGCGGATGAAAAGCGCGGCGTTTTTGAGGGGGCTTTTTTTTACAGCCCGGGATTTTGTGTTTGTGAAAGAGCACTTTCTTGATATGATTGACGAACTGCTGGCAGGGCTCTTGGCGGAGGAGTTTATGATGCTCTTGCCGGAACTTCGACAGGCTTTCGGATATTTTACCCCGTTGGAGATTGATCGGATCGCGGGGAAGGCGGCTGCTCTGCACGGAAGAACAAAGCAGGAACTTTTAAGAGGAAGAGTGGTATCGGCTCTGGAGTACGAGTATGGGGAGATTCTGGATGCGTATGCCTCCAGGCGCATGTCGGAACAGAACTGATTGGCAAAGACGATGAAAGAGAGGGCGGACAGAAACATGGCGGAGCATACAAGTCAGTTAAACAGGTGGCGGCTGATCCTCGGAAGCTATGCACAAAAGCAGCTGAATTTTGAAGAAGGTGCCTGCCTGGCAAACGGAATCTCCTGCATGGATCTGGAGGAGGCGCTTGACTTTCTCTATAACCGGGAGCAGGGAGAGGATGTGCGCAGGCAGGGAGGGACAGAGGCCAGCCGTCTGACAGCGGTCACCTGGATCACCCGTATCCGGAAACTTTTTCCAAAAGAGACGGTGGAGATTCTAGAACGGCATGCGTTGGATCGCTATGGGATGACGGAGCTTTTGACCGACCGGGAAGTTTTGGAGAAGCTGGAACCGAACCAGGAGCTTTTAAAGACGATCCTGCAGCTGAAGCACCTGATGAAAGGGGATGTGCTGGACACTGCCCGAAGAATTGTAAAGCAGGTGGCGGAGGAGATCGCAAAAAAATTAAATCAGGATATTCGAAGGTCTCTGCTGGGAAAGATTGACCGCAATGCAGAAAATCCGGTCCGGTCGATCCGGAACCTGGATATCCAGAAGACGATCCGGAGAAATCTAAAGCATTACGATCAGGACAAGGAACAGATTCTGCTGGAACAGGTGTATTTTCATGGAAGGACCAGGAGGTACAGCCGGTGGAGAGTGGTGATCGCGGTGGATGAGAGCGGGTCCATGTTAGATTCTGTCATTCACAGTGCAGTGATGGCCGGGATCTTTGCCAGGCTTCCGATGCTGGACACCAGGCTGGTTATCTTTGACACGCAGGTGGTGGATCTGAGCAGTCATCTGGATGACCCGGTGGCGACGCTTATGAGCATTCAGCTTGGAGGCGGGACCTATATCACGGGGGCGCTGCAGTACTGTGAGACGCTGATCGACAATCCTCACCGGACCATGGTGGTGCTGGTGTCCGATCTGTGCGAGGGCGGCAGTGTGGCAGGACTTTTGGGAGTGAGCCGGGGGATCATCGAGAGCGGGGCCAAGCTGATCTGTCTGACGGCTCTGGACATGGAGGCCAATCCGGTCTATGACCGTCATACCGCACAGAAGCTTGCAGATCTGGGAGCCCATGTGGGAGCGATGACTCCGGAGGCACTGGGAGATTTTATGGGAAAGATTATGAATGGTTGAGGTGCCATGGACGAACTGAAAAAAATAATAAGTCATGCAGACGATGATTATCTGACGGGACTGTGCAACAAAGGAACTGTGAAGCGGGCTTATAAGGACCTGGAACAGGAGGACCTTTCGGTTGCCTGGAGCGGTGCACAGGCAGAAGTAAAATTAAAAGAAGAGACCTGTACGATCCGTCTGCCCCTTGGCGAGAGCAGCTGTTCTTGTCCTTCCAGAAGCATTTGCAGACATACGATTACAGCGATCCTGTGGCTGAAGCAGGAGATCGAAAAAGAACTTCAGGGAGAAACAAAAGAAAGTGCTGCCAAAGAGACCAAAGAGGACAGCCAGAAAAACGATGTCGAACAAGGGCCGGGGCTTTTTACAGAACTTCTGGAATTGCCGGCAGACCGTCTGAAGAAGGCCTGCAAGGGCAGGCGTTATCAGCAGTTTCTGGACCATGTGCGCACAGGGGAACTGCCGCCTTTAAAAGAAAGTTCTGTGGTGACGGTGACGCTGCCCTGGGAGAAGGCCACGGTAAAATTGCTGGAACCTTTTGCTTACTCCACCTGTACCTGCAAAAGCAGGGAATTGTGTCCGCATAAGGCACAGGCGGTCCTGCTCTATCAGCTTCTGAAAGGAAAGATCCGAAAAGAAGACCTGGAAGAGCTGGGGGATAAGGAGCATATCTGGGAAGCGGCGGAGGTACAAAAGGTATGCGAAAGTGTCATAGAATCTGTGGTTCATCAGATGGGGACCGGGCTTTCCAGACAGTCTTTTGAGGTGACAAAGAGCCTGGAGCGGCTGGCGGTGATCGTTCACCGGACAGAGCTTGCGGCCCTGGAAAGTCCCCTGAGGGAAGCGGCATCCGGATACCGGCAGTATTTTTCCCGGTCGGCGGTATTTCAAAGAGAACAGCTTCTTAGAAAGCTTCTCTGGATTTACAGAAGGGCTTCCTCTCTTTCCCTGGCCGGCAGTCAGGATGAAATCCGGGCTTTGGCGGGGACTTTCCGGGACGTCTATGAGCCGGTTGGCAGGCTGCATCTGGTGGGGATGGGGGCAAGGACCTTTTCCAGCGGTACCGGTTATGAAGGGGAGATTTATTATTTTCTGGAACCGGACAAAGGACAGTGGTATACCTGGACGGATGCCCGACCGGTCTTCTATGAAGGCGTAAAAAGAAGGCCGTATAGTGCCAGCGGTCTGGCGCCCTGGGGGCTTCCCTGCAACCGGGAGCAGCTCCAAAATCTGGAATTTGAACTGCACCACGGAAAGGCTGCAGCCGGGGGGCGCCTGTCCGTAAGCAAGGAGTCCAGAGGAGAGGTTCTGGGTACGAGAAGCTTTCTGATGGAAGGAGTCAAAGCGCAGATCAGCTGGGATTATGAGAAACTTCTTTTGGAACAGTTTGGAGGAACGATGCAAAGCGGCCGGATGACAAAGAACCGTGCCTCTGGCCGAAGAGAGCGTCTGGCCCTTGTGGGGGCAGTCCGCTGGGGGGAGGCTTTGTTCGATCCGGTGGAGCAGAGGTTTTCCTGGTGTCTTTATGACCAGCAGGAAAGGCCGCTGTTTCTTTCACTGAAATATAAAAAAGAGGAGCGGCTGACCATCCAGCTTCTGGAACGCTTAGAGCAAAGGTTAAAAAAACATCCACGTGAAATAATGGTCTTCTTTGGTGCCTTGTATCTGGACGAAGAGGGAAGGATGTGTCTGTACCCGATTGAGGTTTTTTTGGACGAGGCAGAATGTGCGGCAGAAAAAGCAGATGAAACCGTACAGCAGGTCCATTCAGACAGCAGATCCAACCCTTCCAGAAAGATCCTTTGGAGCATGAAACAGTATCTGAAGGAAGTGGAAGAACAGATGTCGGATCTGTTTGTCAGCGGTCTGTATTCTGCAGGAGAAGATCAGGAGGAACAGACAGCCAGGCTTTCAGAGGACGGGGAGTGTTTGGGACTTCACGGAGCGGGAAAAGAACTTGCGGATATGAGCCGGTGTCTGGGCGAAAAAAGGCATCGGATGGATTTTTCTTTGACCCCCATTCTGGAAGCGACCGGACGTCTGGACGTCTATCTGCAGGCATGTCAGGAAAAGTTGTCCTGTGATCTGGCACTCTGCGCCATGAGAGAAGCGCAGGAAACATAAAAACAGCGGCAGAGATGCTGTAAAATCATGATGAGGAGAAGCAGAGTATGAATTTAGGTGAAGAACGTAGTCGGCAGGAGCTTGTGCGTGCGCTGGAGCTTCTGCAGCTGACCCCAAAAAACGATGCATTGTCCAAAATATATCTGGAGTTGGACAGCGCAGAAGATCCGGCGCTGCTTGGCGGGGCAGAGCTGCAGGATTTTTCGGAACTTGGAAAAGAGGCCACAGGCCAGTGCAGAAAATACATCAATCACTGTCTGAAACGCAACCGCCAGGAAGAACTTGGGCGTTTTGTTCGTTTTACGGCAGCGGTGGGAGGATCCACAGCCTATTATATTCTGGTGAACTATGGCTGGAATTTGCATACATACCAAGAGTATCTAAGCCCTGCACAGGCGGCAGCCATCAGGGCGGAGGGGATCGTCTGGAATATTTACGGACTCAAAGGGGCCCTGTCCAATCTGGAACAAAAATCGCCTCAGGTTCTGTGGGAGGCTATGAAACTGTGCAGCAGCAAAAACGACAATGCCAAGGTATTGCTGGCCGCCATGTCTTTGTATTACAGCAAGCCATCTGAAAAGTCCGGGAACATCATCAGGAAACTGCTTCCGGGTCACAGCGAAGAAAAGGAAATGCAGTTAAGGATCCAGGAGACCGTAGATTTTCTCGAAGACAATCTGGTGGACAGCATCCAAAATCTGTTTGATGGGGCAGCACCGCCGGAGGAAGATCTGGAACAGATGAAACGGTTTGTGAGAACCGCTTCGGAAAAAGAGTCCGTTTCCAAAGAACTTTTTGCCGTAATTCAAAAGACGCGGATATCCGAATATCTGCTGTCCATGCTCTCAGCTGCCGCTTTTCTGGCGTTGGATCATTCTGCCATGTGCCGGCCTTTTCTTCATCTTGCCATGGCCATGGACTATTGTCAGAAACGGACGGCGGTGCTCTCAATCTGTCTGCAAATCGGTGGTTCTGCGTGGTTTTTTGCCCATATCAAAGACTTTGAAGAGCAGATGCCCATCCCAAAAGAGGATTATATGGTCTGGTGTCTGAAAAACTGTAAATTTGGCAGTCCGGTCAAGCGCATCATCAGGGAACACCCGCAGGTGGTCCGCAATCTGATCACCAAATTGACCTCCGAGGAGTATCAGAGCCTGCTGGCCGTGACTAAGGGGGTGAACCCGACTCTTTACCAGGAGCTGAGCAGCTTAGGACAAGGGGAATTCTGTGCAAAGCTTTCGGAAGAGCTGACCAGTCATTATACCAACGGCAGGAAGGAGGCCAGGCAGTATCTTCAGGGTGAGGCAGAACTTTCGGTACTCTATCCCTTTGTAAAAGACTGGAGAAACAACTATGACTATAACACCAGAAACTGTTCCAAGATCTATTCCCTGAAAAAGAACGGTCTGGATCAGCAGCTGTACCGCAGAGCAGTCGTGCTGGAAGGCCTCTGCATGAGAGCCAGATATTTTGTTTCTTACTGGCACGGAACATACCAGAAGATTGACCGGGCCACGATCGGGGAGATTTTTCAGGTATTTGAGGCAGAGCATGTGCCAGTCAGCTATCAGCTGGAAGCCTTAAGCGGTATCTATGACAGCTTTTATGCTGAGAAGGAAAAGAACAGTTTTATCAATGACTGTGTGATGGTAATGCGCCTGAAGAATAAGGAGTGGGGACCGGAACTGATCCGTCTGTCGAAAGACGGCAGTGCCATCGTTCGCTTTTTGTGTATCCGGGTTATGGATGAATACGGAGCCGAATATAAAGAAGAGCTTTTATCCTGTGCGGCAGACAGCGCCAAGCAGGTGCGGGAGATTCTGACGGCTGTCTATGAAAGCCGAAAAGAGTGGGAGCCGGAGATTTTACAGATGCTGGCCTCCAAAAAGTCCAAGGAGCGGGAGATGGCTGTGCAGGTTCTCGGGCGCTGGGGTGCGAAGCAGTATTCAGAAGTGCTAAAAGAGGCATACGAAAAAGAGAAAAGCAAAAAGATAAAAGAACTTCTGGCAGACTGTCTTGGTTTTGAGACAAAAGCTGCAGAAGATAAGAATGAAAAGACACAGAAAGATCTGGTAAAAGAAATCTTAAAAGGCGGCAAAAAAAGAAAGATTTCCTGGATCTATCAGGAAGATAAGCCGCTGCCAGAGGTACACAGAAAAGATGGAACACTTGCGTCAGAGGAGGACCTGGCGGCGATCATGGTCTGTTATGCAGATATGTCGATACCAGGGTTTAGCAAAGATGCCGTTCAGATTTCGCAGGAATTAAATCCGGAGGAGCTGGCTTTCTATATGGAGCAGATTTTCGTCCGTTTTCTGGAAGCCAGCGCTGAGGCAAAGAAAAAATGGGTGCTCTATGCGGCTTCCGTCCACGGCGGAGAACGGATCATTCCTCTTTTGCACGCGCAGATTCAGGAGTGGCCCAAGGTTTCCAGAGGCGCCATGGCTTCGGAAGCAGTAAAAGCTCTGGCCCTGAATGGAAGTTCTACGGCGCTGCTTTTAGTGGATCAGATATCCAGGAAGTTTAAATTCCGTCAGGTCAAGGCCGCCGCATCGGATGCATTGACTTACGCGGCCAGTCAGCTTGGCATCACAAAGGAGGAATTAGAGGACCGGATTGTGCCGGATCTTGGCTTCGATGAGCGAATGGAGCAGACGGTAGACTACGGTACCAGAAGCTTCCGGGTGGTCTTAACTTCAACACTGGAACTGGAAGTATACGATGAGAATGGAAAGCGTCTTAAGAATCTGCCGGCGCCGGGCAAAAGAGATGAGCCGGACAAAGCAGGTGCGGCCAATGCGGCTTTCAAATTGTTGAAAAAACAGCTGAAGACGGTTGTCTCCAATCAGAAACTTCGCATGGAGCAGGCCCTTGGCTTTGCACGGCTGTGGAAAGTGGAACAATGGGAGACGCTGTTTGTGAAAAATCCGGTCATGCATCAGTTTGCCATCGGCCTGATCTGGGGCTGTTATGAGGATGGGATCTTAAAAGACACCTTCCGTTATATGGAAGACGGAAGTTTCAACACGGTGGAGGAAGAGGAGTATCCATTGCCGGAATCCGCCATGATTGGTCTGGTACATCCCATCGAGATGGAAGAGGAACAACTGTCTGCATGGAAGGAACAGCTGTCTGACTACGAAGTGATCCAGCCGGTGGAACAGCTGGACCGTCCGGTCTATCGTCTGACGGAAGAGGAGAAAGATCAGACAGAATTGATTCGTTTTGGAGGAAAACTGCTGAATGGACTTTCTCTGTCCGGCAAGCTTCAGAGTCTGGGCTGGTACCGGGGAAGCGTACAGGATGCAGGCGGATATTACACCTTCTACCGGGAGGACCAAAAGATCGGTGTGGAACTGGAATTTTCCGGCAGCTTTGTGGGAGGCGAGAACGAGGAAGTGACCGTCTACGGCGCACAGTTTTACCAGGCCGGTACCGTGCAGCGGGGCAGCTATGTCTATGATACGATCAAAAAGGAGCATCTGTACCGGCTGTCTGAAGTCAGTCCGCGGTATTTCAGTGAGATTGTGCTGCAGCTTACAAAAGCAACCGCTTCCAGCCAGGAGCAGCTTTCCTATCCGGAATGCAAAGAGCGGTAGAGGCTGCCAGTCAGAACGTGGCCGGCAGTTGCTGAAGAGATGGACATGGGTATTGGAACAGGAGGAAACCATGGAAATATATCTGATCCGACATGGAGAGACAGACTACAATAAGCAAAGGAGGCTGCAGGGGATAGGAGATATTCCGCTGAATGCCAGAGGAATCGAGCTTGCCAGGCGGACAGCAGAAGGGCTTTTGGATGTTCCCTTTGACAAAATTTATACAAGCCCTTTGATTCGGGCAAAAAAGACGGCGGAGATTATCAGAGGCAGCCGGGACATCGAGATCATTCCAACAGACAGTCTTTTAGAAATCAGCTTTGGAGATTACGAAGGGCTGACGGTCCGGGAAGAGGACTATAATATTCCGGATCCGGAGTTTCGCAACTTCTTCGAAGCCCCTCATCTCTATCATACGCCGCCCAATGGGGAGAGCATCGAACAAATGAGAGAACGGACAACTTCCTTTATCCGGCAGGTGATGGAAGATCCGAAGCAGGAAGGAAAGACGATCCTGATGGCATCCCACGGAGCTGCGATCCGCGGGATCCTTTCCGGCCTGCAGGGACTTCCGGTGTCCCGGTTCTGGGAAGGAGGCGTGCATAAAAACTGCGCGGTGTCTCTGATCAGAGCAGAGCAGGGGAAGTTTGAGATTGTGTTTGAGAACAGGGTGTATTACTAAAAAGTGTGAAAAGTGATCCTGCTTAAATAAACCTTCCACAACAAAATTCCAAAAAGAAATGAAAAAATATAGTTAGACAGAATCAAAGGAATCCTTTATAATGGATGTAGCAAACGATATAAAACATTGTAAGGAGTATTCTGATGTTTAGACAAACGAAACAGTTCCTGTTAGCCAGTGCCTGCGGGCTGATCGCTTTATGCATTGCTATTTTTCTGTGGATAAGTGTATATATGAGTGAACGAAGCGGCGATGCAATCAGTGAAATCGGCATGATCTATATGTCGGAGATGAGCCGGCAGCTTCAGGAAAAATTCGATGCGATCATCCATCTGCGCCTTTCCCAGGTGGAAGGCATTGTAAAGAGTGTTTCGCCGGATACCGAAAACTATGATGAGATGACAGAACGCCTGTCCGAGAATGCAGATCTCCGTGGCTTTACATACCTTGGTTTCTGTTCATCCGACGGGGAGTGGGAGACGATCTTTGGAGAGTCTGTGGAAGCCTACGACGAAGGCGAATTTCTAAATGTATTAAGAGAAGAAGAAAAAAGCGTAACCAGCGGGACCGACGGGCAGGGAGAGAAGGTGCTTCTTCTGGTGGTCAATGCAAAGTATCCCATGAAAAACGGGAAAACCAGTGAAGTGCTGGTGGCGGGCCTTCCGATGCAGTATTTAAATGAAGCCCTGGTACTGGATAATGAAAATTCGCTGGTGTACAGCCATATCATACATGAGGACGGAAGCTTTGTGATACGGAACGGAGAAGCATACCGGGACAACTATTTTAACCGGATTTTGGAGATGTTTTCTGCGTATAACGGCAAAGAGCCGGAACAGTATGCAAAAGAGCTTCAGGAAGCTATGGAGAAGAAGGAGGATTACTCTGTGCTGGCCAAGATTGACGGTCTTCACAGGCATCTTTACTGCTCTCCGCTGCCGGATTCTGAGTGGTATCTGATCGCAGTCATGCCTTATGGAACTCTGGATGATGCCATCCATCGTCTTGGTGTCCAGAGGCAGAATATTATGCTGGGTGCATGCAGTGTGATCCTGGTGGCTATGCTTATGATCTTCCTGCTGTATTACCGGATGTCTCAGCAGCAGCTGCGGGAGCTGAACAGAGCAGAGCGTGAGGCGGTACATGCCAACAAAGCCAAAAGCGAGTTTCTCTCCAACATGAGTCATGATATCCGGACTCCGATGAACGGCATTGTGGGCATGACAGCCATTGCCATGGCGAATATCGATGACAAAGAGAGAGTCAAAGACTGTCTTGGCAAGATTACGCTCTCCAGCAAACATCTGCTGGGCCTGATCAATGACGTACTGGATATGTCCAAGATTGAAAGCGGAAAACTGACTTTGAATATGAATCAGATTTCCCTGCATGATACCATGGAGAGTATCGTCAATATCGTAAAACAGCAGATCGAGTCGAGAAAGCAGCATTTTGATATTTTTATTCAGAACATAAAGACGGAGGAAGTGTATTGCGACAGCGTGCGCCTGAATCAGGTTCTGATCAATCTTCTGTCCAATGCGGTGAAATTCACACCGGAGGGAGGTGTGATCAATGTCTACCTGGAGCAGAGGGATTCCTCTCTGGGAGAGAATTATGTGCGCTGTGTGTTCCGGGTGAAAGACAGTGGTATTGGCATGACTCCGGAGTTTCAAAAGACTATTTTTGATACCTTTACAAGAGAGAGGAACGCAAAGGTGGACCGGACAGAAGGCACCGGCCTTGGGATGGCGATTACGAAATGTATTGTGGATGCCATGGGCGGCACAATTGAACTGCAGAGCGAGCTTGGGAAAGGGACCGAGTTCTGCGTGACGCTGGATCTGGAAAAAGCGGTAACAAAGGAAGCAGATATGTTCCTTCCGCCCTGGAGAATGCTGGTGGTGGACAATAATGAGGACCTCTGCCTGAGTGCGGTTTCTTCTTTAAAAGAGATCGGTATTGATGCAGAGTGGGCGACTGACGGCAAGACGGCTGTAGAACTGGCTAAAAAGCGTCATGAAGAAAGAGAGAGCTATGAGATCATTCTTCTGGACTGGAAGATGCCGGGAATGGATGGACTGGAGACGGCCAAAGAGATCCGAAAGCATTTAGGAGAGAACGTTCCAATCCTGATTATCTCTGCTTATGACTGGAGCGAGATTGAGAAGGAAGCGGAACAAGCAGGGATTCATGGTTTCATCGGCAAGCCCCTGTTCAAATCCAATCTGTATATCGGTCTTAGCCGCTTTATGCTGGATGAGACGAAAAAAGAAGAAAAGGAAGAGAAAAAGACCGTACATTTTTTCGGAAAGAGAATCCTTCTGGCAGAAGACAATGATCTGAACTGGGAGATTGCAGAGGAGCTTTTGTCCGAAGCCGGATTTGAACTGGAACGGGCAGAGAACGGCAAAGTCTGTGTGGAAAGATTCCGGCAGTCACCGGAAGGATACTTTGATGTGATTTTGATGGATATTCGGATGCCGGTTATGAGCGGTTATGAAGCTGCGACAAAGATTCGTCAGCTTCCCCGCCAGGATGCAGAACTGCCGATCATTGCCATGACTGCAGACGCTTTTTCCGAGGACATTGAACACAGCAAAGCATGCGGGATGAATGAACATGTGTCAAAGCCCATCGATGTGGACAGGTTGATTCAGATTCTGAAGAAATACTTATAGTTGCAGTTCTTGGAGGATTTTAGTATAATTCAGGTAAAATAGTCAGCCGCAGGAGGGATTACCTGATGTCCATGAAAAATTTAAGTACTCTGTGTTATCTGGAAAAAGACGGAAAATATCTGATGCTCCATCGGACCGTGAAAAAAAATGATGTCAATAAAGATAAATGGATCGGTGTCGGAGGGCATTTTGAAGAAGGGGAAAGCCCGGAAGAATGCGTGCTTCGGGAGGTCAGAGAGGAGACAGGCTATCTTCTGACCTCCTATCAGTACCGGGGGCTGGTTACCTTTGTGTCCGGAGACGGTGTGACAGAGTATATGTCTTTGTTCACGGCCGATGGGTTTGAAGGAGAGGAGATCTCCTGCGATGAGGGCATACTGGAATGGGTGCCGATTGAAAAAGTATGGGAGCTGAACATCTGGGAAGGCGATAAGATTTTCTTTCGTCTTCTGGATGCGCAGGTCCCCTTCTTCTCGTTGAAACTGGTGTATGACGGACACAGCGTTCTTACAGAGGCAAGCTTAAACGGCAGTCCCATGGAACTTTTTGACATTCTGAACGAAGACGGTACCAGGAGCAAAGTGGTGCGGGAGCGGGGAGTGACCCATTGCCAGGGAAGCCTCCATCCGACGGTCCATATCTGGATTGTGCGGAAAGGAGAAAACGGGAATTATGATGTGCTGCTGCAGAAAAGAAGTGCAGAAAAGGACTCTTATCCTGGCTGTTATGATATTTCGTCGGCGGGGCATGTGGCAGCAGGGGAAGAAATCATGGAGTCTGCGCTTCGGGAACTGGAAGAAGAGCTTGGATTGCTGGCCGATCCGGAGGATATGCAGATGATCGGCATTCACAGGGGCACAAAAGAAGAAATCTTTCATGGAAAACTTTTTAAAGATGACGAGTGGAGTCATGTATACCTGTATCAAAAGCCGGTAAAAGAAGAAGACCTCCGGCTGCAGGAGTCTGAGGTGGAAGAAGTGCTCTGGATGGAGTATCATGCGTGTCTTCTGGGAATACAAAAGGGCTCCTTTCCAAACTGTATTTATGAGGATGAATTTCGCATGATCGGACAGGCGCTGGGGCTGTAAATGCGGCCTGGCAGCGCCAGCCGCCGATTGCTTTCCCGGAAAGATTGGGCTATAATGGGCGTTGACAAAAAAGAAAGAATTTGGCAAAGTGAGGTAGATTGTGGCAGAGCTTACACCAATGATGCAGCAGTACATGAGGACCAAAGAAGAATATAAAGACTGCATTCTGTTTTATCGTCTCGGAGATTTTTATGAGATGTTTTTTGATGATGCGAAGGTGGTGTCCAGAGAACTGGAGCTGACCCTGACCGGCAAGAACTGCGGTCTTGAGGAGCGCGCCCCCATGTGCGGGGTGCCTTTTCATGCAGTGGAAGGGTATCTGAGCAGGCTGGTATCCAAAGGATACAAGGTTGCCATCTGTGAACAGACGGAAGATCCGGCCCAGGCAAAGGGGCTGGTGAAACGGGAAGTCATCCGGGTGGTCACTCCGGGCACCAATCTAAATGTTCAGGCACTGGATGAGTCCCGGAACAACTATATTATGAGTATCGTGTATGTCAGCGACCGGTTTGGCGTCTCCTTTGCAGATGTGACGACCGGCGATTATTTTGTCACTGAGGTGGACTCGTCCAGAAAACTTATGGATGAGATGTACAAGTTCGGACCAAGAGAGGTGATTTGCAACGAAGCTCTGGCGATGAGCGGGATTCATGCAGAGGAACTCAAAGAACGTCTTGGGATCACGCTGTATTCTCTGGAAAACTGGTATTTTGACGATGAACTTTGTAAAAAGGAGCTGCTGGAGCATTTTCGGGTAAAATCTTTAGAAGGCCTTGGAGTGGCGGATTTTGGCTGTGGAGTGATTGCAGCGGGAGCGCTTCTGAAATATCTGACAGAGACCCAGAAGACTTCCCTGAGCCATCTGTCAAAGCTGCAGCCATATGTGTCGGGGAATTTTATGATTATTGACAGCTCCAGCAGGCGGAATCTGGAGCTGGTGGAGACGCTGAGGGAAAAGCAGAAGAGGGGTTCTCTTCTCTGGGTGCTGGATAAGACGAAGACGGCTATGGGAGCCAGGACACTGAGAAGTTATATGGAGCAGCCGCTGATCGATCCAAAGGAGATCGAAAAGCGGCTGGAGGCAGTGGAAGAGCTGAACAGCCAGGTGATCATCCGGGAAGAACTCCGGGAGTATCTGAATCCGATCTACGATCTGGAACGGCTGATTGGTCGCATCAGCTATCAGACGGCCAATCCAAGAGACCTGATCGCTTTTAAAATTTCTCTTGGGATGCTGCCACACTTAAAGACATTGCTTGCAGAACTGAAAAGTCCGCTGCTTCTGAAGATCCAGGAGGACCTGGACAGTCTGTCAGATCTGTATGAGCTGATCGATGATTCCATTCAGGAGGAACCGCCTGTCACGATCCGGGAGGGCAATCTGATCAAGGACGGCTATCACGGGGAAGTGGATAAGTTTAGGAAGGCAAAGACCGAGGGAAAGTCCTGGCTGGCTCAGATCGAGAGCAAGGAGCGGGAGCGCACCGGAATCAAGAACCTCCGGATTAAATTTAACAAGGTTTTCGGGTATTATCTGGAAGTGACCAATTCGTACAAAGATCTGGTGCCGCAAGATTATATCCGGAAGCAGACGCTGACCAATGCAGAGCGCTACATCACACCGGAACTGAAAGAATTAGAAGAAACCATTCTGGGGGCGGAAGAGAAGCTTACGGCTCTGGAATATGAACTGTTCACCGGGATACGGGATCAGATCGGGGCGGAGGTGCTTCGGATTCAGAAGACGGCCAAGGCAGTGGCCAGGCTGGATGTTTTTACAAGTCTGGCGTTTGTGGCAGACAAGAATCACTATGTGCGCCCGAACATCAACACCCGGGGAGTGATTCGGATACAGGGGGGCCGCCATCCGGTGGTGGAACAGATGCTTCCGGGGAATCTTTTTATTGACAACGATACTTGCCTGGACAACCATGCGAACCGGATTTCCATCATCACCGGTCCCAATATGGCAGGAAAATCTACCTACATGCGCCAGACCGCGCTGATTGTGCTGATGGCTCAGGTGGGAAGTTTTGTGCCTGCTGAGGAGGCAGACATCGGGATTGTGGACCGGATTTTCACCAGGGTCGGGGCTTCGGATGATCTTGCCAGCGGCCAGAGTACTTTTATGGTGGAGATGAACGAAGTGTCCAATATCCTGCGCAATGCGACTGCAGACAGTCTTTTGATTCTGGATGAGATCGGCCGGGGGACCAGTACGTTCGACGGCCTAAGCATCGCCTGGGCTGTCATTGAGCACATTGCAGATAAGCGGCTTTTGGGGGCGAAGACCCTCTTTGCCACTCATTATCATGAGCTGACCGAGCTGGAAGGAACGATGGAAGGGGTCAACAACTACTGCATCGCAGTCAAGGAAAAGGGAGACGACATTGTATTTCTGCGGAAAATTGTGAAAGGCGGGGCGGACAAGTCCTATGGGATTCAGGTGGCAAAGCTTGCGGGGGTCCCGGCAAGCGTCATTGAGCGGGCAAAAGAACTGGTGGAAGAACTGAGCCGGGCGGATATTTCCGCCAAGGCCAAGGACATCGCGGAAGAAAGCCGGACAAAGGGAAAACAAAAAAGCAAACCCAAACGGTATGACGAAGTGGATTTAGAACAGATCTCTCTTTTTGACACGGTGAAAGACGATGATGTGGTAAAGGAGTTGGAGGAGCTGGATATTTCCAACATGACACCGATGGATGCCATGAATACTCTGTATCGGCTCCAGAATAAGCTGAAGAACAGATGGTGAGAAAAAGATGGGCAGGATTGCAGTACTAGATCAACAGACAATCGATAAAATCGCCGCCGGAGAAGTGGTGGAGCGTCCGGCTTCCGTGGTAAAAGAGCTGGTGGAGAATGCAGTGGATGCCAAAGCTTCTCAGATCACAGCAGAGATCCGGGAGGGCGGCATCGGTTTTATTCGGATTACGGACAATGGCAGCGGGATGGAAAAAGAAGATATTCCGCTGGCATTTCTGCGCCATTCCACCAGTAAGATCCGAAGTGCGGAAGATTTATCGGGGGTTCGTTCCCTGGGCTTTCGGGGAGAGGCGCTTTCCAGCATTTCTGCAGTGTCCATGGTGGAACTGATCACCAAGTCCAGAAAAAGTGTTCTTGGGAGCCGCTGCTGCCTGGAAGGCGGCGTTCAGAAAAGCCTGGAAGATATCGGTGCTCCGGACGGTACTACCTTGATTGTGCGCAATTTGTTCTATAACACGCCGGCAAGAAAGAAGTTTTTAAAAACAGAAATGGCGGAGGCGGCTGCGGTGCATGAGATGATGAGCCATCTGGCCCTGTCGCATCCGGAGATCTCCTTTAAAGTGATCATCGGCGGGCAGATGAAACTGCAGACGCCCGGGAATGGAAATCTGAAAGATGTAATCTATCACATTTATGGAAGAGACGTCGCCATGCGGCTTTTGGAGGTGAACGGCCAAGAAGGGCCCTTATGCGTCACCGGTTTTGTGGGAAAACCGGAGATCTCCAGGGGGAACCGAAATTATGAGAATTATTTTGTCAACGGAAGATATGTAAAGAGTAAAATGATTGCGAAAGGCATCGAGGACGGATACAAAACTTTTATGATGCAGCACCGGTATCCGTTTGTCTGTCTGGATATCCGGGTGGAGGGCAGCATGCTGGATGTCAATGTCCACCCCACAAAGATGGAGCTTCGCTTCAGTGATCAGAATCTGGTCTATCATACCATACAGAGCCTTGTGCGGGATGCCCTGTCCGGGAAAGAGCTGATTCCGGAAGTGACACTGCCTTCTCCCCGGAATCCGGAAGCGGCAGCGCCGGTTTCTTCCAAAACGCCGGATCAGAATCCCAAAAAGGAGGAGGGTGAGCCTTCTGCCTATCAGGAGCCGGATCGGCCAGAGCCAAAAGAGAACATTCCCCTGGAGAAGCTTTGGAAGACCCCGGAGCAGGCAAGGGAACTGGTGGAACCAAAGGACAAAGATCTGGAATATTTTATGACGGAGATGCGCAGGCGGGTGGAAGAGCGGCACCGGCAGGATCTGATGAAAGAAGACAATGGATATCAGGCAGAAAAGAAAAAGCTGCCGCCTGAGCAGATGGAGCTTTTTGACGGAAAGCTTCTTGCCAGAGAGGCTGCCATTAAGCATCTTATCATCGGTCAGCTTTTTGATACCTACTGGCTGGTCCAGTTCGGGGAAAAACTTTACATCATCGATCAGCATGCGGCCCATGAAAAAGTACTTTACGAGCGGCTGATGAAGGATCTGAGGCAGCGGACATTTCAGTCCCAGCTTTTGTCCCCTCCGGTGGTGCTGAATCTGAGTATGGCGGAGGAGCAGCTTTACCTCCGGTATCAATCCTGTTTCAGGGATCTGGGATTTGAAATTGAAGAATTCGGAGATCAGTCTTATGCGGTGCGTGCAGTTCCGGCGAATCTGCCGGGGATCGGGAAAAATGATATTTTGATGGAGCTGATTGACAATCTGTCGGAACTGACAGGGAACATCAGTTCGGAAAAGCTTCTGGATAAGATCGCCTCCATGTCCTGCAAGGCGGCGGTGAAAGGCAATCACCGGATGTCAGCCATGGAAGCAAAAGCGTTGATTGATGAACTTCTGACCCTGGAAAATCCCTACAACTGTCCCCACGGAAGGCCGACGATCATTTCCATGACCAGATATGAGCTGGAGAAAAAATTTAAAAGGATTGTATAGAATAAGATGAAGGAACCTTTGATCATTCTGACCGGTCCTACGGCGGCCGGCAAGACAAAACTGTCCATCGCTCTGGCAAAAGCCGTCGGCGGAGAGATTATATCGGCGGATTCCATGCAGGTGTACCGTCATATGGACATCGGCTCGGCAAAAATCAGCCAGGAAGAGATGGAAGGAATTCCTCATTATCTGGTGGATGTGCTGGAGCCTTTTGAAGCATTTCATGTGGTCCGCTTTCAGCAGATGGCAAAGGCAGCGATGGAGGAGATCCGAAGCCGCGGCCATATTCCGATCCTGGTGGGCGGAACCGGATTCTATATCCAGGCTATTGTAGGAGATGTGGATTTTACCGACAACGAGACCAGTCCTGTCCGCCGGGAACTGGAGCAGCGGGCGGCAGAACAGGGAGCCTGTGTACTATATGAAGAACTGAAAAAGGTGGATCCAGAGTCGGCGGCCATCATCCATGAAAATAATGTGAAACGGGTGATCCGGGCGCTGGAATTTTACCGGCTGACCGGAAAGAAGATATCAAAGCACAACGAAGAACAAAAGGAAAAGGAGTCACCTTACAATTTTGCCTATTTTGTCCTGAATGAAGAGCGGCAAAAACTCTATAAACGAATTGACCGGCGGGTGGACGAAATGATAGAAGCAGGGCTTCTAAGGGAAGTAACGTTGCTAAAAGAGATGGGATGCAAAAGGGGAATGGTATCCATGCAGGGGCTTGGATACAAAGAAATACTTGCTTACCTGGATGGAGAGTGCAGTTTTTTGGAGGCGGTGGACATCCTGAAAAGAGACACCCGTCATTTTGCCAAACGGCAGCTTACCTGGTTTCGGCGGGAGAAGGATGTGATCTGGCTGAACAAAGAAGATTATGAATATAAAGAAGAGCGGATTCTGGCTGCCATGCTGGAGCGGCTCAAAGAGAAGGGAATCATCGGATGAATCAGAATTTGGAAACGATGTACCGGTGCATGGGCATCTCCCCGGAAGTCTATGCATACGGACAGAAGATCGAAGAGGAATTAAAAGAACGTTTTGCGGCTATTGATGAGAATGGACAGTACAACCAGTTAAAGGTGCTGCACGCCATGCAGGAATGCCGGGTCAGCGACATCCATTTTGCAGGCACCAGCGGTTATGGTTACAATGATCTTGGCAGAGATACACTGGAAGAAGTGTACGCGAAGACCTTCCACGGGGAGGCGGCTCTGGTCCGTCCCCAGATCACCTGCGGAACCCATGCGCTCTCGGTGGCGCTGGCCGGAAATCTGAGGCCTGGAGATGAGCTTTTGGCTGTGTCCGGCAAGCCCTATGACACCCTGGAAGAGGTGATTGGCATTCGCCCTTCCAACGGAAGCCTGGCAGAATACGGCATCACCTACCGGCAGGTGGATCTGCTGCCCAATGACCGCTTTGATCTGGAAGGGATCAAAAAGGCCATGAATGAGCGCACAAAGATGGTGCACATTCAGCGTTCCAAAGGTTATCAGACTCGTCGGACCTTATCTGTTGGCGACATCGGGGAGGCGATTGCATTTGTCAAATCCGTCAATCCGAACGTGATCTGTATGGTGGACAACTGTTATGGTGAATTTGTGGAACGGATCGAGCCGACGGATGTGGGGGCGGACCTTTGTGTGGGGTCGCTGATCAAAAATCCAGGCGGCGGTCTGGCTCCTACCGGGGGCTACATCGTCGGAAAAGAGGAATATGTGAACAATTGTGCCTTTCGTCTGACCTCCCCCGGGCTTGGAAAGGAAGTGGGAGCCACCATGGGTGTGACCCAGTCCTTTTACCAGGGTTTTTTCCTTGCACCAACCGTGACGGCGGGTGCGTTAAAGGGCGCCGTCTTCGCTGCCAATCTTTACGAGCGTCTGGGTTTTGACGTGCTGCCGAACGGGCAGGAAAGCCGTCATGATATCATCCAGGCGATTACTTTTGGGACACCAGAAGGGGTGATTGCTTTTTGCAGAGGAATCCAGGCGGCGGCTCCGGTGGACAGCTTTGTGGAACCGGAACCCTGGGCCATGCCTGGTTATGACAGTGATGTGATCATGGCGGCAGGAGCGTTCGTGCAGGGGTCTTCCATCGAACTGAGTGCAGATGGTCCGATCAAACCGCCCTATGCGGTTTATTTTCAGGGCGGTCTGACCTGGGAGCACGCGAAGTTTGGGATTCTTATGTCTTTGCAGAAGCTTTTGGAGGCAGGCATCGCAAAACTGCCGCTGAAATCAAAGACCCCGCTGCAAGCAACGGGGTATCAAACTGGCAGCGCTGCTAAGCAGCGGGGTATTTGACCCTCGCGGCAGTCGCCAAATATCTGCAAGCAGCCACTTGGCTCGTTGCTTGCGGGAATAAAGGAAACGGGATCTTATGAAAAAAGTGATTGTAGTTGGCGGCGGTGCTTCCGGCCTGATGGCCTCTATCGCGGCGGCAAGAAGGGGAGCAAAGGTCATCCTGACAGAAAAGAACCGGCAGGCGGGGAAAAAGCTTCTGGTGACCGGCAACGGCCGATGCAACTTTACCAATCGAAATCAGCAGCTTTCCTGCTATCGGAGCGGCCATCCCAGACGGGTACAGGAAGTTTTGGAGGCTTTCTCCATGGAGGAGACCGTCGCTTTTTTTGAAGAGTTGGGTATTTTTGTAAAAGACAGGGCAGGCTATCTGTATCCCGCCAGCGGACAGGCCTCTTCCGTGGCCGATGTGCTGCGGCTGGAGGTGCGCAGACTTTCCCCTCTGATTAAGGAAGCCTATAACACAGAAGTTCTGGCAGTGGAACGAAAAGGGGGACTTTTTCAGGTGAAGACAGAGGGCTGGACCTATGAAGGCGATGCGGTGATTCTGGCCTGCGGTTCCGAGGCGGCGCCGAAGACCGGCTCCACCGGGGACGGCTACCGTTTCGCCAAAAGCCTGGGCCATCAGGTGATTCTGCCCCTTCCTGCACTGACCGGGCTGTATGCGCGGGAAAATGACCGCGGAACGCTTGCAGGAGTCCGGATGGACGCGAAAGTTACCCTTCTGGTGGATGGTCAGACCTGTGCAAAGGAGGAAGGCGAGGTGCAGTTTGCATCCTACGGGCTTTCCGGCATTCCGATCTTTCAGGTGAGCCGGTATGTGTCCAGAGCACTGGAAAGAGGCAGCGCCTGCAAGGTGATACTGGATGTCTGCCCGGGATATACCGCGGATGCAATAGAAGAAAAACTGCTGAAAAGAGAGGCATATACAAAAGACCGGAAGGGGACGGATATTTTGCTTGGGATGTTCCCGGAGAAATTGTCTCAGGTCTTGATGGAACGCGCTGGGATTTCTCTCAAAAAACACCGGCGGGAGTGGAAAGAGAATGACTGCAGGCGGCTTGCAGAACAGATGAAGGGGCTTTCTTTCCAGATCTTTGGATGCCGTGGGTATGAGCAGGCTCAGGTGTGCACCGGAGGGGTTCCCCTTTCGGAGCTGAAAGGAGTGTCCATGGAATCTGCGATTGTACCGGGGCTTTATTTGGCGGGAGAACTGCTGGATGTGGACGGTGCATGCGGCGGATATAATCTGCAGTGGGCGTGGAGCAGCGGGTATCTGGCAGGTGTGCATGCGGCGGAGTGTATGTCAGAAGAATATTTATGAAATTTTTACCAATATGTTTGTGGAATATGCTATAATGAAAGTCGGCATGAGAAAGAAAAGAGGAATTTTATGCTGCGAATCCAGCAACTGAAGCTGCCGGTGGGGCATACGGAGCAGGAGTTAAGAGAGAAGATCCGAAAGAAACTGCGGATCCGGCCGGAGGAACTGACCGGTTATCAGATTGTCCGCCGCTCTCTGGATGCCAGAGGCGGGAAGCTGCAATATGTGTATCTGGTGGACGCGGAGGTAAAGAGAGAATCCGAAGTTTTGAGGCATTGTAAAAAAGGTGTGGAAAAAGCAAAACGTGCGGTGTATCAGTTTCCGAAGTCCGGAACGAAGCGGCTTTTCTGCCGTCCGGTGATTGTGGGTACGGGCCCGGCGGGGCTGTTCTGCGGTCTTGCGCTTTCCCGGGCCGGTTATGCTCCGATTCTTGTGGAACGGGGGCAGTGTGTCGAAGAACGGGTGAAAACCGTGGAGAATTTCTGGAAACTTGGAATTCTGGATGCTCAGTCCAACGTACAGTTCGGGGAGGGCGGAGCCGGGACCTTCTCCGACGGAAAACTGAACACCCTGGTAAAAGATCCGGCAGGAAGAAATCAGGAGGTACTTAAGATTTTTGTGGAGGCAGGAGCTCCCAAAGAGATCCTGTATGAGCAGAAGCCTCATCTGGGAACGGATCTTCTGATGGGGATCGTCCGCCATATGCGGGAAGAGATCCTAAGACTTGGAGGCGAGGTACGGTTCGGCTGTCAGATGACCGATCTGGTTTTGGAAAAAGGAGCCGTCCGCGGGGTGGTTCTCCAGGAAGAAGGGAAAGTTTCGGAGGTGCTGGAGACAGAACAGCTGGTGCTGGCTGTCGGCCACAGCGCCAGAGATACATTTGCGATGCTAAAAGCGCGCGGAGTGCCCATGCAGCCGAAGGCTTTCGCGGTGGGCGTGCGTATGGAGCATCCTCAGAGTATGATCAGTGAAAGCCAGTATGGAAAGGGATATCCATCTTGTCTGCCGCCGGCTTCCTATAAAGTAACCAGGAAGTCAGAAAGCGAAAGAGGCGTTTATTCTTTTTGTATGTGTCCGGGAGGGTATGTGGTCAATGCCTCTTCAGAAGAAAAAATGCTGGCGGTCAATGGCATGAGTTATCAGGCAAGAGACAGCAGGAATGCCAACAGTGCCATGATTGTGACGGTGACGCCAAAAGATTATGAAGGGACAGATGTGCTTGCAGGGGTGGAATTTCAAAGAAAGCTGGAACGCGCGGCGTTTTGTCTGGGCGATGGACGGATTCCGGTGCAGTTGTTCGGCGATTTTTGTCAGAATGTCGCTTCCACGGCACTGGGCCAAATAGAACCCTGTATGAAAGGGGCATATGTTTTGTCCAATGTACGGTCGATTTTTCCAAAGGAGCTTTCGCAGGCCCTGAAGGAAGGGATCGAAGGCTGTGAAGCTTTGATTCCCGGATTTGCCAGAAAGGATGCGCTGCTCTCGGGAGTGGAGAGCAGGACTTCTTCTCCGGTTCGCATCATAAGAGCGGAAGATTTGGAGAGCCAGATATCCGGGCTTTATCCCTGCGGGGAAGGTGCAGGTTATGCAGGCGGAATCACCTCCGCTGCCATGGACGGATTAAAGATTGCAGAAGCGATTGCAAAAAAATATGCGCCGTGTTATGATTAACAAATAGCTTTCAGGAATCCGGAGGTGATGAATGAGGATGAGAGACTCCAAGAATGGCTGGACACTGTTTTTGATGATGATGGCAGGTGTGGTACTGGGCGGACTGCTCGGCAGCCTGGCAGAGGACACGTCAGGTTTTGCCTGGCTCAATTACGGACAGTCTTTTGGTCTGGAGAATCCCGTCGTATTGTCTTTGGGAGTAATTGTTCTGACTTTCGGCCTGACGATTAAGATCACGGTTGCAGGTATTATTGGGATCATTCTTGCGATTCTGGCTTATCGCTGGATATAGATTTAGAAAAAAGAAAATAATAAAAGATAACGGCCGGGATATCTGGAGAGATCATACGGAGGTTATCGGATATGAATGAGAATTTTAACAGTCTGCCCCGGGAAGAACGGCCATATGAGAGATGTATGCTCCATGGGGCCGGCAGACTCAGTGACCGGGAGCTTTTGGCGGTGCTTCTAAGAACCGGGTCGAAAGGCCGCACGGTGTTGGAGCTGGCAGGGGATCTTTTGCATCTGGTGCCGGAAAGACAGGGTTTTACCGGCCTTCGGAGAATGACCATTGAAGAACTTTCCTCAGTCAAAGGCATCGGCAGCGTCAAGGCAGTTCAGCTGAAATGTGTGCTGGAGCTGGCCAGGCGGATGGCGCGGGAGGAGGCAGGAGCAGGGATTTATTTTAAAACACCGGCTTCTGTGGCAGAATATTATATGGAAGATCTGCGCCACCGGGAACAGGAAGTGCTCCTGCTTCTGATGCTGGATCAAAAGGGAAGACTGCTAAGAGAAAAATATATGTTTAAAGGGACGGTCAATGCGTCTTTGATATCGCCAAGAGAGATTTTTCTGGAAGCGCTGTCTTCCAGGGCGGTTCAGATCATCCTTGTGCACAACCATCCAAGCGGGGATGCAAAGCCCAGCAAGGAAGACAAAAATGTGACCAGGAGGATCCAGCAGGCAGGACAGATTCTGGGGATCACTTTGACGGATCATATCATAATCGGAGAGCGAACCTATGTAAGTCTCCGGGAGGAGCAGGGGCTGTAGCACTGTCTGCGGAAATCAAGAGAGAAAGAGGGAATATACCATGAATAATCATAGTTTTGGCTGCGACTTTGGTTCGTACCACCTGAAAATATATCACAGAGATACGGACGCTTACCTGATGCAGCACAATATGGTGGCTGTGCAGGATAAAAAAGGGATGCTGGCGTATGGAGACGAGGCCTATGCCATGTATGAAAAGGCGCCTTCCAATATCCAGGTGTCCAGCCCCATGTCCTACGGCAATCTGGCCAGCATCAGCAATATGCAGGCATTTTTAAAGTGCCTTCTGGAAAGAAATATCAAAGGGCAGTTAAAAGGTGCGGATTATTTCGTGGCGCTTCCCACAGACATGCAGGAGCGGATTTTTACTACTTTGATCCAGGATTCCAACATGAAGCCGAAAAATGTCTATCTTGTGGATAAGCCGGTGGCAGCGGGTCTGGGCCTTGGGATCAATGTAAAAGAGGCACAGGGCGTGATGATTGTGGATATCGGTGCGGAGACTACGGAGATTTCAGTTCTGTCCCTTGGAGGTATTGTGATCAGCCGCCTGATTCAAAACGGCGGCCGCTCCATCGATGATGCCATCCAGAGTGCCATTCGCAAAGAATATAATTTCTATATCGGCAGCAAGACAGCCGAGCTGATCAAAAAGGAACTGTCCTATGCGGTGGATCCGGAGGAAGCCTCCCTGCAGATCTGCGGCCGCAATATGGTGATCGGTCTTCCTCAGATGATGGAGATTACTTCTGGCTTTGTCTATGAGGCTATCAAAGAGCAGCTGGGCATTATTATGGATGCGGTGAAGACGATCCTGGAGCGTACCCCTCCGGAGTTGGGCGTGGATATCATCCAGAACGGAATTTATCTGACCGGCGGCTCCGCAAGGATCAAAAAACTGGATCAGCTTCTGGAACAGAAGTCAGGAATCCGGGTGGTTGTGGATGGAGAGCCGGAGCTGAGTGTTGCACGGGGCATGGCGAGAGTGATGGGAGACAGAGAGTTCCGTTCCCTGGCCTTCGTTACCAAAGAGCAGAAATATGAATAACGGCTGGAGCTGTATGAATGAGACGAAGAGAACGATTTACGATTCCCGGGAAATATATCCTGTTTGTGCTGACGGTTCTGTGTGTGGGGACAATGTCCCTGTCGTTTCTGACCAATTTTGACGGCGGAGCTTTGAATGTCATATCCGGGTATGTGCTGATTCCGGTGCAAAATGGAATCAATCAGGCAGGAGGATGGATTCGCAGCAGAGTGGAGAATCTGGAAGATCTGACTGCAGTGAAAGAAGAGAATGAACAGTTAAGAGCACAGATTGCGGAGCTGACGCTTGAGAATAACTCCATGCTTCAGGAGCGGTATGAGCTGAATGAACTGAGATCTTTGTATGAGCTGGACGATGAATACTCCAGCCTGGAGAAGATTGCGGCCAATGTCATCGGGAAGGATACGGGCAACTGGTTTCATATGTTTCTGATCGACAAAGGATCCAACGACGGTGTCCGGGTGGATATGAATGTGATCGCCGGCGGCGGGCTGGTGGGGATTGTCACAAAGACCGGACCGGACTGGGCCCAGGTGCGCTCGATCATCGACGATATGAGCAATGTCAGTGCCATGATTCTGAAAAACTCCGATCTCTGTTATGTGCGCGGAGATCTGCAGATGATGACAGAAGGAACCATGCAGCTGAATGAGCTGCGGGATCCGGATGGCGAGGTGGAACCAGGAGATAAGGTGGTGACCTCCCATGTGAGTGCCAAATATCACAAGGGGATTTTGATTGGTTATGTGAATGAAATCACGACAGATGCCAATAATCTGACTAAGTCGGGAAGTCTGACGCCGGCGGTGGATTTTGAGCATCTGAGTACGGTACTGGTCATTACGGATCTGAAGCAGCAGATCGACATGGACAAACCTGATGAAGAGTGACAGAGCGGGAAAGGAGTTTTCGTATTGAAACGCAAGATCGTGACCATCTTGATAATTCTTGTAAGCTTTCTGCTGCAGAGTACCATCTTTAAAACATTGTCCATCGGTTCCATCAGTCCGAATCTGATGGTGATTGTCACATCCTCCTTCGGCTTTATGCTGGGGAAGAAGGAGGGACTGTGGGTTGGTTTTTTCTGCGGACTTCTGGAAGATATCTTTTACGGAAGACTTATGGGGATGCATGCCATGATCTATATGTACATAGGTTATGCCAATGGATACTTCAACCACATCTTTTATGGAGAAGACATTAAGCTTCCGATTTTTCTTATATCTGTCAGCGAGCTGGTCTATGGACTGGGAACCTATGTGGTTATGTTCATGATGAGAAGCCGCTTTGCTTTTTCCTATTATATGATCAGGATTATATTGCCGGAACTTTTGTACACCATTGTTATTACTCTGGTTTTTTACCGTCTGATCTATTTTGCCAATCAGAAACTGGAAAACCAGACTTAAGGAGTGGACGGATTGTTCGAAGATTTTAAAGAGTCTTTTGTGAATTTTATAACATCCAGGATTTTTGTCCTGATGCTGGTCTTTCTGACCTTTTTTGGGATCGTACTTGGAAGGGTCTTCCTGCTTCAGATCATCAACGGAGAGGACTATGCCGAGAGCTTCACCATGAAGATCAAAAAAGAGATCAATATTGCCAGCACAAGAGGGAAGATCTATGACCGGAACGGGGAGATACTGGCAGACAATGTGCTGTCCTATTCGGTCACCATTGAAGATAATGGAACCTACCAAAGTGACCGGGAAAAACAGACGGCACTGAACCGGATCGTATCCCGGGTGATTGAGATCGTGGAGTCTCATGGGGACAGCATCATCAGTGATTTCGGCATCATCTGCGAGAACGGCAGATATGTGTTTACCCAGGAAGGAACAGCTCTGCTGCGTTTCAAGGCGGATATATACGGACACCGTACAATCGAGGAATTAGAGCCGAAGGAATCGGCAGCCTCTGCGGACCAGATCATGGAATATCTTTGCAGCGACAAAAGATACTACATTTCCAGAGATGCTTATACAGAAGAGCAGAGAGCCTTCTACGGCCTTCCGGACGAAGAGCTTCCGCCTGAAATGAAGCTGAAGATTGCCACCATCCGCTACGCCATGGGACTAAACGGCTACAAGCGTTATGTGGCGACGACGGTTGCCTCGGATGTATGTGACGAGACTATGGCGGAAATCATGGAAAATATGGATGATCTGCAGGGCGTGGATATTGCCCAGAGCAGTCTGAGAGTTTATACAGATGCAAAATATTTTGCTCCACTGATCGGATACATCGGAAAGCCTTCTCAGGAGGAGCTGGACAGTCTTCTTCTGGAAAATGAAAACTATGAGCTCAATGACATTGTAGGCAAGGCAGGTATTGAGCAGTATATGGAGACGCAGCTGCAGGGAACCAAGGGCAACCGCATCATCTATGTGAACAGTATGGGCAATGTGCTGGAGGTGGAGAAGGAGACCCAGCCGGAGTCCGGCAAGGATGTCTATCTGACCATTGACAAAAATTTGCAGATCGCGGTCTATGATATCCTGGAACAGCAGCTGGCGGGAATTCTTCTCTCCAAGATCCGCAATATGAAAGAGTATGTGCCTGGCCCCAACAGTTCAGCAGCCAGCATTCTGATTCCGATCTATGATGTCTATTATGCACTGATCAACAACCGGGTGCTGGATACCACGCATTTTACAGCGGAGGATGCCACGGAACTGGAGCGTTCTGTTCAGCAGCGGTTTGAGACAAGACTTGCAGAAACCATTGACCGGATTATGGCGGAACTGCATTCGGGGCAGCCCACAGCGTATGAAAATCTGCCCATAGATATGAAGAATTATATGAGTTATATCGTATCCGATATTCTCATGGGAGACCGCAACATTCTTATGAGCAGTGCCATCGACCGAAACGATGAGACTTATATTGCCTGGACTACGAACGAAGTCATCAGTCTGAAAGAATATCTGGAATATGCCATCTCCATGAACTGGGTGGACGTATCCGGTCTGGAAGTGGAATCTTCTTATCTGAATGCAGAAGAAATCTACAGCGTGTTGATGGATTATATTTCGACAGAGCTCCACATAGATGTCGATTTTCAGAATATGCTGTATAAATATATCATATTAGACGATCTTGTGACGGGAAAAGAGCTTTGTTTACTCTTGTATGAGCAGGGGGTTTTGGAGTATGATGAAGAGGCAATCGGAAGGCTTCAGAGCGGAAATTATTCTGCATACAGTTTTATGCTGGACAAGATCCGAAACTTGGAGATCACTCCGGCACAGCTGGCCTTAGAACCATGCAGTGCGGGCTGCGTGATTGCAGATCCTAAGACCGGAGATACCCTGGCCTGCGTCACTTATCCAGGATATGACAACAACCGGCTGACCAATACGATGGATTCTGCGTATTTTGCAGCGCTGAACAAAGACCAGTCCAGGCCGCTTTACAGCCGCGCGACCCAGGAGCGTACAGCGCCTGGTTCCACGATGAAACCGGCGATTGCGGTGGCAGCTCTGGAAGAAGGCGTGATTACCCCTTCGGAGATCATGCGTGCCACCGGTGTGTATACCGAGGCTTATGGGAATCCTACCTGCTGGATTTACAACCAGTACCATGGATCTCACGGAAATATCAATGTGGTGGATGCGCTTCGGGTATCCTGCAACTATTACTTTTATGAGATCGGCTTCCGCCTGGGCGGGGGGCGCAGCACTGGTTATTCTTCGGACCGTGCGCTGGAACTCATCAAAAAATATGCAGAAGAGTTTGGGCTTGGGGAAAAATCGGGTCTGGAGATTCCGGAGAGCGGGCCGCAGCTATCCGATACAGACGGTGTGCGCTCTGCCATCGGTCAGGGCACCAATTTGTTCAGCGTCTCCCAGCTTGCCAGATATACCAATGCGGTGGCGAATCAGGGGACTGTCTATGACCTGACACTTCTGGACAAAATCACGGATTCCGAGGGAAATACTATTGAAGAACATTCCGCGTCAGTATATAATGAAGTAGATATCGCGGACAGTTCCTGGGATGTCATTCATGAAGGCATGCGTCAGGTTGCGGAAAACACAGATGCTTTTGAAAAGCTGAATCTGACCATTGCAGGGAAGACCGGTACAGCACAGCAGTCTTTGAGGCATCCGAACCATGCGCTTTTTGTAGGATATGCACCCTATGAAGATCCCGAAATCAGTCTGGCGATTCGTATCACCAACGGATATACTTCCGGCAATGCGGCAGCCATGGCGGCAGATATATTCCGGTATTATTTTAAGCTCGTTGATGAAGAAGAATTATTGACCGGGGAAGCATCACAAGCGTCGACGGCCGTGATTCTCGATTAGGGAGAACAGGATGAAACAGCAGACAGTAGTGATTAAAAGCAACAAATACGGCATCACCTTGTTCCTGGACGGGAAGATATCCTTTCAGGAGCTGTTGAAAGATATTTCAGAGAAATTCAAGACATCTTCCGGCTTTTTCCAGAACGCTCAGATGGCGCTTGCCTTTGAAGGGCGCAAGTTATGCCGGGAGGAACAGCTGGAAGTGGTCCGGGTGATCCAGGAGAATTCTTCTCTGGAAATTCTCTGTGTACTGGAACAGGATGCACTGAAAGAATCCTTTATGAAACAAGTGGTGGAGGAGCGAAAGCAGGAGCGAAGCACCAACAATGGCAGGTTTTATAAAGGAACTCTGCGCTCGGGACAAGTTCTGGAGTCAGAGACCAGTATCATCATCCTTGGGGATGTAAATCCCGGGGCGACGATTGTGTCCAAAGGGAATGTGATCGTCCTGGGCAGTCTGAAAGGGATGGTTCATGCAGGGGCAGCAGGCAATGAAGACACTTTTGTGGCAGCTCTGAACATGACACCCATGCAGATACGGATTGCAGATGCTATTGCCCGGTCTGCAGACGGCCCGATCTATGCCAGAGACAAAGGGGATGAGAAAGGGCCCATGATCGCATATGCGGAGGAAGGCAATATCTATATGGAGCCCATTACAAAAGAAGTAATTAACGATATCCGGATCTGATATGGAAGAAGGCACAGATTTAGAAGTAGTGACAGGAAAGGTTGGAGGAAGCAATATGAGCGAAGTAATTGTGATAACATCTGGAAAGGGAGGCGTTGGCAAGACGACAACTACAGCCAATGTCGGAACCGGACTTGCAAAAATGGATCGGAAGGTAGTACTGATCGATACGGATATCGGACTGAGGAATCTGGATGTGGTTATGGGTCTTGAGAACCGGATCGTATACAATCTGGTGGATGTGGTGGAAGGCAACTGCCGGATTAAGCAGGCGCTGATCAAAGATAAGAGATATCCCAATCTCTATCTGCTGCCTTCGGCCCAGACAAGAGACAAGACAGCAGTGAACCCGGAACAGATGATTAAGCTCATAGAGGAACTCCGGAGCGAATTTGACTACATACTGCTTGACTGTCCGGCAGGAATCGAGCAGGGATTTAAAAACGCAATCGCTGCTGCAGACCGGGCGCTGATTGTAACCACACCGGAGGTGTCTGCGATCCGCGATGCAGACCGGATCATTGGGCTTTTGGAGGCCAATGATATCCGCAAGTCCGAGCTGATTGTCAATCGGATTCGTATGGATATGGTGGAAAGCGGCAATATGATGTCCATGGATGATGTGGTGGAGATTCTTGCCATAGATCTGATAGGAGCTGTTCCGGATGACGAGAGTGTTGTCATTGCCACAAACCAGGGAGAACCCTGTGTGGGAGACAGCTCTTTGGCTGGACAGGCATATATGAACATCTGCTGCAGAGTGCTTGGGGAAGAGGTTCCGTTTCTGGACTTGAAAATAAAGGGCGGTTTTTTTGGAAAACTGAAGAAACTGTTCAAATAAAAGGGGGGCAAGAATATGGCGTTCATGGATTTCTTTCGGAAGAAGAATTCAGGGGAAGTTGCGAAAGACCGGCTGAAATTACTGCTGATTTCAGACCGTGCGAACTGCTCTCCCGAGATTATGGAAGCAATAAAAAATGATATCATAAAAGTGATCACAAAGTATATGGAGATTGACAGTGAGGGACTTGATATACAGATCACTCAGACAGAGTCGGAGGGGGGCCATGGCAGTGTTCCGGTACTCTGTGCCAACATACCAGTAAAGGATGTTATAAAAAGATCATAGGAATCAGGTGAGATATGTTCAAACAATATCAGCTGCGCGATTTCAGACTGCGCCTGGTTGTATTTGTATATGCCATTACGATCCTTGGAATTCTGGTTATCGGAAGCGCCAAGGAGGAATACCAGAGTCAGCAGGTCATGGGCATGGTGCTGGGCACCATCGCCATGCTTGTGTTTGCACTGATGGATTACCATTTTATGCTGAATTTTTACTGGCTGATCTATGTATTTAATCTTGTACTTTTGATCGCAGTGGAACTGGTCGGCACCAAAATCAACGGTGCGCAGAGGTGGCTTAATGTGGGATTTACGCGATTTCAGCCGTCAGAGCTTACGAAGCTTCTGCTGATTTTGTTTTTTGCCAGACTGTTCAGTAAATATCATGAGAGCATCAATACATGGAGAGTGATTGTGGTATCCGGAATCCTGCTTTTGATTCCGCTGTACCTGGTAAAAGAGCAGCCAGACTTGTCCACAACGATTACCATTGCCTTTGTATTCTGTGTTCTGATCTATATTGGAGGGCTCAGCTATAAAATTATCGGAACAGTACTTGCAATTTTGATACCATCTGCTATTATATTTATAAACCTGATTATGCAGGAAGGACAGCAGATACTGGATAACTATCAGTTTACAAGGATTATGGCATGGCTGAATCCGGCGGAATATGCGGATGACGCTTATCAGCAGCAGAATTCCATCATTGCCATCGGATCCGGACAGCTTTATGGAAAAGGCCTGTATAATAATGATATATCGTCCGTAAAGAACGGAAATTTCATTGTGGAACCGCAGACCGATTTTATCTTTGCCGTTACGGGAGAAGAGCTTGGGTTTATCGGCTGTGCTACTGTCATTATTCTGTTGGCGCTGATTGTGATGGAATGTCTCTGGATTGGAAAAAACGCAAGGGAACAGGAAGGTACCATCATCTGCTGTGGATTCGGAGGTCTGATTGCTTTTCAGAGTCTGGTCAATATCTGTGTGGCCACAGGACTGATGCCGAATACCGGAATTCCGCTTCCATTTGTCAGTTATGGGCTGACATCGCTTGTTATGCTGTATATGGGGATAGGTATTGTTTTGAATGTCGGGCTTCAACCTAAAAAATATTAGCAAGGGGGTTCAAAACCATGAATATTGGATTGATTGCACATGATGCCAAGAAAGTCCTGATGCAGAACTTTTGCATTGCTTACAGGGGAATTCTCTGTAAAAATGATTTATATGCAACCGGAACCACTGGAAGATTAATTGAAGAGGTTGCAAATTTAAATGTTCACAAATTTTTAGCCGGCCATCTGGGCGGAGAGCAGCAGCTGGGGGCTCAGATCGAGCACAACCAGATCGATTTGGTGATCTTTTTAAGAGATCCGATTCAGCCGAAAAGACATGAACCGGATGTGAATAATGTGGTACATCTTTGTGATGTACATAATATACCGATTGCTACGAACCTGGCGACAGCAGAACTGCTGATCAAATCACTGGACAGAGGGGATATGGAGTGGCGTGAGATGTACAAATAAAAGAAACCGTCGCGGTTCTGCTCTTTTTCTGTCCTGGATGGCTTGCTGTGTGTTTACAGGCGGGTGTTCATGGGGAGTCGAATTGGAGGATGCGTTTTCGCCGGACCGTCCTGGTTTTTCGGTTCAGGAACAAAACCAGGAGGAAGAGATTTCCTACTTTGCGGAAGATCTCTGCGTTGTGGACACAGATGTGTCCGCAGTGGAAGCAGAAGTGTCCGATTCGCTGGCCGCATGTTTTTTTAATCTGGATTCCAGGGAGATTCTCTGCGCGAAAAACGTACACGAAAGGCTTTATCCGGCCAGTACGACGAAGATTATGACTGCCCTTTTGGCCCTGGAGCAGGATGATTTGGATGCACAGGTGACGGTCAGCAAAGAGGCTGTTACCTTTCAGGAAAGCGGAGTCTCCCTGGCAAAGTTAAAAGAAGGCGATGTGCTGACACTTCGTCAGCTTTTGTATGGGCTTTTGGTGGTGTCGGGCAATGACGCGGCCAATGCCATCGCGGAAAAAGTTGCGGGAAGCAACGAGGAATTTGTAAAGATGATGAACGAAAAGGCAGTTTCCCTCGGGGCCACCAACACACATTTTACCAATCCTAACGGACTTCACAATGAAGAACATTATACGACGGCTTATGATTTGTATCTGATGTTTCAGGAGGCCCTGAAATATGATACATTTTTGGAAATACTAGAAGCATCGTCCTATGACGCGACTTATATGGCGGCGGATGGAACAGAGGTGACCGCCTCCTGGCCCAGCTCGAACCAGTTTACAAAGGGCGATGTAACGGTTCCGGAGGGTGTGGCTGCAAAAGGCGGAAAGACCGGCACTACTTCCGCTGCACAAAATTGTCTCGTACAACTTTTTGAGGACAGCGCGGGAGAGCGCTATGTGGCGATCATCTTAGGATGCAGTGATCGGGCGGTACTGTATCAGGAGATGCAAAGCTTTTTATCTAATCTGAACAATTAGTTCTTGTATTCTGCCCTCCTGGATGGTATAATGTGACTAACAACTCAGGAACCTAAGGAGGGCAAGCGATGGTACAGTTAATAGTAGGAGTAAAGGGCGAAGGCAAGACAAAAAAGATGCTGGATTATGTGCATGACGCAATGAAGACTGCGACGGGCAATATCGTGTATCTTGACAAGTCGTCCCAGAATATTCATGAGCTGGACAATAAGGTTCGTTTGATAAATGTGACGGAATATCCCATTCGGAATACAGATCAGTTTCTTGGTTTTATCTGTGGAATCTGTTCTCAGGATTATGATTTGGAAGCGATGTATCTGGATGGATTTTTAAAGATTGCAAAGCTGGAAGGGCAGGATATCTCAGAAGCTCTTACAGAGTTGAACCAGATCAGTGATCAGTTTAACGTAAAGATTGTACTCAGTGTATCGCTGAACAAGGAAGAGTTGCCAGAATTTGCCAAAGCTCAGGTGATTTAAGATTTTAAAGCTACATATACAAACGGATGCCCAGAAAGGACATCCGTTTTTTGTATCCTCAGTGAACAAGGGGATACACGTCCCTTGTTCACTGAGGGTATCATAGGAAAGTACTCCGGGCAGGATTCCTATTCACATTATCTATTAGATTTGGAGGATGTTTCAGATGGCACAGCGCCGCAGAAGAAGTAAGGTAGTCAGCGTACGGAGAAAACGGCCGATCAACATTGATCTTGTGTTTTTTGGTGCAGTGGCGGTCTATATCTGTGTGATCTGTTACATGGGTATGAATTCCGAGCACATTGCCGGATATGAGGTGAATGCCGGCAGTTTGTCCGTGAATCATACCTATACGGGTTTTGCAATCCGTCAGGAAAAGGTTTACACGGCAGGTACCTCCGGTTATGTCAGCTACTATGCCCGGGAAGGAGAACGCGTATCCGGCCCTTCTTTGATCTACACTATTGACGAAAAAGGCGAGATTAATGCCCAGATTCGTCAGAATGCGGAAAATATAGACTTGACAGATGAGAGCTTTTCCATCATCCGGGGAAGTATCCGAAGTTATATGAACGAATATGACAGCCTGGATTTTTCCGGAGTGTATGATTTTCAGTCGTCTTTGGAAAGCTCTGTTATGGATTTAACAAACCAGAGTATGCTGGACAGCCTGGAAGGGACAGGAGAGGATTCCATGCTTTCCAAGGTATATGCCCAGGATATCGGGATTCTGGAATATTATACAGACGGATATGAAGAAGTAACCGTGGAAAGTATGACAGAGGAAATGCTGGATCCTTCCGGTTATGAAAAGCAGAGCCTGAAAAAAGAACTGATCCAGGCCGGGGAGACGGCTTATAAGCTGGCCATGTCGGAAAAATGGAGCCTGGTTGTTCCTCTGACAGAGGAGGAAGCTGCCGGCTTTCAGCAGGAGGAACGAAAGTTCATGGAGGTGGAATTTACGCTGGATCACACAAAATCCTGGGCAGAATTTTCCATCATTCATGTGGGATCTGTTCCCTGTGCAAGACTGGACTTTAACAATTCCATGGTTCGCTTTGCCAATGCCCGCTACATCGAGGTGGAATTTCAGGTAGATGATCAGGAGGGCTTAAAGATTCCAAACAGTGCCATCGTGGAGAAGGAGTTTTATCTGGTTCCGAAAGGATTTAAGATTCAGCAGAATGAAGAAGAAGGATTTTTAAAAGAGGTCTATGATGAGAATGGACAGCCCTCTGCAGAATTTGTCGTCCTGACTCTTTATTATGAAGATGATGAAAATTACTATATTGATCCGAGAGAATCGGATTTTTCCACCGGGAAGGAAAAGCTGCCCATTGGAACCTATCTGGTGCAAGAAGATACCCAGGAACGTTTTCAGATCGGTATGAACCGTACGCTTCAGGGGGTGTACAACATCAACAAAGGTTATACCCAGTTCCGCCAGATCAATATCCTGTTCCAGAACGAAGAGTTTTCTCTTGTGGAAGAGGGGACCAAATACGGCCTGACGGTATATGACCGGATTGTGCTGAATGGAACAGCGGTGGATGAGGATGAAGTGATTTATCAATAAATATTTGCGGGAGGAAGCAGTATATGGTTGCAGAAAATTACAAAGAAGTGGAAGAAAGGGTGAAAAAAGCCTGTGAGAGGAGCGGAAGAAGACGGGAAGAAGTGACGCTGATTGCGGTCAGCAAGACGAAGCCGGTCTCTCTGATTCGGGAGGCTTATGAGGCGGGCGCCCGGGAATTCGGGGAAAATAAAGTACAGGAACTGTGTGAAAAGTGGGAAGTGCTTCCGGACAGCTTTTGCTGGCATATGATCGGGCACCTGCAGAGAAATAAAGTCAAATACGTGGTGGGGAAAGCAAAACTGATTCACTCCGTGGACTCCCTGCGGCTGGCAGAAGAGATCAGCAAGGAGGCGAATAAGAAGCAGATAACGGCGGATATCCTGGTTGAAGTCAATGTGGCTGGGGAAGAAAGCAAGTTCGGAGTATGCCCGGATGAGGTGGAAGATCTGGTTCGAAAAGCTGCACTTTTACCAAATCTGCACATTTGCGGGCTGATGACCATCGCTCCTTTTGTGGAAGATGCGGAAGAAAACCGTCCTATATTTCAGGAATTGCGTAAATTGGCTGTTGACATCAAATTAAAAAACATTGATAATGTACATATGGATGTTCTCTCCATGGGTATGACCGGAGATTATGAGGTGGCCATTGAAGAGGGAGCAACCATGATACGGGTAGGGACCGGTATCTTTGGCGAACGCAATTATGCATTGTAAAGGAGAATAAGGATGGGTTTTTTCGATAAAATTATGGACACGATGCATCTGGGCAGTGATGACTACGATGACGACTACGATTATGATGAGGATGACTTCGAGGAAGAGCGGCCCAAGAGAAGCAGTGTCTTCAAGAAAAAAGAAAGGGATTTTGATTATGACATGGAAGATGATGTCATAGCAGATTCTGGAAAAGTAAAGGCGGTCAAACAGCCTTCCAGGATTACCCCCATGCGTTCAAAGAAGATCGGGAGCGGTATGGAGGTGTGTGTGTTCAAGCCGACACTTTTTGAGGAGGCAAGGGAGATCACCGATACACTGCTTGGCAACTGTACGGTTGTGCTGAACTTTGAGGGACTGGATGTGGAAGTTGCACAGCGGATCATTGATTTTACATCCGGTTCTTGTTACGCGATTGGAGGCAATCTTCAGAAAGTTTCCAACTATATCTTTATTGTGACACCAAAGAGTGTTGATATTTCCGGAGATTTTCAGGATATCTTATCCGGAGCTTTTGACATTCCGACTATATAGACTGAAAAGCAAATAGCAAGAGAGGCTGCTGCGGTTTGCGGCAGCCTGTTTCATGTACAGGAGGCATCATGAAAGACAACACCAGAAAACTGGATATCAAAAAAGACGGAACTTACAGCTACTCCATCTGGCTGGAACCAGATTTCCAGAATTTGTCCGCGGCCCTTGCGCCTCTTTTGGGCAGGGACCGCAGACTGTGCGTGGTCACAGATACGGAAGTGGCAAAGTGGTATATGAAACCGGTCCAAAAAGCACTGGAAGAATACTGCAGCAAGCTTACCTTTTTCTGCTTTCCATCAGGAGAGGAACACAAGACGCTGAACACGGTCCAGGCACTTTATGAACACCTGATCCGGGAGGGGTATGACCGGAAAGATATGCTGGCAGCGCTGGGGGGAGGTGTGGTTGGAGATCTGACCGGTTTTGCGGCGGCGACGTACTTAAGAGGTATTCCGTTTATCCAGATTCCCACCACCCTTTTGTCTCAGGTAGATTCCAGTATCGGCGGAAAGACCGGCGTGGATTTTGACGCATACAAGAATATGGTGGGAGCATTTCACATGCCAAAGCTGGTCTATATGAATCTGTCAACGCTTTCCACTCTTCCGAAAAGGCAGTTTACCTCCGGGATGGCAGAGATCATAAAGCATGGACTGATACAGAGTGTTGATTATGACCGGTGGCTTTCTGAGCATGATGTGCAGGTACTGGCAGGCAGCTATGAGGCTTTGCTTCATATGATTTTTGTAAGCTGTCAGATCAAAGGCCGTGTGGTGGAAGAAGATCCCACAGAACAGGGAATCCGGGCATGGCTGAATTTCGGACATACCATCGGTCACGCTGTGGAGAAGCTGAAAAATTTCGAGCTGCATCACGGAGAATGTGTATCCATCGGCTGTGCGGCCGCATCCTGGCTGTCCTGGCAAAGAGGATGGATTACAAAGGCAGATCATCAGCATGTGGAAAAACTGCTTCAGTCCTATGGCCTTTTGGTGCGGGTGTCAGGACTGGCTCCGGATGAAATTTTGAAGGCGACAAAATCAGATAAGAAGATGGACGGCGGAAAGATAAAGTTTGTACTGTTAAAACAAATCGGAGAGGCAGCTGTGGTAAAAGACGTATCCGATGAAGAGCTGCTTGGTGCAATTCGGTATGTATGCAGTGACGAAAAGGAGACTGGATTATGAATCGATGGTTGTGCAAGCCCTGGTGCATCGGGATTATAACCCTTTTTCTGGTGGGAGCGGATCAGCTTACCAAAGTGCTGGCAGTCCGTTTTTTAAAGGGACAGGATCCGTTTGTCCTGTGGGATGGCGTCTTCGAACTGCGTTATCTGGAAAATCGGGGAGCGGCTTTTGGGATTTTTCAGGGACAGCGGACTTTTTTTCTGGTTATGGGACTTCTGGTATTTGCAGCCGGGGTCTTCCTTTTTCTGCGCATGTCAAAAGAAGCCAGATTTCTGCCGTTGCGGCTGGTGGGAATCTTTGTCATGGCGGGAGCCTGGGGCAATATGCTGGACCGGCTGAGACTTTCTTATGTGGTGGATTTTTTTTACTTTAAACTGATTGATTTTCCCGTCTTCAATGTGGCGGATATTTATGTAAGCGTTGCTGTGGCAGTTTTTGCGCTTTTGATTTTCTTTTTCTATACGGATGAGGACCTGCAGAAACTGTTTGTAAAAAATCCCGGAGAAGAAAGGGGAGCAGGCGATGAATAAGATCAGTCTGTCGGTGGACGAAAGTCATGCAGAAGAGCGGGCAGATCAGTTTTTGCATGCCATGCTGCCGAATCAGTCCAGATCTTATCTTCAGAAGCTGATCAAAGATGGCAGTGTGCTGGTAAATGGCAGGCAGATAAAAGCCAGCTACCGGATGGAAGAAGAAGATCTGGTGGAACTGGAGATGCCGGATCTGAAGGAACTGGAGGTCATAGCAGAGGATATTCCCCTTTCCATCCTTTATGAAGATGCAGATCTTCTGATTGTTGACAAGCCCAAGGGGATGGTGGTGCATCCGTCTGCAGGGCATCAGACAGGAACCTTGGTCAATGCAGTGCTGTTTCACTGTCAGGGTCAGCTTTCCGGGATCAATGGTGTCATGCGTCCGGGGATTGTGCATCGGATTGACCGGGATACTACAGGTGCTCTGGTGGTCTGCAAAAATGACCATGCCCATTGTCACGTGGCGGCACAGTTAAAGGAACATTCCATTAACCGCCGATATCTGGCGGTGGTGGAAGGTGTGATCAAAGAAGAGGAGGGCTGTGTGGATGCGCCAATCGGGCGGCATCCAACGGAGCGTAAAAAGATGGCCTGCGGGGTAAAGAACGGAAAGCGGGCAGTGACCCATTACCGGGTGCTTGAGCGGTATCGAAACCATACGCTGGTTGAGTGCCGTCTGGAGACCGGGCGTACCCATCAGATCCGGGTGCATATGGCTTCCATCCACCACCCTGTCTTAGGAGATCCGGTATATGGACCAGCCAGGAGTAAAAATCCATTTCATCTGGAAGGGCAGGCTCTGCATGCCCGGATATTGGGACTGATCCATCCGTCCACCGGAGTATATGTGGAAGCAAAAGCTCCTCTTCCAGAGTATTTTGAGCTTCTGCTGAAAAAATTATGAAAGGATCAAGATCTCCTTGTCTACGGAGGGCATCAAAAGACTTGCCGGAAAAAATGAAAAGCGAGGGTCCGCTTCGGCGGACTTTTTTGCGGGGGATTTTACAGCGTTTACATTTGGGATTTCCTGTGGTATAATCAAAAAAGCAGATGATTTGTCCATAAAAGGTGGAGTACACAGCATAACCAGGAGGGAGATATGAAGACATTTCAGTATACGATCAAAGAGGAGCTTGGAATGCATGCGCGGGCGGCGGGAGTGGTCCTTCAGCTTGCCAAAGAATTCAAAAGCAGCATCGTGATCGCCAACAAGGGGAAAGAAGGAGACCTGAAAAAGCTGTTGTCCGTAATTGATCTGGATATCCTGTACCAGGACACCGTGACGGTGACGGTGGAAGGGCCAGATGAGGATGTCGCAGCAGAAGAGATGCTGGCATTTTTTGAAGAAAACCTTTAAGGTGCAAAGAATCATCGAAAGAAAGCAGAAGGGCTGGTCCTTTGGGACGGGTCCTTTTTACTGGATGTGTTGACATAAGAAAAACGATAAGATCAGATAGAAGGACAGGATAAGGATATGAGTAGAACCAGACAATCCGAGAGCAGAAGGAAGACAACTGGGGGAAAAAGGAGCGTGGAAAAAAAGAAAAGCAGTGCAAGAAGAGTATCAGAACCGTCAGAGGGAGGAATCTGGGCGGAAGTCCGGCTGGTGGTGTTGATCATTGTATCGGTGCTGCTGTTTTTCAGCAATTTTGGATTCGGCGGAAAAGTGGGAGGCTTTATGAGCCATGTTTTATTTGGCTATGTGGGAATTTTTGCGTATCTGTTTCCGGTTGTGATGCTTTTGCTTTTGCTTTTTTCTCTTGCTAATCGGGAGAATCTGATCGCGACGATCAAGATTGTGGGAGCAGTCCTAGGCTGTGTGACGCTGGTTGCACTTTTGCATCTTTTTACCATGGGGAAAAGCGATGCTTCCGGCTGGCAGGAGATCTATGAATACTGTTCAGCGTACAAAACGGGCGGAGGCGTGATCGGCGGTCTGGTGTCCGGGCTTTTAAAAGAGGCATTTGGCACGATTGGGGCATATCTGGTGCTGATTGGAATCCTGATCATCTGTATCGTGATCGTTACGGAGCGTTCTTTTGTGAAAGGAATGTCAAAGGGCAGTAAAAAAGTATATGAATCTGCAAGACAGGATATGGAGCGGCGCAGGGAAGAAGCGGCAGAGCGCAGGGTGCAGAAAAGAACAGCCCAAAAAGAACAGCGCATGGAGCGGAAAGTCAGCGGGGTCTCTTCGGATCTTTTGATTCCCAGGCAGCCGTCTCTTGGAATTCAGGAAATTGAGACAGAGGAGCCGGTGCTTTTGGAAGAACCAGAGGAAGAGTTCCTTCCGGTGCACAAGCCGGCACCCCAAAAGAAAAAGCAGGAGGAAGCACCAATCATTCAGCCGGATCTGGGAGGCATAGAGGAAATCTCTTTCAGCGAAGAGGACCTGCTGAAAAATGCACTGAGCCGCCGAGAACTACAGGCAAATAAAATGCAGGAAAAGGCAGTGGTGGAAGAAAAGCCTTTGACAGAGCCCGAAGAAGAAATCCCAAAACCGGAGCCTGCAGCCGTGCATACCAAAGATTCTCAGGAATATCAGTTTCCGTCTTTGTCTCTTTTGAAAGCAGCCAAAAAGACCAGCGGGAAAAAAGACAGTTCGATGGCACTGCAGGAGACAGCCAGACATCTCCAGCAGATCATGGAGGATTTTGGGGTCAATGCGACGGTGACCAATGTAAGCCAGGGGCCGTCCGTGACCAGATTTGAGGTGCAGCCAGCTCATGGGGTGAAGGTGAGCAAGATCATCTCTCTTTCCGATGACATTAAACTGAATCTGGCAGTTCCGGATATCCGTATGGAAGCGCCGATTCCTGGAAAAGCAGCTGTGGGGATTGAAGTGCCCAACAAGGAAAATTCTGTGGTGATGATCCGGGAGCTTTTTGAAGCAAAAGAATTTCAGGATCATCCCTCCCGGATTGCGTTTGCGGTTGGAAAAGACATCGGCGGCAATATTATGGTTACAGATATTGCCAAGATGCCCCATCTATTGATTGCAGGAGCCACCGGATCTGGAAAATCTGTATGTATCAATACATTGATTATGAGCATTCTGTACAAAGCCCGGCCCGATGAGGTGAAACTGATCATGATTGATCCCAAAGTGGTGGAGCTTAGTACTTACAACGGGATCCCCCATCTTTTGATTCCGGTGGTAACTGATCCGAAGAAAGCGGCAGGAGCGCTGAACTGGGCAGTGACCGAGATGATGGGCCGGTACAATAAATTTGCAGAGCTGAATGTCCGCAATGTGGAAGGTTACAACAGTAAGATTGATTCCATCGCAGAGATTGAGGATGACAAAAAGCCGGAGAAGATGCCCCAGATCGTCATTATCGTCGACGAGCTGGCGGATCTTATGATGGTGGCTCCGGGAGAAGTGGAGGACGCCATCTGCCGCCTGGCACAGCTTGCGAGAGCGGCAGGGATTCATCTGATCATCGCTACCCAGCGGCCCTCTGTCAACGTCATCACAGGTCTGATCAAGGCAAATATGCCTTCCCGGATTGCTTTTGCAGTGTCTTCCGGTGTGGATTCCAGAACTATATTGGATATGAACGGTGCAGAGAAGCTTCTTGGAAAAGGCGATATGCTCTTTTCTCCGTATGGGCTGCCCAAACCCCTTCGGGTACAGGGCGCTTTTGTGTCGGATGCGGAAGTGGGGGCCGTGGTGGAATTTTTAAGCAGCCAGAGTAAATCCTCAGATCCGCAGGCGGAATTTCATATGGAAGAGCAGATGAAGCAGATGCAGGCAGCCCTGGAAAGTGCCGCGCTCCCTGAAGCAGGAGGCGGAAGTGACCGGGATGTCCTGTTTGCCGAAGCGGGAAAATTTATCATCGACAAGGAAAAAGCTTCTATTGGTATGCTTCAGCGCTGGTTTAAGATTGGTTTTAACCGGGCTGCAAGGATTATGGACCAGCTTGCGGATGCAGGCGTTGTGGGAGAAGAAGAGGGCACAAAGCCGAGGAAGGTGCTGATGTCCATGGAGGAATTTGAACAGTACATAGAAGAGTACCTGTGAAATACCGCTGTTTCCTGACAAAGCGGGTGAAGCCAGGAAAGAAAGGAACGAGATCCGGATATGATATGTCAGAAATGCGGAACCCTTGTGCCGGATGGAAAAATCTATTGTGAGAAGTGCGGAAGTGCGATTCAGATGGTACCGGACTACAATCCGGAGGAAGACTTTACCATCGGTTCTGATGAAAGAAAAACGGAAGAGGAAAACCAGGCGGCAAAACAGCCCTGGTGGTATCGATACCGGTATGGGATCCTTGGGGTATGTCTGGTCCTTCTGGGAGGGACAGCCTTTGGGTCTGCCTACCGACATATGGCGGATCCGGAGGATACACTGACAGAACCGGAAGTTGTGGAACTTTTAAAAAGACCACAGTTTGGTGTACAGCCGGGAACCTATAATTATTCGCCCATGCTGACCCTGTCCCACGAGGAAGAGGCTCAGGGAGAAATTTACTACACCATCGACGGTACAACTCCGGACCGAAACAGCAGTCCGTATCAGGGAGCTATTTCCATAGGAGAAGGGACGACGGTAGTCCGTGCAGTTTTCGTTCGTTATGATGGCGTGTTCAGTGAAGAAGCAGTGGGGACTTATGAAGTGGTGTTTGATTATCCAGACGAACCGGTATTCAGTGTTCCGGCGGGAAGCTATGAACACAGTTTTTCGGTTACCATGACTACGGAAGAAGACTGCAGGATCTATTATACAACAAATGGGGAAGAACCAGGGTATGATTCAAAACTCTATAGGGGAGCCGTCTATATCCCCTATGGTCTTACTGTGCTGCAGGCGGTGGCGGTGGATGAGGACGGAGGGATGAGCGGAATTGTGGAGGCTGTCTACGATGTATCGGGGCAGCAGGTCCCTTTGGTGGAAGAACCGCCGCCTGAGGTGCAAGAAGATGCTGTAATTCCGTAAATTTTTGTTGAAAAATTGGCAGTTTTGCATTATGATAAGAAAGAGCGGTTTGTAGTTATTGGATAAAATTACCAAGAGCAAAAAACAACATTTGGCTGAATTACATTTGGAAGGATTTTTGGACTTTGGGGTGTTTGCAAGTCAGATGTGGAACTAAAAATAGGAGGAAGCGTATGTTTAAAATTTTGGAAGCAGAGCAGCTCTCTGCAAGCGTCTACAAGCAGGTGATCCATGCGCCGCGTGTAGCAAAGTCCTGTGAGCCGGGACAGTTTATCATCGTAAGAGTGGATGAAACCGCGGAACGCATTCCGCTGACCATCTGCGATTATGACAGGGAAGCAGGGACGATTACACTGGCGTTCCAGCCAATCGGAGTATCCACACACAAGCTGGTAGCGTTGAAGGCAGGGGATGAGATCGCGGATTTTGTAGGTCCCCTTGGCCGTCCATCCGAGCTTGTGACGGATGATTTTGAAGAAGTTAAGAAGAAAAAAGTCGTCTTTATCGCAGGTGGTGTAGGTACTGCTCCGGTTTATCCTCAGGCAAAATGGCTGCATGATCACGGAATTGAGTGTGATATCATCGTGGGAGCAAGGACAAAGGAACTTCTGATTCTGGAAGAGGAGATGAGTAAGGTCGGCAATCTGTATCTGTGTACGGATGATGGAAGTTATGGTTTCCACGGGGTCGGCACGGCCATGCTGGAGAAGCTGGTGAGTGAGGGACATCACTATGATCTGTGTGTGGCGATCGGACCGATGATTATGATGAAGTTCGCATGTATGACCACCAAAAAGCTTGGGATCCCCACGATCGTCAGTATGAATCCCATCATGGTGGATGGAACCGGTATGTGCGGTGCCTGTCGTGTTCTGGTAGGGGATGAAGTAAAATTTGCCTGTGTGGACGGTCCGGAGTTTGATGGACACAAGATTGACTTTGAACAGGCGATGAAGAGAGCGGCGATGTACAAGACAGAAGAAGGAAGGCGCCTTTTGAAGTTTCAGGAGGGCGACACCCACCACGGCGGCTGCGGAAATTGCGGAGGTGACAAATAATGGCAGATGTATTAAAGAAAATACCAGTCAGAGAGCAGGATCCCAAGGTTCGTGCTACGAACTTTGATGAGGTGTGCTATGGTTATAATAAAGAAGAAGCAGTAGAAGAGTCACAGCGCTGTATTACCTGCAAGAATGCAAAGTGTGTGGAAGGATGTCCGGTATCCATTGATATTCCGGCATTTATCGCGGCAGTGAAAGAAGAAAAGTTCGAGGAAGCATTTCAGATTATCAGCAAGTCTTCCGCACTTCCGGCAGTTTGTGGACGTGTATGTCCGCAGGAGAGCCAGTGTGAAGGAAAATGTATTCGCGGCAAGAAAGGGGATCCCATTTCCATCGGCAAGCTGGAGCGCTTTGTGGCTGACTGGGCACGGGAGAATGGCATTAAGCCTTCGGCACCGGCAGAGAAAAACGGCAGGAAGGTAGCTGTTATCGGTTCTGGTCCTTCCGGACTGACCTGTGCAGGTGATCTGGCGAAGCTTGGTTATGATGTGACCATTTTTGAGGCATTACATAAAGCAGGCGGCGTTCTGGTGTATGGTATTCCAGAGTTCCGTCTTCCCAAAGACCGGGTAGTGGGACCGGAAGTGGAGAATGTCAAAGCGCTGGGTGTAAAGATTGAGACTGACGTGATTGTGGGCCGGACTGTGAAGCTGGATGATCTGATTGAGGATGAAGGTTTTGATGCAGTGTTCATCGGATCCGGTGCGGGACTTCCGAAGTTCATGGGAATCCCGGGTGAAACTGCCTGCGGCGTACTTTCCGCCAACGAGTATCTGACCAGGAATAACCTGATGAAAGCGTTCCATGAAGATTACGACACTCCCATCGTGCGGGGCGAGAAAGTCGTCGTGGTCGGCGGCGGCAATGTGGCCATGGATGCAGCCCGTACTGCCCTTCGTCTGGGCGCAGAAACGCATATCGTATACAGAAGAAGTGAAGAAGAGCTTCCGGCCCGTGTGGAAGAAGTGCATCATGCCAAGGAAGAAGGCATTATCTTTGACCTTCTGACCAACCCGGTGGAGATTCTCGTAAACGAGAATGACTGGGTGACAGGGATCAAATGTATTCGTATGGAGCTTGGAGAGCCGGATGCTTCCGGCAGACGCCGTCCGGTGGAAGTTCCGGGTTCCGAGTTCATAATAGAATGTGATACGGTGATCATGTCTCTTGGTACTTCTCCGAATCCGCTGATCTCTTCCACCACCAAAGGCTTGGAGATCAACAGAAGGCAGTGTATTGTTGCCACGGAAGATACCGGAGCTACCTCCAAAGAAGGGGTCTATGCGGGCGGTGACGCCGTGACCGGTGCAGCGACCGTCATCCTGGCCATGGGTGCAGGCAAAGCAGCAGCAAAAGGTATTCATGAGTATCTGAGTGCCAAATAAAACGAAATTTTAAAGCATACAGAATCAGGCAGCGCAGGCGATTGGTAACAGAATCGCTGCGCTGCCTGATTTGTGTTTAAAAAAGTTCATTGTAAAAGTCTTCGGTCAACTGCTCTGCATAAGCATCGTCTACTTCCGGAAAAGCAGGCATCAGACGCTTGCGGATGGCTTCAGAGACGAGAAAATAGTGCATCTCCTCTGGTGTGTCCTCCGGAATTCCATCAGTCAGTTCTTCCAAAGTCAGGTGTTCTTTTGCCCACTCTTTGATGCGGGTCTCCAGATCATCCTCCCTGGAAATGTCGTCCAGCATCTTCATGGCATTTTTAAAGGAAGCAACAGCAAAGATTAAAAAGAGGAAAAACATTCCCTCCATGACTGCAAGGGAAAAGGTATTCAGTGGAAGCCGGATGATACCAAGGAGTGCCAGTGTGATGAAGGCAAAACCGACTGCGCCGACGATCAGAAAGGTCCAGGCGGAGGAGCGGGTATCAGCGTGTCGCTCCTTTGCAGAGACATGGGTGTTCATCTGGCTGGCAGAGGCTGTACGTGTAGCAAGGTCCGCCAGTTCTTCCGCCGGGATCGGAACAGGCACCGGTTCCTCCTCCGGCTCTTCGACCAGCTCGTCCACCAGATCCACATCACAGTCAGGGCAGTGGGTCTTTCCTTCTATATATTCATTTTTGCATACAGGACACCAGGGCATGGGAGTCCCTCCTTTCTGACGATGATTCGTTATCATTCATTATACTGAAAGATGCCGCCAAACACAACCCGGAATTACATTTTCACTCTTGCCGGCCGGACCGGGAATGGGTAAAATAGTAGGAGAAGAACGGGGAGGACTTAAAAAGCGGATGAAGATAACAGTCATTGCAGTGGGAAAAATAAAAGAAAAGTATTTTACGGGCGCGGTGGAAGAATATGCCAAACGTCTTGGCCGGTTTTGCAAACTGGAGTTGATTGAGGTGGCGGATGAGCAGACGCCGGAGGGCGCCAGCGAGGCGCAAAAGATACAGATCAAGGAAAAAGAAGGCGGGCGCATCTTGAAAAAACTGCCGGTGGGCGCTTATACGGTGGCTCTTGCCATCGACGGAACCATGCCGGATTCGGTGGAACTGTCCAGACAGATGGAGCGCTGGAATATTAACGGCATCAGTCATGTGGTGTTTCTGATCGGCGGTTCCCTTGGGCTGTCCGGTGAAGTACTTGCCCGGGCAGAGTACCAACTGAGCTTTTCCAAAATGACCTTTCCCCATCAGCTCATGCGGGTGATTCTGCTCGAGCAGCTGTACCGCTCATTTATGATCCGAAGCGGGGCACCATACCATAAATAAAGGCGAAAAGGAACGAATATTCTTGGGAACAATGGATGATGTCAGCAGGGAATTAAAGGCATTTCTGGACTATGTGGCAGGGCAGAGCATAAAAGGTGTTCTGCCTTTTTGCATCCCTGCTTTTTGTGAAGCCATATGCAAAATCAAATACCCCACTGCAAGCAACGGGGTATTTGATTGCGGCAGTCACCAAATGTCTGCAAGCAGCCACTTGGCTCGTTGCACGCGGGAATAAATAAAGAAGGAATGTTACCTTTTCCCTTTTTTGAGCCTCTAATAAATGTAAACAAACATGTTTGGTCATTACGATCAGAGCGAAAGGCGGTGAAGATTTTGGATGATTTAAAAATTGAGCTGGTAAAACAGGCGCAGAGCGGCAAAAGAGAAGCGATGGAACGACTGTTTCTTGGAGAAAGTGAGTATTTGTATAAGATGGCTTTTCTGTACATGAAAAATAAGGAGGACAGTCTGGACCTGGTTCAGGAATGTATCCTGCGCTGTATTGCATCCTTGAAAAGGCTGAAGCACCCCCGATATTTCCGCACATGGATGACCAGGATTCTGATCAACTGCGCTCATGAAGAATGGGAGAGACGCGGAAAATACGATTTGGCAGAGGATACGGTCTTTGCAGCAGGCGAATCGTTTCCCAAAGAAGAAACACTGGATCTGTACCGGGCTATTGACCATTTGAATTATCCGTATCGGGATATCATTATTCAGTATTATTTTGCAGGAAATAAATTAAGTGAAATCGCACAGTCCCTGGATATCCCGGTCGGAACAGTGAAAGTATATCACTCACGGGCAAAAAGAAAGTTAAAATGTATGTTGGAGGCAGAGGCATGACAGAAAACAAAATTTGGGAGAAAATAGAAGTTCCACAGGAACTGGATGATATCATTCGAAATGCAGTTGGAGAAGGACATGAAAAAATGAGGAAGAAAAGGAGGGAGATTTTGCTTATCTATACCATACTGCGGATGTGGAAATTCCCTATGCACAGGTTGGGGAAGCCGCAGTACCGGTGGAATCGGGACAAAAAAGCAGTCTTATTCCGGAAGGTGCTGCGGATAAAGAAACTTCTGCACAGATTTCTTTGAAAGAATATTTTTGTGACAAATACAGTCTTTATTTATCCTTTGAAATAACCAGTCAAGCCCCCTTTATAGAAGGGATGACGGATCTGAAGGGCAGGGAAGGAACGATTCAGCTGTTTTCGGCGGAAAAGCTTACTACGGATACGAAAGAGAGTTTTGAGATAGGGGACGGCAGCCTGATTATAAAAGGTGTTTTCACAGATGCGCATACTTTTGTGGGGATTGCAAGAAGCGGAGAATCGTTGGACGAATATTCCTTAACAGATGAAGTGCAATATGAACTGGATGCAAAGCATATGAAAGTATATGCAGGAGAAGGGACCGGGGATATCATAGGAGAATGGAAACTGTCGGCGGGAATTACCTGCACGGAAGAATATCTGCTGACAAAGGAACTGGGACAGAAGATTCGCGATGATGTGGTTTTGGCAGAGGTGAGAGTGCAGCCCTATGAGATTCAGGTTGTAATAGAAGAGCCAAAAGATACGACACTTGCAGAGGAGGCTGTAGGCATCGAAATCTTTGATGATCAGGGAAGACGTCTTTCTTTGGCCGCGCAAGGCGCCTGCAGATTTGCTGAAGAAGGAGAAAAACGCCTGGAGATCTGGATGTTTGAGCGGCCGGCGGATGCAGAGACGGTGACGGTCTTTGCAGTGGATGAAATAAAGTGGATGGATGAATGGAAGGGATATCTGTATCGTGAGGACCCATGGAGCGGAGCCCAGATGGCAGACTTTTTAAAGGAAAACAGTTTCGCTTATGGAGAAGCAGAACTGCCATAAAGAGTGAAAGAAACTTCGACAGCAGAAAAGCGTGTTTCGGCTGTCGAAGTTTTTTTGTGGCCTGACCATATGAAATATGGTAAAATAAAAAACAAATGAAGTGTAAAACTGGCGGAGGAATGATAAAAATGATCGACAGAGAAGACATGATGGAACTGACCAGACGTATGACTCTTTCACGGACTTCTTTTACCCGGATTGCAGGCTGCTATATGGATGAGAACGGGGAGATTGACGGCACATTTAATACGAACTTTCTCAAACTCTCCGGAAAGGAAAAAGAAAAAAATCTGGCAATAGCCAAGGCAATCCCTTACGCGAGGACGAATGAACAGTTAAGAGAATACACTTTTTTGAAAGAACAGACAGGTCCAGGCAGCCTGCGTCAGCTTCTGATGGCCATCAAAGACTGCGGCCTGAAAAATGATGCTTTGCTGGAAACGTTTTATGAACTGGTGGGGGAGCAGTATCCTAAGGGTATACCCTATGCAGTTTTTGTTTTCCATGACCGGTATGACGTGCCAGTGAAGGCAAAAGACAAGGAGCGGCTTGGGGAGTCCGAGGAGGTATACGAATACCTGATCTGTGCGGTCTGTCCGCTGGAAGGAGAGTACGAACCAGGGGCGCCGGCATGCGGTTTTCTTTTTCCCGCATTCTCCCACAGAAGTGCTGACAGAAATCAGGTATACCTTTTTGATGCTGCTTCGGAACAATCTCATACAGCGCTGCTTCAGCGTCTGCTAGTACTACAGCGAACTTTTTGAAAGCGTGGTCTTTCTATGGGCCAGATAGGCACTATGGTTCCTGCGTATGTGGTAACA
>ERZ808046.242-NODE-242-length-65644-cov-15.371818_pt1 | contig 65644 bp, 51 predicted proteins | sample MGYA00380196_ERZ808046 | MGnify/ENA primary metagenome ERZ808046 (study PRJEB31490, sample SAMN06133421) | mouse gut metagenome | isolation source: Z6_2 | host: mice | place: China: Chengdu | collected 2015-05 ... | reverse complement strand
AAGCTGTGGAAAATGCTGATTGATAAAGACATGATAAAAAAAGACTTGCGCTTGCAGACTGGTTTCAGTACGACAACAATGTCGAAGTTGTCTAAAGATGAAAATGTCAGCATGGATGTATTAGAAAAAATTTGTTTCGTATTAAATTGCGATGTTGGAGATATCATGGAATTTGTTCCTGATAAAAAAGAGGAACCGTAAGGATGCAAAACATTATGGATCATTCTTATCCGTATATAGCGTCTTGGACCAGAGAAGCGTTCCTTTTCTATGAAATGTGGTGACTGTACAAAATGGTCAGGCTATTATTGCAAATGATAATTCGACCGTTACGGCAACTACGCATATTGATGTAAATGCAAATGAACTGGAACGGTTGTTTGCTGCGGTACGAACAGAAATGGATACACTTACAGATATAGATAAAGATAAAGAAACTGCATCCGAGAGCCTGGAAGTTATAGAAGCAGAAATTGTATTCGAAAAGCCCAAAAAATCCATGATAAAAACAGCAATAATTTCATTGCAGGCAATAAAGGGAGTTGCAGAATTTGGAGCAGCTGTTCCAGCATTGATTCAATTTATTGGACCTATGCTATCGTGACAGTACATAAAGCTGTAAAAGAAAGCGAGGTGCTATTATGACCATAGGAGAAATTCTTGCAGGTGAATCAAAGAATGTGGAGCTCAAAGAGAATCTGCCGGAAAAAAGCATCAAATATATGAAGTCTGTGGTTGCCTTTGCAAACGGAACCGGTGGAAAAATTATTTTTGGAATTGCGGATAAAACCAGAGAAGTGATTGGTTTTGACAAGGAAGATGTATTCAAAAAGATGGATGCTATTGCCAATGCTGTGTCGGATAGCTGTGAACCGGCAATTATTCCAGACATTACCTTGCAGACCATTGATGGTAAAACGGTCATTGTAGCGGAAATTTCTGAAGGCAGGCAACGACCGTATTATATCAAGGCTCTTGGCAAAGAAGGCGGTGTATATGTTCGTGTTGCCGGAACTACTCGCCTTGCCGATGAGTACATGATAAAAGAGCTTATGTTCGAGGGAAGCAACCGCTATTTCGACCAGGCTTTGTGTACCGGACTAACCATCACAGACGAAGATATTGATGCTCTCTGCAAAGCAATGAAGGAACAGGCGGTCAAAAATGCCCATAATGAGGAACAAAAAGTGGCTATTAAAGATGTTGGCAGACAACAGCTTCGCTCTTGGGGCATTTTGATCGAGCGTGAGGGAAAAGATTATCCGTCCAATGCCTATGCAATTCTCACTGGCTGCGGTGGACTTCATGTTGCAATACAATGCGGTGTGTTCAAGGGAACAACCAAAGAAGTTTTTGTTGATCGACGGGAATATACCGGTCCGCTGTGGGAACAAATAGATGAAGCATTTCGGTTTGTTCTGAGAAATATTCATTTGGGTGCCACTATTGTGGGAATCTACCGTCAGGATGTTTATGAAATTCCACCAGATGCCATTCGTGAGTTAATCATCAATGCTGTGGTACATCGTAGTTATTTGGATCATGGCACAATACAGATTGCTGTTTATGATAACCGGCTGGAAATCACTTCTCCGGGTAAACTTCCAATGGGACAGACGATGGAGCGTATGAAGGAAGGTTATTCCAAAATCAGAAATGGAGCACTTGCCCATGCGTTCTCTTATATGAATTTAATTGAGCATTGGGGAAGTGGTATTCCAAGAATCATTGGTAAAGTAAAGAAAGCCGGATTGCGGGAGCCAGAGTTTATTGGCGGTGAAGTTGATCTTCGTATCAATATTTATCGAGGTCAAATCAGTGATACCGTTGACCTCAATGACCACAACAATGTCGGAAAAGTGCCGGATAATGGAAATAAAGTGCCGGATAACACTGTAAAAATGCCGAATACCGGCGAAAAAGTGCCGGATAGTAGTGTAAAAATGCCGGATAGTGAACAGGAACAGCTCATTTACGAGTATGTTTTAGAAAATGGTTCAATAACAACAAGTAAGGCGATGGAACTTCTTAATGTGAAACAGCGGAGAGCGAGAATTATTTTGCAGTCGATGATTGAAAAAAATTGGCTGAAAAAAGCAGGTGCAGCAAGAAGTACCATTTATTTGAAGAACATAGAGAGACAGTAAACAATGGAATAGTTCAGCCTTGCGAAGATTCTGTGTAAAAAAAGCGTTGAAAACTTGTTTTCATAAGCGTTTTTTACTCGGAATCTTCATAAGGCGGATGCCACAAGCTTCTTGTCCGCGGTACGCGGGCAAGAAGATGCAAGGCTGAACTGTTACGAATTTTCCATCAAGTCCCGCCGTAGGCCGTTGGTGGTAAAAAAGTTCAGCATATTCGCCGCGTCCCTGAGGTTATACGGCAGTCAGAAAACGCCCGTAATCATTCTCTGCATTTCTTAATTTCCCGTATCACGTCAATGACCGTGCCGTCCCGGTATTCCACAACACAGACCACCCGGTCTGTGGTCTCAATGGGTTTCGGAACTCCCGTTAAAGACTCGGCCAGTTCCTGAAGACCCGGTTCTTCCACAATGGCTCTGGCCGCAACGGCATCAAAGCACTGGCTGCACTCTAAGACACGCACCAGGCCTTTTTTGTACATATCCACAATGGCTGCCGTAATGCCGCCGAGGGCAAAGCTTGCCTTTACGCCCCGCGCTTCCATCCGGTCTGCCAGATAATTGGTACAGGCGATGCTGATGGCCCCGGCCCCGGTCTGGAAGGAAAAATTTTCCTTAAACAGTCGGGAAGCCGCCATTACATCAGCCGCCCGTTCGGCGATCATTAAATCCCTGGGATTCTTCGTCATTCTGGCCGCACCCTTTCCGATCTTATCCGGGTCGCCGATCCGGTCCACCTTCACCACATAATCTACATACTGCTGGGAAATGCCGGCCGGATTACAGGGATAATCCACCAGATAATCCGTAATCACAATGACCTTTGCCGCATTCTGTGCATCCACAAAGGAATACCCCAGGGAGCCGCAGGCATTGGGACCGATCTGGCCGGTGGCATTTCCGTATTCATCGGCGGCAGAAGCGCCGATAAAGGCCACGTCAACCATAAGCTCTCCCGCTTCTATGGCTCTGGGCCTGGAACCATGGGTGCGGAGAATCACAGGCTCCTCCATAAGGCCTTCCAGTACCGCGTCCCCAAGCTCTCCGCGGATTCCGCTGGCCTCGATTCTGTCAATGGTCCCATCTTTTACAAAATCCACAATGGACGGATTTTTAATGTTCACAACAGCGCTGGGAGCAAACCGAAGATGCCGGATTCCCAGAGCGCGGATGGCGGCCAATACCTGGCCGACGATTTCATCCCCTTCGCGGAAGCTGTGATGGAAGGAAATGGTCATGCCGTCCTTAAGACCTGCGGCTTTTACCGCCTCTTCGATGGAAGGGAGAATTTTGCAGTCTCCGGACACATGCTTTCCCGCCGTCCTTAAGGTACGTACAGGCTCACCGGACGGTGCCCCCGTATAAGCGCCTGTATAGGGCTTAACCACATAATTCCCGATCTTTTCCGGGATTTCCCGTCCCACTGCATTCTTCATTTTAAATCACCATCCCTTTCACATTGATACCTGCCGCCTCGGCCTGTGCGAGGGTGGTCAGAGCCCGAAGCTCCATGGGCTTGTCGATCATGCCGCCGTCTAAGGTAACGGCTCCCTTATGGTTCTTCTTTCCCTCTTCCACGGCCGCCAGTACGCGGAGGGCATATTTAATTTCCTTCGTGCCGGGGGTGAAGTAGGAATTCACTGTGTCGATCTGTCTTGGATGGATACAGGTCTTTCCGTCAAAACCCAGGTTCTTTGCCAGGGCCGTATCTTCCATAAGCCCCTCTTTATCGTTGATGTCGCTGAATACGATATCCAGAGCGTCAATTCCCGCTGCGCGGCAGGCCATGAGCACTGCGTTTCTTGCATAGAACACCTCCAGGCCCTTCTTTGTTCTCTGGGCCTTTAAACTGGCGGTCAGATCCTCCGCGCTTACGGCCATGGCTACCACACCGGAATCGGAATGAGCAATCTCCATGGCGTTTATCACGCCCATATAGGATTCAATGTTGCAGATCAGCTCGATTTTCCCCACTTCCAGGCCGATTTTTTCCTCAATTGCCCCAATGCGCTCTGAAATATTTTTTACCTCTCTGGCATACTCCACTTTGGGAATGCGAATGGCATCGGGATTGGCCCGGACCGCCGCCTGCAGATCCTCTTCCAGATATTCCGAGTAGATGCCGTTGACGCGGATGCATACATACTTGTCTTTCGGACGGTGGTTCTTCACCATGTTATATACTAAAAATCTCGCCGCATCCTTTTCCGCCGCCGGGACTGAGTCTTCCAGATCATAGATCAGCATGTCCTCATTATAAAATACTGCCTGAATCATGTTGACCGGACTGGAGCCGCTGGCGTAAAGGCTGGTGCGTTTCAGACGGATTGTTCTTTCTGCCATTCTTTTCCATCCTCCTTTGACCAGTCATAATGTTCCTCTGCCCCACGGCAGATGACGCACTGCATTCTGGATTTAATCACACAGTCCAAAGCTCCCTTATCGCGGATTTCCACCTCCGCATCCGCGACGCCGAATTCCTCCAGAGTCTTTTTCACAGTCTCCAGAATGGACTCGCCAAACATCATTTTCACATCACTCTCCAGATCAATGGCAATCCCATTGCCCGGATTGGGACGGATGGTAATCTGGCAGTCGCTGGATTCCAGGGTTCCGGCCACTGCCGGTTTTCTAATTTCCATGATGATATCTCCTCTCTGCCGTCCTTTTCGGCCGGCCATTCTGCTTAAAATCCATACACCCGGGCCGGATTTTCCACCAGGGCAAGCTGTTTTTCCCTCTCTGACAAAAACCACTGGTCAATGGTTTCCAGAAGTTTCCCTTCATCCGGCTTCACTTTCTCCGTCACATGGGGAAAATCACTGCCCCACAGCATCCGCTCCGGCGCATATCCGGAAAACGCCCGCGCCACTCTGGCCGCATCTTCCCAGGGCTCTTTATCTCTGGTATTTAAATAGGGGCCGGATAATTTTACCCATGTGTTTCCCTTATCCAGCCTTTTGCAGATCCAAAGAAAGGCCGGGTCCGAAATTCCAAGCTCCGGCTTCAGCCGTCCCATATGGTCAATAACCACTTTATTCTCCAGACTCTCAATGATTTCTGCATGTTCCAGAAGCTGGGCGGAGCTCATATGAAGCTGGATGTTCCATCCCATGTCCTTTGTCCGGTCCGCCAGATTTTTGCATATATCCATGGAAACCACCGCATTGGCCGGACTCCACACGCTGAACCGCAGGCCCCGGACTCCATGTTCATGAAGATATTCCAGCTCTTTATCGGTTGCCTGGCTATTTACCACAGCGATTCCTCTGGCCCGGTCCGGTCCAAATTTTTCAATGGCGTCCACCAGACAGGCATTGTCTGTGCCAAAGGGCTTTGCCTGGACGAAAACGGCCCGCTCCAGGCCCATTTCCTCTGCCAGCTTTTTATATTCCTCCACGGTTCCTTTCTGGGCTTCGGCTTTGCCGTCATTGGGGAATGCGGGGTCAATGATATGTAAATGGGAATTACAGGCATGGGCCGGCAGCGTCACATTTTTATATTCCATCCTCCGTCATCCTTTCTGTGCCTTCAGGTACGGGAACAGCCCTCCGGCCTTCATAATATCCTTTTCTAAGTCGCTGACCGCATCGCCATGAAACTCACTGCCATTATCCAGATTTTTTATGGTTCCATTGTCCATATCCACCTCCAGCATGTCCCCGTCCTTTATGACGCCGTTTTTAATGGCCTCGGAGAGTCCTTTGGTAAACAGCACCGGATAGCCGTTGTTTACGGCGTTCCGGTAATAAATTCTGGAGCAGGTCTCCGCCAGGATGCAGGGAATCCCGGCATATTGAAGACAATACACAGCGTGCTCACGGCTGGAGCCGCAGCCGAAATTTTTTCCGGCCACCACAAAGTCCCCCGGCTTCGCTTCCTTTGCAAAATTCTCCTTTCCCGGATAATACTCAAAGGAATACTGGGGCATGTTTTTGGGGTCTGTCTCGGCCAGGTATTTATTGTGATAAATCAGATCGGTGTCCACGTCATCGGAGAACACCCACGCTCTTCCTTTTAAAACGCTCATCGTTTCCTCCAATCACCGCCGCTGGCGGCCTTCTTTATTAAACGGACATGCCACGAAAGTCGGTTGCCCGATATCCATGAGACTCTGCATGCAAGCATGCGCCGTCTCATGGCTGCCGTGCAACACTTTTAAAGTATCTCCCTGGGATCCGTGATGCAGCCCCGGACTGCCGTGGCCATAGCCGACATAGGGCTCATCAGGTAGGTGTGGCTCCCCTTTCCCACTTTTCCGATGAAGTTCCTGTTGGTGGTGGAACAGCCGATGTCGCCTGACGGCAGCGCTCCGTAATGCTCCGCGGTGCAGAGAGAACAGGTGGGGTTCGTGCAGACAATGCCCGCCTCCAGAAATGCAGCCAGAATCCCCTCGCGGGCCAGCCTAAGCTGTACCTCGGTGGTACTGGGGGTAATGATGGCGCGGATGGACGGAGCGATTTTTCCTCCCCCTGCCATAAGGACCTCATAGGCCGCTTTAAAGTCTTCGTATCTTCCGTTGGAACAGGAACCGATATGAATCTGGTCCACCCTGGTCCCCGCGATCTCAGAAACCGGCTTTACATTGTCCGGCGCATCGGGACAGGACGCGAGGGGCTCCAGATCGGTCACATCATAATGGAGTACCCGGCAGTATTCGGCATCCGGATCCGCGGACAGGGTTCTTACCCGTTCTCTCACTTCTTCTCCGGCACGCTCACAGAGCCATTCCAGCAGGTGCCGTTAATGTATGCCGCCGCAATATCAGAATTCCCGTTTCCTGTGGCAAAGGCTCCCACAGCTCCCAGAAGATTCATATGGCTGTCCGTTCCCAGGACCACATCGCCCGGCTTTATGAGCCCCGCCTCCAGCATCACGTGCTGGCCGATGCCGTGGTTAATATCAAACACATGGCGGATGCCCTGTCTCCTGGCAAACTCACGGATGATTTTCTGATTATTGGATACCTTCTCTGAATGGGACGGCGCCTGCAAATCAAAGGTATACGCAATTTTATCCGGGTCCCAGACCTTTGCGTCTTTTCCCATCTCCTTTTCAAACTGGAGCACACAATTGGCCCCTCCGAAGTCACGGGCGGAAGCCAGATCCACATTGCACCAGACTCTCTCTCCCACCGAGACCCTGCGTCCGGCCGCCCGCTCCATAATCTTAACAATCGCTGTTTTTCCCATGCTCTTCCTCTCCATCCATATTCCAAAGACCGGCCCTCCTGGCTTTGGCGGCCGGTAAACTCCGGATATTGTTACAATTTATACGATTGGTTTTGTCAGAATCTCCATGATCGGCTCCACCGAATCCATGGTATCCAGGCTCATGATCCTGTCGATCAGATTTTTTAAGTCTTCTTCTGTCATCAGATTTTTCACATTGGCCACGAATTTATTTTTTATCTCCTCAAATCCCACCGGGTTGTTGGGCGAACCCTTTAAATCATAAACTTCTGTGGACAGCTCTCTTCCATCCTTTAAAAAGATCTTTACCTTTGCGCCGCGTCTCGTGGGATACTCAGCCTGGACATCCGGATCCTGCTCCACGGTAACACGGTTCGCCAGCTCCAGATATTTGGGATTCTCTGTGTATTCCGGATTCAGATGGCAGACGCCGAAGCCCTTCTCATAAAGGGCAATGGCAATCCCATAGGCAGAGCTGAACTTTGCCTCGCCGGAATCCTTCGGCTCCTTTATTTTTCCGGTCAGCGTATAAGCCACCTCATGGGTTCCCACCCACACATGATCCACATCCTCCGGGCCGAATCCATACTCCTCCATCAGATTCAGCGCACCTTCGATGGCGGGCTGTGCATGGCGGCAGGTGGGATACATCTTGCTGTATGTATCGGTGATCACGAATTTCTCTCCAAGTCCCTCCAGGACAGCGTCTGCATTCACATCCTTTGATTTTGCCGCGAAGAAGCCATCTTTTCCTTCAAAAACGCTGGTGGTCCCTTCCATACCTTCTTTCGCGTAATAAACGGCAGCCATTCCGCTGGCGGCGGAATTTCCCACCATGACGCATTTGGAAAGCTGTCCTGTGACCGTGGCCTCCATAAGTCCGGACGCATAAAGCCCTGCAAGCCCCAGGGCGTTAGCAAGCTGCTCCTTTGTAAGGCCAAGAAGCTTCCCGGCCGTGGCCGCCGCTCCCAGTGCGTCGTCGTTGCTGGTGGGATGAAAGCCCTTATCAATCTGGTGGGGCGCCATGGCAGCCGCAATCCTGTATACAATGTCATATCCCAGCACCACAGAGGTGATCACATCCCGTCCGGAAAGTCCGTTCTGGCGGGCCAGAGTTAAGGCTACGGGAACCACGGCGGTTCCCGCATGGGCCCCCGCAAATTTATGGCCGTCGTCCAGCTCCACCGCGTGTCCGAAAGTGGCGTCAATCATGGCCGCCCGGGCTGCCGGAAATTTCAAATCTCCCGTGGTGAAAGCGGAACAGTCTCCCAGTCCCTGCTCTTTGCAGGCTGCCAGAAACTTATCCCTGTAAGCCCAGTTTCCGGCCCCTGCCAGGATGGCTCCCACGGAATCCAGAATCCGCTCCTTTGCCAAGGAAACAATGTTCTTTGGCAGATCCTCAAAATTGGTATCATAAATAAAATCGGCAAATCGCTCCGTCAGCATCCTTTCTCTTTCCTCCTGTCTTTCGGACTTTCCGGGCCGTATTCTTTTCATGCCGCGCGTTGCCCCCACGCGTTAATCCCGCACGTTAATTCTGCATGTTAATCCCGCACGTAAACGAAACCTTCCATGATACGTCTGGCGGTTCTGTCCAGATTGCCGCTTAAAACCTCGTGGGATCCGTCCTCATGAACCTTTAAATCCGCGTAGGCGTCCATGATGCCCCAGGGATGACCGATACGAAGGTGTTCAATCCGGTCGGTTCCCAGGGATTCTCTGGCGATTTCGTTTACAATGGTGCCCGGTGTATTGGCAGCCGTGATGGTACAGATGGCTCCTGTTCCCATATAGGCGTCGATCATTTTCATACCCACGGAGAACAGCCTTCCCACCAGGTCCACATCTCCCGCCTTGATTTCTTTGCCGCTTCCTGCCGTGTAGTCCACCGGCTTTGTGGCAAAAGCGATCTTGGGAAGTGTCTGACTGTTGACTCTGGCGTCCTCTAAATCTTTGGCAAAACCTAAAGTAACGGCCCCGGTTCCGCGGATGATTTCCAAAATCCGGCAGATCTCCTTGCAGTTTGGAAGGGCGTTGAACTCTGACGGAATTTCTGTTCCCTTTACGCCAAAGTCCTCCGGATGTACAAAGATCACCGGATTGGCAGCATCCACAAAGCTGTATTCATAGTTCTTTCCCTCAATTTCAATACTATCCTTCGCATGGCCCGTGGGAAGCAGCTTTCCGGATGCCGCCCCCTGGGGAGCGACAAATTTTAAGGTCACCTTTGCCGCTGTACCCGGAACGCCGTCAATGGCAAAGTCGCCCTCCGTAACGGCACGCCCGTCCTTTACGGGAACCTGTGCGATAATTTCCTTCTGTGTGTTTGTGTTAAAGATATGTACCTCGGTCATGGGTTCTACTGCCTTTACCAGGCCCTCGTCAATGGCAAAGGGACCGACGGCGGAAGAAATATTTCCGCAGTTCATGGTCTTTCCCACAATGGGGGCATTGACATCTACCTGGCCGAAATCATAATCCACGTCGATGCCCGGCCGTTCACTCTTTTTAATCACCGCCACCTTGCTGGTGGAGGTGTTGGCTCCGCCCATGCCGTCGATCTGACGTCTGTCCGGACTTCCAAATGCGCTTAAGATCACTTTATCACGCTCTGCCGCATCCTCTGGAAGGTCCTTATCATGAAAGAAAACCGCTTTGCTGGTGCCGCCGCGCATATAGACGCAGGGAATTTTTCTGTTTGGCTTATACATCATTTCTACCTCTTTTCTTTGTTCTTCTTGAAAACCATGCCGGGCCTGTGCTAAAATTCAAATAGTATAAACATTCCGTACTCTCACAGCTACGGGCAAAAATCCACAAACGATTACTTCGTTCAAGGAAAGGAGTGTCTATGAAAAAAATTGGCGCAATTACGGTAGGACAGGCACCACGGACCGATCTTATTCCTGAAATGGAACCAATTTTAGGAAAATCCATTGAAATTATCCAGATGGGTGGTCTTGACGGTCTTACAAAAGAAGAAATTGCCGCGTTCCGTCCCCTGCCCGGTGATCATGTCCTCGTATCCAGACTGGCCGACAAAACATCTGTGACCTTTGGGGAGTCCCATGTTCTGCCGCGGCTTCAGACCTGTATTTATGAGCTGGAAAAAAAGGAGGTCTCTCTGATCCTCTTTTTATGTACCGGAGAATTTCCGGATAATTTTGAATCCCATGTTCCCCTTATCTTTCCCAACAAGCTTCTTTCCGGCCTGATTCCCGCCGTCGGAAGCCGTTTCCTTACGGTCCTTACTCCCGCCAGAGAGCAGATGGACCAGGGAATAAAGAAATGGTCTCCCCATGCCGGACAGGTCCATATGATCGCCGTTTCTCCTTACGACGGCCCCGACGAAGTCCTTAAAGCCGCCAGGGCCATTCCTGAAGCAACCGATCTTATTTTACTTGACTGTATCGGCTATACGGTGGAAATGAAGGAACGGATACAGGCCCTCACAGGAAAGCCTGTGATCCTTCCCCGCACTCTCACGGCCCGTATGATCTGTGAGCTGGTGTGCTGACACATTGACACTTCGCCAAGTAACCGGTCTGGAAATAAATGTATCCATACACTGGTATAAAATCTTACGGCAGCTCCCGGTCCAGGAAAATCCGCCCTTCTTTTCTGGCCGGGGCCTGCTTTGCCACAAAGGCCGGATACCCCACGGAAACACTTCCGAAAATATCTTCATTTTCTTTTAAACCCAGCAGTCCGAAGATCTCCCTTATAGCCGGTACATCTGTCAGCCAGTGGGGCTAATTACTCGGACTTGCTGGTTTTATCAAACGTATTCGAAACTAACATCCCTTAGAGACATATGCTATCAGACGCATACAAATATCGCCGCAGTAGCAAATACTGCGGTGCACTTCTCTTTCGTACTCTCTGTTCATATGTCTTTTTATTTACCCCTTTCCCTCAGAAGAGCATGCAGCCGCTCATTTTCCCTCCGGCTTTCCTCCAGCTCCTGGTGCTTTTTCCCCAGTTCCTGGCGCCTCTCTTCCAGCTCTCTGTGAATTATCTCCAGTTCCAGGCAACCGGCCTCCAACTCCTGATACCGCTCTAACAGTTCCTTTTTCTTCTCCGCCAGCTCTTTCTGCTGCTATTCGATCATATACTGCGTTGTGTTTGCATCCAAAATTCCCAATGCTTCTGAGAACATTCCCATTACCTCCTTTACCTGATAGCGGAATTGAAAAACCTCCCGGTATATCTCCCTGAACTCAGGATATATCTTTATGATCCGGCAGATATCCTTCATTTCATCCGAAGCTATAAAATACAGTCACACATCCAATCTACTAAGTTCATTGTGCGGAATCTTTAAGAAAATGGCAAGTGGCACCAGCCTGTAAGTGGATAACTCCCACCATCCTCGATTTATCTGGGAGCATTGTGGATAAACGGTCATCATAAGAGCTGTACAAAAGGTCTTTTTCTTTTGTACAGCTCTTTTGGTCCGTTATCCAGTACAGTCTATCCACATCTATCCCTGACAGCTCCTCTTTTTTCCACTATCAAGATGACGGGGACCTTATTTCCTCAAGTTCGCTTTTTTCAGACTTTTCTGGTATACTTATAGTATTAGTGTACAGAAAGGGGATATCTCTATGGGAGGCAACTATGCAAAGGGTGCCTATGACCAACTGATGGAGGTCATGCGCGGTTAGATACCATAGAAGCTGCACACATACAAGACCAGAGAGAGCAAGATACTCACTTCCGAAGTAGGGAGCCTCCACAAAGAGAACACCCGCCTCAGGGAAGAGGTATCTGGACTGCGGCAAGAGAACACAGCCTTGAGGGAAGAGAGTGCCACACTCCACAAAGAGAACTGCCTTCTGCGTGAGGATAACGAGAGGATGAAGAGGATGCTAAATAACGACAGCACCAACTCCTCCCTGCCACCATCCAAGGATCAGCCAGGAAAGGTACCAAACACCTATAATGGACGGAAGCCCACAAAAAAGAGCCCCGGTGCCCAGCTGGGCCATAAAGGGAATTGATTTTCCTGTAATTTCAAGTAACAATTTAACCATGTACTTTTGAGCTGTTGTAAAGTCATTATGCTTTTGCTGTACATGATATCCTATATCTTTTCACGACAACCCCTTTGCTTTGAATTTGTGCAATGAGATGCTCTTTCTTATTGCACAAGAAACCGCTGCCAGGATTTCTCCCGTCAGCGGTTTTTATTATGTCATCTTATCATTCCTGTTACTGAATCCAGGCTCCGTCAGCACCTACCTGATAGCCATCGGGAGTAGTTGTATTCTTAAGAAGCGCTCCCTTGGAGCCTCCGGAAATGGTATTGAAATAGTACCAGACAGAATTGATCTGATTCCATCCCGTATACATTCTTCCGCGAGTGCCGTCTGACACAGTATGCAGGTAATAGGTATTTTCCCCATCGTGTTTCCATCCGGTCACCATATAACCTGCTTCGTCAAAATAGTACCAGTTCCGAATTCCATACCAATCAAGCTCTGCCCAACAGGAATGCGGCCAGGTTCCGTCACTGTACCGGAACCACCAACGGTCTCCATCCTGCACCCACTGGCCGGTTTTTCCGGTGCTTGTATCCTGAATGGTATTTGCATTAACAGTTCCCTTTTTCTTAGGACCAGAGCTGCCATGGGAGGAAGATGTGGAAGTCGTCTTCTTCCTTGCCAGAATCTGGAATTGACTGAAAGAATTTGCACGGATTTTCAGGTCCTTTAGATCGTCAGAAATCCGCGGTGTAAAGGTGCTCCTTGCACCGTTGTCCTTGATATGGAGCCCGCTGAAGTTGTAAAGAGCCTTTGGATAATTCCGGAAGCTCTCCGGCAGCTTTATTTCCATAATAATCGGGGATTTCAACTGCTTTATTTCCTCATTCACATACATTTTGGCATCAAACCATAACAGCAGACTGTCCGCATTGCTGGCAGACGCCGTCGGTTTCTGGGTGATTTCCAGACGAATCTTTGTGTCCTCGGAAGCAGAATTAATTCCAGATGCCGCCAGAAGCCCCACAGCTTTTACCGTATCTTCCAAAAGATCTTCATCTGCAATCTCACCATCAGTTTTCACCTGAACATCCGCTTCAATGCCATAAATGTCCTTAAGAAGTCTGTCAATTTTTTCAAGAGTGGACTCCTCAAGCGCTTCCTTCTCACTATCCTTCATGGCGGTAATTCCTGCCGACAGCATATCGGCAAATCCCGCCTTTTCATCGTCGTTAAGAGCATCCATGGAGATATCCAGACTGTCAGCCAGTTTCTTGACCTCTGTCGCGTTGGACGGAGTCGCGGTCTTCACTGTCTCCATATCGATTACTCTGCCGTTTTCAACGATGTATGCCATCATTCCGATGGTCTCTATTCCGGTAAATCCGGTCCTGCGGGCACCGTCCGCGTCAACAAGCCAGAGCCCATCTTCATCGTTCATACTAATTCCGGCGATACCATTTACGGCCAGTACACCGTCGCTGCCGCAGAAAGCAGGCTTCCCGTTCTTTACTACCCACTGGTTTTTCACCATAACACCGTTTTCATCATAATAGAACCAGAGACCGTTCTCCTCCTTCCAGGAGTTATAATAGGCCAAAGCAACATCATCATCTGTGAACATCCTGATCCTAAAGGGTTCAAAGGTTTTCGTTCCTTTCTTAAAAACGGGATAAACAGTATATCTGCTCCCTTTTGTAACATCTTTAAGAAGTGTCTTTGAATCGGCAGTCAAAATTTTTCCGCTATCATCTTTGTAGGTTCCCGTTTTTTCATATCCGGCTATCCTCACACACGAAACCCTTGAATATCCGTGCAAATCTTCGGGCATGGACTCAATGTTTTTCAGAATATCTCCGGTCGTTGTGCTGGCTTTATCGAAATACCAAACAAAGTTGCCGTCATCATCTTTTGCCGGAATTCCACAACTGCCTACCGAAAAATACCATTTATCCATGCCATCGTTATATGGATATGACTCTGTCAAGTGTATAGCAAGATCAGCAGATGCACCAATCTGAATTAAAACAAAGTTATGTGCATACCTGTCGTTTTCCACATCCCAACAATACTTAATGGGGATGTGGTAAGATCCAGGCGGAAGAACTGTTTTGGATTTCAGTCCGGTTTCCGTCAGCTCAAACAGCTCCTCATATTCCGAATTCCAAAAAGAATCTTCCTTGTCGAATCCAACGGATGGAACTTCCGAAAACTTGATTTTTTCAGAACCACGAGATGCCCTGATGTCCACATTTACAGCTGATGGAGAGTCGTTTCTGACAGACTCGCTTCTAAGCAAATAACGCTTTGAGTCGGACGTTGAAGTCTCTGCTTCGACTCCTTCATACCATATATCCATAAGAGCCGCAAATTCCGGAATAATGGTACAATCCTCCTCAACCGTATATTCCCAGGGCAGTGCTTGTTTCCATTTGTCAGTGCCTTCCCATTCATCCGTGCTGTAAAGAAGTTTCGTACCTCCATTTTTTTCTTCTGCATACACATTCGCCAAATAAGTCGCAATGGAATTGAAATCATATTTTTCCATCAGTTCTGATTCCCAGTACCAGTCCCATTCAAAGTAGCTGCTGATTGGATCGGAAATGAGAGTCGTTCCTTTGGGAATCTGTACTGGTTCTCCAATGGGCAGATAGTATTTTTCCGTATACTCCTCTCCCTCAACCTCATAATAAACCTCCAGGGCGCTTCCCTTTGCGTCCTTCACCTCAACAGTTACCATGTCGGAATCCTGGGCTCCAAATACCGTAAAGCCCGCCCCTAGTATCAAAGCGGCTGCCCCCAGCATCCCATAAAGTTTTTTTTGCTTTTTCATAAATACCTCCTACAATATATTTATGGCTAATACTCCTTACAGACAGTAAGGAGTTATCCATCTTGTTGCTTAATCAAATAAAGTAAATACCAACACTCTTTATTTGCAGACTTGCCAGTTCTGGATAAAGCTTCCCTCTCCGGTTATCCCCTATGTATACAAAAGAGCCCGGAAATTTCCAAGCATCATCGCATTATCTCCGAATAATTATTACATTTTCCTTACGGCATGTCAAGCTTTTCACCCATTAAAAAGCCAGCAAGCTTAAGATAATCTGGCAATTCACGCAAACGCTTCCACCTATAGCAATCCAATATTATACTGCACCTGCTTGACATAAGGTTTATGATAGAATCAGGAGGTGATCATCATGCTACATAATGAAGCACGAAAACTGCTGATCGACGCATGGATTAAAACACATAATGCAAGGGCAATCGCAGAATGCTTTTCTGTCAATACCAGTACGGTTTACCGCCCGGAAAAAAGAATGCGGGAAACCGGCTCCGTGGAAACCAGAGTCTCTTTGCGCGAGCGTAAACCTGCCCTGAGCCAGGCGGATATTCAGAAGATCGATCGGTTCATACAGGAACAGCCGGATATTACCATCCATGAAATACGGGAGAAACTCCAGTTACCTGTAAGTGATGAAACTGTCCGCAAAGCCGTTGTGAAACTCGGATATGTTTATAAAAAGAAGTCCCTCCACGCTTCGGAACAGGAGCTTTCCTGATGTCAGGGACAAAAGGGAAGCATGGAGAAAATATATACGGGAGAAAGATATAAATAACCTGATTTTTCTGGATGAAAGTGGTGTCAACACCAATCTGACAAGGCATTATGCCCGTTCAAAAACAAATGAGCGGGCGGTGGACAGTACACCAGTAAATACGCCCTGCAATACCACGATACTTTCATCCATACGACTGAATGGAAAGACCGTCCATACCATTTACTAGGGTGGGACAACCGCGGAGCGTTTTGCAGAATATCTTCAGGGCACTTTATTGCCAACTTTAAGGGGAGTGACATCATTGTGATGGACAATATGAGGTTCCATCACGCAAAAGCAGTAAAACAGATACTGGACGCATCCGGGATCAAATATCTCTATTTGCCGCCATACAGCCCGGATTTGAATCCGATAAAAAATGTGGTCAAAGCTCAAATCATTTCTGAGAAAAATAAAAGTCCGTAAAGTGTCAGAACTTCCGGGTGCAATTGGAAAGGCATTTACAACTATCCGCACCTCAGACTGTTCAGGGTGGTTTCGTTCGTGTCATTATGTGCAATAATTTGTTGGATTGCTATAAAAAAGAATTGTGAAATTCGGAAGGTCCAGGCAGCTCTGGCTAAAGAAATTTGTTCGTCTCAAAAACAGGATTCCTTCCTACCGATACCTTCCGCAGAGCCTTTTCCCTGAACAACACTGATATGTTAAAAACCGTCACAGTACAGTTCCTGACAGAAAATATTTCTGCGATCCGTCGCCCATTTGGCCTTCCCTGTGATGGATACCGACATATCTGCATTGATAAGAAAGAGGAGAAGAGTTCTATCTATCTCTGTTCCAAACATATTGACTCAAAAACAAATAAAATCCCTGCCGCACAAGAAATTCTTACGAAGCCGGAATTGAAAGGAACCATCGCCGCTTTCGATCCGGATGATTGGCAGACGTAGTTAGGGGCCATTAGGTAGTCGGAGTGAAACCGCACTGGCATCTGCCTGCTCAATAAACTGGTACTGACTTTATGTAAACTGGAAGATACAGAGTAAACTATTTTTTTAATCTAAAACAAAGCAAGAAATCCAGATATCAAAAAGTGAGTAAACACGCATGATGTCTGGATTTTTATAACTACAATTTTAAATTGATGCGTTTATCCGGCCCTTCACCTCCCACTGATAGGATTCATATGCCTGGAAAAGACTCATGGCAGAAACCTCCTTCGCGGCCCTCTCGGCTTCATAGGAAGCCTCTCCCTGAAGGTAATCTGTCTGGCTTAAAAGTCCTGCCTGTTTCTTTCTTAAAAGAGCCTGATACCGGAGATCTGCCGCCTCAAAGGCCTCCATGGCCGCCTCATACTCAAGTCTCTTATTTTGAAGCTCCTCATAGGAGGAGGTGATGCTTATGATCTCGTTTGCCTCTGCATCCTCCACCCGGCGGCTTCTTAATTCCCTGGCATCGGTGCCCTTGACTTTTGAATTGAGCTCACTCACATAAGTACTGTCATTCCTAACTGCTGTCTGTTTGTCAGACTCAAAATCAACAGCCCCGATGGCCTCCATATCCGGTTCGGGAATGGCCCCTATCTGAATTTCTGTCTCCCCGGAAAGCCCCAGCATGGACAGCAGGCTTTCCTTTATCTCATCCCTTTGCTTCTTCAAAGAAGCCAGGGTATTATTGGAAGCGGTCAGAAAATTCTCTGCCGAAAGAACCTCATCCTCCTTAACAAGCCCCGCCCGGTATCTTGCTGCCGCTTCCTCACAGGATGCCTTTCTATACTCTGCCTGTTTTTCCTGAGCCTTTATCTGCTCCTCCATCTGGTTATAGGAATTCATCAGTGCCTGAGCGGCTACAAGGCAGACGTCCACCTGCTTCTCATAGGCCTTTTCCTGGCTGTAAGAACTCATGCGCCTGATCTGGGTCCCTGTCTGGGATGCGGCCATTTTTAACTGTTTTGCACGTTCCTCATAAAATTCCTGCATTTCGGTGTTCCCATCGTCCTCATAGGACTCCGCCATCTCTTCCATATATTTCTGTTCTTCCTGCAGAATGTCCTGCATTTCCTTATAGGGAGCAATGCTGTTCTCCTGTTCCTCCTTTGTCTGCTTAAGGCCTGCATTTCCTGCCTTTAAAAGCTCCCTTAAATCCTCATATTCCACCACAGTCCCTGCGGCATCAGAGCCCTCCCCAAGACTCCCGGTTTCAGCAGCGAAAGCCAGGTTTACAGGAAGCAGCCACAGAGAAAGGACCAGAGCCAGCCCCCCAAAAAACCAGAGGGCGCAGGCCAGCTTAAATCCCCACTTCCATCTTTTCATTTTCCTTCTCCTTCCTGCTTTCCGCCTATGACGCAGATGCCAGTCCGTCCACAGCCCACTGGTACGTAAGCTGTGCATTTAAAAGATTAAGCTTTTCCGTTTCCGCGCTGACCCGGGCCGCCGTACAGCCCGATTTCAGAGACTCATAGGCCTTCCTCGTAATGGTTCCGGCAGACAGGCGGAGTCCGGCGGCTTCCAGTTCCTTTTCCTGTATTTTAAGACTTTCTGCCGCCTGCTCATAAGAGGCTTTTGCAAGCATCAGGCTGTTATACGCGTTTTTTACATTGGAAGAAACGGTTTCCTTCTGGTTTTCATAAGTCTTCTGCTGCGTCTCCCTGACCGTATCGTTTCTGGCATTGGCAATCCGCCGTGCGGTAATCTGGAGACTGTAATTGTTGTTCAAAGCAGTTTCGATATCTGCATCCACCCGGATGGCCTCCATGGCCTCAAGATCCGGCTCCGGAAGAATTCCAATTTCCACCTCATCGCTGTACTTCCATCCAAGAAGCACACAAAGACTTTTCTTTGTGGCCTCCAGACTGCTTTCTGCCGACTGGAGGGATGCCTTGGCTGTGGTCACTGCCTCCTCTGCCTCCTTCTCATCGGACTGGACAGCCATTCCTGCTGCCTTTCTGATGAGCACAGATTCATAGGAGCTTTCCGCCTGTGCCACGTTTTCTTTCAGGCTTTCCAGGCTCTTCATCCGGCTCCAGTAAGTGATCATCAGGCTCTGAGCCTGCTTTATAATTTCAGCCTCCGCCTGATCATACCCCAGCCGTTTAATATCCCCGTCGTCCACATTGTTATCGCCCTGGGTAATTAAATTGTCCACCTGTATTTCGCTGCTCAAAGCCCGGGCTATCTGGCTGGCATAGTTTTCATCATCATCGGACGGATAGGAAATCCGCTCCGAAACCTCATTGGCAGAATCGTAATATTCCTCCGCAATCTTAAGGCTGGACTTTCCCCTGTAATCCTGATAGTCCAGTTCATTCTGCTGCACAGTGGTATTGTACTCATGGACCAGTTCGGCAATCTCATCAAACTCCAGTTTATTGTCCCGTAAGGACGCCCATTTTTCTTCCGTATAGGCAAACTCCGGGCTGGCCGCCAGGGCCTGCATGGGAGTAAGTCCCATGCAGACAGCTATCATGCAAAACATTCCTTTTTTCCATCGAATCATCTGCACACCTCCTAAATATCCAAAACAGTCCGTTTCTTTCTTCCGTTCATCACCGCATAGTAAACGGGCAGGATAAACAGAGCCACCAGAATTCCTACGGAAAGTCCCCCGATGTTTACCACCGCAAGGCCCTGGGTGGTGGAACCGCTGCTTCCAAAGGCAAGCGCCATCGGAATCATGGAGAGAATTGTGGTAAGGCTGGTCATGAGAATAGGGCGAAGCCTTGTGGCCCCAGCCTCAATTAACGCAGTCTGAAGGTCCATGGTCATCCGGTACTGGTTCACTGTGTCCACATATAAGATCCCATTATTTACAACCGTTCCCACCAGAATCAGGAATCCCAGAATGGAGGTCATGCTGATGGAGACTCCTGTGACCTTTAAAAGTCCGAAGGAGCCCACAAGACTGAAGGGAATCGTTGTCATGACCATGAAGGAAAACTTCGGAGATTCAAACTGGGCTGACATTACAACAAACACCAGAAATACGGCGGTGGCGATGGCCTGGTACAGGGCGGAAAACTCGCTGGACATCATTCTGTCTCTCGTATTAACGCCCCGGGTAATGGTGGAGGAAAGCCTAGGTGCAATCACCTCACTGTCAATCTGACCCTTGGTATTCTCTCCCACATAGTCGGCCGTAATGGTGATCTGGTACTTTTTATCGGACTTCGAGATGGAGGACGGATTATCCCGGAACACAATATCTGCCACATCCATCAATGCCACGGATTTTCCGCTTCCCGTGGTAAGAATCACATCCTTAAGCTGAGAAACCGTCCGGTACTCCCCTTCCGGATATTCGGCGATCACATCAATTTCCTGACCGTCCACAATTAACGTGGTAAGCTCCATGCTGTCAAACATGCCCTTTACCTGGCTTCCGATCTGAGCGGCCGTAAGTCCCTCTGCGGAGGCCGCCACCTGATCCACCTTTACGGTGACCACCGGGGCCGTATTCTCCAGATCCGAATGAACATTCATCACATCCTCCCTGGCTGTCAGCTCCGCCACGATTTCGTCGCTGACTTCTTTGATTTCATCATAGTCTGTGCCGCTTAAAATCACCTCATAGCCTCTGGAACGCCCCATAAAGCTCATGGAGCCGTCGGCGCTTACCTCAATCGTACAGTTTTCAATGTCAACCATCTGGTTTTCCCAGGAAGACACAATCTCATCCTCTGTCATAGTCAAGCTGTCTTTCAGATATGCGGTCACAGAGCCGCTTCCGTTATTGTACCGGACCATATAGGAATCCACGTTTTCATCGCCGCTTACAATGGTTTCCACCTCCGTAAGGACAGCTTCCGCCTGCTCTGTAAGAAGTCCCGGCCTGGTCTCCACGCTGACGGAAATCTGACCTGTACTGTCCTGGGGCATGAGCTCGGTTTCCATGCCGCCCGCCATCTTTACTGTGGCAATGACCAGGAGCACAGAGCCTGCAAGCACCAGAACCTTATGCCTTAAGCACACTGGAAGCAGCCTCCGGTATGCCTCCTGGAGATGGACCATGGGCCTGGACATGAGAGCCCGTTCCGTTTCCTTTGGCTTATAAAGCATATAAGTAAGCGGCACAATGGAAATGGCCGAAAGTAAGGACGCCGTCATACAGAATATGATAGTATATCCCATAGGGCTGAACATCTGGCCGCTCATGCCATTTAAAAATACCAGAGGAATAAATACCACACAGGTGGTCACTGTGGAGCCTAAAATGGACTGGACCACAATGTTTGTACCCTCAAGGGCAGCCCTGGCATATTCTAAAAGTCCCTTCTGGTCCATACCAGCCAGAGAACGGAAGCAGCTTTCCAACACAACGATGGAGTTATCCACCATCATTCCGACACCCAGGGTCAGAGCGCTCATGGTAATTATGTTTAAGGAAAAACCCGCCCGGGTCATTAAAATCAGAGATACCAGAATGGAAGTGGGAATGGAGCTTCCGACAATCAGGGATGCCTTAAAATCGCCGAAGAACATGAGAATAATGATCATGGAGATCCCCACCGCAAGGATCATGGTAAAAGCCACATCCTTAAGGGAGTTTAAAATAGTCTCCGAGGTATCCCTGGCAATCTCAATGGTAAGATCCGAATCCTCTGCCATCAGTTTTTCCACCGCCTCATGGACATCATCGGAACAGGCCATGGCTGAAGCTTCCTGCTTTTTTGTAATGGAAATGGAGATGGTCTCCTGTCCATTGTACCTGGAAATACCGCCCCGGTTTTTCTTGGCCTGGTATACGTCTGCAATATCTTCCAAATACACGGTCTTTCCCGCCGCTGTGGTGATGGGGACCTGCAAAAGTTCTTCCAGAGTATTCGTATCTATGGAAGTGGTGACGGACAGCTCCAGATTTCCATACACCGCGTCACCGGACGGGTAAGAAAGATCGGCCGCGTTGATGGCGGAAGTAATCAGACTTGTGGTCACCTGATACTGCTTCATCCTCTCCGGCTTTAGCTCCACCCGGATGTACTCGGAGGAACCTCCCATGGAGGACACCTCCGCCACAGTGGAAAGCTGCTCCAGGACCGGGACCACATTCTGGTCTACATAATCATATAAGTCCTCCTCCGTACTGTGGGAAATGGAGAGCATCAGGGTGGTTCCCGCATTCATGCTCATTTCCATGACACTCACATCGGCGTCCTGGGGGAGTCCCCTAAGGCCGTCCAGGGTCTGCTTTAACTCATCATAGGCCTCGCTCATGTCTTCGTCATACCCATATTCCAGCATAATCATGGCAGAGCCCTCGCTGGAGGTGGAGGAAACACTCTCTACCCCCTCCAGGGTGGTGACGGCATCCTCGATCACCTGGGTTACCAGCTCATCCACATCCTCCGGACCTGCCCCCGAATACATGGCCATTACAATCAGCATGGGCTGGTCTGTATCCGGCATCTGCTCCAGGGTTGCATTGAATACAGAAGAAATACCAAATACCAGCAGACAGAGCAGGGTCATAAAAACCGTAACCGGCCGCTTCAGTACAAATTTCGTAACACCCATAGACTAGCCCTCCCATTCTGCCGTTTCATCCACTGTCGGGGCCTTAACCTCCGATTCTTCCGGTATTCCGGATTCCGGTTCTTCAGTCCCGGTTCCTTTTGGCATTTCGGCCGCCGCTTCCTTCGTTTCAGTTCCCTCCGGTATTCCGGATTCCGCTTCCTCCTGGCTGCCGCTTCCTTCGTTCAGGCGGATTTTCGCGCCCTCATACAAATTGGAACTCCATGTTTTAATCACCTGATCCTCAAAGGAAAGCCCCGAAAGCACTTCCGCATAGGTATCATTGGTGAGTCCCACCTCGATGGCAGCAGTCCTTGCCGTCTGATCCTGGTAGAGATACACAAAGGCATCCCCGCCGCTGTAATACACGGCATCAATGGGAATCAGCATGGCATTCTCCGCTTTATTGGTTACCAGTTCAAGCTTCACCACCGTTCCCGTGGCTACCTCATCCGTATCCTCAAGCCGGGCTTCAATCTTAAACAGCCCCGTAGCCGAATCCACCATGGAATTGATGGCGCTTATGTAGGCCCCATAGCTCTTCCCGTTCTTTTCCACGGTAAGCTCATCGCCCTCACTTAAATTTTCCAGCATTCTCTGGGTCACATAGAACGTAATCTTCTTATTTCCCTCTCCTGAAATCACGCAGAGCTGCCCGTTGGCCGTGACACGGTCATAAACTTCTGTATCACAGCTTTCTATCTTTCCTGAAATGGGCGCTGTGACCGTACTGTACTCCACCTGCCTGTCATAGGCAAGCTTTGCCGAGTTATACTGAAGCCTTGCAGACTCCACATTATTGACATACTGCTCATATTCCTGCTCTGACAGATCGCCTCCGTCATAGAGTAGCTTCATCCGGTTTAAGTTGCTCTGAGCCTGTGACAACGATATGGAAGCAGAATCCAGAGAGTTTTTGGCCGACTCTACCTGTTCCGTATCAATTTGAAACAACACCTGCCCGGCTGTCACCATATCTCCCGCCTTCACCTTTACATCCGTCACATCGCCGGAGGCCTTTGCATACACGTATACCACATCCGAAGATTCCAGCGTTCCTGTAAGCCCGGTGGTTATGTAAATATTTCCCGTTTCCGGCGTCACCACAGACACAACGTCAGCCCTGGCCTGCTGCTCACCACCCGGCATCCCGCCCATTTCCTTCCCGGGGCCGCCTTCTCTTATATTTCCGTCATTTTGCTTTTTAAGGAAAAACAGCACACAAAGCAGTGCAAATACCACACCCAGTATGCACAGCCATAGCTTCTTTCCGTATTTTTTCATGATGTCATTCTCCCTTCAACAGTTCTTTTTTCCAGTTACTATAAAAATAAAATGTGAAAAAACTGTGAGGAATTTATCAGGATTCTGTGAGGATTCGTTTTTGTATGATATACTATGCTCAAGGAAAAAGAGAAAAGGAGGAGGAGCCTTGGCCCGTTTACTGATTGTTGATGATGATGCCAGACTCAGGAAGCTTGTACAGACCTATGCCGGACTGGAGGCCCATGAATGCGTGGAGGCAGGAAACGGCAGACAGGCACTGGAACTTGTCAGTTCCCAAAGCTTTGATCTGATCGTTCTGGATGTGATGATGCCGGAGCAGGACGGCTTTGAGGTGCTGGAGGAGATACGGAAAACCAGTCAGGTTCCAGTCATCATGCTGACCGCAAGAAGTGAGGAAGAAGATAAGCTTCTGGGATTTCGCCTCGGCGGGGACGATTATGTTTCCAAACCCTTCAGCCCCAGAGAGCTGATGGCGCGGATTCAGGCTGTTTTAAAAAGGAATCAAAAAGTGCCGGACGAAGTGATCCAGTTTGGCGGCCTCTCCATTTTCCCGGCCTCACGGACCGTAACCCTTAACGGAAAGCAGTTAAATCTTCCGCCAAAGGAATTTGATCTTTTATCAAACATGGCACAAAACGAGCGCATTGTGTTCAGCCGGGAACGTCTTTTGGAGCTGGTGTGGGGCTACTGTTATTATGGAGACGGGCGGACCGTGGACACCCATGTGAAATCGCTCCGTGACCATCTCGGACCGTATCGCACAGTGATTCAGACTGTCTGGGGAGTGGGGTATAAATTTGAATACAACAAAGAATCCATTAAAGATAATTAGAAATATTTTCCCACGTTCAAAAATGGTCTTCCAGCTATGGCTCATGATGATGGGGCTGGTTTTATTTACCATTTCTTTCGTGTGGATCGTTCAGATCTCCTTGTTTGAGAGGAATTATAATGAATCGGTCCTTACAGACACCTGGAGCCGGTTAGAACCTGTCATGGACCAGCTGGAAAACGGGGAATTTTCTGATGATGATCAGTTTCTCCCTTTCTTAAGCCGGATCCTGGACGGAAGACTTCTTCTTCTGGACTCCGATGGAACGCCGAAGGCCTTTTATTCCTACGGATACCCGGCCAGTCTTTCCTCTGATTCGCCGGAATACCAGATCTGGGAATTTCTAAAGGACTCTGGTTATCAGGACGCCATTTCAGACCGGGAGTCCTTTCAGCATTCTCAGATTTTTAAAGGATGGGCTGTGAGTGTGATATTGGGAATCCCCATCCGCTACAACGGAAAAAACTGTTATCTGATCCTCCACCATGAAACCATGCTGGACACCATTCTCCGGATGAACCGCAGGCAGCTTCTGGGGCTCAGCCTGTTTTTAACCCTGGCCGCCTCTGTGCTGGCTGCGGTCTGCTCCCGCCACTTTACCAGACCCATCTATAAAATCCGGGATGCCATTGAAAAGCTGTCCGAAAGTGATTTTTCCGTCCACCTGGATACCTCCGGGCAGGATGAGATCGGAAAACTGTCGGCTGCTGTCAATGTTTTGAAAGAAAATCTGGAACAGGTAGATGTGCTCCGCAGGGAAGTAATCGCCAACGTGTCCCATGAGCTCAAATCTCCTTTAGCTCTCATTTCCGGCTATGCGGAGATGGTGAGGGACATTGACTGGAGAGATGACAAAAAAAGAGAAGATGATCTGAATCTGATTCTCCAGGAATCCGGACGGATGAGCGAAATGGTCAATGACATTCTGGATTATTCCAAGCTGCAGTCCGGTTACACAAAACTAAATCTGGAATCTTTCGATATCTGCGAACTGGCAGAGGCGGAAGCCTTCCGCTGCAGGGCCAAAGCCGCTGAATACCAGATCCGGCTGGAATTCCATCACCCGATGGACTCTCTTACCGTTCAGGCAGATGCCCTGAAATTAAGCCAGGTCCTCCGGAATCTCCTTTACAACGCCATTAACCACACGCCGGAAGGGGGCGTCATTACCATAGACATCTCACCGAAAGATGGCCGTTTTCGCCTGTCGGTCAGCAATCCCGGAACGTTCATTCCAGAAGAGGACAGAAAAATTATCTGGGAGCGGTACCAGCGAAGTCAGCATCAAAATGGCCGACACCTGGGTACAGGAATCGGCCTTTCCATCGTAAGTACAATTTTAACCGCCCATCAGATGCCCTATGGCGTAGACTGTAAGAATGGACAAACCATCTTCTGGTTTGAATTCTAGTTTTCCTGCACCTGGATTCCCCTTGGCCCCACATGGGTGGCAAAAACGATCTGGGTGCTTGTCTTTCCAAACTTCTGAAGCTGGCCTAAGAAGGTATCAAGCTGCATGGTGCTTTCAAAGGCCACTTTCATAATCACGGAATATTCACCGGTAACGCTGCTGCATTCAAGAATGTTCGGAATATTCTCTGCGTATTTATAGAATTTCTGCTTATCCTCCGGCAAAACGTTCAGATTGATGAAGGCTATAATATGGTATCCTAATTTCGTGGGATTCACCTGAGCCTGGTAAGCCGTGATGATATTGTCCTTCTCCAGCTTTTCAATTCTTGCCGACACTGCAGGAGAAGAAAGGAACGTCTTTTCTGCAATGGTCTTTAAGGATGTTCTTGCATTCTGCTGCAAAATCTGAAGTATTTCCCTGTCAATATGGTCCATGATCCTTCTCCTTTATCCCGCTGCTGCATTGCAGCCAGTATTACAATTCTATTTCCCCGTGGAATACCTCAGTGGCAGGTCCCGTCATGTAGACCGTGTCTTTCTCCCTGTCCCAGCGGATGGAAAGGGTTCCGCCCAGGAGGGCCACCTCCACCTCCGGTTCTGTTTTTCCGTTTAACACGCAGGAAACGGCCACGGCACAGGCACCTGTTCCGCAGGCTAAAGTTTCCCCGGAGCCCCGCTCCCATACCCGCATGGACACATGTTTTCTGTCCTTCACTTCAACAAACTCTGTATTGGTTCTGTCCGGGAACTTCTCATGGACCTCAAAATATGGGCCGACTGCTTCCATTTCCAGGTTCTTCACATCGTCCATAAACACCACGGCATGGGGATTCCCCATGGAAATCCCTGTATAAAAGTATTCCCGGCCGCAGACGGTAATGGATTCACCAATTTCGGAGGTGCAGACCGGCTTTCCCATATCCACAGTTACCGTCTCCACCTTACCGTCCTTTACATGGAGACTCAGATGTTTTATTCCCGCCGCTGTCTCCACGTCAATTTCTGTCTTATCCACAATCCCGTGATCGTACACATATTTTCCCACACAGCGGATTCCATTCCCGCACATCGCGCTTCTGGAACCGTCCAGATTGTACATATCCATCCGGCAGTCTGCAATCCCGGACGGTTTTATGAGAATCAGGCCATCGGAACCGATTCCAAAATTCCGGTTGCTGACTTTCACTGCCATCTCAGAGGGATTCTCCACTGTCTCCTCAAAGCAGTTCACATAGACATAATCATTTCCGATTCCCTGCATTTTTGTAAATTTCATGATTTATTCTCCAATATGTTCCATCCCCTGTGCGAGGATTGTTTCTATGTGGCTGTCAGCCAGGGAATAGAGAACACTCTTACCGTCCCTGCGGAATTTTACCAGCCGCATCTGTTTTAAAATCCTGAGCTGGTGGGAAATGGCAGACTGCCCCATTTGAAGAAGACTGGCAATATCGCAGACGCAAAGTTCCGACTGGCTTAGGGCATAGAGAATGCGGATTCTGGTGGAGTCTCCGAACACCCGGAAAAATTCCGCCAGGTTCTGAAGCTCCTGGCCCTGGGGCATTACTTCCATGACCTGCTTTACTACCTGCTCATGTACATATATAAAATCACAGTGCGGAGCAATTTTTTCGTCTTCTTTCCTTCCCACGTTTTAGCTCCTTTCCGGAAACCGTTTCTATCGAACCAGGAACTTGCTGACCTCAAACTGGTCCTCTGAAATGTCTTTCTTCATATTTAATGCTTCCTGAATATCAAAGTCCACAAACTGGCCGTTCTTGTAAGCCACAATACGGTTGCTCTTTCCTTCGCTCAGAAGCTGGGCTGCCTTGGAACCCATAACGGAGGCGTAAACACGATCTTTGCAGGTCGGGGTGCCGCCGCGCTGAATATGGCCGATGATGGTAGCTCTGGTTTCAATTCCCGTGGCTGCTTCAATACGCCTTGCCATGGAAGTTGAGTGGCCAATGCCTTCGGCATTGATGATGATGTGATGCTTTTTGCCGCGTTTTCTATTTTCTATGATACGATTAATCAGATACTGTTCATTGCCGTCATAGCGTTCCGGAAGCAGGATATCCTCAGCGCCGTTTGCAATGCCGCACCACAATGCGATATAGCCGGCGCGGCGTCCCATTACCTCGATGATGCTGCACCGTTCATGGGATGTGGACGTGTCACGAACTTTGTCGATAGCCTCCATGGCAGTGTTGACAGCAGTATCAAAGCCAACGGTGTAGTCAGTACAGGCAATATCCAGGTCGATGGTTCCCGGAATACCGATGGTATTTACGCCAAGGGCTGATAATTTTCCGGCCCCGCGGAAGGAACCGTCGCCGCCGATAACTACCATACCGTCGATTCCATGTTTTTTACAGACCTCGGCTCCCTTCTTCTGGCCTTCCTCTGTGCGGAATTCCTCACAGCGGGCCGTGTACAGGATGGTACCGCCGCGGTTTATGGTGTCCGCTACACTTACGCCGTCCATGTCTACGATTTCTTCCTGAAGGAGCCCTGCATAACCTCTCATGACACCTTTGACTTTGAGGCCTTTATGAATTGCTGTTCTTACCACAGCACGGATGGCTGCGTTCATTCCGGGAGCATCTCCCCCGCTTGTAAGTACTCCGATGGTCTTAACCTCTTTTTTTGTCATATGATTTCCTCCATGAACTTCCTGTTCAGACAGGGATTTTTTATCATTGTAATGCGAAGCGTGTGTGCACGCCGCAAACCCGCCTGATGTGCTGGCACTTTTTCTCCGGGTAACTCCGCCGGGCACGCTCTAAAAGCCTTCGGCTTTTTTCGCTTTGCGGCTGTCGCCGCATGCAGGTGCACGCCGCAAACCCGCCTGATGTGCAAGCACATCATTCGGGTTTCCGGCGTACACCTGCGCCCGGCTCATAGCTATAAAACATTTTAATCTATTTTTCCCTTGATTTCAATGGTTTTTTGCACAACTTTGACATTTTTTTCACCAAGTATTCCATACAATACGGATAAAAGTGGATCACCGGCGTTTATGGACCAGTTTTCGGAGAGCCTTTTTAATTTTCTTTCTTCCTTTAAATACATTATTACCCGGTCGTTTCCTTCTGAACTTCTTAAGGCGGCCATGACACTGTCTATTTGCTGGTCATAGTCGTTCTGGTTCTGGAACTGGAGCCATAACTCATTGGGGATGTTCTGGAAGGGAATGATCTCCTCGCAGATCAGCTTTCCTACCGGGTCGTCTCCGATGGAGACGCGCCCCCGCATGAATACCTTGGCTTCTTCTGTCAGATTCTGCTTGTTTTTTTCGTAAATCTTTGGAAAGATCAGCGCTTCCACGGTTCCTACCATATCTTCTAAGGAAACGAAGGCCATCAGCTGGTTTTTCCTGGTAGTCTTTACTTTTTTGGCCGTTATCATTCCTCCAAGAACCACACTGGAGCCGTCTTTTGCCACAGTCTTTCCATCCTCATCCACAATGAAATCCGAGGTTTTGGCTGTCACGTTTTTCTGCCAGATCTCCTGATATTCCTCCATGGGATGGCCGCTTACATAAATGCCCAGGGTTTCTTTTTCAAAGGCCAGAAGCATTTCTTTTTCAAATTCCCCCACCTTTGGAAATACGATCTGGAAACTTGTCTTTTCCTCCTCCGGAGCAATGTCGAAAAGGCTTAACTGCCCCTCCATTACGAATTTTTTCTCCCGTGCCTTGTTTTCCAGAAGCTCTGCTGAGACGTAAAGCTTCTGTTTTCTGGTTCCCGGAAGGGAATCCAGAGCTCCGGATTTTATGAAGCTCTCAAGTGTTCTCTTATTGACTTCCTTATTGGACATTCTGGTCACAAAATCTTCCAGGGTGGAAAAAGGTCCGCCGTTTTCCCTCTCCTTTATGATTACCTCCACCACCGAGCGGCCCACGCTTTTTATGGCGGAAAGGCCATAGCGGATTCCGTTTCCGGATACGGAAAAGTCCCCGTATCCCTCATTGATATCCGGCGGCAGAATGGCAATTCCCATGTTCCGGCAGGCCAGAATATATTCAGACACCTTTGTCGCATTATCCATCACCGAGGTCATGAGTGCCGCCATAAACTCCCGGGGATAATAATATTTTAAATAAGCAGTCTGGAATGCAACCACCGCATAGGCGGCCGCATGGGACTTGTTGAAGGCGTATTTTGCAAAGTCTGTCATGTCGTCATAAATCTGGTTGGCAGTGGCCTCGGGGATTCCATTGGCAACACAGCCCCTGACGCCTTCGTCCTCATTCCCATATACAAAGTTCTGGCGCTCTTTTTCCATCACCGACGCTTTTTTCTTGGACATGGCACGGCGCACCAGATCGCTCCGTCCCAGGGTATAACCTGCCAGATCCCTTACGATCTGCATAACCTGTTCCTGATAAACAATACAGCCATAGGTAGGGCTTAAGATCGGCTCAAGCTGAGGACAGGTATAGGTAACGGAGGCCGGATCGTTTTTGCCCTTTAAGTACTTTGGAATAAAATCCATGGGACCCGGGCGGTACAGGGAAATACCGGCGATGATGTCCTCTAAGCTGGTGGGCTTTAACTCCTTCATGAATGTTTTAAATCCTCCGCTTTCCAGCTGGAACACGCCCTCGTTTTTTCCCGTACCGATGGCTTCCATGACCTTCTGGTCGTTATAGTCAATATGGTCCAGATCCAGCCTGATCCCATAGTCCTTCTCAATCATATGAACGGCATCCCGGATTACCGTCAGTGTCCGAAGGCCCAGAAAATCCATCTTCAAAAGCCCCAGCTCTTCCAGGGTGGTCATGGTAAACTGGGTGGTAATCGTTCCGTCCGCTCCTCTGGATAAGGGGACATATTCATCGATGGATGTACGGCTTATGACCACTCCGGCCGCATGCATGGAGGTATGTCTGGGAAGCCCTTCAAGCCGCATGGACATGTCGATGAGCTTCTTCACCTGCTCATCCGTATCATAAAGTGCCTTAAGCTCCGGATTCTTCTTAAGTGCCAGCTCCAAAGTAATATTAAGCTCCGCAGGGACCATTTTTGACACCTGGTCGCATAAGCTGTACGGCAGGTCCATAACGCGGCCCACATCCCGGATCACACCGCGGGCCGCCAGGGTACCGAAGGTGACAATCTGGGCCACCTGGTCCTTCCCGTACTTTTCCACCACATAATCTATGACCTCCTGCCGCCTTTCATAACAGAAGTCCACATCAATATCCGGCATGGATACACGCTCGGGATTTAAAAAGCGCTCAAACAGAAGCTGGTAGCGGATAGGATCAATGTCTGTGATTTTTAAGCAGTAAGCCACAATACTTCCGGCCGCAGAGCCGCGGCCGGGCCCCACAGCGATGTCATGGGATCTGGCAAAATTAATGAAGTCCCATACGATCAGGAAATAATCCACATATCCCATGCTTTTTATAGTTTCAAGCTCATACTGTAAACGCTCCTGAAGGGTGCCGTCATCCTTTGGGTACCGCTCCTTAAAGCCCTTCTCGCAGAGATATTTTAAATAGGTCCAGGAATCAAAGCCCTCCGGCACCTCATATCTCGGGAGCTTTGTCACGCCGAATTCAATTTCCACATTGCACCGCTCGGCAATTTTGTGGGTATTTTCCAAAGCCTCCGGCGCATAAGGAAACAAAGCCCGCATCTCTTCCTCGGATTTTACATAATACTGGCCGCCCTCATAACGCATTCTGTTTTCATCGGCCACTTTTTTTCCTGTCTGAATACAGAGGAGAATGTCATGGGCCTCCCAGTCCTCTGCGTTAATATAATGGCAGTCGTTGGTGGCCACCAGAGGAACATTAAGTTCCCTGGAAAGTCTCAGAATACCCTGGTTCACCTGCCGCTGCATGGGAATTCCGTGGTCCTGAAGCTCTAAAAAATAGTTTCCTTCCCCGAAAATTTCCAAATGCTTTAAGACTGCCTTTCGGGCCTCTTCATAAAGCCCGCGCTCCAGATATTTTGGCACTTCACCGGCCAGACAGGCGCTTAAAGCGATGATTCCTCCGTGATATTCTCTCAGAACCTCCTCGTCCACCCTGGGCTTATAATAAAAGCCGTCCACAAAGCCCTTGGACACAATTTTCATCAGGTTCTGGTAGCCTTCATTGTTCTCGGCCAGAAGAACCAGGTGATAATACCTGTCTTCTCCGTGGACATTTTCCCTGTCGAACCGGGAGCCGGGAGCCACATAAACCTCACAGCCGATGATAGGTTTGATTCCGGCCTCCCTGGCCGCCCGGTAAAAGTCTATGACACCATACATGGCCCCATGATCTGTAATGGCCATGCTGTCCATTCCAAGTTCCTTGGCCCGGGCCGCCAGTTCTTTTATTTTACTGGAACCATCCAGAAGACTATACTCTGTATGAACGTGCAAATGTGTAAATGCCATCTGTTCCCTCCGAAATGTACATAAAAGTGTGCATCTATACAAAAAGGCTGTTTCCTATTTGAAACAGCCTTGAGGACTTAGTTATTGCTCAGATATTTTTCAATATCATTGATTGCTTTTTCTTCATCCACTCCGTCAGCCGTCACGACAACCTGCTCGCCAACGGGAAGATCCAGCGTCATCATTCCCATGATGCTTTTTGCGTTCACTTTTCTGTCGTCACTCTGTACATAGATTTTGCTCTCATAGCTGCTTGCGAGCTGCACCAGCATCGCGATCGGACGGGCCTCCAGTCCTTTAGTCAGCTCAATGGTTACAGTTCGTTTTGTCATAATATTCCTCCTCCTTGCTTGCCCGTTCCCTGCTCACGCAAACGTTGTGCCATGTCACAGAGTTTTCTGAGCCGGTGGTTCACCCCCGACTTTCCAACAGGCGGTTCCAGGTCTTCACCCAGTTCTTTCAGTGTTGCCTCCGGTTTTTCCAGCCGCGCCTGTGCAATCTGCAAAAGCCCTGGTGGAAGACTTTCAAAACCGATCGTATCCCGAATATAAACAATATCGTCCACCTGCTTTAAGGCCGCCGATACGGTTTTATTGATGTTGGCCGTCTCACAGTTCACCTGACGGTTCACATTGCCTCTCATCTCCTTCAGAATCCGGATATTTTCGAATTCCATGAGTGACAGATGGGCCTCCATTACGTTCAACATATCAACAATCTGATTTCCTTCCTTAATATATACCACAAAGTAACGTTTCCGTATGACAATCTTCGCCTCCATATTGAAGGTTGCCATGATGGACTGTATCTGCTTTGCTTTTGCCTCTGTGGCGCACACAATCTCCAGATGGTAAAATTTTTCCGGATCACTGATAGAGCCGGATGCCAGAAAGGCACCTCTTAAAAAGGCACGGCGGCAGCACGGATTCTGTACCACCACATTTCCAACCACAGAAAGATTCTCTCCAATTTCACCGTCTTCAGAAAGCAGCTTTGTGGCCTTCAATACGCGAAGTGCATCCTCATGCTGCTTCACACAGACAGAATAAATTCTGTTTTTCCCCAGATGGGCGTTCCGCCGAATCGATATATCAGTACCTATATTAAATGTTTTTTTTAATAATGTAAAGCATTTTCTTGCAACTGTTACACTTTCCGTGTGTATTTTAATGCTGTAATGATCGTCTCCGGAAATCTGAATCCGGCCGCAGAGGCTTAAAATAGCGGCAATTTCCGCGATCTGGCAATGTCTGGCCGGGCTCAGCTGCCTGGACAATTCCTCTTTAATACGGGAAGAAAACGACATCTATCTCCCTCCATCTGTTTTGGCATCTCTGTGCTCCAGACGCCCCTCGTACCTTGCATCCTTCATAAGCCGCTCATAGACCTCACAGGCAATCGTCACGGAGCGGTGTTTTCCTCCGGTACACCCGATGGCGATGACCAGCTGGTTTTTTCCCTCCTGCTCGTACCTGGGAACCAGAAAATATAAAAGCTCCATGAGCTTTTGCAGAAACTCTTCTCCGGTGCCTCCCTGCATCACGTACTCCTGCACGGCCTTTTCATTCCCTGTATGGAACCGCAGCTCTTCTACATAGTACGGGTTTGGCAGAAATCTCACATCAAAAACCAGATCCGCATCGGAAGGGATTCCGTACTTGAAGCCAAAACTCAGTACCGTGATAAAAAGATGACTCTTTTCCCTGTCCCCGGAAAACAGGTTTTCCAGCTCCTTCCTCAGATCCTTTGTGAGAAGTCTGCTGGTATCAAGCCGGTAATCGGCCTCAGTCATCAGAAAATCCAGTCTCTCCCGCTCCATGGCAATTCCCTTTTCAATCCGTCCGGATCTGGATAAGGGATGGCTCCGCCTGGTTTCTTTATATCTCTTAATAAGGCAGCTATCGCTGGAATCCAGAAACAGGATAAAAAACGGATAGGCGTTATCTCTCCATTTTTTAATGATATTTTTCAGCAGAGGCAAATCCTCCCCGCTTCTTATATCGATTCCCAGGGCCACATCCCTGGGTTCACTCCCGTCTCTTAAAGTCAGTTCCACAAATTTCTCAATCAGAAGAATGGGCAGATTGTCCACACAATAAAATCCCATATCCTCAAAAATTTTCAGCGCCGTGGTTTTTCCTGCCCCCGACATTCCAGTTACAATGACAAGCTTCACTGCTTCTCCTCCCCGAATTGGCCCAAAAGCTTAACTTCCATCTCCAGTGTAACCCCCGAGTATTCCTTCACACGTCGTTTCACTTCCTCACAAAGCCTGTAAATATCGGATGCAGTGGCATTGTCCTTATTTATGACAAAGCCTGCATGCTTTTCTGACACGGCGGCTCCGCCCACACAAAAACCCTTAAGCCCTGCATCCTCAATCAGCCTGCCGGCAAAATATCCCTCCGGCCTCTTAAAGGTGCTTCCCGCACTCGGATACTCCAGCGGCTGTTTTTCTTTCCTCTTTCCGGCCAGTTCCTCCATCTTTTGCCGGATTATCTCCGTATTTTCGAATTCCAGTGAAAATAAAGCCTCCAGGACCACATAGCCTTTTTTCGGCACGATACTGGTCCGGTAGCCAAGCCCCAGCTCCTTCGTATCAAGCGTAAGCACATTACCGTCCGGATCCAGAACTGTTACGCTTTTTAATACATCTTTCATTTCAGAGCCGTAGGCGCCTGCATTCATCACCACAGCGCCGCCTATGCTGCCGGGAATTCCGGCCGCAAATTCAAGTCCTGAAAGTCCGGCCTTTAAAGCCGCGCTGGCGGCCTTCGACAAAAGGACTCCTGCTCCTGCCTTTAAACTCTTTCCGGAAACTTCCAGTTTCCCAAACTTCTCTGTGCTGATGATAACCCCGCAAAAGCCCTCATCACTGACTAAAAGATTACTTCCGTTTCCAATCACATAAAAACGGCTTCCCGCCTTCCTGCACGCCCGGCACACCGCCGTCAGCTCGTCCGCGCTCTCCGGGGCCACATACCAGTCAGCCGGCCCTCCGGCCCTGAAGGATGTATGCCGCTTCATCGGTTCCCTGATTTTCACTTCCATGAGTCTTCGCCCCTAAACTTCTATTGTTACAGTTCAGCCTTGTATCTTCTATTCACTTTTTTTAACAAGGTTGGCCTGGACACGGTCGTAAAGCTCTTTGGCCGCATTGTATCCCATCTTTTTCTGACGGAAATTGACAGCCGCAGTCTCCACAATCACCGCCAGATTCCGGCCGGGACGGATCGGAATGCTGTGGCAGACCACCTTATTTCCCAAAAATTCCGTGTACTGGTCTTCCATCCCCAGCCTGTCGTAATCCTTATCCTTATCCCACTCCTCAAGCTTAATTACCATGTTGATAGACTGAGTATCCTTCACACACTCCACCCCGAACAGCGTCTTCACATTCACAATGCCGATGCCCCGAAGCTCAATGAAATATCTGGTAATATCCGGAGCAGACCCCACCAGGGTCACATCGCTCACCTTCCGGATCTCCACCACGTCGTCACTGACCAGGCGGTGTCCCCGCTTAATAAGCTCCAGCGCCGCCTCGCTCTTTCCGATGCCGCTCTCCCCCATAATGAGAATACCTTCCCCGAACACATCCACCAGAACTCCGTGAATGCTGATGCAGGGGGCAAGCTTAGCCTTCAGCCAGCGAATTACCTCCGCCATGGTATCGGAGGTCGGCTTTGCACAGGACAGGCAGGGAACGCCGTAATACATACAGAGCGCCACGACCTCATCCTCCGGAATCTGGTTCCTGCAAAAGACCACGCAGGGAATCTTGCTGGAGATTAATTTGTCATACATGGCCATCCTCCGTTCTCTTGAAAGGCCGGAAAGGTAAGCCATCTCCACATTTCCCAGCATCTGGACACGCTCGTTGTCAAAATGATCGTAAAATCCCGTAAGCTGTAAGGCCGGACGGTTCACGTCCGGATGGGACACCACGATTTTATCGGTATCCAGCTCCGGCGTCAGGTTTTTAAAGTCCATTTTATTGATTAATTCGGTAATGGTAACCCCGTACATACTATTCCCCTTTCTGTTTCTTCATGCATCTTTCCTCATCCTAGCACAGATTCCCCTGATTGTCACTGATTTTCCTTTTGGGGACTGTGGAAAAAGGCATATACGCTTTCTGCCGCCTTCTGACTCATTCCTTCCGTGGATGCAAGCTCCTCTATTCCGGCATCCCGCACCGCTTCTAAAGATTTGAACCGGCGCATCAGAGCCTTTCTTCTGGCAGGACCGATACCCTCAATCTCATCCAGCATGGAACGGACCTGTCCTTTGCTTCTTAAACTTCTATGGTACTCGATGGCAAACCGGTGAGCCTCATCCTGGATCCTCGTGATCAATTTAAAGCCCTCACTGTGCCTGTCAATGGGGATCTCCACATTCTGATAATAGAGACCTCTGGTCCTGTGATTGTCGTCCTTTACCATGCCGCAGACCGGAATGGAAAGCTCCAGCTCCTCTAATACCCTTAAGGCCACATTCACCTGTCCCCGGCCTCCGTCCATCATAATCAGGTCCGGAAATCTGGTAAAACTGCCAAACGCCTCATTCTGATTTTCTCCCTTAAGCTCCTGCTTTTCTTCCAGTCCATGGCGGAACCTTCTGGTTAGAACTTCTTCCATGGAAGCGTAATCGTTTGGTCCCTGTACGGTCTTTATTTTAAATTTTCTGTAATCATTCCGCTTTGGTCTTCCATCCTCATAAACCACCATGGAACCCACAGACTCAAAACCGCTGATATTAGAAATATCAAAGGCTTCAATCCGTTTCACCCGGGAAAGCCCCAGCCACTCTCCCACCTGATTCATGGCGCCGATGGTCTTTAACTCCTCCCGCTTTATTTTTTCCTTGTCCTGAGAAAGCACCAGCAGGGCATTTTTTGCAGCCAGTTCCACTAACCGCTCCTTCTGCCCCTTTTTCGGCACTACAAATTTTACGCCCGAGCCGCGGCGTTTCGTAAGCCATCTGCTGATTAAGTCCATCTCCTCAAACTCCTGCTGTACCCAGATCTCCCTGGGAAGAAACGGCGTTCCGGCATAAAACTGCTTCACAAAGCTGCCGATGATCTGGCCATCATCTCCGGCCGTTAAAGCGGATACATGAAAGTGCTCCCGGCCGATGAGCTTCCCGTCCCGGACGAAGAACACCTGGACTACTGCGTCCTCATTGTCCCTGGCCATGGCAATAATGTCCCGGTCCTCCATGCTCTGACTGGTGATTTTCTGCTTTTGGGCAATCTGTTTTACGCTGCTTAAAAGCTCCCGGTACTCAATGGCCGTTTCAAAATCCATTTCCTCTGAAGCGGCTGACATCTTTCCCTCCAGCATTGTGAGGACCGGGGCGTAATGGCCATTTAAAAATTCCAGGGCCTGGGCCACAGCTTTCCCGTATTCCTCTTCTGAAATATACCCCTGACAGGGAGCCGAACACTGCCTGATATGGTAATTTAAACAGGGGCGGTCCTTTCCGGTATCTCTTGGAAGATTCCTCGTACAGGTCCGGATTTTCCAGAGTTTATGGATTAAGTCGATGGTATCCTTTACGGCACCTGCACTGGTGTAAGGGCCAAAATACCTGCATTTGTCCTTTTTCATGGTCCGGGAAAACAAAACCCGCGGGAACGCCTCATCTGTGGTTACTTTGATATAGGGATACGTCTTGTCGTCCTTTAACATGGTATTATATTTAGGACGATGCTCTTTTATAAGATTACATTCCAAAACCAGCGCTTCCAGCTCTGAATCGGTAATAATATACTCAAACCGGGCAATTCTGGAGACCATTTTTTCGATTTTTGCAGTCTTATTGCGGCTGCTCTGGAAATACTGGCGCACCCGGTTTTTCAGGCTGATGGCCTTTCCCACGTATATGATTTCATCATGCTTATCATGCATGATATAAACTCCCGGCGAAGCTGGGAGTTTTTTCAGTTCTTCTTCTATATTGAAAGGATTTTCATTATTGGAAAAATTATCATTCTCTGTCAACGCAACCGCTCTCCGTCAAATTTTTTCAGCATCAGAATATGCCGCCTGATGTCGGCAATCTGCTCACTTACGTTTTCCCCTGACACCTGTATATCAAGGACTGTGCAGATATTGTCTACTTCTTTTCTGGTGGCCTTTGAAGAAAGTCTCTGAAGGGCCTCCAGCATCCTGTCATATTTCTTTTCATCCATGGCGTCAAAAAAATCTAAAAGACAGGCGTCCACGCCCGGCTTCCATGGCGGCTCCTCTTTCTTTTTATCCGAAGTCTCCCCGTCAGTGTTTACTTTTACCTTTTCAAAACGGAACTTCTGGCTTGCTTTGGGATACTTTTCACGGTCTACTTCTTCCATAAAGCTTTCCAGAGGGCGCACCCAGACTTTAAAGTCCCCGTAAAGGGCCTGATATACCACCATCTTTTCCCCTGTTTCAGAATGGTACGCGATGGTCACGATCTGGTACATCTTATTTTTAAAGTGCCGGTAGAATTCTCCCGGCACTGGTATGGATCTTTCCTGATTCATTTTTTCCTTCTTTCCCGGCTCACATCATTACATTATTCTCCGGCATCCTCCGGGCGGAAATGATAGCGGTTGGCAGCGCTCCAGAGCATCCACTCATCATACCCTGCATCCTTCACTGCCTGTATCTGCTTTTGTATCTCCTCATATCCATAGGAAATGTACTTGCCCTCACCCAGATAAGAAGCCGTAAAATCCTGAAGCCATGGCCTTACCACAGCCTGGCTGCTCACATGTCCGTCGGCTTCCGCCGCCTGATCCATGACGGATTTCGACTTCTGCAAAGCCGCAAGAACCGTCTCATAGGGCTGCTTATCCGGATATTCCAGCCCGAAATTTCCCGCACCATAGTGGGACGGGTAAATCATAGGGCAGATATAGTCCAGATGCTTCGCCATTTCTGTATAGATCTGGCCCACAGCATTGGCATCAATTTCACTGTCAATAATGGTCCCGAACACATCCGCAGACACAAAAAGTCCCTGGGACGCCAGATTTTCATAGGCATATTTCACAAATTCCGTAATCGTGTCTGTTTTGGAGCGCCCCTTTGTAACCTCCTCGTCAAAAACCACCTGTTTCATGGTTCCTTCTGTGGAGAACCGGATATAGTCAAACTGAACCTCATCGAACCCGGCCTCCTTTGCAGCGGTTCCCACCTCCACCAGATAATCCCAGACCTCTATCCGGTAGGGGTCCACCCAGGCCATTCCCTGTTTATCCCGGTAAAGGCTTCCGTCTGCCAGATGGAGGCTCCATTCCGGCTTCTGCTCTGCCAGATAGGGATCCCGGAAGGCCACCACGCGTGCAATCACATAAAGCCCACGCTCCTTTAAGGAAGAAATCAGGCTCTTAATATCTTTCACGTAAGGACGGCATGCGCCGATCTCTGTCACCACCGGAGAATCAATCTGGCAGGTAATCCGGCCCTGATCATCCTTAAAGTCGATAACCACCGTATTGATTTCTGTTCCCTCCATACTGTCCAGAATGTTCTGGAATAATTCCGTGCTCCCTGACATGGGACCGGAAATATAAATTCCGCGTACCTTTGTTGGCTCGCGCCCCGGCAATGCCGGATTATTTTCATCCACAATACGGACAGAAATGGTCTTGTTCTTCTCCGGGCCTACGTTTTCGATGACTTTAATTCCGCTGGTCTCCTCTTCGGCAGGCTCCTCCTCCGGCAGCAAAGCTTCAGCCGTCGTTCCTTCCTCCGGCGCAGGTCTGGAACAGCCTATCAGAGCCAGCAGTCCTGCAAGGGAAACCGCAAATAACCATCTTCTCATGTTTTTCGTTCCTCTTCCGTAGTTTCTTGCTCTCTCTATCTTAACATAAGTATAGCCATTATGGAAAGAAAAAAATTTAAAAAACTACTGTTCAAATGTAAATTTTTGTAAGATAATAGAAATATATGTGAAAAATAGTAACTGTGAGGGTAAAAACCGTTACGAAAACTATACAGGAGGAACATGCAATCATGCAAAAACAGGGGTTCGACAATGCCAAATACCTGGCCATGCAGTCCGATCACATCCGTGAACGGATCGGCCAGTTCGGTGATAAACTGTATCTTGAATTCGGCGGCAAGCTCTTTGACGACTATCATGCATCCAGAGTTCTTCCGGGCTTTGAACCGGACAGCAAGCTCCGTATGCTGATGCAGCTTGCCGATCAGGCGGAAATCATCATCGCCATCAACGCCGCAGACATTACAAAAAACAAAATCCGCTATGATCTGGGAATTACCTATGATCTGGACGTACTCCGCCTGATCCGCGTCTTTACCGACCGCGGACTCTACGTAGGCAGCGTGGTCATCACCCACTATTCTGAAATTCCCGCCATCGTCCAGTTTAAAAATAAGCTGGAAAAAATGGGAATCCGGGTTTACCGCCATTATACCATAAACGGCTATCCCAGCAACATTCCCCTTATCGTAAGTGACGAGGGATATGGAAAAAATGATTATATCGAGACTTCGAGGCCTTTGGTTGTGGTAACGGCCCCCGGACCCGGAAGCGGAAAAATGGCCACCTGCCTTTCCCAGCTCTACCATGAAAACAAGAGGGGAATCAAGGCAGGATATGCAAAATTTGAGACTTTCCCCGTCTGGAACCTGCCCTTAAAGCATCCTGTGAATCTGGCCTATGAGGCCGCTACCGCCGATTTAAATGATGTAAACATGATTGACCCCTTCCACCTGGAGTCCTATGGAGAAACCGCCGTAAATTACAACCGTGATGTGGAGATTTTCCCGGTTTTAAGCGCAATTTTTGAGGGAATCTTCGGGGAGTGCCCTTATAAATCCCCCACTGACATGGGTGTCAACATGGCAGGCTTCTGCATTGTGGATGACGAAGTCTGCCGCGAAGCATCCCGCCAGGAAATCATCCGTCGTTATTACCAGGCCCTTGGAAAATTAATAAAAGACGAATCTGCCAACGGGGAAGCCTATAAAATTGAGCTGATTATGAAGCAGGCAAAAATTTCTCCGGAAAACCGCGCCGTGGTTCCTGCCGCACTTTCCCTGGCAGCATCCATTCTGGCTCCGGCTGCCGCTTTAGAGCTTCCCGACGGAAAAATCGTCCTTGGAAAAACAAAAGAGCTTTTGGGTGCCTCTGCCGCTGTTCTTTTAAACGCCGTAAAAGAACTGGGCGGCATTGACCATGGTCTGGACCTGATCTCACCGGAATCCATCGCCCCCATCCAGGAATTAAAGGTAAAATATCTGGGAAGCATCAACCCCAGACTTCATACAGACGAGGTACTCATCGCCTTATCTACCTGTGCAGCTACCGATGAAAACGCCCAGAAAGCCTTAGAACAGCTTCCAAGGCTCCGCGGCTGCCAGCTCCACACTTCTGTTCTCTTATCAGATGTGGATACAAAAATATTTAAAAAGCTTGGTATCGACCTGACCTGCGAACCGGTTCAGGGCGATAAAAAATAAAAGGAGGACTAACATCCATGAACAAACTTCTTCCCGACGAACTGAAAGCCTACATTGACGCGAACCAGGGTACTCTGGTAAAACTTCTGGATACCCTCTGCCGCATCCCCTCTCCGTCCAATCACGAAGAGCTGCGGGCAGAATTTATCCGCGACTGGTTTGAAAAAGAGGGCTGCAAGGGCGCTTACATCGACAAGGCCTTAAACGTAATCTATCCCTTCCACTGTGAGGAGCAGGCCGATCTTGTGGCCTTTACGGCCCATTCCGACACCGTATTCCCCGACACTACCCCCTTTGATGTGGTCTACGACGGCGACATCATGCGCTGTCCCGGTGTCGGCGACAATACCTCCAACCTTTCCATTATGATGCTTCTGGCAAGCTGGTTTACAAAAAACAATTACATTCCCAAACAGGGAATCCTGTTTGTGGCAAGCTCCGGTGAAGAGGGGCTTGGGAATTTAAAGGGCTGCCGCCAGCTTCTGGAAGATTACAAAGGAAAGCTTTCTGTTTTAGTTGCCCTGGATGGCTCCTATGACTCCATCGTCACTGACGCAGTGGGATCTCTCCGCTACCGGGTGGGCGTTCACACCGAAGGCGGCCATTCTTACGGTAAGTTCGGAAACCTAAACGCCATTCAGGTACTTTCCTCCATCATCAACACCCTGTACACCTACAAAGTGCCCGCAGGCGGACGGAGCACCTATAATGTGGGCACCATCACCGGAGGCACCTCCATCAATACGATCGCACAATATGCGGAAATGCGCTTTGAGTACCGCTCCGATGTCCGTGAAAGCCTGGCTTCCATGAACCGGTTCTTCCTTTCCGTTCTGGATTCCTACCGGAATATGGATAAGGTTGAGCTTGAGTGCGAGCTTTTAGGAGAACGTCCCTGTACCGGAGACGTAAACCACGAGGCACAGGACGCCCTCATTGAAAAAGCCCAGGGCATTATCGAGGCCTTTACAGGAAAGCGGGTAGAATGCCATTCCGGCTCCACTGACTGCAACATCCCCCTCTCCACCGGAATCCCCGCCATCTGCTTCGGCGGACACATGGGAACCGGAGCCCATACCCGGGAAGAGTTCTTAAATGTAAAAGACCTCCATCTGGGGATGGAGATTGTGGCTGCCTTTATGATGACATATTTTTAAAAAAGAGGTTCACTTAAGAACCTCTTCTGGGATATGTACATGGTGACAGTTCCAGAAAGATCCGCCGGCATCACCAAATAAAATTTCTCAAAGATTGGAGAACAATTATGAGTCTGGAAAAGTTTTTTCACCTGAAGGAAAACCACACGGACGTGAAAACGGAAATCATGGCCGGAATTACCTCATTCATGACCATGGCCTATATACTGGCCGTGAACCCCAACATCCTTTCCGCATCGGGAATGGATCATGGAGCCGTATTTACCGCAACTGCCGTGGCTTCCTTCATCGGCACCCTCTGTATGGCGCTCTTTGCCAATTATCCCTTTGCCCTTGCCCCCGGAATGGGTCTCAACGCCTACTTTGCTTACACTGTTGTTCTGGGTATGGGATATACCTGGCAGGTGGCTCTCGCCGCTGTATTAGCGGAAGGCCTCATCTTCATCGTATTGTCCATTTTCAATGTACGTGAAGCCATCTTCAATGCCATTCCCTTCAATCTGAAAAAGGCAGTCAGTGTGGGAATCGGCCTCTTTATTGCCTTCATCGGCCTGCAGAATGCCAAAATTGTCATCGGCAGCGCCACTTTGGTGAGCCTCTTCTCTCTGGACGGCTACAATCAGACCCTTAACGGCCTGACCGCTTCTTTTCAGGACGTGGGAATCACCGTACTGTTAGCTGTCATCGGCGTTATTATCACCGCAATCCTGGTAGTAAAAAACATTAAGGGAAACATCCTCTGGGGAATTTTAATCACCTGGGCCCTCGGAATCATCTGCCAGTTTGCCGGGCTTTACGTTCCCAACGGCGATCTGGGCTTTTACAGCCTGCTGCCCGATTTTTCCAGCGGAATTTCCATTCCCAGCCTGGCGCCCATTTTTGGCAAATTCAGCCTGGACGGCGTTCCGATCCTGGAATTCATCGTCATTGTGTTCGCCTTCCTCTTTGTAGATATCTTTGATACCATCGGCACTTTAATCGGTGTTGCTTCCAAAGCTGATATGCTGGACGAAGAAGGGAAGCTTCCGCGAATCAAAGGCGCTCTTTTGGCCGATGCCGTCGGCACTACTGCCGGTGCCATGCTGGGTACTTCCACTGTAACTACTTTCGTGGAAAGCGCCTCCGGCGTATCTGAAGGCGGACGCACGGGACTGACCTCCTTAACAACGGCCATATTATTCCTGTTGTCCCTCTTCCTGTCCCCGATCTTTTTAGCCATCCCGTCCTTTGCCACAGCTCCGGCCTTAATTATCGTGGGCTTCTATATGCTGGGCTCTGTGACTGAAATTGACTTTAAAGATCCCTCCCAGGGCATCCCCGCTTTCATCTGCATCGCCGCAATGCCGTTCTTTTACAGCATCTCCGAAGGTATTTCCATGGGAGTTGTTTCCTATGTGATCATTAATCTGGTGTCCAAAAAAGATAAGAAGATCAATCCGGTGATGATCATTCTGGCAGTGCTGTTTATTCTGAAATATATCTTTATGTAAGGATTTTATACATGGATTCCCCCGATGCCTGTGGATACAGCCGCAGGTGTCGGGGGAATTTTTGTTTCTTCGAGACCAAAAATCGGGCTGACTGTGGCCATGCCTCTACGCCTGCACTTCCACCCGACTTCCAAGTCCTGCACCGCCGCGCTCTTTCGTCACCACGATCTTTTTGTCGACCCGCTCCTTAAGCTCCGCCACATGGGAGATGATCCCCACCAGCCGGCTTCCCTCCGCCAGTCCGTTTAACGCCTTCATGGCCTGGTTTAAGGCCTCCTCGTCCAGGGTCCCGAAGCCCTCGTCCACAAACATGGCATCCAGCTGAATCCCGCCGGCGCTCATCTGAATCTCATCCGAAAGTCCCAGAGCCAGAGAAAGTGAAGCTGTAAAGCTCTCGCCGCCGGACAGCGTCTTTACGCTTCTCTCGGTACCGTTATAATGGTCAATCACGTTCAGATCCAGCCCCACTTTTCCGACCTTCGAGTCCTGCTCACGCTTTCGCACCAGTTCATACTGCCCGCCGGTCATGGTCATCAGCCGTACATTGGCCTTTCGCAGGATCCGGTCGAAATACGTCATCTGCACATAGGTCTCCAGCTCCACCTTATGCTTTCCCGAAAGATTTCCGTTGGCCGTATCTGACAGTGCCCGAAGCCATGAATATTTCCGCTCCGCCTCCACCATCTCGCCGCGGCGTGTAAGGACCGTCTCATAAATCTGACGGTTGGTACTGCAGTCGGCATACTGCTTCGCCCGCTGTTCCTTATGTTTCTCCCTTTCTGCTTCCCATTCCTGAAGCCGCTGCTCTGCGCTCTCCAAAGTCTCTGTCAAAGCCGGATCAATTTGTTCCTTCAGGCCGCGAATCGCCTCTTTAAAACCAGCCTGTATCCGAAGCTGTTTCTGATACAGTTCCTCCGCCTGTTCTCTTTCCTTTACCAGACCTGCCAGCCGCTCTTTGGCCCCGCGTTCCACGCTCTCGTTCTCCTCCTTCGTCATGGCGCCCAGAAGGGCCCTGACGGCGTCCGCCTGTTCCATAAGTCCGGCATGCTCCGTCTCCATTCTGGCAAGGCGCAGACGCCGCTCCTCCATGGTCTTTTGGCAGGCAGAGAGCTCCGCTTCCAGGGCGGGAATCTCCGTTTCCAGACAAAGAAGCTCTTCCTGCTTCTCCCTGTTTTTCGCCAAAGCCTCCTTCAAAGCCGTCAGAACACGGGCAAGGGCCTTACTGACAGCATCGGCGGAATCCTCTGGCATATCTGTTTTTTCGCAGGCCTGCATATACTGCACATACTCCGGGCACGGGTCTGTTTTTGCAGGTTCCGCTGGCACCTCGGCTCCCTTCTTTGGTTCCGCTGGCACCTCGGCTCCCTCCTTCAGAAGCTGCAATGCCTCGGAAACGTTCGCGGCCAGACGGGTCCTGCTCTGCCGGACCCGCTCCCCGCAGCCTTCCAGCTTCCGCAGACATACCTCCCTGTCCTTTCGGCACGTCTCCCGTGCCTCCTCCAGGTCTTTGATCTGTTTTTGCAGCACGGACCGCTCCTTGAGCATTCCCTTCACCCGCTCTTCCTTCTGCCCCATCTCATTGACGGACTCTGCGGCCATCAAAAGCGCGGACTCGATCCTGTCAGTCCACCGGGATTCGTCCACTCCGTCCTCCCGCGGCTTCACATCGCGCCAGGCATCCGTGAGCGTCTCGATCTTTGGCAGCTCCATCCGAATCTGCTGCTCCAGCGCCTGAATCCTTCCATGCTCCGTCCCGGCCGCCTGTCTGCATGTGCCCAACTCTCCTCGGAGTCTTTCCAGTTCCTTCCTGGCCTTGTCAAGCTCCTCCAAATCCCTTCGATACCGTTTTTCCTCTTCCTTTACCTGCTCTAACTGTGCTTTGGCCTTCCGAAGGCCCTCCGAAACATCCATGCCCTCCGGAAGCTCTTCTAAAAATATCTCCTGCTGCCGGACCACAGCCTCAAGAGCCGTCCGTGCAGCTGCCAGCCGCTCTCTTGCCTCCTGAAGGCACCGCTCCTGGCCGATGAGCTCTTTTTCCAGCCGCTCCAGGCACGCATCCGTCTCTGGCCCTTTCCCGATCAAACCGGCCATAACATCCGCGTCCCGGTCTCCGCCTTCAATCTGCCTTCGGAGCCTCTCAGACTCCTTTTCTGTCTTATTTGCATAGAAGGAATCCTCCTGCCTCTCATCGGACTCCTCCGCCCCAAAAAGTTCCTCTCCATCTTTGGAAATCTCCGCCCGCTTCTCCTGAATCCACATCTCTCCCTGCTGCACCGCCGCGCTGGCCTCCGCCATGCGCTCCTTCGCCAGGTCTGCCGTCTTTCTCTTCTCCTCGACTTCCTCTTTCTCCGGCGCCCCGTCACAAAACGCCGCCGGACTCGGGTGATGGACAGCTCCGCAGACCGGACATTTCTCCCCTTCCACCAGCTTCCGGGCCAGAATCCCTGCCTGTGCATCATAAAATTCCTGCTCAGTCTGAACATACTCTGTCAGCGCCCTGCCATGGGCGGCCGAGGCCTCCACATATTCCTCCCGCTTTCTCCCCTGCTGCTCCAACAGCATATCCAGGCTTTTCATCTTCTCCGACAGCCGTTTCACCGCCTGCTCCCGCTCTGAAAGCCGCATCCGCTCCTGCTCCCATGCAGAAAGCCGCCGTTCCGCCCGAAGAATCTCCTCCTTTTGGCCATTGAGCCGCTGCTTCTCCTCCTTTATTCTCCCCAGCTCGTTTTCCGCCAAAAGGCGTGCTTCTTCCGCCAGCCGGACCTGTGCCTTCCCGGCCCCGATCTGCTCCTTTAAGGAATCCGAGAGCCGCTTTCTCTCCTCCCAGACCTCCGCCTCATGACTCAGCTCCCGCTCCCGCACCTCGATGCCCTTTTGTGCTTCCAGTTTTCTCTCCAGAAGGTCCCGCCTGCTTTTCTCCGCTTCCTCCTGTTCCTCCAGCGCAAGGCGGCTTTGCTCCTGCTCCATGAATTCTTTTTTTGCGCGCTTCCATCCGTCATAATCATCCAGAAGTCTGGTTCGCTGGCTTTCCAGCTCCTGCCGTCTTCCCGAAAGTACAGAGAATCTGACATCCAGCCCTTCCATGGCTCCAACTGTCTTCTCAGCTTTCGAGAGCTCTTCCCCGATGGCATCCAGGCGCACGCCAATCCCATCGGCACTCTCCCGGGTCTGTGTCTGTTCCGAAACTGCCGTCCGAATTTCCTGTAACCCTCTGTCAATTTCCTGCTTCCGGCTCCCGGTCCGCTCAGCCCTCCCCAAAAGCCGCTCCCGCTCCTCGCCGATGGCACCAAGAGAACCCTTCCGCACCTGTTTCTCCGAAATTTCCGCCTCCAGCTTTGCAGTTTTCAGTGAAAGCTCCGAAAGCTCCGCTTTCTCCTGGTCCTGCTTTACCTGCAGGGCGCCGGAATGTTGTTCCTTCTCCGAAAGCTCCTCATATCGCTCTGCCCGCTGCCGGCACTCTGTGAGCGTCCGCTCCAGCGCATCAATCTCACCTCCCGCCTGATTGGCATGTTCTCTCATGTTTTGGACTCTCTCAAGATCCGCCAGAAACGCCTCCTGCTCCTTCTCCTTATCTGCCAGCAAAGCTTTCCTGTTCTCATTCTGCCGGAGCCGTTCCAGATATCCGGCCTGATCCCGGATTTTTCCGTCAAGCTCTGAAAGCGCCGTATCCATGTCCCGAAGCTGCTTCTCGCCCCGCTCCATGATCTCCTCCAAAAGCTTAAGCCCGTTCTCCACCTGCCCCTCAAACTTCACCTTCTTTAATTCCGAGAGCTTCTCCTCCAAATCCGGACTCCCGGGACAGGCCACACCTCCCATGGACTGCCCGATGCTCCTCTTTATCTCTTTGTACTCCCCATCGCAGACATTCTTTGCCTCCCGGAGCCGCTCCTGCAGTTCCTGGTATAACTCCGTGTGGAAAATCTGGCGGAAGATCTTCCCCCGCTCCACCGTATCTGCTAGCAAAAGTCTCTGAAAATCTCCCTGGGCGATCATGGCAATCTGGGTAAACTGCCCATAGGTCAGTCCGAGAATCTTCTCCACGGCCCGGGTGACCTCCCCCGTCTTCGTCACCGGCTGCCGCCCGTCGAAAAACTGCAGCTCCGCTTTGGCCATCTGGGTTGTCATACCCTGCCCGCGCCCCTTCGGACGCACATACTCCGGATTCCTCCGGACGCAGTACCGTTTCCCATGGCTTGAAAATGTCAGCTCCACGAACGTCGGCGTCCCCACCTTGGCATATTTACTCTGAAACATCCCCGCCTCGCGGACCGCGCCGCTGGCCTCCCCGTAGAGCGCAAATGTAATTGCATCGAAAATCGTTGTTTTCCCGGCTCCCGTATCCCCTGTGATCAGATACAGCCCACTCTCTCCAAGCTTCGTAAAATCAATCACGGTCTCCGCCGCATAGGGCCCAAACGCACTGACAACCAGCTTCTCCGGTTTCATACTTTCACCTCATACCTTCCTGTTGTATCTTCCACTTTTCCTTCTCCCTCCCCGCCCTTTTACTGCCTCTCTTTCGGGAAATTTCTTTTACCCGTCATTCCTGGCTCCGAAGCTCTCCGACCAGTCTCCTGGCGAAGCGTCTCTGCTCTTCACTCATGGGCTGATTATTCTGCTTCTCATAAAATTCCTCAAAAAGTTCAAGCTCCGACTTCTTCTCCACTCTCTCCGCCAGCTCGCTTACTTCCCGGTTCTCCCGTGTACGCGCATTGTCATACTCCAACCGCATCAGGTTCGGGTACACAGCCCGCAGTTTCTGCATTCCGTCGGGGATGTCCTCCTCGTCCGTCAGCGTTACCTGCACATAATCCTCCCGGTTTGTTCCCTCATAAAAGCTTCGGGCTGTCACCTCCATATAGCTTCCCCGGATCGTCCGCATATCCCGAAGCGGGATTAAGGGAATCTTTCTCTGCGTCACGTTTCCCTTTTCCAAAAGTTCCACCATTGTCACTGATTTCTCCTGCCCTGCCTCGGAAAAAGAATATTTTAACGGTGTTCCGCAATATCGGACATTCTCACGCTGCACATGCTGTGGGCTGTGGATATGCCCTAACGCCACATAATCAAACGCGTCAAACAGCGCCGCATCTACATTATCGAGTCCCCCGACAAATAGTTCCTCTGACTCACACCTGGCCGCCCCCGTTACAAACTGATGGGCCACCAGCAGGTTTCGCTCTCCCGGGTCGATCTCCACATGCTCCATGGCTACGCGCACCGCATCCTGAAAACTTTGGATTTCCTCCTCCGGAAACACATGACGCAGGACAGCAGGCTTCACGAAAGGAAGCAGCCACACCTTCACCGTTCCGTAAGCATCCCGAAGCTCTATGTTCCTCACCCTTCCGTCATAAACAGGCGACACATAAACGCCCCGCCCGCTCATTAACTCTGCTCCAAAAGCAACTCGTTCCGGCGAATCATGATTCCCGCTGACAATGAAAACAACGGTTCCTGCTTCCGCAAGAGCCGTCAAAAATTCGTCCATCACCTGCACCGCTTCCGCCGGCGGCACCGGCTTATCATAAATATCCCCGGCCAGGATTACCCCGTCCGGACGTTCTCTCCCGACAATTTCGAGAATCTGTCTCAAAATATACCGCTGATCCTCCAGCATCGAGAATTCATACACCCGCTTTCCAATATGCAGGTCTGAAAGATGCAAAAATTTCATTGCTGTCTCCTCCGTAAGGCGCTCTCATTACCATCCATAAATCTCCCGGAGAAACAAAAGGATTCCCCGGCATCCCGCCTCCACATCTCTCCAGGTTGCCCCGAAATCCCGTGTATACCATGGATCTGCCACATCCGCAGCCCGCTCCATCTCCCGTTTCCCGGCCGATACAAGTTTCCACCCATCTCCCGCAAACTCCATCATTTTAAAAATTTTTCCTTCCGGATCCCCGCCGAGAATCCACCTCATATTCCGGACATTTGCACCGTCCATTCCAATCAAATAATCATATTTCCCATAATCCTGCCGGCAAAGCTTAACTGCCCGCTTCCCCCCGCACGAAATCCCGTGCCGCGCCAGCTCGTCCCTCGCCGGCGGATATACCGGATTTCCGATCCCGTTCCAGATCTCCTCGTCACTGGTGGCGGCTGAAGCCGCCTGGACCCGGGACGCCAGGCCGGATTGGTCGGCAAAAGCCCTGAATGCGAACTCAGCCATGGGGGAGCGGCAGATGTTGCCGTGGCAAATAAAGAGTATTTTTATCATCTTGATTATATCCTTTCATAAGCCTACAAACCTTGATATTTCAGGCTTTTTGGCACTTTTCTTCAATTTTGTATTTTGCCCGAAACCTACGCAATTCTTTATAATTCTCCGCAAATTCACGGGCAAATGGTGCAGTAAGTGGTGTAGTAGATTGGTGTATTTTCAACCTGATTTTTTCTTCTTTCCCTGCATATCGGTCTCTTTAAAGTCAATGATTTTGGCCATTTGCTCTGCTGCCCGATCTAAGCTCGCATGAGTGTAAACGTTCAGTGTAACACCTACATCAGAATGCCCCATTACATATTGCAGGCTCTTGATATCCATGCCGGCATTTGCCATGTTTGTACAGAATGTATGACGGAACACATGGGGCGTGATATGGGGCAACGGCTTATCCGGATGCAACTTCTTGTTCAAGCCGCAGAACTCGCTGACACGCATACCGGTTCCCAGCAACACAGCAAATTCATCGTAATATTTCGCATAAGTTTTATCTCTCCGGATAAAGCCCATCCAAAGCTCCTGCTATTCCTCCGTCATGGCAATCCGCTTCTGTGAATCGTTAGGAACAACATCAACCAATTTGAAATCAAAGGGATTTCTGCGGATAATATCCTCATTGTATGCCATTTGAAAGGCTGGCTTGATAACGCCCCGGACGCTTGTAATGGTGCTGTATCCTTTCCCTTCATCGTGAAGCTTCATAATCCATTTCTGGGCATCTGATACTTTGATATCCCTTATCTGACGATAACCGAAATCTTCTTTCTTGACTAAATTCAGCACAAAATTGTAACCGACTTTCGTGTTGTAGCGAACTCCCTGTTTCAGACTGATGTATCGCTCTAAAAGGTCTATTACGGTAATCTTCCCGGCAGCATAGTCAATTCCGTCGTCAAGTTGCTTTTGAATCGTCTTTTCTTTTTCCCGCAGCTCTTTCAAATCAGAGGAATAAATGGTCTGGCGCTTGCCATGGGTATCGGTATAACGATATTGATAAATCAAGTCTTTTCTTTGGCTCTCTCCTGTCCGCAGGATTCTTCCTTTATTGTCTTTTCTCTTCTCGGACATTGTCAAACTCCTTTCCGTGATGGAAAGAGCCTTGATATGACTCATTCATTGTACCATATCAAAGCTTATTTTACACCACAAGTTTCACAAAAACTGCAAGAAATAAGATAGCTGCCACTGTCAGATAGAATATTCCTGCTCAATATACTGATCGAACAAGCGGCGTTTGATTAACCGCTTATTGCCAACCCACAGGACAAACCGGCAGTTCTTCTCATTGGTAAGTTCGCGCAGTTTATTAATGCCAATTCCGGAATAAGCCGCCGCTTCTTCCAGACTCAGGTTACTCTTTTCCCAAATAGGAACTTCTTTCATTGGCTTTTGCCTCCCTCCATGAGTTTCTTTAACCGATTCATTTTCTGCTATGCGGTCACTCTGCGGAAGTTTCCACCCGTAAAGCAGACAGGTACGCACATTTCAAGCAGCCTGTCATAAATGCGTGCGTGGGCTGTGTCCTGTGGGTGCTGTATCTGCTCCAGCGTGAGGTTTGTTGTCGCAATCAGTGGCTTCGCAATCTCCGAAGCGAAGTTATCCTCCACTCCCTCAAAATAAAGTTTCCCCTCATCCTTTAGTGATAGCAGCATCATTTTCAGGTAGATAATCGTATGCGTGTCGTCGCCCGCTATGGAGCGTAATTTCTTGATGCGCTTGTCTAAAAACCAATCTGCTTTCAGCTTTAGCCAGTAACATCTCTTTGCCATAAATGCCTCCTTGAACGCACAAAAAGGACAGCCCAGACCTTTCCCATAGATCTGTAACTGCCCTTTCGCTGTGTTAATGATAATAATTCAAAATCCCATAAAAACATCTGCAAACAATTGGGAAGAATTGCAGAATCATATATGGGATTATGTATTCAGTTTTTGATATGCTTGTACTAAAATTTCAGCTTATAAGCCCCATTTTTTCAGAAAACACGTTCCAGGATTTTTTATCTTCCCCTCCGTCCCATCATACATTTTTTGAGTTTTCCTGCTCGTATCATGTAACTGTATTGTTGTACGGCTTATAACTGCCGATAATAAAAATTCTACCACCTGCTCCCTACTTTGCGTATATGGGATAACCATAGGTGAGAGCTACAATGTCGTTACATATCGCGCGAACGCAAACGCCAAATTCCTACGCCAAATCCCTTGATGTAACGTAACCGCTAACCCCAAGAATGCTGACAATTCCCATTCTGCGGTCTGTGGCGATCATATACTTTCCTCCCTTCGTTTAGCCCCTTATGATAGTAAATGATAAAGGTGCAAAATTCCTTCCTATTTACAAAAATTTATTAGAATTTTTTCAATCAGTATGGGCGGTAACGCCTGTATTGGTTTTGGAACAATCTGCTTATGCAAACTAAACTCGTTTGTATTCCATTTCTGAAATAGCAAGCACTGCCTATGGACGTCCACAGGCTAAAAATCTGCTCACTTTTGGTTACTAAGGGATATATTCCCCTAACCCCTTTTTGAAGGAAATACATGACTTTTTTATAAAAAAGACTAACATAAAAAATAGCAGTTCCCAGTTTATCACCGGTGAGCCGCTGAAATCATTATTTACAATTATTATGCCTTCGTTCCTCCGCCACCGTATTTTCCTCTGGTTATGACGAAGAGCGCGATGCTGCCCACGATTCCAACTGCACCAGCACCATATCTGATTTTTACCGCGCGTTCTCTCCTGCAGTTATCACAGAGCTTATGCTTATTTGTACTCGAAAGCTCGCATCCGCACTTCTTACAATACCTTATTTCACTATTATTAGCAGTCTCATTCTTGGTCATCATTTTCACCTCTGTCATCTGTTGCTGTCAACAAATCCCGCATCTGAAACTCTATCTGCCCTGAAGATGTATCAAACGATGATATTTTTATAGCTATATTTGAAAACTCATCTACAATCTCAATTCTTTTCTGTGAAGAATTTTCATTGAGCAGAAGCAATGTATCCCTTTTATTAAGACCATTGTCTTCAATAAATGTTTTGAACTCACTTAAACATTCGCGACACGGCTCATACTCCCCAAGCATTGCATAACCTTCGCATTCTATTTGAACAGCATTCGTTATATACACAAGGGCTTGGAAGGAATCAATAGCTTTTTGGCTGACATCTCTTTCGCCCTTTGGATATAATATCAGCTGAAGATCACTTTTATGAGAATGCTCGATAATATAATTCATTCCTTCATTCCAAGCATAAAAGCAGCTGTAAACGATTCTGTCCGCACATTGGAAGAATCCATTGTAGTAGCCGGGATCAGAATACGCAACGCCTCTGTAGCAAATTCTCGGTAAAGGAATAAACACTCTTCAAATGGATCATTACTGAATGCAGGCATCTTTCTGGTCTTACAATAGAAAGTATGAATTTCCTTCCCGTGGTCTGGCTGAATTTTTCCGCAATATTTACAGATCTTGAATCCTTTTCTTACGTCTTCAACACCGGATACAGAAAGCTTCTCGCCCACCATATCGCTCTCGCCGAAATTGATTTCTCTGAGAGTAGCTTTCTTTACAAACTCATAACCGAAAGCGAACTCTTCATTATCCATCTGATAAGCGCTTGAAATATCATGATCTTCATCTACATCTACAAGCAGCTGCTTGCTGTAGAATACATTTGACCGGTCATCGCTCTCATCAGAAATAAGACTCTTGGTATAATCCATATTGGAATATACCATCTGCACCTTCAACATATTGCGGACCTGTCCGGAATCCGCCCATGCAGGGCTTCCGCACTGCGGACAGCATGCAGTATTCTTTCCAGCCTCTTCAATCTGTGCATGAGAGCAGTTTGGACACAATCTCCACTTGGCCGACTGGGAGCTGGTCAGATCGATCTGATCTATAGTCAGCTTTCTGCCATCAACGTAAAAACTGTTATTAGGTGCAAACTCACTGATGGCTGCAGAAGCACTGCGACTATACTCGTAAACAGACTTTCTATATTTTTTCTTTGTTTCACCCTCACCGGCATCTGCCTCGTCCTTACGATATAGAACGGCTTTCAGAATGATTCCTGCCTCCGGGAAAGCATAGTTTGGAAGCAATCCCTCATCAGATAAGAAATTAAACACATCTTTTTTATTCAGTTCCTTTAATACATTGATGAGGGCTGCCTGTTCTGCCTTCAATTCTTTTATTTCATCATCATAAGAAGAATCCTTTGGCTTACTTTCCAGATCCTTAACCATATCCTTTAGCTGCTTTATACTCGCAGACAATGAATCCCTTTGCTTTTTCATCGCTTCGAAAGCTTCAAGGATGCTCATATGCATAGGACTCTTTTTGAGACGATCACCCTGGGCAAATTCTTTCAGTTCCTGCTTTGCAGTATCATCCAGATACTGAACAAACAGCTGAATGAAGGAATTCAGCAGATGCGTAAGGTTATTCTGTACATAACTCAGGAAATTAAACGGGAACATATCCATCGGATGATTCTCTAATTTCCCAAGGATGATACCTATATTTTTAGGGATGGACTGTTCTGGTACTCCGCGTTTCACCCAGGAATCCATGCAGTAAGCAACAAACTGGCGCTCCAAAACAGCCGAAGCCTTCAAGAAGATCTTCGGCGGCTGCACATTGCCTTCCATCATGTCCAGCGGATCTGTATAGAAATACAGATCATGAGGTCTTGCAGCTGCAACGGCCAATGTCAATGCATTTCCATCTTTACGACCTGCGCGTCCGGTACGCTGCAGGAATTGTGCCTGAGCCGGCGGCATGCTGCATAGAATAACTGTGGAGAGGTCTCCGATATCGATACCCATTTCAAGCGTAGGTGTACAGGACAGAACATTCGGATCCCAAACCTTCTGTCCGTCCTTACTCCGCTTAAAATCCACCTCCAAGGCTTCTCTGTCATCACGTTCAAGAAGTCCGGTGTGCTCCTTAGCATTTATTCTGGCGATATCGCCGGATGCAAAAAGTTTGCCATAGTAATCCAGTTCATCGGTCTCTTCTGCCTCAAAAGAACCATTGCAGACACTTCTCATACAAGGAGCATCTATCCACAGATCCTTATTCTCTTCAGAGACAGCGTGCCCGATTCCACAGGTATCGCACTTAAGCTGAGTCACCTTATCCGTGATGTAAACGCGATCCTTATCCAACCCATAGACAATATAATCTGGAGCGACCTGGATCGTTACCACCAGGCCGGATTTCACCAGTTCCTCCAGAATGATCTGACTGATCATCGTAAAAGTAGATGACTCAATCATGAATTCATCACAGCATGACGAAATCCAGTCAGTATATTTTTTCTCAGCCACAGTATCGAAATTGAAATTCCGCTTTCCTGTAGGATTATTCTGCTTAAAGATGAAGCGTGGTGTATTTCTTCCTGACTGCCTTCCGGGCATCCAGCTCACTCTGTCATTGGAGAGCAAATATGTGTTTCCGTTTTCTTTCAAAAAAAGATGGAATGCATCATCATCAAATGCACCGTTCTGCCGCATGATATTTACATATCCTACAACCATCTGCTCATATCGCTTCACAGGTGTATTTGGTAATGATCCGATCTCATTGGTCACACGCTCATGTACATTCCCAGCGATTTCAAGAAGTTCTTTCTCCTTGAAGGACAGGCAGGAACAGCCGGACTTCTCCAATGTGCGTCCAATTCGGCTTGTGAGCCCATATTCAAGCATAATCTCGTAAGAGACTCTTTTCTCAATATCAGACATCAATTTTTTGGCAAGTGCATCCTTACCCAGCTTTCGATTCTGAATCATTTCCTCATAAGCACGCATCCAGGTCATATTCGGTGCAATGAAAAAGCTGACAAAGCTTTCATCGTCCATCTGATCATGCCAGTAATCAATGAAGCCCTTTGTAAAATCCGCAAGCGACTTTCCTGCTCCACCGTTCTCTACATACCGCTGCAATGCGCTTCTAAAGCCAAATCTCCAAGTTCTGGCGTTAAAGAATCCGGCACGATGTGCAGCATCCTGGACATTATCTGAGAAAGCCAGTGTCTTCTTGTCATCGTTGAATTTTGATGCAAACAATTGTGAAATGCTCGTACTGATCTCCGTTGCGCTTCGAAGACCCATCAGGGAAATACCACGCTTTGACCCACAGAATGGACACACAAACTGTTTATGGTTCTTAGAACCAGAGGTCTTGATTGGATTGGGGATTAGAACTTTAACCGCGTCTGCCCCACAATTATCGCAAAAGACAGACGCATCTTCCCCAATCTTTACCTGTAAACACTCAGGGCATAACTGCGCTTCAATGAACCCCCACGGACAATCGTTCTCCTTATGAGGGAACATCATTACAATCTTTTCATCTGCCTTAAAATACAAGTTATAGAACGCTTCCAGACTTGTCATGGTAGCATTCATACGTTCACTTAATATTGAAGTCCAGCCAGTAGCTCCGCAATCACGACAGTTGACTACAGGCAAGTATTGCTTTGCCTGCTGAGTATTAAGATCATGAGCAATAGAGTATGTAACCATTTTCGGCGACACCTTTGCCACCAAACGCCGCAACTCTCTCATCCAAAGCTGTACCTGAACATTTAGGAATGGACGTAAGCTCTCTGCCGAACCGGTTCTTGCATAAGAAATCAGTGCCAAAAGTGAGTTTACAGCCTCTTCTGGCTCTTCCATTTCTTTTAGAGCTGGATAATTAACCTTCAGTTCATCAACGATTGCTGATACTTGATAATAATTACCCTTTATGAAGAAAATCATCGCCTGCATAAAGCTGTGATGCATCAACTGTTTACCTAAAGCAATCTTTCCCTCCGGTATCGAAATATCGATATCAGGAAGATTCATCCAAGCCTTCAACGCCTCAGCGATATAGGCTTCTTCATCATCCTGCTGAGTTAAAGTAATGAGTTTCTTTATCTGTTCATCTGCCGGAATAGTAAAATCCGTGATGTCAGAATCTGCAAAGAACTCTGTCGGTGACAATCTATCCTCTGTAATTACTGCGTTTCCCTCAAAAGGTTCTCCAAAGATCTTAGATGCATACTCCAGGATCCCTTTTCCGTTATCCTTGGAGCCCATCGTCGCAGAGGTTCCAATACAGCAGAGATAACCTGCCGGTGTCCAGAGACGTGATTTCAACCGCCGAAGCAAACATGCAAGATCGGTACCCTGTGCACCGTCAAAAGTATGCAACTCATCGACGGCAATATATTTCAGCGTATCGGGTACATTATCTTTCCAGAGCCCGGCATCCTTCGGACGAACAAGCAAATAATCCAGCATCTTATAGTTCGTCATCAGGATATCTGGCGGCGTATTAAGCAATGTCTCATGATCCGTGATGACATTATCTTCACTCATCATGCGGCTCGGAGTATGCTCACGACCACCAACATACATGCCAACAGTCACATTACCTCGAAGCTCCGGACTTTTGTGAATAAGGCCTGCTATACGCCTTGCCTGATCCGTTGCCAGCGCATTCATCGGATAAATAATGAGTGCCTTAATGCCATTCTCTCCACGATGCTGATAACTGTATTCCAGAATAGGATACAGGAAACACTCTGTCTTACCGGATCCGGTTCCTGTTGCGATCAAAGTAGATCGCCCATCATCTCCGGTCAGTCTCTGAAAAGCTGTATCCTGGTGCACATACGGGAGGTATGCAGGATGGATTGCCTCGAAACAATTCGGCATCTTCTCTGCCACCCGGAAAGGAAGGCATACAGATACATAGGGTTCATGATAAACAGAATCCTTTGTCTCCAGCATATTTCTAACAGAACCTTTAAAAGGCTCATTCGTCATCGGGAATGTAGTTTCAATATAATCCTCGATGCCTTTTTCCAATTGCTTGGCAAGTATGGAATCTATCCTTTCAATCTTTCACGCTTTTTTCGGAAGAATCAGCCTGTTCTTCTACTGGAACCATCTCCATGATGTCAGAAAAATCGCCTTCCAAAGCATTGCAGATCTTCCCCAAAACATTTATCGTGATATTGGCATTCTTGCCAAGCTTCGCCAGTGAAGTTGTACTGATCTCACTTTCCTCCTTCGGTTTTGTACGATTCCACTCATATCATTTTTAATGTTCTATTAGCACTTGATTAAGGTAACAACACTTTATTTTATAATCCACTTTCCCTTTTGACTGCTTCCTTCTCTCTCAATCACACCAGACAAACGCATTTTCCGCATATGATATTTAATCGTATCATGTTTTTCACCAAGCATTTCTGCAATCTGGCTTTGGGACAATTCTGGATTATCCTCGATGACTTTTATAATCCGCATAGGAATCGAATTCCCAATATTCTGAAAACCAACTTGGGTAGTATCTTGGGTAACAGCTTGGGTAGTATCTTGGGTAGTGTCAGTCATCAAACTTTTAAACGTCACCATAATATCCTCTTTTTTCACCATATACTCTGGCATAGGATTCCCGGCCTGCGCACAACTGTCCTTAATTTTCTCAATTCCTCGCCCCCATGCTTCGATAAACCCTGCACGAAAGAAAGTATTCGCAATGAGCGGATTATATGGTCTGGAACGATGGCTTCCCATCAAATCATCAACCGTCCAATCATCAGGAAACACGCAATCGTTTGCAATCATGATTTTATCCGCATAAACCCTGATTTGAATCGGTATCAATGTTCCATAGAATTTGTGTGCAATCGCATTAAAAACGGCTTCTCTGATTGCCTCCTTTGGAAATGGATAGGTTTCCACCCTTGTAACTCCCCGATAAGAAATTTCTGCTTTCAGGTATTTGGTAAAAATCAAATCCACAACTCTATCAGCCTGTGAAATCAGTGATCCATGTATTTCATCCTGATACCGCAATTCTGAATCTGTTTCAAAATAGCCAATTTTTACATAAGAACCTGGTATCCATTTCTCCGGATTATGATGAAATAGTAAAATCGCCGCCCGCTTGAGCATACCATGGTCAAGAAGATTTAAACTATCCAGCAATTGCTCATTGGAAGCATCGACATCTTTTTTGTCCATTCTTTTGCTAAGAACGGCCTGTTCACGAAAAATATCAAAACTATCATTCCGCATATCCCTTACTGCAACATCCTGTATGGGAACACTGTCCCAGGTAATGCCAGTCTTTTTTAAGAGGAACTGATTCAATGCCTGTCCTTTAAGCAACTGTTTTGTGCTTCCGCTCCGATAATGATATTCTCCCCTGTAATTCATAGGATAGGTATTTGAACTGACACAAATTTCAATGTATTCTTTTCCGTCTTCAGATAACAAATTCACATCTACGATAATTCCCAGAATATCCCTTACTTTATTGGGAATGTCTTCCATGAGCTTCTTACTGTCTTGGATGCCAATGACAGTACCATCATCATTTGTACCGATATAAATCTTTCCGCCCTGCGCATTGGCAAATCCGCATATCCATTTGAGATATTCATCTCGCCATGATTCTTTCCATTCTATATTCTGACTTTCTGCCATAAAAGCACCTCCAAGTCAAATTGGGTAGACAATATCTACCCAATTCATATCATAACAAAATCTTCTACAAAATACTATATCCTCACAAAATCTATTTTTATTTTCTGATTGTCATTGCAAGGCTCTTTCAAAAATGGTGTAGTAGTGGTATAGTAAGCACCTTGTTTCAGCGTGAAATCATTGATTTTACTAGCTTTTCCAGAACATTTCAAGATACTGCCGTGGCAAATAAAAAGTATTTTTATCATTTTTTTATAACTCCTTATATATCCTGTATTTCTTCTCAAATGCTTGATTTTGCAGGGTTTTCGGACTGTTCCGAAGTTTTGTGTTTCAAAAGTATTTTCTCAAATCGTTTCATACTTTCTCATATTTGTCCCTGCAAAATTGGTAAAAACGTTGCCCTATAATTCCTATCTTACTTTTTCAAATGTTATCACTGAATCCATTACATCACACCGCCTTATATCACCATTCCTGCATTTCTTCTGCGGTGCCAAATGTCATTTCAAGAAGTTCTGCCGCGATATCCTTGCTACACACGCGCATCAGGTTATCCTCCGCATCTTCCTTAGATAACAGATTTACGCTACCGTACCACACAATCTCATGATCAATCACAGCGTAATGCTCACACGATTCCTCTACAAGTCTTATCTCAAATCCGGCCTTACGGAGTCGTTCCATAAGCTCCATCCTGACATCATCCCTGCCATATTTGTAAGCATCCGGATGCCATGTAACAATTGTCACTTTAACCCCCAGCTCTCTTCGCTTGCCAAGTACACTTATGATACGGTTCACTTTTTGATTATTTAACCTTGGGCTGGAAACGATAACCGTTGATTCAGCCTCTTCAAGATCCTTCCAATATGTATCCGCATAGTTTTCTATATCATAAATTGCATTTGCTTTCTGCTTTTCACCATCCATATTGGCGCATAGCTCATATCCAATTTTCTTATACGCCTTTAACCTTGCAACATACATTTTATCAAACTTTGGTATATGACTATCCACGTAGTCATATACGATAACATTTTCCTTACCTTCATAATCTCTGTTCAGTCGCCCGACATACTGCTCCACGACATTTTCGCCCGACACTGGAGTCGCCATAAACAGTGTGTCGAGCCGCGGGAAGTCAAACCCTTCTCCAAGTAATGAACCTGTTCCCACAAGAATAAGGCTATCCGAGTCATCAACTTTATTCAGTTCTTCAACCTGTGCTCTCCGTGCTTTCGTTCCGTCTGACCCGGTAAGCAGGATCAGCCGATCAGCATATGTCTTAAGTCTCTCAGAAAGTCTCTTCGCATGATCGACATATTTTGTAAGCACAACCGGGGTTCTTCCAGCCTGAACACAGCTTGCCACATCCCTTACAATCTGTTCATCACGAACATCATTATTCCTGATTAGTTCATAGACATCATTACCATATGGCGTTTTTGACAAATGATGCGGCTTTACTGTCCGGGTAAACCGGGGATATACCAGATGATCGATATTCTGCTCTTCGGCTCTGTCCTTTGCCGTAAAACGATACCTGATAGGGCCGAGCAGAAACTCGTTGATCTTTTCCTTGCCGTCACCACGTTTCGGTGTTGCCGTTACACCGTATACGTACTTGGCGTTAATCTCCTGAAGCACCTCTATTGCACTGTCCGAAGCAGCATGGTGGCACTCGTCAAAGTATACCTGAGAATACTCTTTCAGCATCGGATGAAATCCTTCTTTTTTCTTTAAGGAACGTATCATAGCCACATCCACTATTCCAGTCAGCGTATCATGTGATCCCTGAAGATTTCCGATCAGAGATTTTCTTTTTCTTGTACGCCCGGTCTTTGTCTGATATTCCGGCAGTTCCTCGTCAATATCAAGGAACTCATCCAGGCGCTTCAACCACTGATTCATCAGGTCCGTCCTGTCGACAAGAATCAGTGTACTTAAACCTCGCTTTGCGATCATATCACAGCAAACTACCGTCTTGCCAAACGCTGTAGCGGCATGCAGTATGCCAGTATCATTTTCAAGCATGGTTTCCACAGCCGGAATCTGTGATTCACGTAAATCTCCCTTGAATGAAATGTTGATTTTTCGCCCTTCAGACCTCTTATCCTCAATTTGATATTCGATTCCTGCGTTATCAAACTTCTTTATGATTGTCTCTCTCAATCCGCGAGGAAGCACAATATATTTTCCTTCGTCACTTCCAAGATAGATAAATCTGGATGCGTCGTAATTCGGCATGTCCATAGCCAGATTCTGGAAATATTGCCTGTTTGAAAATGTCGCCATGCGGCGAAGCTGTCGTTTCGCCTTATTAGTCATTCCCGAGGAATCTATGTATATGCGATCAGCCAGTACAATTTGAACCACACCATTCACGCTGCCCGACTCAATTTCAGAATTCTTATCCCATGGTATGTCATCATTTTCTTCACTTGCAGTTCCGGTGCTGTACCACAAAGAAAGATAATCCTCTATCTCCTGTCTGGTAAGGCGCCTTGTCCCGGCCAAAAGCTTTAACTGATCTTCATATGCATTCCAGTTTTCATCAACAAATGCACTGTTCCCGGACTTAAGCGCCATTCCCTGTAAAGGCAGTGCAATTACATTTCCAAGTCCGCCCTCAGGAAGCGCATCCTGAGTCGGTATCATGCGGTCATAGTATTTGAAGGATTTAAGATTGACAGACTCTGCTCCCTTTTCAAGCAACGCAAAGCCAAATCTTCTTGCCAGCCTCGCTGGAATCATTTCCTTGAAGAATATCCACAAATGTGCACCACGTCCTGACCTCGAACGCTCTACCACAGCATCTACGTTCAGATTCTTACAAATGCGTCGCAGAGCATTTATTTCTTCTTTCCAACTGTCATCAATGTTTGCATAGTCATCCTGCTCCGCCCCTTTTGCATGATTATCAAAATCAAATACAAGCAACCGGCAAAGATTATTTTCTAGCATCGGATATATTGCCACAACATCATTTCCGTTCGGATCCGTCCCGTTCATATGAGCTTTTATCAGCGACAGATTAACAGGTTTATATGCCCTCAGTTCACAATCTTTGCAGCGAACTCCATCCTTCTTCTGTATATGACAATTTCGATCCCACCGATTAAAGCACTGTGTATAATACCCGTTCTTTCCCGTTTTGGGATTTGTATGGCGAAGATCATACACATCGTTCCTTCCACGACAAAACATCATGAAGAAACCACTTGCCACCTTGTCTGTAATGTCAAATTTCTTTATACGTGTACCCTGATTCGGATCATATAACGCTGCCGCAGCTTCCTCACTATCAGATACAATATCGGCATACGAAACACCGGCTTCATCCATACGTTCTTTCAGTAGTCGATTTTCATTCTCCAATGCCTGTATTCTGATTTTTAAGGATTCCATTGAATCTAATTCCTGTTGTTCAGAGTCCCTCATCCCTATCACGCTCCTGGCTATTCTCATCAATCAGTTATCCAAACTGCCCTCATTCAGCAGGAAATCATAGCCACTCATAACCAGCACCCCATCGTCATTGTAATATGGTGCAGGTGTATCTTTCGTTATAATAATCTTCTTAAAGAAATCGCCGGTCAGCATCAGAGAACGCTGCTCCTGTTCCATCTTTGCCTGATCCGGAATCGCATAGGCTGACTGGATATAATAGCGCTTAGAACCTTTATTGCAGACAAAGTCTATTTCCAACTGTTTACGGATTCCGTGGCCTTTATCATTGGTCATATTTAGAATGATAACGCCCACATCCACATTGAAGCCCCGTATCTTCAACTCATTAAAGATGATATTCTCCATAGTATGAGTTTCTTCCAGTTGACGGAAATTAAGGCGGGCATTACGCAGTCCCAAATCGGTAAAATAATATTTAACCGGTGTGTCGATATACTTCTTCCCCTTAATGTCATATCGAACAGCACTATCAATCAGGAAAGAATCACAAAAATAGTCAATATATCTTTTGATAGTTACGTTGCTGATTGTTTTCTGCTTAACACTTTTGAAAGTAGCCGACAACTTTGTCGGGTTTGTAAGCGAACCGATAGCAGATGAGAGAATGTTCAGAAGTTCCTCTAATTCCGCCCGATTGCGTACATTATGTCTGCCAACAATATCCGAAATATAAGTCTCCTCGAACAGTGACTTCAAGAAATTGATCTTTTCTTCCGGACTTGAAATATTCATAACGGGCGGCAGACCGCCGTAAAGCATATATTCGTTCCATCCGTCTTGTTTCGTTCCTGAATAAACGGACATATATTCAGCAAAACTGAGGGGATGCATATGGACTTCATCTCCCCGGCCTCGAAATTCGGTAATTACATCTTTGGACAAAAACCGGGCATTGCTTCCTGTCACATATACATCCACATTTTTCATGCGAATCAGGCTGTTTAATATGGATTCAAACTCCCCCAAAAGCTGCACTTCATCCAGCAATACATAGTACATTCCATCATCTTTAATTTGCTCTTTGATGTAGGGATACAGAACTTCCGGATCACGAAAACGCTTGTTTTCAAAAGAATCAAACGCAATTTCTATAATATGCTGTTCATCCACTCCTTCCGCCAGCAAATGATCCTTAAACAGATTAAACAACAAGTAAGACTTTCCACAGCGACGGATACCAGTTACCACCTTGATAAGTCCGTTGTGTTTCTTATTGATAAGCTTATTCAAATAGATGTCTCGCTTGATTTCCATATCATATTCCTTCTTCCTGCTAAAAATTTTTGCGAGTAATCGCAAAATTCTTCATTAGTATTATATCCTGTTCGGATCGATTTTGCAACTTCTAATGATTTTTTTTGCGAGTAATCGCAATTTTACACAGTAGAATTTATCAAAAAGACATTCTGGTTTCATAATTGCAAATCTGACTCTCCAGAAATATTGGTAAATCATTGGTAAAATTGAGTAAGAGATACAAAAAATACTGGATTTATAAGCATATTACCATGACCAACAAATCCTGCCATGGCAAATAAAGAGTATTTTAATCATGTTGCAGCACTTTACAAGTTTTTTTAAATTTTAATACACCAGTTTACAACTTTTGAATATTATTAAAACCCGATAAAATATAGTATTCAACCATTTTGATCAATGCACATGATTTTTTGACGGTTTCGAGTTTTTCCACAAAACCGCTAAATATTATGCCGGCCTGAATCTGCTGCCCTATACCAAAGCGGGTTTCCTGTACACTGGCAGACTTATAGCAGGAAAATGTTTCATCACTATATGGCAGCAGTGTCACTGCACTGTAAGCCATGCACTCCAGATTGACCAGACGCTCAATGCCCTCGTGGCTCCGCACACGGTAATCTTCCGGTGACAGGCGTCTGCCATATTTCCCTGGACGGCCACGCTTTCCTGTACATGCAGGGGGGAGATCATACATGACCGTGTCGATCCTGGTGTTGCAGATGATGT